>Ga0302282_1000611_pt1 | contig 27163 bp, 18 predicted proteins | sample III_Fen_E1_3_FD_198763 | JGI IMG/M metagenome (GOLD analysis project Ga0302282, IMG submission 198763) | Peat permafrost microbial communities from Stordalen Mire near Abisko, Sweden - III_Fen_E1_3 | ecosystem: Environmental > Terrestrial > Soil > Wetlands > Permafrost | place: Sweden: Abisko... | reverse complement strand
TCTCGCCGCCGGCGCTGCCTTCTTCCTCCGCAAACCCCCGGGCTATGTGCCATCCGGCGCTGCCTCAGCCGCCACAGCTTCAGTAGCCTCGCCCGCCTACGCCGGCACACCTCTCACCAGTAGCTCCGCGAAATCAACTTCCCTGCTCAATGCCCTCAAGGAAGAGCTCTTCGCAATCGAAAGCGAAAAGATCAACGGCACCATCACCCCTGAGGAGTACGCCAGCGTCAAGTCCGCACTAGAAATCGTCCTCAAGCGCGCCCTCAACCGCAAGTAGCTGCACCTTTGTGAATTCCGTTCGTAGCACCGGCTTGCAGCATCCATTCGTAGCGCCGGCTTCCCAGCCGGCTGTACTGGCGGCATCCCTGCCGCCAGGTTGTGGGTGCCCCATCCTAAAAGCGTTTTTTGCTTTTAGGGTGGGAGGCCATTGCACCCAACCCGCCTCTTTTTTTACTCCGCTGAGCCGAATGCACCGTGCTCCATCCATTTCCCGTCCTTTGTGAAATGGGTGGGAAGCCATTGCATTCCCGATCGCCCAGATTCCCGCGCCGTAGGCGCAGCGTTAGTTAGCCCCGCGCTTCAGCGTGGGGAATTCTCACCCATGAATGATCCCAAAGTCCCGTAGGGACGGCCCTTCATGCACGGGGATGACGCATCTCCAAAATGCATCACCCCTTTCCACCCAAAAAATCCCTCGAATATCCACCACCCCACCCTTGTATCCTTTCCGAATGAAGACTCTTCTTCGCACTCTTCTCTATCTCGCCTTCATCGTCTGGCTCGGCGCTGAAGTCTTCTTCCCCGTTGTCGCCGCCATCACCTTCACCACGCTCCAGCCTGACACCCACGCCGCCGGCACCATTGTCGGCCACCTGCTCCGCATCCTCCATTACATGGGCCTCGTCTCCGGCATGGTTCTCCTGGCCCTGCTTGCCCTCGCCCCCGCCTGGGGTGTCTACCGCCCCCGCATCGCCCTCGCCGTCATGGCCCCCATCTTCCTCATGATTGCGCTCACCTCTTACTCGCAATTCCTAATCATCCCCTCCATGGAGCGCGATCGCATCGCCGCCGGCGGCGCCATCGACATCACCACCCCCGACAATCCCTACACCGCCCACTTCAATAAACTTCACACCCGCAGCGAAAACGTCGAAATTGGTGTTATCTTCCTCGGCCTCATTTCCGTAGTCCTAATCGCCCTCGCCGAAACCCGCAAAACATAGAGCTCCGTTTCACTACTTCACCTCATCACTTCTTAACTCCATCACTGTTCCCTGTTCCCTGTCTTTGTAGACCCTGACCCCTGAACCCTGGACCCTGTATCATCGAAGCAAATGAAAACTGGAATCATCGGCCTGCCTCAGGTCGGAAAAACGTCTCTATTCAAGATCCTCACCAAGGCCAAGCTCGAAGAGAAGGCCTACTCCAATCCCCGCGAAGAGCACATCGGCGTTGCCCGCGTCCCCGATGCCCGCCTCGACAAGCTATCCGCCCTCTACAGCCCCAAAAAGACCACCTACGCCACCGTCGAATACGCTGACGTCGCGGCAATCGGCAAGGAAGCCCTCAAGGAAACCGCCTTCCTCACCAGCCTGCGCAACGTCGACGCCCTCATCCACGTCCTCCGCGCCTTCGAGGACGACTCCATCCCCCACGTCGGCCCCATCGATCCCCTCCGCGACATCAAGAACGTCGAGTTTGACCTCATCATCAGCGATCTAGGCCAGGTCGAAAAACGCCTTGAGCGCCTCGAAAAGGACCTCAAGAAGGGCCGCACCAGCGAACTCGAACGCGAACAGGCTCTCCTTCTCCGCTCCAAAGAAGCCCTCGAGTCGGAACTCCCTCTCCGAGAACTCGAAATGACCAACGAGGAAAAGAAGCTCATCAAGGGCTTCATGTTTCTCTCGCAAAGGCCCATGCTCTACGTCGTCAACATCGGCGAAAGCACCACCCTCGGCGATGATCTGAATGAAGCCGTGAGCAAATACAAGCTCGACGAAGTCGCCGCGCGCCCCAACGCCGGCGCAACCGCCATCTGCGGCAAGGTCGAAGCCGAGCTTGCCGAGATGGACGACGAAGAAGCCGCCGAATTCCTCGGCTCCTATGGCCTCCACGAGAGCGGCCTCGTCCGCCTCATCCGCAAGAGCTACGCGCTCCTCGGCCTCATCAGCTTCTTCACCGCGGGCGAAGACGAGTGCCGTGCCTGGACCATCCCCGCCGGCTCCAAAGCCCCGCAGGGCGCAGGCGCCATCCACACCGACCTCGAGCACCACTTCATCCGCGCCGAAACCATCCGCTGGGATGCCCTCCTCGATGCCGGCTCCGAAGCCGCCGCCCGCTCCCGCGGAACCCTCCGCCTCGAAGGCAAGGAATACGTAGTCCAGGACGGCGACGTAATGCACATCCGCCACAGCGGCTGATCTACGCCGCTGTCGGTAACATTGTTCCAGCCCGTAAGGATGACAGCAACACAACGCTGTCAACAACACTGTCTTCCTGAGCGAACATGACAACACCAAAACGCTGTCAACACCAAAACGCTGTCAACACCAAAACGCTGTCATCCTGAGCGAACGGGGCCCCAAACGTACTTCAGTTTGGGGGTGGTGAGTCGAAGGATCTGCAGTTGCTTTTGCAGTTGCTTTTGCAGTTGCTTTTGCAGTTGCTTTTGCAGTTGCTTTTGCAGTTGCTTTTGCAGTTGCTTTTGCAGTTGCTTTTGCAGTTGCCTTTGCAGTTGCTTTTGCAGTTGCTTTTGCGGTTGCACTTGCAGTTGTTTTTTATGAAGCCTGCCTACAAAAAAGCGCTGTCATCCTGAGCGGAGCGCAGCGAAGCCGAAGGATCTGCGGTTGCTTTTAGCCATTGCCGCGTCCCCTCAGTCGGCTCGGTCAGTAGGCAAGTTAGGAAGAGGACCATGCTCAAGCTCTCCCTACTCCTCGGCACCATCGCCGCCCTCGCCGACATCGTTGGCGGCCTGGTCCTCGTCCGCGCCAAAGGCATCGACCGCTACCTCCGCTACTTCGTCGCCCTCGGCGCAGGCTTCCTCATCGCCACCGCCTTGCTCGAAATGATGCCCGAAGGCGTCCGCCTCAACCCGCATCTCGGCCCCGTCCTCATCATGGCCGGCTACTGCATGATGCACCTTCTCGAGCACACCATCAACGCCCACTTCCACTTCGGCGAAGAGACCCACCATGGCGAATTCGTCTCCCGCCACACCAGCAACTCCGTCATGGCCGGCCTCAGCGTCCACGCCCTCTTCGACGGCGTCGCCATCGGCTCCGGCTTCGTCGTCTCCCGCTGGCTCGGCATTCTCATCTTCCTCGCCATCCTGCTCCACAAGGCCCCTGAAGGCTTCACCATGGCCTCCGTCATGCTCGCCAGCGGACGCAGCCGCGCCACCGCTCTCTACTCGGCCGTCGCCCTCGCCGCTGCCACACTCGCCGGCGTCCTTGTCATTGAACTTGTCCCCGCCTGGCTCCCCTATGGTCTGCCCGTCTCCGCGGGCGTAGCCATCTACGTCGCCGCCACTGACCTCGTCCCCGAAGTCAACCGCGAGCCCGGCATCCGCATGGCCCTGGTCTTCTTCGCCGGCGTCGCCGGCTTCCTGCTCTTGAGAACCTTGCTCCCCGCCCTTTAGCGTCCCGAGCCTTCCGTTCGCGTCGCAAGAATGCTTGTCATCCTGAGCGAACGGGGCCCCAAGGCGCACTCTTCAGCCTGGGGGTGGTGAGTCGAAGGATCTGCTTTTGCTTTTGCAGGTGCTTTTCATGAAGCCCGCTTACCAAAAAACGCTGTCATCCTGAGCGAAGTTTGGTCGCACTTGGGCCAGACGAAGTCGAAGGACCTGCGGTTGCTTTTCGCCGTAATTCAACAGATTTCAAATGCAGGCCGCCCCGCCCTACCCCTTCATCTTCCCCGCATACAACCGCCCCAGCAACTTCGCGTAGTCCACGCCCACCTTGAAGTTCGCCTTGCTCGCCCCCCTGTACCGCAGCCCAAATGCAAACGGCACCTCTTCAACCGATTCAATCTGCCCCCGCACCAGCACCTCAAGCAGCAGCTTGAAACCCGTCGACTGAAACTCGATATTGTCCACGCAGCGCCGTCGCACCAGAAACAGCCCCGACATCGGATCCTTGGCATGAGCATTCCTCGGCTGCAACGGATACGTCACCCACACCGCCGCCGCCGACAGCAGTTTCCTCACCGGATTCCAACTGCCCGTCTCGCCCCCCGGTGTATACCGGCTTCCAATCGCCACATCCCGCCCGCGCTGGATCGCCGCCACCAGCTTCGGCAATACCTCCGGCGGATGCTGCAAATCCGCATCCATTACGCCCAGCACTTCCGCGTCCGTATTCTTCCACCCGTAAAGAATCGCGCCCGAAAGCCCCCGCTGCCCCTTGCGGACCAACAGTCTCACCCGCGGATCCTTCGCCGAGATCGCGCTCACCACGTCGCCCGTCCCGTCGCTCGAGTCGTCGTCCACCACCACAATCTCGTACTCAATGTTGAGCGGATCGAGCACACCGCGCACTTGATCCAGCAGGCCGCCAATATTCTCCGCCTCACACAATGTGGGGATCACAAGCGCAAGCTTCCCCATCGCACTTCCGGGCGTATCTTCCGTCGGCGCCTTCACGTTCATACTCGTTTCCACCAACCCACCTGTAGCCTGAATCTATGTATTCAACACCGCACTCGATTGTAAATGACCTCCATTGCCGCTCGCCTTCTCCATCCTCGTTGCTCAATCCTATGCAGCCAATCAGTCACTGCCTCACAAGTCCACCACGCTGCCACCCATGAAGCAAATGTCATAAACTTGTTTCGCGCTCCTCCGTCTATCTTCCTTGAACACAGAACGCTCCATCGGCGTTCCTTGCATCCAATGCTCTGACGCGAGTAAATTTCTGGCTTCTGGGCTTTTCAATCGCTCTCGCAACCGGGGAACTTCTCTCTTGACTCACCAGCGCTCCTTTCGTCCATTCATCCTCACCCTGTTCTTCACGGTGCTCGGCTTCCTCGTCATGGGATACCACCCCGGCATGGAAGATGACGGCATCTACCTCGCTGGCATCAAGGCAGACCTTCATCCCGCCCTCTTCCCTCACAACGCTGACTTCTTCCGCCTCCAGTTGCAGTCGACGATCTTTGACACTGCCGTAGCCCAGTCCATTCGCCTCACCCACCTCCCGCTCCCCTGGGCCGTTCTCTTCTTCCAGCTTGCCTCCCTCTTCGTCTTTCTCTGGGCCGCGCGGCGCATCGCGGCCCAACTCTTCCCCGAGCCCTCCGACTTCTTTGCCCAGTGGGCCGCCGTGGCCATGCTCGCCGCCATGTTCACCCTCCCCGTGGCGGGCACAGCCCTCAACATCGCCGACCAGCACCTCCACCCGCGCAACCTCGCCACCGCGCTCTTTGTCCTCGCCGTTTCGCGCATTCTCGCGTCCAAGCCGTGGCAGGCCCTCCCTCTCGCCCTGCTTGCCTTCGCCTTCCATCCCCTCATGGGAGCAATGGGCCTCTCCTTTTGCTGTGTGCTCACTCTCACACTGCACCAACCGCTCCAGGAAAAAATCCGCAACTGGCGCACCCGCCAGGTCGCAGACTTCGCCTCCCCGGCTATCGCAGCCATTCCCATTGCCTGGATCTTCGAGCCTCCTTCTTCCACCTGGCTTGAAGCTCTCAACAGCCGCCATTGGTTCCGCCTCTACCAGTGGACCTGGTACGAGTGGCTCGGAGCCATTGCCCCCTTGGCCCTTTTCTGGCTCGTCTCCCGCATCGCCCGCAAAAGCGGCGATTTGATGCTCGCGCAGTTCGCCACCGCTATCCTGATCTACGGCATCTTTCATCAAGCCGTCGCAATGATCCTGCTCGGCCCGCAAGCGTTCATCACCTTCAGCGCCCTCGAGCCCATGCGCTACCTCCAGATCGTCTACATCTTCCTCGCTCTCATTGCCGGTGGATACCTCGGTCGCTATGTCCTCAAAGCCCGCGTCGTTCGCTGGGTTCTCTTCCTCCTCATCGTCAACGCTCCCATGTTCTACGTCCAACGACAGGTCTTCGCCGGTTCCCCCCACCTCGAGCTCCCCGGCGCTCCTCCGCCAAATGCCTGGCTACAGGCCTTCGACTGGATCAAGCACAACACCCCCACCGACGCTTACTTCGCGCTCGATCCCCAATACCTCAGCGCACCGGGCGAGGACTATCACGGATTCCGCGCTCTCGCCGAACGCAGCGCCCTTGCCGACGCCATCAAAGACACCTCCGTAGTCACCAAAGTGCCTCAGCTCGGCCCGGCATGGAAAGAGCAAACTCAGGCCCTCGAAGGCTGGTCCCACTTCCAGCTCACCGACTTCCAGCGCCTCAAGTCCCGCTTCGGCATCGACTGGGTCCTCGTCTCCTACCCCCAGTCTGCCCCCCTCAACTGCCACTGGCACAACAACACCCTCGCCGTCTGCCAAATCCCCTAGGTCTCTCACCGCCGGGTGCCGGGTGCCCCATCCTAACCGCGTCCTTTGCGGTTAGGGTGGGAAACCAATGCCGGGTGCCCCATCCTAACCGCGTCCTTTGCGGTTAGGGTGGGAGACCATTGCACAATTCCTGCCAATGACTCCCCGCTCCCAGAGGGAGCGAATGAATTCAGCCCCGGGTGAAACCCGGGGAACCAGCGCAACAAAACACCTCGCCGTCCTGTAGGGACGGCATGAGTCATCCCCTCACACTCCACGATTCGAATCCAACTGGAAGCCCCCACTTTGCGCATTCCACCCACATCGGCAAGAATAGAAAAGCAGACCCTCCAGCGTTCCCTCCGCTCCTCCAAGAGCAGAGCCGGCGATCGCTCTTCGTGTCTGTGCAGCAGCGATCCCACAGTTCTTTCCCCCGGCGTGGAGGCCGGTTCATGCTCAACCTCTCCCAGCGTCTGATCCTCGGCTGCGCGCTACTCGCCGGTCTTGTGCTCGGGCTCCTGATCCTCTCCCATCGCGCTCTCGCCGCCGCCGGTCTCGCTGGCATCGCCTATCTCTTCGCCGCTGCCGCCATCCTCATCGCCGTTGCCACCGTCGTTGCCGTACAGCACCCCATCCGCATCCTCGCTCGCGACGCCCGCAAAATCGGCCAGGGTAACCTCGAGCATCGCGTCGAGTGGAACAGCCGCGACTCCTTCGGCGTAATCGCCGTTGAGCTTGGCCGCCTCGCCATGCGACTCCGCGAGCTCCGCGACACCGAAGCCGGCCGCCGCCAAATGGAGTTCCAGCTCTCTGACGCTGTCCTCCAATCCATCTTCGAACCCATCATCGTCACCGATGCCAAGGGCGGAATCCTCAAGCTCAATCAGTCCGCCCGCGAACTCCTCGGCGGCGCTGCCGACGACCGCATGGCACTCGCCACCACCCCCGGCGGTGAAAAAATCCTCGGCGCCATTCGCGACGCAGTCTCCATCCAAAAGGCCATCGCCGATGAAGACGATGCTGCCATGTTGCCCATGCGTATCGGCGACCGCCAGCGCAGCTATCGCCTCCGAACCACCCCCATGCGCGATGCTGAAGGCCGCCTCCTCGGCACCGTCACCACCCTCGAAGACGTCACCAGCCTTCAGGACATCGACCGCTTCAAAACCCAATTCATCACCGTTGCCAGTCGCAAGCTCCGCGATCCCCTCCTTCAGCTCCGCCGCGGCCTTTACGCCCTCAACCAGGGCTTCGGTGGGCCTCTCGAACCGCTTCAGGCCGAACTCGCCGTCGGCGCCTCAAACGAAGCCGACAAGCTCAATGAAATTATGGGCGACCTCATTGAAGTTGCCGAGCTCGACACCGGCAAACGCGATCTGAAACTCGAGCGGCTGCGGCCCCTCCAGGCTCTCTCCGATGCTCGTGACCGTTACTGCGAAGAGGCTGCTCAAAAGCACATCCGCGTCGAGGTCAAAGCCTACGCCGACCTATCTGTTGTCCAGGCCGATCGCCGCGCCCTCCGCTCCATCCTCGACAACCTGCTCGTCAATGCCATTCGTTACACACCACCCGACGGCGAGATCCTTCTCGCCGCCGAAGAAATCAAAAACTTCGTCCAGTTCACCGTTCGCGACTCCGGCCGCGGAATCGAAGCCGAACGCCTAAGCACCATCTTCGACCGCTTCAATCCATTCTCTGAGAGCGGCTCTGGTCTCGGCCTCGCCCTCGTTCGCCGTCTCGTCGAATCCCTCGGCGGACAGATCGCCGTCGAGAGCCGCTTTGGCCACGGCACCACCTTCCGCTTCACCCTCCCCATCGCCGCGGTTGAAGCGCTCCACCATCCGGTCGAGGTGGGCTGACAAATGCCAGAGATCAAGCTTGAGCAGAAGATAGAGCCCGCAAAACTACGCATCTACATCGGTGCGGCTCCCGGCGTCGGCAAAACCTATGACATGATCAACGACGCCTATCGCATGGTCCACCAGCAGGCCGTCGATGTCGTCATCGGCCTTGTTGAAACCCACGGCCGTGCCGAAACCGAGGCCCGCATCCGCGACCTCGAAATCATCCCTCAGCGCGTTATCCCTTATCGTGGCGTCAACCTGAAGGAGATGGACGTCGACGCCATCATCGCCCGCCATCCCAACACCGTTGTCGTCGACGAACTCGCCCACACCAACGTTCCCGGCAGCAAAAATCGCAAGCGCTACGAAGATGTCCTTGAGCTGCTCGACGCCGGCATCAACGTCATGACGGCCGTCAACATCCAGCACCTTGAAACCCTCAACGACGCCGTCAACCGTTCCGCCAGCACCACCATCCGAGAGACCGTACCTGACAGCTTTCTCAAGCGCGCCGATGAAGTCGTCAACGTCGACGTCACCGTCGATGAACTCCGCACCCGCCTCCGCGAAGGAAAAATCTACGCCAAGGAAAAAGTCGAGCAGTCACTCGCCAACTTCTTCCGCAAGGGCAATCTCAACCTCCTCCGCGAGCTGGCCCTCCGCACCACCGCTGAACAGGTCAGCGCCCGCGCATCTGAGTATCGCCGCACCCAGGGGCTCGAACAGGCACATGTCCCCGAAAAAGTCATGGTCTGCTTTAGCGCTCGTCCCGGTAGCGAGCGCCTCATTCGCATCGGTGCCCGCATCGCTGGCCGCCTTGCCAGCAACTGGTACGCCGTCTACGTCACCCGCCCAAACGACAAAGGCCACGACGACCCTGAAGCCTTTCACCGCATCGAGGAATACCAGAAGATGGCCAAAGACCTTGGCGCAACTGTCATCAATCTCGTTGACCGCAACGTCTCCGACGCGCTCATCCGCTTCGCCCAACAGGAGAACATCTCCCACGTCGTCTTCGGCCAGCCCATCCGCTCGCGCTGGAACATTCTCCTCTACGGCTCAGTCCTCAATCGCTTCCTCTCTGAAGTCCGCGACGTCACCGTCCAGGTCGTCCCCATGCAAAAACCCCTCCGCCGCAGCCATTAATATCCAGCGCCGTTCGATCATCCGTCCTGTTCAGCCTCAGACCCCTCACTTCGCCAGACCGCCGCTGGCCTCACTCTTCGACCTCGCGTGCCGCGCCTCCACATCGCTGTTCACGCTGGTCATTCGCCTGGTCAGAACCTCCCACGGGCTAAGGTCGATCTTCACCACACCGTAGTTACAATCTTCCCCGTCAAACCTGCCCTCCTTGGGCTCGTCGCGATACTCAAACCAGTGGTAGCCAACAACTCCGGGAATGTCCGCAAGCGCATTCGCATATGCCGCAAAGCCATCCGCCCGGTCAGCTTGCGTTGCCACCGGTTTCCCGCCTCCCCTGGAATTCGGCAGCCCGCTATCCATCGCTTTGAAGCTGAACTCCGTCAGCATCGCGGGCTTCCCGCTAACACGCGTAATCTGCCTGAGCTGCTCCACCGGCGGAACCGCGTTGTAGCTGTGAAACGAAATCACGTCGAAGTATGCGCCCACCGCACCTATCACCGCATCACCGGGGTACACCGCGAACCGGCATCCCAGTACCAGGTGGTTCGGATCGTAGCGCCGTATCGCCTCGCTGGTCACACGCGCATACTCCGCCGCAACCAGCCCGTTGAACTTCGCGCTGTCCTCTTCCGTAACCTCGTGATTCAGCGCCTTCACAAATGCGCTTGCCTTCATGAACCCGGGTGCCTCGTGAGGCATTTTCAGATAGTCCTCAAGCAGGCTGTCCTTCGATCGCCAATCCTTGCCCCATCGCAGCTCGTTATCGGTGAAGTAGCCAAGCAGCCACGGGTCCTTTGCATGGGCCGCGCACTTCCGCGCTGCCACTCGGTCCGCGGCATCCCGAAACTCCGGACTGAAATAATCCACCACCCCGCCTCTCAGCCAAAGATCTTTTTGGGTCGCTGCGGCCATATCCAGGATGACGGTGTAGGCAATTCCTTGCCGGCTGATCTCATCCGCCGACCATGCGCCGGCGGTGTTGAAGTTCCACCCGCGCAACTGCTTCGCTGCGGTCGCCGCCCATGCGTCGGGATCCGATGGAGCACGGGGCGCCGATGCAGCCTCTGGTCGGTAGCTGATGTTATCCACCCCTTTTGAGAAGAAGGCGTTGCCATCAGGCGTCACCAGCCACCAGCGTCCGTCAATCTCTTGCGTGTGAAAGAAACCGGTCTTTACGCCAGTCAACTCAGCCCAGCCGCCAAACCGGTCATTGTGAGCAGCGCCGCCTGCCAACACTGCCAACGCGAGTGCAATTAGGATTTTCATTTGCCACCATTGAACCACAATTTGCTGATGCGAACAGCAGTCGAATCCAATTGAAGCCGTAGAGGTTCTTTCCCAGGAGCAGGGATTGTTGGTGTATTTCCGCCGATCCGCAAAGAACCCGAAGATGATGTTGCCCCGTGCCTATTCCAATCAGCGGCCCTTTGATACTGTTCTGTCCGAGTGAGCACTATCGAACAGAACTGGAATGTCCTTTGTCCGATACTTTAGTCCAGGTAGTTAGGGCCGATGATGTCTGACCACGCCTTTGTAGAGCTATCGGGTATCCGGCAATTGTAGGCCAATCGGGCAAGCACTCAAACGTGAAGTGGGTTGCGTGTTTTCGCGGCCTGCGAGGAGACTGAAATGATTCTTAGAATGATTCATCGACAGATAGGTTTTGCAGGCTTGGCGTGTGCGCTATCGCTCGGTGCCAGCCTATCGATGCAAGCACAGGACAACAGCAGCACCACGACAAAGGACCAGACGACTACCACGACCACAACGCAGTCGTACGATTCCTCCGACTGGAAGGCGCCGCGCGGCTACGAGGTGGCCTATCCAGAGAATGGTTCGCCCAACATGGTCGCCCGCCAGGGATATGCCGCGGGATTCAGCCAGGGTCAGGCAGACGCTGGCCGGGCCAAGAAATTCAAACCGACGGAGTCCGCTGCATACGAACACGCGAAGATACCAAAGGGCATGGACAAGGATCAATTCAAGCAGCAGTTCCGCGAGTCGTTCGTCAAGGGATACTCGAGCGGATTCAAGGGCGAATAGCCGCGCCTCCCGGATTACCTGATTCAAGAAAGGGTCGACGATCTGTCGGCCCTTTTTCGTCAGGCAAATTGTCCGGTCGTGCATAGCCTTCTTGAAGTCGTGCATCGCCTTCTTGATGACGCTGAATTCGGCCCGACTCCCCTGATCTTCGGCACCCCGGCATCCAGGACACCCCGGCGCACCCTCCCACCATGGACCCGCCCCCTCAGACAGCAATGGGAAATCACTGTTTCCCGAGTGCTTTCTCAGTCGATCTCCTGCCGCGGCAAGCCCGGCCCAGGCAGTCGGCTCCGCGATCCGGCCCCGGTGACGCCTGATGTATCCCAGTCTTGAACCCCGAATGTCTGACAGCTGTGAACTGACAACTGTGAACTGAGAACTGAGAACTGAGAACTGTGAACTGAGAACTGAGAACTGCCTTTAAGGCACCGTAAACGGCCTCACACCATCCGTCGGGAACAGCCCCGTCGGCGCGGTCGCCGTCGATGGCTGCGCCCGGAACATGTAGTGAATCGAGAAGCCCGCCGAGAGCGACGTGTAGTTCCGCGAGTTGTTCGCGCCCACAAACCCGCCCGCAAACCAGTGCGGCCCGATCTGGTACGACACATGCGTCCGCACATCGTAGTTCGGCCCCACGCTCGTCTTTGCCGGCAGCATCGGATTGCTCTGCGATGTCTCGATCGATTTATCCACCGCCAGCGGCCACAGCGGCGTCAGATCTTCCTGGAACGCCTGCACGCCCAGGCTCCCCATCGCGTCGTAGTGCCACCTCGTCCCGTAGTGCCCCGTCCACGTGAATGGCACATTCGCCAGGAAGTATGCCGCCGGGCTGAAGTATCCCCCCATCCCGTGCGTAAACGCGTCTTCGTTGTGCGCGTAATGCATCGCAAAGAAGTTCACGCCCACGCTCAGGTTTCCATACTCCGGCATCGTCTTCAGGTGCCAGTACGCCCCACCGCCGCCGTCAATCCGCGTGTTCGATTCCGTCTTGTAGCCCGTCAGATACTGCCCACCCGCGTTCAAATAGAACCCTGACTCTGCATCGCCCTTCGAAAACTGCACATTCCCCTGGTTGGCGATCACGCCGCCCCATATCTGCCCCAGCGTCCCCAGTGAGTTCCCAGCCGGGTCCCTCAGTCCGCCGTACGAAAGCTGCGTGTCCTTCACCGGGTCGCGGCTCACGCTGATGATGAACGGCCCATTCGCCGGCTTCCACTGCGCCCGCGCCGTAAACGTCGACACCAGGAAGTTGAACGGCGTATACCCTCCGCCAATCAGGAGGTGCGGAAACGCCAGTTGCACCTCACCCCCTAGCCCTGTCGCATTCTGCTGTGCCGGCAGATTCGTATTCGTAGTCGTCAACGTGCCAATCGGCTGAGGAATCGACATCAGCACTGACCCGCCCGTCGTCGACTGCTGCACCGTGATCACGCTGGTTCCATCCGCCTGTCCCGAGTCAAGAAACACCGGCTTCGCTATGATCGTCAGGCGCGCGTTGAACCCCATCGGCATCGACGCTTCAAACGGCGCCTCCAGCGCCGCCAGGTGATCGTAGCCCAGAGCGCCAGAGCGATAGTTGATGATCCCATCGCCACCCAGCCACGGGCTGTAGCTCGCTTCAATCCCGCGTAACTGCATCTCCGCTTCGTCGCGCGGGCTCATCGGCTGTGCCTGCCGCTGCGTCCTCACCCACGGCCCTCGCAGCGGAGGAAGGTTCCGCTCCTGCAGTTCCTGGTCCGTCAGCCCCGTTTCCGAACTCGTTGTCGGCGTCGGTGCCTCCGGCAGTCCCTGCGTCGTCTGCTGAGGCGCGGATTGTTCCGGCAACTGCGCCTCCGCCGTCGGTGCATTGCCCAATGTCGCCGTTCCAGGCGCCGCAGTTCCCTGCGCGGCCTTCTTCTTCGCCTTGCCCGACATCCGCGTCTTCTTCTTCAGGCTGGGCGTTGGTTTAGCCGGTGCCGGCGTTGCCTCAGTCTGCTGAGCCGACTGCGGCTTCGGCGCTGAATATGCTCCCGTCGCCGCTTCCTGCGCCGACGGCGTGTACTGCGCCGCAATCATTGTTGAGGTCGGGCTGCCATTCGTCCCGCCTGCGTCGGCGCTCGTCGCCGTCGCATTCGGAGTCCCGTGAATTGTCGCCGCCGAGCCCTGCGTCAGTTGGCTGTCGGTCTGCTCGGCCATCAGCGCATGCACCTGTGCGGCCATCGATCCCATCGGTCGCGAGCTGATCCGCAGCGCCACAGGCGGAGTTGCATCCTTCGCAACCGAACCAACATTCTTCGCTGGCCCCGGCTGACCCGGCGCTTCCTGGCCCTGCACGGCCGCGCCCGAGTGCGCCTGTCCGTCGGTCGTCTCAACGTTCTGTTCCGCGGGCGGCAGGTTCATCTTGCCCATGTACTGGCTGTCCGCTTCCTTCGATGCCGTCTGCGCACCCATGCCCGACTGCCCCTGCACATGCACCCGCACCGAGCCCGAACCACCTGTAGCAGGCCCGCTCTTCACCTGCACGTTCTTCGTCGGCTTGATGATTGTCTGCTCACCCGCGGAGTAGCTCTGCTCGATCAGCACCGGCTGCTTTTGCCCATTGGTCCCAAGTGAGTTCTGTGGCACGTACACCGGCGTCGCTTGCCCATCCGGCATCTGCCCGGCGTTCGGACTCCGGTTCGCCGTCCCCGCAGGCATCGGCAGCGGATCGCCCGACGGAGAATTCAACCACTGATTCGGTCGCGGCCACACAGCCTGCCCCGCGTTCAATCCACCCGCCGCCTCGGCTGACGCTTTCACCTGCGAGTTCGGGTGGTATCCCGGCAACGGTGGCACTCGGCTCGCCGTCGTTGCTGTGTTCCGCGGATCGAGCAGACGTTTCACGTCGCCAGTCGCCGCAAGGCCCACACCTCCCTGCCCCGCCATACCCGCATCCAGTTGCGATACCGCCGATCCCGGGGGCAGTGCGGCCAGTGACGCCCGCCAAAAGTCCGCTGCCCTCTGCGCATTGCCCCGCGCCTGCTCAAACCGTGCCGCCTCGCTCAGTATTCCCGGATCGTTCGGGAACTTCGCCAGCGCCCGCCGCAGCCACCCCTCGGCCTGGATCATATCCGTAGCCCCCAGCGCCGCGCTGATCGCCGCCTGGTAATCCTGCGGGCCGGCGTCCTCCATCGGAATCGTCTTGAATAATCTCAGCGCGTCCGCTGAGCGACCAACCTTCGCATACGCCCCAGCCACAGCCCGGCGTACCGTCAGGTTGTCGGGATAGTTCTGCGAAGCCGCCTGCAGCAGTTGCACGCCTTCCGCCAGGTGTCCGCCATTCAGGTCAGCCTCCGCGCGCTTCACTGCCCAGTTCGCCCAGATCGTCTCCACTTGCCCGCGCTGCCCACTCGTAAGGTCCGCCCGCGCATCCAGCCGCTGCAACACCGGATACAGCAGCGTTTCATCTCCCGTGTTGTAGAGCAGCCATGCGTGCTGCACCTCCAGCGCCGCAGGCGGCGGGCTGCGACGCAGCAGATAGTAATTTTCCACCCGGTTCAAAGTCTGCGTCGCCCGTCCAAAATCACCCACCGCCAGGTAGAGGCTCGCCTCCCCCTGCACAAAGTCCAAATCCACTTCCAACTGCTGCCGCACGTCCGGCGGAATCTTGCCCAACTCCGCCATAGCCTCCGTGTTCTTACCCCCCGCCATCAGTGAGAAGATCAGCCCCTTCCACGCATCCGATGCCATCGAGTGCGGCGCGTTCGCTGAGAGTTGCGCCTCCGGTGCCAATCCCGGCGTCTGTCCCACCGCTTCTGCTGACGCCATGCTCGCATGAATCGCCGTCACCATAAGCCGCCGCGTCGCTCCCGATGCACCAACAGACGCACGCATCAACGTCCCTTGCGCCAGGAACCGATACTGCATCGGCAACCGCCGCATCTGGCTTGTAGTCCTGAACTCAAGCGATCCGCTCACCAGCCGCGCCCCGCGTTCAAAACCTCTGCCTGGTCGCCCCGAGCTTCCCAATCGCCGCGTCAGTCTCTGTTCCTGAAACATCTGCTGGGTCGAACCGTTCCCCGACAAAGGCTGCTGCCCAAATCCAGATGGCGCCCCTGCTCCAGAGCCTGTGCCCGATGCCGGCCCGGTCACCAGCGGTGCCGCCTGCTTCTCCGCCGGCTTCACCGGCGCCGACCCATCGTATGGATCAGGCCCATACTTCGGCAACGGCGGCAACTTCGTCGTCTTTGCAAATGGCTCATTGTTCGGGTCCAGCAGTTGTTGCAGGTCCGCCGCCGTCACCGCACGATGCGCTTTCAAATCCTGTTCCGGATAAACCAGAATGTGCGCCAGCTTCTCTGTTGGCGAGGTCGACGGCATCGCCGCAAGCGCTGCACGATAGTAGTCCGCAGCCCGCTGGTTGTCGCCACGCGCCTGCTCAAACCGCGCCGCCAGCGACAGAATCGCCGCGTCTTTCGGGTACCGCTCCAGCCCCTGCCGGAGCCAGATCTCTGCCTGCGCCTTGTCGTTCGCTGCCAGCGCCGCTCCAATCGCCCCTTGAAAATCTCCCGGCGTCGCGTCCTGGAACTCAACCGTCTTGTAGAGCGCCAGCGACTCCTTCGCCCGTCCCACTTGCACAAATCCGCCCGCCACTGCCTTCCGCACCGTCACGTTGTCCGGAAAAGCCTGCGACGCGGCGTCCAGAATATCCACCGCCCGCGTCACGTTCCCGTTATCCATCGCGATGCTCGCCCGCCGAACGCTCCAGTTCGCCCAGATGTCCTGCACCGTCTCGCGCTGCGCTACCGTCAAATCGGTTCGGCTGCCCAGCCGCATCAGCGCCGGGTACAACATCCGGTCATTCCGCGTATTGAACAGCAGCCACGCATTCTGAATGTCGATAGTCGCCGGCGGCTCCATCTTCAGCTTCGCGTAATGAGCCTGCACCCGTGCCATCAACTCCTGCGCGCGCGCCGTGTCGCCTGTCGCCGCGTACAGGCTCGCCTCGCTCTGCACAAACTCGATATCGCCATCTAGCTGCTTGCGCACAGCCGCTGGAATCAGCCCAATCTGCTGCAGCGCCTCGCTGTTGTGATTCGTCGCCATCAGCGCGGCGATCAATCCCTTCCACGCATCGGCGCGGTCCGCATGATCCTTCAACGCCGCCTGGTAAATCTCGTACGCCTTCGCCGTCTCGTTCCGCCGCAGGTAAATCCCCGCCAGCTGCATCTGCACGTCGAAGCTCAGGCTTCCACCATTCGCGCTCTGGATCTTCGCCGCCCTCTCCAGCATTCCCTGCGCAATCTCAAACTGGTTCGCTTGCTGATAGATCGCAGCCAGCATCGAGAGAAACGCCGGATCTGAAAGCGCAGCCTCATACGCAGCCGGTGGCATCTTCTCCACATCGCTGATCGCCAGCGTGTCCTGCCCCAGCAGATGATGCGCGCTGATCAAGCCCGACCACGCCGATTGATTCGTCGAATCGGCCTCCAGCAGTTGCGAGTAGATCGCCGCTGCCTGGTCATAACGCTTGGCTTCCATCAGCACGCCCGCCATCTCCAGCCGAACATCTGCCTTCAACGTCGATCCGTTGTCCGGATACGGCAACGCCAGCGCCTCGGTCAGTACGCGCTCCGCATCCGCATTTCTGCCCTCGGCCCTGTAGATCGTCGCCAGCGTCCGCAGATACTCCGGATCACGGTTCAGGGCCGCCCGCACCGCTGTCGGAGTCCTCCCCACCACTGCCATCGCCTGTTCATTCTTGCCGTCGCGCGCGTACGCCAGGAACAACCCCCGCCAACCTTCCGTCGATCCCGGCTGCAGCTTGATGAGTTGCTCATACAGCTCAGCCGCCGCGGCATAGCGTTGCGCCTTCACCATCAGCCCAGCCAGCCCCATCAGCGCCTCGGGCGAGTTCGCGCGCATGCCCAGCGCCTCGCGGTACTTCGCCTCCGCCACGTCCAGTTGGTTGTCCTGGAATGCCTGGGCCGCCTGCGACATCGTGTACCAGAAATGCGAAGTCGCCAGCGCATCGTCCACGGCCTTGCTCGTGTACCCGCTCTCCTTCGCCTGGTTCAGGAATCCAATCGCCGCGCCAAAGTTGTTCTGCTGCATCCGCAGAAAGCCCATCCCCGCGGCCATGCGCCCGTTCTGCGGATCGGCCGCCAGAAGTGCCGCAAACCGCTTCTCCGCCTCGTCCAGTTGATGGCGGTTCAGCGCCTCAAACGCCGCCCGCTCCTCCGGTGTCTTCGCAATGCCGCTGTTCATCTGCCCCAGCGTCACTTCGTCTTTCGCCAGTTGGCTCGCCAGTTCCTTGTCCTGCGGATGCTCCTTCAGATACGCCCGCAACTCCGCTGCCGATCCCGGATTCGCAGCATCCCAGATCAGCGCCTGCCGTAGCGCGTTCTGCGCCGTCGAGTCCTTCGGGTGCTCCTTCAGAATGCGTATCCCCTCGGCACGCGTCTTCTGGTTGTAGGTCAGCATCGTGCCCAGTTCGATCGCGTAACGTTCGTCCGTCGGATTGCGCTGCACCAGCCCGCGCATCCCGGCCATCGCTGCATCTTTGCCTGTCGCTGTTCCGTAAAGTGTCTGGTAATACGCCAGCGCGATCTCCCCATCCGGCGGATGGTCCCCATAGAGTTGCCGGTACACGCGCATAGCCTCGTCGTTCCGGCCTTCTTTGGCCAGTTCGCCGGCCTTACCCAGTTGTTCGTTCTCTACATGTGTACTGGGCAGCGATTGGATCCGCGCAATACTCGGATCGTTCGGGTAAGCGCTGCGCAGCTTCTCCAGCGCCTCCCCTGCCTTGTCCGAACCCATCAACTTCAGGTCGCGCGCTACTCCGGCCAGCGCATCTAGGTTCTTTGGTTCGGAAAGCAGAATCTGCTGCCACTCCTGGAGCGCCATGTCCGGCCGGCCGCGAGCCTCGAGTGCATGCGCCTTGTCCACAAGCACCGATCTAGCCTCGGAACTCGATGAACTGGCGCCGCTCTTCCCTGCATTTTGAGCGCCTTGCGCGGTATTCTGGGCGAGGTTGACTTGGAGCGCCAGCAGCAGGCAACTCGCAGCAATCGGTCCTCGGCTCCAAGCCCCCTTGAACACCCTCATTCCCGCTTCCATCCTACGTTCAATTCCCCACTCGGACCAAAGCTGAATCTACCCTCTATGAATCCCGTGGAGAACAAGGCAAGATTCTGATCGTAATACGCCAAGTCCTTTCCGTACAATCCCGAACCCGCATCACGCATCTTGCTCAGCCGCACCGTTTGCCGAGCGCTCTCCTTTGACTGCTCAGGCTCCGCTCGCAGATACGGCAGCAGCGCCGCGGAAAACCCTACTGGTCCATCTTCCGCCATTGGAATGCCTTGGTCACTCACCTTTTCGGGGGGAGCATCATGTGTGGCAAGGTACGCGCTCATTCCCGGAAGCGCATTCAGCATCTCAGCCCTCACAGTTCCGCTCCCATTCGTCATCCCCACCCAAAGGTAAACCCGAATCGCGTCATAACTCCCGCCCGGCGCGCTTTTCCCGTTTCCAGTGTCCAGTCCCGCTGTCGGATAGAACCCATCCCCAGGAACATAGTCCACCCAATCCATCGCAAATCCATGCCGATTGCTCTGCTCAAGCAGTCTCGGAATCCCCGCCGCGATCCCTTGCCACGGCCCACCCGGATCTACCGTCGCCAGCCTCTCAAACAGAAACAACGGAACATAACTTGGATTCAGCGTCCAGGATCGCAAATTGGATCGCACATTGGATTGCTCATGGCTGAAGCCCACCGGCCCCGGCAACAGCATCGGCCCGAACCCCGGCAAATCCGCAACTTCCTTCGCCGCGATTTGCCTCATCATCGCCCGGCCAATGTCGGTGTAATGCGCAGCCTTCCACAGCCGCCCCGCCTCCACATACGTGTACGCCATCCACACATCCGCATCCGACGCCGAATTCACATCCAGCGTCTTCCACGCCCCGCTTGCGTCCTTGCCCCAAAGCCACGAAGGCAGGTGCGTCTTCAAATCGTTTTGAGCCAGGTTCGCCTGCGTCCACGCCGTCAGTCGGTCAAAGGTCGCGCGGTCATTGTCTACCAGCGCAAAGAACAGCGCATACACCTGCCCTTCTGAAGTTGTCCGGTCCCCCGCCGAGTGATCGATCACCCGCCCCTGGACATCGATGAACCGCGACTGATACGCACTCCACAGAGTCCACTGCCCCTGCTTGCATCCCCCCGTCCCGGTCACCAGCAGAAGAGACGCGATCAGCAACCATCGCTTACCCGTTCCGCATCCTCGCTGGCTCATCTCCATCTCTCCTCGAGCCTCTGGCGAATCAATCAACCATGTCGTACTGTGCCCCATTCATCGCAGCCTAATCGCGATGAGTGGGCGTGCCTTCAACCGATACCGCAAACTCACCATGCCGGGCTTTGTATCAGGGCACGACTTCAGTCGTGCCGAAAGAACCAAACAAGAGGACTGGGCTTCAGCCCCTGCAAATCAGAGCCCCTTCAATGCCGTTTCATCCTTCCAATTCGCTCAAATCCTCACCTGCCGCCCGGTCAGCGGCTTCAATCCTCCAGCATCCTCAATCGCCTTCTCGCCTTCGTCCGCAACCACTGCCGTATCCACACCGCCAGCAGCAACGCCAGCAGGAACACCACCACCGCCACCAGCCACGAAACCTCGCTGAACCACATCGTCAGTTGCGTCCACCAGTGCAACGATCCCACGTGGTAGACCTCCGTCCCAATGCGGAACGACTGAAACTGCATCCCATGCAGCACCGACACCGATCCCGCAACCTCGCTCGACTGCTGCACCCGCAACAGCGTATCCATGAAAGGCTCAAATGCCGCGTCGTCCCTCAGGTGAATCGCCACAATCGTGCGATCGCCCACCGTCGCGTACGGCGACTTGATCCCTTCAATCACTGCGTCCGGCGTTCCCCCGGCGGTCAGCTCCCCTGACGCCGTATGCTCGTTCGACTCCGCCTTCCACCACGCATGATGCAGCAGCGGCGCGAACATCCCCATCGTGTCGTGCACCGTAATCTGCCCGCTCCGCAGCGTCACCGGCAGGTTGTCGCCCAGTTTGGCAAATCCCGGCTGATCGTCTCCGGTCCCAATCACCAGAAAGTCGTTGCCCGCCCCCGCCTGCAACGCCTCCGGTCCCGCCACCGTCACCCGCAGCGCCGGAAATCCCGTCTGCCGGCTGAAGTGTCCCATCAGCGTCACAAACGTCTCAATCTCCTGCTCGGTCGGCGCCGGCGGCAATACAACTGTCGTCTCGCTCAAGTCAGCTACCCGCGTAAACGGGAACCCCGCGTTCGCAAACAACTCCAGGTTCGGCAGTGCCGCATAGTGGGGATACCCGCTCAAATCCAGATAGCTGTCCCGCAGAATCGAACCCTGCATATTGATCGGCGTTGTGTCCTGGCAGCCCGACTTCTTCAGCAATTGGAACGTGAAATCAAACGAAAGCGAATTCGAGAATGGCCGCAGGTTCACCACCGGCACCGGCACGTCCACCTGCATCTTCTTCGACGCTTCCTGTCCCGGTATCAGCGGCACCGACCCCAGGAATGCGTTGTTCACCCGCACCTGCATGCTCGAAATCGGCCCAATCGGAATCGAGTTATACCGATAGGCCAGATGCAACTCCGAGTTCGGCTCTCGATTCGTATAGTAGAGGTCCGGCGGAACTCTAAAATACACATTCAGCGGCGCTGTTCCATCTCCCTGCAACTGCTCTGCGTTCGCGTAGTTCCACAACGCGATCTTCTTGTCCGTCTGCGCCCAGCGCGGAGCACCATCCGGCTGCTGCTTGGCCGGCAGCGTCAATCCGGTAATCGACGCCTGTACCCCGTCAAGCATCCCGGTGTGCAGCGCCACGGCCTGCGCCGCCGCCAGCACTTCGTCCCCATTCGATCCTGCCAGTATCAGCACCTTGCCGTACGGATCGTTCGGATTCGTGCGCATCGCCACCATCGGCCCGCTCACATTGACCCCATTCGGTCCAGTAAGGCTCAGCCACGCCGGCAAGTTACTCGTGGTGTCCGTAATTACAATTGCATTGCCCTTCGGTATCGTCCCGAAATGTACCGGAAATCGCACCGGCCGGTTCTCTGAGATCATCCCGAAGTAGCTCGTCACAACGCCCGCCGCTTCAATCGCCTTCATCGACGGCGTCGTAGGGAAAACGATTGGAATGTTCATCGGCTGCACCACCGCCGGATCGAGAAACGGCATCGGCAGTTGCTTCACGTCGTCTGCAATAGCCAAAAGATCGCCCTGAATATCGAGCGTCGTATTCCTGTGCACCCGCGCCCACAACGATGTGTTGGCCGGATCCTCGCAAACCAGCGTGTAGTGACCAATGAACTGAATGCTCAGATCGTTGTCGTGCACCAGCAACTCTGCCGGAATATCGAACTCCGCATCCGCTTCCTTGCTGTCCGATCCGCTTCCCTGTCCCGGCGTCGGTTGGATCGTCGCAAACAGCGTGCCGTTCATCATCAGCTTGATGTGGCTTAGCTGCGGCAGCAGGCTCGGCGAAAACGCGTAGTACACATGAATCTTCGCCGACCGCGGCACGTGCGTCTGCGGCAGCGTGAAATAGATGTCGTGCCGGCTATCTATCCCGTGCAGTTCAATCTGCGGCGATCCGGTCTCGTTCAGCGTGAACGTGTCGTGATACTGCCCGGTTTGCGGCGTCGCCGGGGTCCCCAACGACAGGTCTTTGTCGTTGGGGTGGATCACCGGGGTCCCCAACGACAGGTCTTTGTCGTTGGGGTGGATCACCACAGTCTTCACCTGCGCTGTCTGCGCCGCCCCTTGTTGCATTCCCGCGGTGCGTGCCGTCCCCTGCCCGCCCTGCGCGTTCTGCCCGTCCGCTCGCAACAACCCAAGCCCCAACCCCGCTCCCAGCGCAAGAATCACCAGCGACCGCGTCACTGAAAGAGGATCCCCGGTCCGTCGGTTGTCCTTCTCGCGCCCCGTAAACAGAGTTCTGAACGTCATCGCCAAACCATGCATCGAGATCTGGAAGATTCGCCCCAGGCTGTGCAGCACGTCGTCACTTTCCCGACCCTGTCCCCAGCCCAGCCACGAGTCTGCCCGTGAATAGAGCACCATGGTCAACACTTCCTGTTCCGCGATGGTGAGTTCCTCAAAGTGTAATCGCTGCACCGACCCCTCGGACGAAACCACCGTCGCCCGCAGCTCCGTTCCCACCGCCGGCGCCGGAAACTTCAGCCGCACCGGCGTTCCCGGCATAAGGTCCAGCGCCTCTGGAAGCCGTATGCTCGTGCCTCCCGAAGACATGTCGATCGTCTCGCCGTCGATCATCCGTCCATCTTCCATGTGCACCGCCAGCGGAGTCACAAAGCTCACCCGCACCGTCGTCCTAACCTGCTTCATCTCCCGCGCCACCGCCGTGCAAACCCCTAGCAGGATCACGTTGAAGATGCACCACACCACGTTCATCAACACCGTGCCCGGCCTGTCGCGATCCCAGATGAAGAACCGTGGAATCGCCACCACCAGCCCAAGCAGGTTAAACACCAGCATGATCAGGAACGGCTGCGCAATCCGCGTGTCAAAGAACGTTCGCCGCACAACCCCGCCCTTCGTCGTCACGTTGAACTTGCCCAGCTTCGGATTGATCAGCGCCAGCATCGTCGGCAACAGAATGTAAGGCGACAGAACAGTCTCGTAGATCTCGTTCCAGAACGAATGCCTGTGCTCGCCCTGGATCCTCGAGTTGGTCACGTTCGACAACGTCAAATGCGGCAGAGCATACGCCAGAATCGCCGCCCAGTAGCCCGGAATGTTGGTGTGGTTGAAAAGCAGAAAGATCAGCGGCGCGCTCAGAAATATCAGCCGTGGCACCGCATACAGAAAGTGCGCCATCGCGTTGAAATAGCAAAGCCGCTGCGCAAACCTCAGCCCCGGCGCAAACAGCGGATTATCCGTGCGCAGAATCTGGATCATCCCTCGTGCCCACCGAATCCGCTGCCCCACATGCGCCGCCAGCCGCTCAGTCGCCAGTCCCGCCGCCTGCGGAATGTTGATGTACGCCGTCGACCAGCCATTCATTTGCATCCGCAGCGACGTGTGCGCGTCCTCCGTCACCGTCTCCACCGCGATGCCGCCCGCATCGTCCAGCGCCGAACGCCGCAGCACCGCGCAAGACCCGCAGAAAAACGTCGCGTTCCAGAAGTCGTTCCCGTCCTGCACCACACCGTAGAACAGCTCGCCCTCATTCGGAATAATGTGAAACTGCCCCAGGTTCCGCTCAAACGGATCGGGCGAATAAAAATGATGCGGCGTCTGCAGCATCCCCAGCTTCTCGTCGCGAAGAAACCAGCCCATCGTCATCTGTAGAAAGCTGCGCGTCGGAACGTGATCGCAGTCAAAAATCGCCACGTAGGGCGAAGACATCGTCTTCAGCGCCGTGTTGATGTTGCCCGCTTTGGCGTACTCGTTGTTTGGTCGAGTCCTGTAGCCAATCCCAGCCTCGAATGCGAACTCCTGGAACTCCTGCCGTCGCCCGTCGTCCAGAATGTAGACGTGCAGCTTCTCCGCCGGCCAGTCGATGTTCAGCGCCCCCAGCGCCGTATACCGCACCACGCTCAGAGGCTCATTGAACGTGGGAATGATCACATCCACATGCGGCCATTCTTCGGTTGCATCCGGCAGTGCCACCGGCGCGCGCCGCAGCGGCCATATCGTCTGAAAGTACCCGAGAAACAAAATAGCAAAGGCGTAAACCTCCGCCACCAGCAGGCAGAGAATGAAAAACGCATCCAGTGCGCCCCAGTGGTTCGACGGATCCTGAAAGAAATGCCACGTCTGCGACACTCTCCAGTACCCATAGCGGCACGTGCAGAACACCGACGTGATCATCAGCACCAGCGTGATCAGGTAGGAGTCTGAGCTCCGCGCCAGCACCAGCGTCATAATCAGCGTCAGCAGCCCGCAAACCGCCTGCTGCGGCCATGTCAATGGAAGCACTACCAGGAAGCCGAAGACCACCGCGCCTGCAATCAGCACCAGCAGCCGAAGAATCTTGGTGAAAAATGTCTCTCCGGCCCCGATGTCCTGCCAGACGCCCGCTGGGCTCATCGCTCACTCCAGCGCACGCCACGATAGGTGGTCGTCGCCGGAGACGACTGGCTCTTCACCCATCCTGCAAGCTGGTTGAAGTCCTCTGCAAGGCTTGAGTTCGGCGCGTAATCCATCACCGTCATCCCCTCGGCCAGAGCTTCGCTCATAGCGGGAGCCCTGCGCAGAACAAAAGGCAACAGCCGATCCCCAAGCTGCGCGCGCAAAACCTCCCGCACGTCCAGGTTCAAAGGAAGGGACGAATCGAACTGGTTCAGGATGTAGAAAGGCTGGATCGGCTTGCCCGCATGGCTGCTGTTGTGAAGGAAGAACGCATCGATCGAGCTCACGCTCACCACCGAGTTCATGTCCGGCACCACAGGCACCAGTACCAGCGGCTGCAACCGCATGATCCGCCGGCTCGTCGCGCCGGATGCTGTAGCCAGGTCGATGATCACCCGGTTCGCTCCGCGCCAGTGCCGCGCGATCTCATTCGCCAGCAGCTCCTGGCCTGGCGATTCTGCGCCCAGTCCTTCGGGATCAATCGTGATCAACTGCACCGGCGCATCCGAACTGTTGCCCCCGGGGCTGAACGTCCGCAATACCCCAGGCCGCTGATCGCGCGCGCCAAAGAAGAACGGCAGCAGCCCGAACGAAGCCGTATCCACCAGCAACATGCGCTCGCCCAGCGCTGCCAGAGCCCGGCCCAGCGTGGCCACTACGCTCGTCTTGCCCACGCCGCCAGCCAGCGAGAACACCGCGATCACCGGCGGCCGCGCCACCACAGGTGCCGGGGCAACCTCCGGCGCCACCGCGCCCGGCTCATACAAGCTCCGCAACGCAAACCACCGCGTCGTCATCCGCTCCCGCGTGCCTTGCAGCGTATCGTCCGGAGCCGGCGGAATGAAGGCCGGACCACCCGAGTGCGCTGGCGCTTCCTGCCGGTCGGCCATCAGCCATGCCGGGCGGCTCGGTGCCTCGCGCTGTTCCGGCTGTGCCCACGGTGCTCGTGATTGTGCGTAGATGTCTTCCGCGCCCGTCATTGGCTGCTGATACGGTGCCGGTGCCTGCTGTGGTTGATATTGACTAGGTGCTTGCCGGTATCCCTGCCCTGCATAGCCTTGGCTCCCTTGCGGCTGCTGCGGAAACTGCGCGCCCGCCGATCCGTACTCACTTCCGCCCGGTTTTCCCGGCCCCTGCATCGGTTCCACCCGCGACTGCTGAAAGGCCCGGTCTGCCGCTGCCTGCCGCACTGCCTCTTCCGCCGCCCGCAACGCCCCCCGCCGGGCTTCTTGTTCCGCTGCCTGCTCTGCCGCCCGTTCCGCGGCCTGTTGCGCCGATCGCTCTGCCGCCTGCTGCGCTGCCTGCTGTGCCGCCAACTCAAGTTGCCGCGCTGCTTCCTGCCTTGACCACTCCGCTTCCCGGGCTGCCTGCGCTGCAATCTCCGCCTTGTGCGCTTCTTCCGACGCTATCGCTGCTTCGGCCGCATGTGCCGCATCTGCTGCGCGCTCTTCCTGCGCCCTTGTCAGTGCGGCCTCAAGCTCCTGGCTCCGGATGCGCTCTTCTTCAATCGCCTGCGCGCCTCGCTGGTCTTCGTCCATCGCTTCCTGCACCCGCAGCCGAGCCTTCTCCCGCGTCTGTGCACGCGCAGCCGAAAAATCTCGGTACTTGGCCCCGTGCAGATTCGCCCATGAGTAGAGCGTCGCTACATCGTCCGGAGTCTCAGCTTGGTCGCTCTGTCCTTTGCGATCTGTCATTGGCCCTCACCGACTCGCGGAGTTCGATTCCCTTGCTGCTCTTCCGGTTCTGCGCAACCGTCAAAAGAAGACGGCTGATTCGTCCTGCCTGCACCTTCTTTGATCATGGCCCGGACCCAAAGCCGACGCGACCCGACCCCGATCCCGGCCTCGATCCATGCACCGGGTTAACAAAAGGTGGACTCTCCAGAATCCTAGTCGGTCGCTGTTGGCAGAACAATAACACCTGCTCGGTTACTTGCCTACCACTTTCATGCCATCGATACGGCCCTTATTGCTTCATTTTCTTCGGTATGCAGCACTTTCCATTACCACTTTCCGCTCTTTGATGACCTTAGTTCTGTGACCCTTGGTACTTAACGGTGATTCCTGATTCGGAACCCATCCCACCCCGTTTTCACACCCGCGCTCGACATTGTCATTCGGTCTCCTCGTCCAATTCCCGATCCCCAACAACCGATACACGATACCCTAGACCCTAAGCCCCTCCTCCCTGCACCCTGTGGTACCTTGGAACAAGCGGCCTTTTCGAGCTCGTAGCTCAGTTGGTAGAGCATCGCCCTTTTAAGGCGCTGGTCCTGGGTTCGAGCCCCAGCCCGCTCACCACCCTCTACCCCTGCTTTCCAGTCAGCTTGCGCACGATGTTGGTGGTCGAAAATCCCTCGACCGTGGGCACAATCTCCACGCGCCCACCCGCGGCGATTACGTCCTCGTGGCCGACCACGGTCTCCACGTTGTAGTCGCCGCCCTTCACCAGCACATCCGGCCGTATCTCGCGGATTAGCTCCAGCGGCGTGTCCTCGTCAAACAGCACCACGGCATCCACCGCGGCCAACGCCGACATCACCCGCGCGCGCTCGTTCTCCCCCACAA
>Ga0302282_1000608_pt1 | contig 27191 bp, 20 predicted proteins | sample III_Fen_E1_3_FD_198763 | JGI IMG/M metagenome (GOLD analysis project Ga0302282, IMG submission 198763) | Peat permafrost microbial communities from Stordalen Mire near Abisko, Sweden - III_Fen_E1_3 | ecosystem: Environmental > Terrestrial > Soil > Wetlands > Permafrost | place: Sweden: Abisko... | reverse complement strand
GAAGCTGAATGGCAGCGTTTTCGACTGGCTCTCCATCGACGGACAGCGCAACATGGCGATGCCGAACGGGCATGACTGGGACCTGGGAACGGACCTGAACATGAAAGAGGCGAGGCGGCTGACGACGGGCGTGAAGGCAGGCATCGCCGAGCATAAGTATGACTATTGCGCCGACCAGTTCGACACGCCGGCGTTTGGCTGGTCGAGCACCAAGCAGCATGTGGGGATTTACTTCATCAACCCGTCGATGGAGTACCTGTCGAGTGGGCCGTTCCACTTTGAGCTGACTGGGCACCTGGACGATGGCGACGGCGGCGACCCCACGCTGCTGGACTACTGGCGCGGGAGCCACTACGGCGGCAGCGAGCTGCCGATTGGCGCCAACGAGGACTGGACCAAGGTGGTGGGGCCGATCCTGATCTATGTGCCGACGGGGCCGACACCGGACGCGATGTTTGCCGACGCGAACCGGCAGGCCAAGGCGGAGGCGGCCAAGTGGCCGTACTCGTGGGTGAACGGGGTGGATTATCCGAAGAAGGACGAGCGCGCCACGGTGACCGGACAGATGGTGCTGCGCGACATGCAGGCGCCAGGGTTGAAGCTGCAGAACCTGATGGTGGGGCTGGCGTATGCGGACGATATGCCGGCTGCGACCCCGCCGGGAGCGGACCCGGCCGCCCAGCCTGCGGCACCTGGCGGCGGGCGTGGTCCCTCGCACCTGACGTGGCAGAACGATGCCAAGCACTACGAGTTCTGGACACGGGGCGCGGCGGATGGCAAGTTCAGCATTCCGAATGTTCGCGCAGGGAAGTATGAACTGCACGCGATTGCGGATGGAGTGCTGGGCGAGTACGCCAAGGCGGACGTGACGATTGGCCCTGGCGGCACGGTCGACCTGGGCAAGCTGGAGTGGAAGCCGGTGAGGTACGGCCGGCAACTGTGGCAGATTGGAGTGCCCAACCGGTCGGCGGCGGAGTTTCTGCGCGGCAACGATCATTGGCACTGGGGCGAGTATGTGGACTATGCCAAGCTGTTTCCGAACGATGTGAACTACACGGTGGGCAAGAGCGACTTCCATAAGGACTGGTTTATCTACCAGGTGCCGCACGACACGGATCCAAACGACGTGCTGGGTAAGGGGCAGGGACGCGCAACGCCGTGGACGGTGAACTTCCGGCTGACGACGAAGCCCCTGGCCGGCCAGCGCGGAGTGCTGCGGCTGGCGCTGGCAGGGGTGAGCGCGCGGTCGCTGGCGGTGCAGGTGAACGGCAAGGACGCGGGCACGGTGACCGGGCTAGTCTACAACGCGACGATCAACCGGGACGGCGTGGAGGGCTCGTGGGTCGAGAAGGACGTGGAGTTCGATGCGTCGTTGATGCATGCGGGAGCGAATACGCTGACGTTGACGGTGCCTGCGGGCGGGATTACGAGCGGAGTTGCGTACGATGTGGTGCGGCTGGAGCTGGCTCCGGCGCAGCAGGCGGCGGCCCGGTGAGAACAGGCTGTGACGGTGACGCTTTGTAACCGAATTTGGCTTGCTTTTTGCCCATAAATGCCTTAGAATGAATCTCGGTTTAGTCTGCAGCGGCGGTCTGTGCCGCAGGCGGCGTCTGACCGAACTGAATCCTGAGGGATTCAGTAAGAGGCTCAAAATAAAGGGTCTACAAGAAAAGGATAAGGGAAACAATTCATGGCGAAGCGTCGTGGCAATCCAAATTGGGGCAAGCCGGAGCCGATCGGTCCGGTGGTCCCAACCGTAACCTCGTTTGAGCAGGTGGTAAAAGAGTTCAAATTGACCCCGGACCAGTACATTCGCTCGACCCGTCTCCGTGAATGGGCCCGTCGGAACAAGAACTCGAAGTACATCCCGGAGGCGCTGCTGGAAGCCTGGGGATTCGAGATCGAGTCGACGCTGTAAGGGTCGACGAACGATAGAATTGAGCGCCGCCTGCAACCCGGGCGGCGCTTTTGTTTGGACCGGCGGCGTAGCGGCGAGGTCCTATGATGGAGTGGGGGAGCGTATGAAGCACAACAAGACGGGCAGGGTGCTGGCGGCGATATTTCTGGGGATACTGTTTGGCGTTTACAAGCATTTTCTCCAGATGCGGTGGCTGGGGCAGGGGCGCGCGGCCTATCTCGCGGACCAGGACCTGTACTTCGACAAGATTGTGAAGATGCACTCGCTGCCGTTCATGATGGTGGCGGGCATCCTGCTTGCAGTGGTGGCGGTGGGGCTGTACGAAACGATTGCGCGGGCGATCAACAACGCGCTGCCGCCCAGCACGGTTGAGGAGTAAGAGATGGACCAGGGATCATACAAGGCCGCGTTTGCCACGGTGGAAGAGGCGGTTGCGGACATCCGCGCCGGTCGCATGGTTGTGGTGGTGGACGACGAGGACCGCGAGAATGAGGGCGATCTGACCCTGGCGGCGGAGTTTGTGTCGCCGGAGGCGATCAACTTTATGGCGCGGTATGGGCGCGGGCTGATCTGCCTGACGCTGACGGAGGAGCGGGCCGATTATCTGCGGCTGAGTCCGATGACGGCGGAGAACACGTCGCGGTTTGGGACAGCGTTTACGGAGACGATTGAGGCGCGGGAGGGCGTGACGACGGGCATCTCTGCCGCGGACCGCGCGCATACGATTCGTGTGGCGATCGACCCGCGAACCACGGCCAACGACCTGGCGCGGCCGGGGCATGTGTTCCCGCTGCGCGCGCGCAAGGGAGGGGTGCTGGTGCGCGCGGGGCAGACGGAGGCGTCGGTGGACCTGGCGCGGATGGCCGGGCTGGTGACCGCTGGGGTGATCTGCGAGATTATGAACGAGGACGGCACCATGGCGCGGGTGCCCGACCTGGTACAGTTCTGCGCACTGCACCAGATGAAGATGGTGACGGTGGCGGCGCTGATCCGGTACCGTCTGCAACACGAGCGGTACATCCATCGCACCGCCGAGGCGGTGCTGCCGACGCAGTATGGCGACTTCCGCATGATTGCGTACGAGAGCGAGGTGGATGGCGCGGAGTCGCATGTGGCGCTGGTGTGTGGCGGCGAGGCGGGCGAGCAGGATGGGGGCGAGCCGGTGCTGGTGCGGGTGCACACGCATTGCCTGGCGGGGGACGTATTTGGAGCCACGCTGTGCGACTGCCACATTCTGGTGGACAACTCGCTGCGCATGATTGCGGAGGCAGGGAAGGGCGCGTTGATTTATCTGCATAACGGTGCGCGCGGGTTTGGCATCGACCGGACAGGAACTGCGGCGGGGGGGGCGGTTGCGCCGCACCGGCTGGTGCTGCACCGGGATACGAATCGGGAGCCGAAGACCGGCGAGGGGAGCGATGATCGGCAGCGGGTGCAGAGGACGCTGCGCCAGGTGGGACTGGGCGGACAGATATTGTCTGACCTGGGGATTCGGCGGATCCGGCTGCTGACGAACACGCCGACGCATATTCCGGCGTTGCAGGGGTTCGGCATTGAGATTGTGGAGCAGGTAAAGATTCCGCTGAACACGGCTGCTGCGGTTACTGCACCGTTAGGTTGAGGGTGACGGACCGGGTGATGGGCAGGCTGCCGTTGGTGGCGCTGGCAGTGACCTGGTACTGGTAGCTGCCGGATGGGGCGAAGCGCAGGTTGGACGGCGTGACGCTGGTACCTCCGCAGCCGCCGGCGGTGAGCAGCGCAATCGACGAGACGATTGACCATGCGATGGGACCGACTTTGCGCCAGGCGTTGTGGCGCGAAGTCCGCGCCTTCCAGGTGAAGATGATGGCCGGGAAGAGCAGGCAGAGAGCCGTGTCGCCAAAGCTGCGCCGGTGGGGGCCGGAGGTGACGCTGGACGCGACCGTGGTGACGGTGGTGAGTGTGGCGATGGCAGTCTGCGAAGTGGCGCCGAGGGTGACGCTGGAGGGAAGCAGCGAGCAGTAGGCGAAGGAGGCTGCGATGACTGGCGTGCAGTTCAAGACTACAGGCCCGGTGAAGCCATTGAGCGGCGTCAAGCTGAGGCTGTAGGTGGCGGGAGAGCCGCTGGCGACAGTGGCGGAGCTGGAGGCTGCGGTGAGCGTGAATGCGCCGGCCGCGACACCGTTGCCGGTGAGCGGCACGGAGGCGGGCGAGGTGGGGTCGGAGCTGGCAATGGTGAGGGCTCCGGTGCGCGTTCCCGCTGCGGCCGGGGCGAAAGCGACGGTGATGGAGCAGCTTCCGCCGGACGCCAGGGTGGTGACGCCGCAGGGCGCGAAGACGGTGTAGTCTCCCGTGTCGGAGAGCGCGATGCCGGTGATGGGGGCGGTGCCGGTGTTGACCAGGGTGAGCGAGAGACTGGCGGACGAACCGACGGCGATGGAGCCGAAGCCGAGCGTGCCGGGCGCGATCTGGAGGTGCGACTGCACGCCGACGCCGGTGAGGGGGATGGTGAGCGGCTGGGTGGAGGCGGAGGTTGCGATGGCGAGTGTGCCGGTGCGCGTCCCGGTCTGTGTGGGAATGAAGAGGACTTGCAGGGAGCAGGTGGCTCCGGGTGCCAGTGTTCCGCCGGAGGGTGGGCAGGAGTTGGTGGCGGGTGCGTAGTCGCCGGTGGCGGTGATGCCGGTGAAGATTGCGGAGGCGGTGCCGGAGTTGGTGATCTGCACGCTCAGGGTAGAGCCGACGCCGACCAGCACGGTGCCGAAGTTGAGCGAACTCTGGCCCAGCACCAGGGAGGATGCGCTGGAGACGCCGGAGAGCGAGATGAATTCGAGTGAGGTGCTGGCGTTGGAGGCAATTTCGATGGAACCCGTCCGCGCTCCGGAGCCTGGCTGCGCGGAGTTCTGCGGGGTGAAGGTGACGGTGAGGCCGCAGCTTGCTCCGGGAAGGATGGTGGAGCAGTTGCTTGCGACGGTGAAGTCCGGTGTGGTCTGGATGTTCGAGATGCTGAGGGTGACTGTGCCGGTGTTGTCCAGCGTGAGGGTCTGCGGAGCGGAGACGTTGCCGGCCATGGTGTTGGCGAAGGTGAGCGAGCTCTGTGACGGCGTGAACGCGGCGATGGGCGCGGTGTTGGCGGGAGATGCGACGATGGCGGGTGTGGAGGCGCCGGCGAGGTCGATGAGATCGGGGGCGGAGAGGGCATCGCTCTCGACGATGAGCGTGCCGGAGTCCGCAGAGGATGGCGGCGGGTTGGAGCCGGCGGCGACCTGGTTGAGCGGGGTGTAAGCAAGGGTGACAGTGCAGCTCTGGCCCGGAGCGAGGGCTGCGCCGCAGGTAGTGGTGGAGAGAAACGGCCAGCCGCTGGTGATGCGGCGAATGTGGAGCGGAGTTGTGGTCGAGGGGTTGGAGAGGGTGAGGACCTGCTGGGACGATTGTCCTGACGGGACCTGGCCGAAGCTGAGCAGGCGGCCGGGCATCAGGTTGCCGGTGACGGAGAGCGTGGCGGTGCCGATGCCGTAGCCCTCGACCTAGCCTATGCCGTTGAGGGTGGCGGATCCGTCGGTGGGGGCGGCCTGGGCGAAGATCGTGCCGGTGATGTCGCCGTTGGTGAGTGCGAGGAACGCGACCGAGAAGGTGCAGCTTGCATTGGGCGCAAGGCCGGAGCAGGCCGGCCCGGCGAGTACGAACTGGCGCGGCAGCGCGATGGAGAGTGCGAGCGACCTGGCGGTGAGGTTGTTGATGGTGACCTGGCGCGGGGTGCCGGCGGAGCCGGTGGGGAGCGGGCCGTATTCCGTCTGTGCCGGGAGAATCTGGATGCCGGAGTCCTCCGTGGTGTAAGCGCCCGTGAGCGGGACGGTGTAGGTGGCCGTGATGGGCGCTCCGCCGACCGTGGTGTTGATGGGGATCAGCAGGACGCCGGTGGATGGGGCGGCGGCTGGAGTGAAGGTGATGGCGATGGAGCAGGAGCCGCCGGGGGTGAGCGTGCCGCAGTTGGTGGTGGCGGCAAACGCCGCGGTGGCTGCGGAGCTGGTGGAGGCAAACGGGGCGGCGATCTGCTCCGTGCCGGCGCTGGTATTGGTGAGGGTGAAGGATTGCTGGGTGGATGTGGCGCCGGGGACGTTCTGGAAGGTGAGTGCAGCCGGGACGAGCGAGAGACCGGGGTCCGCAGAGCCATAGCCGGTGAGGGCAGCGGTTGAGACCGTGGTGCCGGCTTGCATGGTCAGCGTGCCAGCGCGCGGGTCGGGGGCGGTGGGGGCGAAGGCGATTTCAACGAAGCAGGATGCGGCATATGCGAGGGTTCCGCCGCAGGGCACGCCGCCGGTGGGGGCATTAGACAGGGTGAAGTCGCCGGTGACGATGGGAGCTGTGATCTGGATGGAGTTGCCGGATGCGACCAGGTTGGTGACGGTAAAGAGCGTGGGGGCGCTGGTGCTGTGGACCGGGATAGGGCCGAAGTCCTGCGCGGCTGGTGTGAGCAGCAGGCCCGCGAGCGGTAGGCCGGTGCCGGTGAGAGCGAGGACGTAGGGGCTGCCGCCGGGCGAGGAGGTGAGGGTGAGCGTGCTTGTCTCCTGGCCGGTGGACGCGGGGGAGAACTGCACGCCGAGCCAGCAATTGAGGCAGGTGCCCGAGGCGCTGGCGGTGAAGGCTGTGGAGGGCGGCTGGCCGTGCCCGTAGCCGATGTCTTCCACGAGGACCGCCGAGAAGGGTGAGCCCAGCGTGGTGGAGGCGGTGGCGACGGAGAGTGTGGTGAAGGGTTGGGTGATCTTGTACCACTGGACCGCAGGTTGTCCTGCGGCGATTCCGCCGAAGTCCAGTGTGCCGTTGTCCGGCGGCGAGAGGATTCCGATGCCGACGCCGGAGAGCGTGATGTAAGCCGGGGTGGTCCCGGCACCTGCCGTGACGGCGAGCATGCCCTGGCGCGTGCCCGGCAGCGAGGGTGCGAAGGTGAGGACGATGGTGCAGGACGCGCCGCCCGTGAGGGATGCTCCGCAGTTGGTGGACTGGGTGAAATCGCCGGTCAGGACCAGCCCGAGTGTGAAGGCCGAGGCTCCGGTGTTGCGGACGGTCAGCGTTTGCGTGGTGCTGGAGACGCCGGTGACCACGACGGAGTTGGCAAAGTTGAGCGCGGTGGCGGAGACGCTGAGGTTCGGGTTAACGGCGGCGCCGTTCGCGGTAGGCGGCGGGAGCGACTTGCCGGTGACGAGGACGGAGAGCCCCTGGTCGAGCGCAAGGGTGGTTGCGTCGGCGGCGGGAACCTGGGCGTTCTGGTAGGCAAGCTGGAGCTGGCAGACGGTGAACGGCTCCAGCAGGCGGGGGCAGTCGTCGGCGATGGAAAAGGGTGATGTGGCGGGGAGGGTGACTGCGGTGTGCGGGACGGCGGAAGTGGAAGTGTTGGAGAGATACAGATAGCGCCGGGTGCGCAGGCCGCCGGTGTATTGGGTGCCGAAGTCGATCTCCGGCGCGGAGAGGGAGAGCGCGGCGGCTTGGGCGATCGCTGTCAGAGCAATGTCACGACTTCCGATCTTCCAATATTGCAGCAAGATGCCGTCATTTGTTCCAGTAGTGGATGCGGTCAGGCCGAGAGTGATATGGCAGCTTGCGCCGGGCGCGATGAGCTTGGTGGCGACGCCGGCGAGGGTGCAATCGCTGGCTGTTTCGGCGATGGTGTAGGGAAGGACTGTCTTGGCGCCGATGTCCAGCGCAGAGGCGAACGTCTGGCTCTGCTGGGTGAGGTTGGTGACAGTGAGGGTGCGCACCACGGGGCCGCTGGCGGAGCTGACGATTCCGAAGTCAAGCTGCTTCGGCGAGAAGACCACGGGGAGGGCGGTTGCGCCGGCGGGGTTCGCGAGAAGCGAGGCGGTTTGCATGGCCGCGTTGGCGGCCTGAACGGTCATGCTGCCGGGGCCGCTGCCGGTGAGCGCGATGCTGCACTCGCCACCTGCGGGCAGGGTGGGAATGCAGTTGGTGGCGAAGGTAAATCCGGTGGCGTTGATTTGCAGGCCTGTGGCCTCGGCGGTGCTGAGGTTGCGAAGGGTCAGGTTGGGGACGTCGTCGAGGGAGAGTGCGAGGGAGGCTGGTAACGTCCCAGTAGTGATGAGCTTGGCGAGGTAGGCGGCTGACCCGGCGCAGAGGCTCCCATTGCAGTTGGATGCCGGCGGCACGGCGGCGCGGATAGCAGATGGGAAGGCTGGTGTGGGTGCGCTGGTGAGAGGCAGGTCGAAGGTCTGGGTGGCGAGCAGGCTTTGGCTGGCGAAGGGTGCAAAACTGCCGCCGAGGAGGGCGTTGCCGCTGGCGTCCACCGCGATGCCGGTGAGTGTGACGGGCGCGCCGGCGTAGGTGGGGTTGGATGTGGCGATGCCGCCGATGCGGGCGGTCTGGTCGATGAGGCCGGCGGCGTTCACATGCATGGCGAAGCTGTTGCCGATGGTGGAGAGCGGGCTGAGGGGAAAAATCGGCAGGGTAAGGCTGCCATCGACCCACGCCGTACCGCCGGGGGCCACGGCCACGAAGGATTGCGCGCCCGGTGCGAGCACGCTGGACGCGAGGACGGAACTGCCGTCGAGTGGCAGGCGCAACAGAACTTGATACGGGGTCGCCGCGAGCGGTGCGGTGACGGTAGCGAGGGGAAACTGGCCGAGCGAGACCGATCCGGAGAGCAGCAGGTTGGCGGGGCCTGGGTCGAGGGCGAGCGCGGTGAGGCCGCTGCCGGGAATGTAGGTGGAGAAGACGATGCCGTCGCCAGCGGGGGCGAGTTTGGTGAGGAAGCCGGAGGTTGCGCCGAGCGCCTCCGGGACAAGTGCCGCGATGGTGGGGTAGCCAGTGGAGGTGGTAGAGCCGGCGATGTAGGCATTGTCCTGGGCATCGGCGGCGATGGCGACCGGGGTGGTGCTGCCGCTGGCGCCGGTGAGGTAGGTAGCGTAGAGCAGCGTGCTGCCCGAGGAGGAGAACTTCTCCACAAAGCCGTTGCTGGTGCTGGCGTGGGCCGGGGTTTGGAGAATGCCTGCCGGTGTGACGGGCAGGGTTGCGGAGTAGATGGTGCCGGTGAGGAAGACCGCGTCGGAGGTGGCGGCGACGGAGGCTGCGGCCATGGTGGCGCCGCCGGTGAAGGTGACGAAGACGGGATTAAGGCTGGAGTCGAAGCGGGCCACGAAGGAGTTGGCGGCGCTGCCGCTTGCGGCCGGGAAGGCCGCGCCCGGCGTGGCGACGAGTAACCCAGAGGAGGTGGTGCCGGTGACATATATATTGCCGGATGGATCGAGCGCCATGGCGAGGCCGATGTCGCCCTTTGCGCCGAGTTGGGTCTGGGCGAGGATGTTGGTCGCTGAGGAATCCGTCTCCAGCAGCCGGACGCCGTCCTTCTGGTCGATGAGCAGGTAGAGGTTGCCGGATGCGCTGGAGAGAACGCTGTTGATCTGACCTTGATTAGAGGCGGCGCGCAGGCCGGCGAAGGCGAGTTGCTGCGGGCCGGTGGGCTGGGGCATCTGCGCGAAGGCGGCAAGCGGCAGCGCGAAGAACAGCGCCAGAGCCGCTTTCCAGGCCAGGTGCGATGCACGGTGTAGGGCGTGGATTGGCGGCAGACGATGAGGCCAAGTTGCGGCGCAGTGGGTCCCGTCCCCAGGCTTCCCGGTGTGTTGGTCTTGCGTCATGGTCGAGTGGCTGCGGCGATGTGCGACGTGCAGCCTGCCCTCAATATCCACGAAATGGCCCCAGTTCAGGTGCTACGAAGTCCGAATTCTCGAACCGAGGTAACGATACGATTCCAATTCGGGAATTGCCAGTGTTACTTCGCGGCTGCTGGCTCGATGGTTGGCGCGGCTGCGGCGTTGAGCAGGTAGGCGTAGCCGCGGGCGCTCATCTCGAGATCCATGGCGGCGTACGTAGTGAAGTGGAGGGTCTGCATGCCGATGGCCGCGGCGGCCTGGATGTTCTCCTGCTTGTCGTCGAGGAAGAGGATGTTGGCGGGCGGGGTGTGCAGCGCGGCGGCGGTCTGGATGTAGATTTCGGGTTCGGGCTTGGCCATGTGCAAGAGCGCCGACCATGTGCAGTGGTCGAACGCGGCGAGCCAGGGCAGCCGGGCGACGATGCCCTGGGCGATGTTGTCGCCAATGTTGGAGAGGATGCCGGTGCGAACGCCGGCGCGCTGCAACTGCGCGGCCCATGCGATCATGGGCGCGTTGGGAACGGACCAGAGGTCCACATCGGCGCGGAAGAGTGCAGCGATCTGGGTGTCGGTCAACTTGATCCTCGTTTGTGCTGCGACGGCGTGCCAGTAGGCTGTTCCGGTGAGCGCGCCGCGATCGTAGTCGTGGCGGAAGGCCCAGTAGGCGGTATGGAGAGGCGCTTCGTCCAGGCCTGTGATGGAGCGAATGGCACTCCAGGCGACTGGGTCCGGAGGCCCGGAGAGAACCATGCCGTAGTCAAATAGCACGGTGCCGACGGGAGTTGGAGAACCCGGCGTTGCCGAAGTGGAATTTTCGTCGAATGGGAAGGGCATTTCACTCGATTGTAGGCGATACCCTGAAACAGACCATGAATGCGGAGACCTGGACGCCCGAGTTGCGAGCCTGGCTGGATGGGAGCGCGCGCGCGGCGGGCTTCGATGCGGCTGGCGTGGCGGCGGTGCGGCCGGTGGAGGATGAGTTCGCGGCGCAGGAGGCTGCGCGTTTTGCGGTGTGGATTGCGGCGGGATATGCCGGGGAGATGGAGTATCTGAAGCGGCGCGATGACGCAGGCGCTTTGGTGCGCAGCGGGCTGCAGGTGGCGATGCCGTGGGCCAGGTCGGTGGTGGTGTGCGCACTGAACTACAACGCTGCTGCGCCGAACTCCCTGGATCCGGCGCCACCCGGGACGGGCTGGATTGCGCGCTATGCCTGGAGCGGCCGGACGCTGGAGGATGGAACGCAGGCGGCGACGGACTACCACGACGAGTTGCTGGGCCGTTTGCGGACGATAGAAGAGGAACTGCTGGCGCAGACGGCGTGTACCACGCGCTGCTATGTGGACACGGGGCCGCTGGTGGAGCGCAGCTTTGCGCAGCAGGCGGGCGTGGGATGGATTGGGAAGAATACGTGTGTGCTGAATCAGCGGTTGGGATCGTGGCTGCTGCTGGGCGTAATTGTTACATCGCTGCCGGTGGAGGCGGAGGCACCGATGCTGGCGGCGCAGGACCGCTGCGGCACCTGCACACGGTGCATCGACGCGTGCCCGACGGATGCGCTGCTGGGGTCGCGCGATGCCGGCGGGGCGCGGGGGATGGACGCGTCGAAGTGCATTGCGTACCTGACCATTGAGAAGAAGGGTGCGATTGAGGAGCGGCTGCGGGAGCCGATGGGGCGGCAGGTGTTTGGCTGCGACATCTGCCAGGATGTTTGCCCGTGGAACCGGCGTGCGCCGGCTGGGACGCACGCGGGCATGGAGACGCGTGCGGAGCTGGTGAATCCTGCGCTCGAGTGGCTGGCGACGATGGACGGGCGGGAGTTCAAGCGGCGGTTCAAGGGCTCGCCGCTGGAGCGAACGGGGCGCAAGCGCCTGCTGCGGAATGTGGCGATTGCGATGGGGAACAGCGGCGCGGAGCGCTTCCTGCCGCAGCTCGATGCCTGGGCGGAGGCGTCCGGCGCGGAGGGGAGCGCGGGCGGCAATGCCCCAATCGATCCAATGGTTTCCGAGGCTGCGGAGTGGGCGCGGACGCGCATTCGGGCGAAGCGTTGAACTTCCGGGCTGCATTTTGCGTCTGCTAGCCTAGAAGGTGATGTCTATCGACAGTCCTACCCAAGAGAGCAACACGCACAACGTTCCGGATTCGACGCAGCCTGAGGCCAAGACGGGAGAGGCATTGCGGCCGGGCGAGGTTGTGCCTGCGCCTGGAGGGCCACCCGTTCCCATCGCTCAAGTGGCTCCGGTGGTGCGGCAGGATGGACTGTGGCCGCAGGTGGTGGCGTTGGCCAAGTACATGGTGCAGACGGAGGTGCACACGTACGCGTTCAGCGTGGCGGCGAACGTGATCCTGTCGCTGTTCCCGTTCATCGTGATGATGTTGACGATCTCGCGGGTGGTGCTTCACTCCGACCAGATGTTCCAGGTGGTATCCGACGCGATGTACCATTTTCTGCCAGCCAACCAAGCCTTCATCATGAAGAATATGAGGCTGCTGGTCCATCCGAACAAAGGCATGCAGGTGTATTCGGTGGTGATGCTGCTGATCAGTTGCACTGGCGTGTTTCTGCCGCTGGAAGTGGCGCTGAACGGTGTGTGGGGCGTGCGCAAGAACCGCTCCTACCTGATGAACCAGGCAGTCTCCATCGGCCTGGCTTTCCTGATTGGCCTGATTGCGATGGCATCTGTTGCGATCACGGCGAGCGAGCGATTTCTGCTGCCGTACGTGTTCTTCAAGCACATCGACAACGGTCTGTTTCGGTTTGTTTCCGGCATTCTGGATGGCGGCTTGTTGGACTTGCTCGGCGTGGTCGTCGGCGTGACGATCTTCTTCCTGATCTATTGGATACTGCCGAACCGCAAGGTGCCGGCGCGGGCCGTGCTGCCCACGGCGATCGTGATTGGCCTGCTGTGGGAGGTGGCGAAATACCTGTACCAGATGGCGCTGCCGCGGTTGGACTTTGAGTCGGTGTATGGGCCGTTCTTTGTGTCGGTCAGCTTGATGATCTGGGCGTTTCTCTCCGGGCTGCTGCTGCTGGCGGGCGCGCATTTCTCGGCCACTCGCTATGCCTTGGCCGTGGCCCGGAAAGAGGAACGCGAGCGGCTGAGCAAAGAGCAGGGAGTTGTGGACACACCGGAGAGCGCCGCGAATGCCTGACGCGCTGGAACCCGCTGTGCCGCCAGCGGGCGCGCGGTGGTGGCACCGCAGGCCGCCCACAGGCGTGGCTGGCGCGGTGTTCTGGCTGGCGCTGTGGTTTGCGCTACTGTGGCTCCTGCGGGTGATTCCGAGCCTCTCGAATCCGCTGCTGACCTGGATGCAGGCGCTGGTGGGGATTGCGCTGATCGGGCTGGGGGTGCCGCTGGCGTGGCAACTGATCCACCGGCACCTGCTGTGGAGTTTGCGCAACAAGCTGGTGCTGACCTACGTGCTGATTGGGGCGGCGCCGGTGGTGTTGTTTGTCACGCTGGCGGGCATCTCTGCGTACGTGGCGGCGGGGCAGTTTTCCATCCACCTGGCCGATACGCGCATGCATCAGCAGTTGGACGAGATGGGGGCGGAGAATGCGGCACGGGCATCGCGTATGGCGCGCGTGTTGAGAGACCAGGCGGAGGGGCCGCCTGGAGGGCCACCGCGGGGTCGGCCCGGCGCGCCTGGAGGGCCACGTGGCGGGCGGCCGCAGCGGCAGAACACACCTGCCAGCCAGACACAGCCCAATGCCCAGGAGTCGACGGCTGTCACACCCGCCATCGCGGCTGCAGCTGAGCCGCTGGGCGAGGCGGCGCCGAATCCTCTGGTCGCGCGGCTGCACCGGCACTCGGCGGTCTATCTGAACGGTGCGAGGCTTGCGGCAGGAACTCCGGGCTCACGGCCCGCGGCAGATGCGGCACCGGACGCAGCCGCAGAGAATGGCTCCGGACTGCCGACCATGCCGCTGGGCCTGCCGGCATGGGCTGCGGACCTGCACGGCAACCAGTTCCGTGAACTGGTGCTGGATGGGGATGACCTGTTCCTTGTGGCAATCGATCAGCGGCATCTGGAGGGCAGCGGAGTCCTGACGGTGATGACCAGCCTTCCGGTGGATAGCGCGCTGATGGATGTGGTGGCCGAGGGGTTGGGGCGTGTGGAGGTTTCCGGCTTGAAGACTGGCGGCCCCAACTCGAATCCCTCTGCTGCGGTCAAGACGACACGGGCTACGACGGGGCGTCGATCGCTGGACAGAGACCTGCAGCGCACAGCAATCTTTGGCGGCGCAGAGCCGAGAGCGGCGTATCTCTGCGACTTCGGCCTGCCGTTTGTCTCCACCATGGACATTACGGACTGGGACACGGGCAACGCCGACAATGTTCCGGTCGAGGTACACTCGCGGCCATCGCTGCTGTACCGGGCGCTATTTGGTAGCTCGCTGGGCGGCATTGTGACCAGCTACATTCGCTATGGCCTGTTTGCGCTGTGCATTCTGTTCGCGCTGATTGAGGCGCTGGCGCTGTGGATGGCGCTGCGCCTGGGCCGCGAGATGACCACCTCCGTGGGCGAACTCTACTCTGCCACGAAACATGTGGACCAGGGGGATTTTGTCCACCGCATCCCGGCTGTGCATGCCGGCAAGCAGGACCAGCTTGGCGAATTGGCCCGGTCGTTCAACCGGATGACCGGCTCGCTGGAACGGCTGATGGTGGAGCAGCAGGAGAAGGAGCGCCTGCAGAGTGAGCTATCGATTGCGCAGGTGGTGCAGGCGAATCTGTTTCCGCGCAATGTGCGCGACCTGCCGAAGCTGCAACTGCATGGAGTATGCCGGCCGGCGCGCTCGGTCTCCGGTGACTACTATGACTTCCTGATCTTCCACCACCCGAACCAGCCGGATGGGACTGCGGGCGCGGAGTCCGGTGTCGGGATTGCGCTGGGAGACATCAGCGGGAAGGGCATCTCCGCAGCGTTGCTGATGGCGACGCTGCACTCTGCCGTGCGCGCGTACCGCTTGGCGAGCGAGGACCTGGTGTATACCGAGGACAGCATTGCGGGGCTGACCGTGAGCCGCGAGGGACTGGCCGGCGACAGTGGCAAGTTGTTCGAGTCGCCGGGACGCATCCTGTCGCTGCTGAACCGGCATCTATACCGCAGCACTACGCCGGAGAAGTATGCCACGCTGTTTCTGGCGCACTACGACGCGGACACGGCGCAACTGACCTATTCGAATGCGGGCCAACTGCCGCCGTTGGTGCTGAGCCTGGATGGAAAGATCCGCCGCCTGGACGTTGGCGGTACCGTGGTGGGCCTGATGGACGGGATGCGCTACGAGGAAGATCGCTTCACCATGAAGCCGGGCGACATCTTTGTGGGTTACTCGGACGGCGTGACGGAGCCGGAGAACGACTTTGGCGACTTTGGCGAGGACCGGTTGATGGAGGTAGTGGCGCGCTACCGCGATCAGCCGCTGCATGTGATCTCGGCGGAGGTGATGCAGGCGCTGGACGCGTGGATTGGTGCGGAAGAACAGCCGGACGATATTACCTTGGTGCTGGCCCGCCAGCTTTAGATATCTCTCGCTCGATGGTGGTATTGCCGACATGGTTAATAGCACCAAGTGGGGATTCTGCGTGGTGCGGGCTGGAACTAGCATGCGGGTTAGAGGTTTCGGGCTTGCATTCCATTGGCCGCATGGCACCGTCACCCCGCGAAGGTACCGGAGGCCGTCCCGCTGGGGAATGGAGGCACAGTCTGCTTGCTGCCTCCGATTCGTACGTTTGGAAGCAGACCGCGAGAGAGAATCCGACGATGAAGCATCCTGGCGACGAGCGTGGACAAGCGACGATCATGATGACTCTCATGATGGCCACATTTCTGTTTGGCTTTGTGGCGCTTGCGGTTGATGTTCAGTACATGTTCCGCGAGAAGCGCATGGCGCAGGCCGCGGCCGACGCTGCGGCGCTGGCGGCTGCCGAAGAGCTGGGCAACGGAACCAATGAGCAGAACGCGGCCAATGCGATGGCGACCGCCAACGGCTTCAATACCTCTGCGGCCACCAATCCGGCTACGGTCACACTGAGCACGCTGACCTCGTCCAACTATGACGGCTCGACGGCGACCCTGGTCTCCAACTCGTATGTGAAAGCTGTGGTGTCGCAGGCGATTCCGACCTTCTTTCTGGGGGCGCTGAACCACCATTCGACGATGACTGTTTCGGCTACGGCGGTGGCGGGCGGCGGCTTGAGCAGCCCGAGCTGTGTATGCCTGGAAGGCACCAGTGGTCAGGACTTAAACCTGAGCAACAATGCCAAGATGACGGCCACCGGCTGCGGAGTGACCATCGACTCCAGCAGCAGCAATGCGGTAGGCATCGTTGGGGGGGCCACGCTGACTGCGCAGGTCATCGGGTCCGTCTCCACGAACTGGGATAACTCCGGCAATGTTAACAACGGCGGCAGCATTGGCTCTGGGACGGATGTCGTCCAGGGAATCTCCTCATCGTGCGCTCCGACTTTGCCCGCGGTACCGGCGTACAACCCCGCGCAGTGTACCGCCGACCCAACCAGTCACTACTATGGCGGCCAGTCCTACAGCGTGGGGCCTGGTTCTACCTACAGCACCACGCAGCAAAGTGGGACCACAGTTTGCTACACGTCCCTTACGGTGGGGCAGAATAATGAAGCCGTCAACCTGAACCCCGGGATTTACGTGATCAGCAATGGCTCACTGCACTTCGAAAGCGGGTCTAGCAATGTCTCCAACACGGGAGGCAATGGAGTTATTTTTTTCCTGACCGGAACGGCCAGCCTGACGATCGACAACGGTGCGAATGTGAACCTTACTGCCCCGAGCAGCGGCACATATGCTGGTGCGCTGATCTTGCAGGACCCTGGGGATTCGACGGTTCCGAGAACGGCCGATACCCAGACGCTATCGATTCAAGGCGGATCGAATGCAAACTTCAACGGAATCATCTATGCCCCTGCTGCCGGAGTGACTCTGGGGAATGGCAGCGGCACCACGTTCACCGCGGATATTGTGGCGCAGACGTTGACGATGAACGGTGGCGGAACGCTGGCCAGTAGTTCTACTGCGAACTTTGGGTCGATGAATGTGTCGACCGCAAAGCTAACGCAGTAAAGGCGACGACTCCATGAGTAAGCAAGTCCCATATCGACTTCAGCGATTGCGCCGGCGCATCCGGGTGGGATGGCGCGGCATGCGCGACGATGCCGGGGGCTCCCTGGTGGAGTTGGGGCTGATGTTGTCGATTCTTGGGGTGCCCTTGATGCTGGGCGTGGTCTACATGGGGAACCTGGAGCACTACTCCATCGAGATCTCCAACGCAGCGCACTCGGGCGCAATGTACGGCATGCGGAGTTCGACCTACGCCAGCAACGGTACCGGCATAACTACAGCTGCTAGAAACGAAGCCTCGGATTTTGGTACGGCCCTGGCTGTGACACCGACCACCTATTACGCCTGCTCCAACGCGGAGGGTGGCACCACGTATACGACCCAGGCCCTGGCAACCGCGGGCTGCACTGGTACAGGAAACCATTACCTGGAATTTCTCCAGGTGGTGGTGAACGGCTCTGTAACACCGCTGGGCAAGGTCTCCGGAATGGCGCGTACAGTGAGCCTGAGCAGCACCTCGGTGATGGAGGTCCAGGAGTGATGGACTTGAAGAGCTTCCAGCGAGGTGTGCGTGCGAAGGCGATTGCTCCGGCCCGGCGCTCCGCCAGTCGATGGAGAGGTCTGCTGCGCGGGCTTCGGGGGGGCGGGCTGGTGCGCGGCGAGCGCGGGTCGTCGCTGATCGAGTTTGCGGTATCCGCCGGCGTTCTGATGACCTTTACGTTCGCACTGATGGAGATCTGCGTGGCCTTCTACACGGATGGCATGATCTCCGAGGCGGCACGCGAGGGTGCTCGGTACGCTGTGGTTCGCGGATCGACCTGCACCACCAGCTCGGGCGGCTCCTGCACAGTGACCACGGCCCAGATCAAGACCTTCACGCAGGGGCTGGGCTATCCCAATCCTGGCGGTGGTTCGCTGATCGCCACGGCGTCCTTTCCGGATGGTGACGAGGTTCCAGGGCACCGCGTGCTGATCTCGGTGACCTACAGCTTCCCGATCCGGTTTCCTCTGCTCCGGACGACGGCCCTGCCGTTGACGGCGCAGGCCGAGGAAGTCTTCGTTCAGTAGTGTGTGGTGTGCGCGTGCGGTCGGCATGGGTGGCTGCGGATATCCAGCCTACGGCTTGCCTGGCATCGCCTTGACGACGATCGCGTTGGGCGAGCCGCCGGAGGGCAGGATGGTAAAGAGCGCGGGGCCGTTCTTGTCTACCGTGCGGATAACGGAGACGTCGCCGGAGTGGGCATCCGCCGCCAGCAACAGATGTTCGTCGGCCGAGAAGGCCAGGGCATCCGGAGCGCGGCCGGTGTGGACGCTGTAGGGCATGAGCTGTCCGTCGTCGATGCTCCAGAGGTTGATGGAGTCCGCTCCGAAGTTGGAGATCCACAACGTGCTGTTGTCTCCGCTGACAATGCTGTTGACCGGGCGGTTGGCGATTGTGTCCGTGCGACTCACCTCGTTGGTCTGGGTATCGATGGCGGAGATGGAGTTTGAAGCAAAGTTGGAGCAGAAGATCTGGCCGCCATCGGGCTTGAGCGCGAGGTGGATGGGGGTCGCGCCTACGTCCAACATGGCCAGCATGTGGTCGGTCAGCAAGGTTGAGTTCTGTTTGGCCGCCCAGGTGTCCGGCGCCGCGGCCAGCGAGATCGCCATGACCTGATGCCCGCCGGAACAGGCAATGAACGCCTTGGACGAGTCGGGCAGGATGACCGCGTCCGTTGCGCCGGGGCAGCCGGAATAGGCCGCACGCAAGCGGGGGGCCGAACCCCGGTCGGAGGTGGCGGCCCCGGGTGTGAGGCCGGGAAGCGCCAGGCCCTTCTGCGGCTGGTAGGGTTCGACACCGAAGATGGAGACGCTGCCGCTGCCGCGGTTGGTCACCACCAGCGAGCGCATGTCCGGCGAGATGCGAGCCAGGCCGGGCTGCTCTCCAGTGCCCGCGACGGCGATTTCCCGGCGGCTGTCCAGGTCGATTACACTGACCGAATTCGACCCGCTGTTGGCGACGTAGGCCCGATGCCCGGAGGCGTCCACGGCGATGAAGTAGGGAAGCTTGTGCACAGGGATGGTCGCGGCAACGCGGTTGGCATCTGTATCGATGACCGACACAGTGCCGGCGCCGGTGTTGACTACATAGACTTCGTTGCGGGTGGGCACGGGATTGACGGCCATGCCCGAGGGCTGGCTGCCGACCTGCAGCGTGCGGTCCTGGCGCAGGTACACCAGGTCCAACACGGAGACCGTGTTGGATGCGCCATTGGAGACGTAAGCAAACTCGCGGTATCCGGGCGGGACATCGGGGAAACGGTTGCGATTACAGCCCGCGACCGGCAACAGGAGAAGTGGGATGGCGCAGAGGAAGCGCCGCAGGCTCATGAGGTTTGCACGGCGGAGCCCGACCGGGCCAGAGCAAAATGGTTCAAGGATTTGCACTCTTGCGAGTCTAGAGCATTTGGGGAGCTTAAGAGAGGGGAAGATCGGATAGGGTCGGTAATCGGTTGCTTGAGAGCAGTGACCGCCAGAAAGGCTGCGGAAACTCGCAGAACTTTCGGACGGTGGTGGGGTTTGGGAACGGTAGATAGTTTCCGAATTGGATCGGAGGCTACTCGCAGCGCTCGTAATCCTCGGACAACGAAGTTGGGAGAAGATCTCCGGCTTCGTTGTTTTTTTTGCTTCCAGCCTTGGACGGTGTGCGGTGCGACTGCGTGGGTGGCGCACTGAATCTGCTGCGCCGAACCTGCAGTGCTGGAGATCGTTGCCAGCGAAATCAGGCTATTGCTCTGTTTGCTCTGCGCCCTCGAGCGCTGCAAGGTACTGGCTGTCTTCCTCGGAGAGACTGGCGTTGGCAAGCAGGTCGGGGCGGTTGCGCAGGGTCTTGGCGAGGGCCTGCTGGCGGCGCCAGCGGCGGATGGCAGAGTGGTCGCCGCCGCCGAGGATCTGGGGGATGCAGACGCCGCGGAACTCGGCGGGACGGGTGTAGTGGGGGTAATCGAGCAGGCCGCCGGCACCGTGGGTGGAGCGGGGTACGCCGTCGGGGGTCAGGCTATCGGTGGGGTCGTCGCCGATGCCAAAGCTCTCGTAGCGATTGGAGTCCGCATGTCCGAGGACGCCGGGGAGCAGACGGACGACGGCATCGATGACGACGGCCGCGGCCAGTTCGCCGCCGGAGAGGACGTAGTCTCCGATGGAGAGTTCTTGGTCGGCGAGCAGGTGGTTGACGCGCTCGTCGACGCCCTCGTAGCGGCCGCAGATGAGGACAACACGGTCGAGCGCGGCAAGGCGATGCGCCGTGGCCTGGGTGAAGCGCCTGCCCTGCGCGGAGAGCAGGATAACGGACTGGCGCGAGAGGTCGCGGTCCGGCTTGGCGGCGATTGCGGGGCCGGATGCGCCGAGTGATTCCACGCAGGCGAAGATGGGTTGCGCCTTGAGCACCATGCCCTCGCCACCGCCAAAGGGGCGGTCGTCGACGGTGCGATGACGGTCATGGGTAAAGGCGCGGAGGTCGTGGGTGGCGACTGCGACGGCGCCAGTGGCGATGGCGCGGCTGAGGATGCCGTGATCGAGCGGACCGGCGAAAAAGTTCGGAAAGATGGTGACGATGTCGAAGCGCATGGGTGCAGGCCCGCAGGGCAGTTGGTCTAGTCTTTCACGGGCGGCGGTTCGACGCGGCGATTGATGTCCGCCAGGCCTTCCGGCAACTCCATCCGGATGGATTGTGCCGCGACGTTGAGCTCGAGCAGGTAGGCGCTGGCGAACGGGATCAGGAGCTCGTCTCCCTCCGGCGAGAGGATGGAGAGCAGCGGCGCAGCGTCCTCCAGGCGGCGGGCTCCGTCGGGCGTGGTGGGGAATTGTACGTCGTCGACGACGCCAAGGGCGCGGTCACGATCATAGACGGTGCAGCCCACCAGGTCGGAGATGTAGGCGGCGCCGGGGTCGAGCGGCAGACGCTCCGTGAGTGGCACGACAACCTCCTTGCCCGAGAGCTTCTCGGCCTGCTCGATAGTGTCAACGCCTGCGAAGTGGAGAACGATGCGGCCAGCGTTCTTGCCGAGCGGAAGCCAGTGGGCCGCGACCTCGACCGCTTGAGGTTGGCCGGCGGCAGTGGGCGGCAACGCGACCGGACCGGCGAATCCGGGCGTCGCGAGCCAGACACTGGGATGCTGAACGAAGCGGTCGGGGAAATCCGTGTAGAGGTCTGCGAGCACCTCACCTTTGCGTCCCTGGGGACGGAGGATGTGGGCGAGCACGACCCATTGCGAAGTGGAGTCCATGGATTGCATGGTACCTGTGCCGCGCAACCTGCGGAGCAAGGCTGCCAAGTCGCAGTGTGGCAAACTGCGGCGAGAGCAAGCTGGGTCGTGCGAGCCGAGCGCGAGACCAGCGGGGGCCCCGGTCAGGCTTCCGAACGCGGCCCGTCGTCTTCCAGAATGTCGAGTGCGAAGCGGTGGTGCAGCTTCATGCTGGCTGCGCCCAGGATGGTGCGCAGCGAGCGGGCGGTGCGGCCTTGCTTGCCGATGACTTTGCCGATGTCCTGGTGCGCGACTCGGAGACGGATGACGGTGGAATCGTGGTCTTCGAGCAACTCGACCGATACGTCATCCTGCTGGTCTACCAATGCCCGTACGATCTCCAAAATGAGTCGCTTCATAAGCTCCGACGGCTCGGAGTCGCTTGGCCTAACTTCATTCATCACAGACACCTCTAGGAGATATGCCGTACCGGTTTGACTCCGCTCGTAGCCTCCTTCTAGGAGAGGTCTTCAGAGTAGGAATGACTTGCAACCGGTGCGGCGCGGAGCTCTCTTGCCGAGTAATTCTCAGGGGGAGAACCGCAGACCCGCGCAAGCAAGCCTGCGGAAAGTCTACAGAAAATTCGGGAGAACGGGGAGTAGGAATGCCGCGAAAGCGACACTCTTTGGGCACTGGAAACTGGTTACTAATTTACCACTTAGTTACTAAGCGGCGACGACAGGTTCAACGGCGGGCTTGGCGAGCAGTTTGCCGACACGGTCCGACAACTGTGCGCCATTGCCGACCCAGTAGTCGATGCGATCGCGCTTGAGTTCGAGCGACGCCGGCGAAGTGCGCGGGTTATAGGTGCCGACAACTTCGACGGAACGTCCATTGCGGGCACGGTCCTTTTCAATGACAACGACGCGATAGTGGGGCTGCTTGCGGGCGCCAACGCGCGCCAGACGAATCATCAACACTTGGGAATCCTCTCAGATGAAAACGGTATGTATGGGCGAAGAGATGAAGTCGAGCGATCCGCCGGCACAGCCTGCGGTACCACAGCTCACACAAACCCAACACCTAAGTATGGCGGAGATTGGCGGATTTCGCAATGCCGGCGTTGACCGCGGACGGTTGCGGATCCCTATAGGGCCTTTAAACGCCCGTGCCGCCCAACGATGGCAGGCGGCAGGACATTGGGCATATGCTTCTCGAGTGAGCCCCTCATGGCTAAAGATAGAGGCTGGCCGGGCGGCTGGCTGTGATCTCTGTCACACCTGCTTGCGTCTGGGCGACACATTATTTCTCGTCGCGCAGCAGGGCTGCGGCGGCCCAGAGGACGGGCGCCTGCCCGTGCAGGTTGCCGGTCTCGCGTTTGCGATCGAGGTAGTACTGCATGTTGTCGAGCTTGCCGGTGCCGGTGCAGACCTGGGTGACGTCATGGTTCTGGTCGACGTAGCCGACGACGGCGATCCAGCCGCGGCGGGCTGCGGGCGCGTAGGTGGCCACGTCTAGCCAGCCATGCTTGACGCCGGTGATCAGCGCGAAGCTGAACATGGCGGAGCTGGAGGATTCGGGCCACGCCTCGGGGTGGTCGATCAACTCGTGCCACATGCCGTCTGCGCCCTGGTACTTCAGTAGCGCCGCCATCATTTTTTTGTAGCCGGCCATGATGCGCGGGCGGTCGGGATGGTCGGCGGGGAGGGTGCGGAGCATCTCGGCCATGCCGGCGGCGAACCAGCCATCGCCGCGTCCCCAGAAGTACTTGACGTCGGGCGCGTGGAAGAAGAGGCCGTTAGGCTGCTGGAGGCGGTCGAGGTAGGTGACCATCTCGTGCGCGTCGCGGTCGAGATATTTGCGGTCGCCGGTAGCGCGATAGGCCTCGAGCTGGAGCATGGTGAGCATGTACATGTCATCGACCCAGAGACGCGTCTCGGGCGAGAGGCCATCCTTCACCAGCGCATCGTGGACATCCTGGGGGAGCTCAGGCGGAGTGTCGGCCGTCAGCGGGCCCCACTGCCGGTCCGCCCAGGACTGGCCGAGTTGGAGGTACTTGGGATCGTAGGTAGGAAGGCCTTTGGTCTGGATGGCGATCTCCAGCGGCATCACGCCGAAGATGGAGTCGTCGACGTGGTGACGCTGCGGCGTGCGGCCGGTGCCGCCGGGCAGCAGGGGATCGAACCTGGCGATGAGGCGGTCGCGCAACGAGTCGTCATGGGTGAGAGCGGCGAAGATCATGGCTCCGTAGAAGGTGCACACATACGGATAGCCGGAGAATCGTTCGCTTTGCGTCCCGGTGACGAAGTGCTCGGCTAATGCCTTGCCAACCTCCTGCGGGGATGCGCCGCGCGGCCACACGGTAAGGTCACCGGGTGAGGGCGGAATCACTTCCTTGTACGGCCCCTCGGGGACCCTGCGCGGCGGCGTGTTCTGCGCCCCGACCTGCGCTGCGGGGGAGGGAGCCGGCAGGGGCGGTGTCTGGGCGGTGAGCGTGGTGGCGAGCAGAGCGGATACACAGAGCAGCGCGGGAAACTCCAGCTTCATGAGGTCAACCTTTGAGATGGATTGCAACGTGCGCCCACAAGTCTACGCGGCGGCTGAGCGATTGGACAACTGCCTAATTTCGAGGTCGCTTGAGATTGGTTGCGGGGGGTTGATCGGTTGAGCAACTGCTGCGGCAAATAGCATTTTCCCGCTTGACAGGCTTGGCTGCATCGCGAAGCATCTAGTTCTGCCTTCACGAGCACGGGCCGGTGCCATGTTTCAGAATGAGGGATGTCGATGGGGAACATGGTCTTGGTGGTGGGGGCGGGGCCGGTTGGTTTGACCATGGCGGCAGAGTTGGCACGCTACGGTGTGCCGGTTCGCATTGTGGACCGCGCGCAGCAACGCACGGACCAGTCCAGGGCTCTGATGGTGTGGAGCCGGACGCTTGAGTTGCTGGACCGGTCGGGGTGCGGCGGTGCGTTTGTCTCGGCCGGTATGAAGGTCAAGGTAGCCACTATCGTTGCCGATGGAAAGGCCATCGGCCGTATTGATCTGGGAACCGTTGCGACGACTCACCCCTATGTGTTGATGTTGCCGCAGAGCGAGACGGAGCGATTGCTGGAAGAGCATCTGCGGAGTTTTGGCATCGGCGTCGAGCGCGGGGTCGATCTGGTGTCGTTCGTGGAGTCCCAGGACGGGGTGGAGTCGGTATTGCTCCACACGGATGGCCTCCAGGAGAAGGTCCAGAGCGGCTGGGTGATTGGATGTGACGGCGCGCGCAGTACGGTGCGCCATGGGATGAAAAAAGTGTTCCGTGGGGATGCGCAGCCGAGCGGATGGATTCTGGCCGATGTGAGGCTACAGGGTGTCGACACCCCCGGAGAGATTGACGTGGGCTGGCACCCGGAAGGGGTGCTTGTGGTGATGCCCATCGATGGGGAGCGATATCGGGTGATTGCGGACGTTGGTGCATCGCAGACCGACAAGGGAGGATCGGAGCCGAGTCTGAGCCAGGTGCAGGCGATCCTGGATGCGCGCGGACGAGGGGGCATAACGGCGTCGGACCCAATCAGTATGGGCAGGTTCCATATCAACGAACGCAAGGTAGCCGAATATCGCAGCGGCCGGGTGTTTCTGGTCGGGGATTCGGCCCATGTACACAGCCCTGCGGGCGGACAAGGGATGAACACCGGCATGCAGGATGCGTTCAACCTGGCCTGGAAGCTGGCGCTGGTGTGGCGCGGCATGGGTGCGGAGGAACCGCTGCTGGGCAGCTATAGCCTGGAACGTAGCGCGGTCGCCGATCAGGTACTGAGGAATACTGGCAGGATTTCGTCGCTCGCCGTTTTGCGCGGTGAGATGAAGCAGTCCGTGCGGAACTACATTTCGTCTTTGATGTTCGGGCTCTCGATGGTTCGGGACGCTCTGGCGGAGACATTCTCTGAAGTTTCTGTGGAGTATCCGACCAGTCCGTTGACCCGCACGGGGCGACATGCGTACGACAACCCCGCGGCGGGGGAACGCGCTCCGCTGCGCAGGGGGGAGCCCGCAGTGGGGGCAGGCGATACACCCAGGTTTGCGGTGTGCGCGGATGTATCCACGCCGGCAGCGAAGCACGGTGCGGGCGTGCTGCTGGGGCTCTACGGGAATCTGCTGGAAGACGAGGTGCGACCTCCGTTCCACGCGGGCGGCCTGTGGCTGCTGCGGCCGGATGGATACGTCGCGCTGGCGACCAGGAACGATGGCTGGGACGAGATTGCAGCGTACCTGGATAGGATTGCCGGACGGCGCTCGTGATGGAGTGATGACCGTCCGGCTGGAGAGTGCAGGGAAGCGCGGCCAGCGCTACTGGTGCCAGTGCATGGGCCAGTTGAGGTACTTGGTGGCGGCCTCGTGTATGGGCGCGGCAGTGGTGGAGAAACTGGCGGCAACGTGGTGTTCGAAGCCGTTCTCGCAGATGTAGTGGAGCAGCTTCTGCATGTTGGGGATCTCGACGACCCCGGCTCCGCCGAAGGTGTTGAGCGGGTCGTTGGTGAAGGCGCCCTGGCCGACGTAGCCGCGGACGGTTCCGGTGAAGTCATCGGTCGTGAAGCGGGCAAAGCTCATGGGACCGGCTTTGACGGTGCCGTCGAGCGTGCCGTGAGTGTTCTCCTTGCCGACCGTGCCTGCGATGATGAGCTGATAATCCATCTTCACGCCTTCGTTGAAGAAGTGCTTGGGCAGGTTGGAGCAGTGGAAGCAGACGGCCTTGTCCGGGTTGTCGCCGTAGTTGTTGTTCCAGTCCAGCAGCGCGGAGGGCGTCTCGCTGGCCAGGGTGAGGGCGTACATGGAGAGCGTGCCGAGGATGTCGACCTCGCAGGCGGAAGGGATGAGGTTCTCGCTCATCATGGACATGACAGTGCAGGGGACGATGCCAAGGAACTCCTCGATGGAGGTCCAGCACTGCACGGCGGAGACGGTGAGTTCGCTGGCCTTCATCCAATGGTCGATGACAGCCCCGAGCTTGGCCATCTTCAGCAGCGCTGCCTCTGGTGTCTGGCCGACGGGGATGTATTTCCTGATTGCAGCGAGTTTTTCCTCGGCGGCATCGTCGTTGTCGGCCATGCGGCCGATGCGGCCGATCACTTCGCTGAGGTCGAGGGTCTCGACGGTGATGCCCGATCGTTCGAGGAGTTTCTCCGAGTAGCGGACCGTGTTGAACGCGGTGGGGCGGGCGCCGATGGCTCCGAAGCGGACGTTCCGCAGGCCACGAACCGTCCGACAGACGGCGGCGAACCACAGGAGGTCGGCCTTGAACTCCGGCGAGTCCGGCGCCTCCGTATGCAGCGTGGTGAGCGAGTAGGGGATGCCGTACTGCTTCAGGTTGTTGCAGATGGACATTTTGCCGCAGAAGCTGTCGCGGCGGAAGGCGATGGACATCTTGCCCGGGGTGTCCGGCGTAGCCTGGATGAGGATGGGGACGCGGAGATCGGCCAGGCGGATGGCGTCGGCCAGGCCGCGCTCTTCGCCGAAGTTCGGCAGTGTGATGATGAGACCGTCGATCTCCTCGGCGTGGGCCTTGAACAGGGCCGCGCACTTTTTGGCGTCCTCGTAAGTTTCAACTGCTCCGTGGGCAGTCACGTCCGGGTGCAGCACGATGGGCTTGATGCCGGCGGCTTCGAGTGCAGCGATGATTTCGAGGCGGCCTGAGGTTGCGAGGTGCGAGGGGAAGAATCCGCGGTTGCCTACGAGGACTCCCATGGTCATTGGTCGAGACATTTCTTGAAACTCCCTTGATGTGGCGTGTTGAGGATGCCCGTACTTTCGGCGGAATTCAGACCCGCGAGGCGCTCATTTGAGTAGTTGCGAATGAAAGAAAAAACCCACGATTGCAAGCAGGAGGAGCGTGTTAGTAAGAAAGACGTTTGCGAAGTTGCTGTACTTCCTCCTTCTGACAATGCGGGTGAAATGGTGCTCCCACCCGCCGACTCCGAAAGAATCCTCCAGGGACGCGATGTATCTGCTGATCACACCCATATGCTTATTCAGCACATGAGAACGGATGGAGGCCGCGCCACACAATAGGACTGGAACCAGCCATGGCAGGTAATGCCACTGATGGTTGCCGATCAACCATCCCCAGATCACCCCGACGGCGATCACGACGTTCCGCTCCTGAGAACGAAACTCTGCGATATAGTACTCGATCTCCTTGCGTAGCGCCCTGTATTCCTCGATCTGATAAATCTGTTCGACGCTCATTGGCTCGTTCATGTCCGACAGGGTAGCACGGCAACGGGCGTGCCAGCCGATCAGCTTTTGCGTGGCCGGAAGCGGATGGTATAGAACG
>Ga0302282_1000600_pt1 | contig 27437 bp, 22 predicted proteins | sample III_Fen_E1_3_FD_198763 | JGI IMG/M metagenome (GOLD analysis project Ga0302282, IMG submission 198763) | Peat permafrost microbial communities from Stordalen Mire near Abisko, Sweden - III_Fen_E1_3 | ecosystem: Environmental > Terrestrial > Soil > Wetlands > Permafrost | place: Sweden: Abisko... | reverse complement strand
GCCTTTGCCTTTGCCTTTGTCTTTGCCTTTGTCTTTGCCTTTGCCTTTGCCTTTGTCTTTGCCTTTGCCCTTGTCTTTGCCTTTGCCTTTGCCTTTGCCTTTGTCTTTGCCTTTGTCTTTGCCTTTGCCTTTGCCTTTCTTCAATTCAAAAAGGAGGCTGTCATCCTGAGCGAACGGGGCCCCAAACGTACTTCAGTTTGGGGGTGGTGAGTCGAAGGATCTGCGGTTGTTCTTCAATGAACTTCGGAGTCACCACACTAGCTTCATGACGCGCAACCACAGCGATTCGCTTGAGTCTAAGCCCCACTCCTCATTCGCCTACACACCAAGGGACACGGGAAACCAAAGCACCGCGGGTGCCCCATCCCGCCAGCGCTACTTTCCCAATAAAGTCCCTTTGGCACTTTGTACCGCAGGCTTCCCAGCCTGCTGTTGCGCGAGCATCCCTGCCCGCGCTTCCACCCAGCCTGCCCTGTCCGAAGCCGTCCCCCCCAACCCGCCAACGTCCCCATTCCAGCCGCGATTCCCCGTCATCTTTCAGGAATCTAACCACCGACGAAACTAATTCCTCCTGCAGAGAATTGGCCTCAACGCCGATGACTTTCATGGCACCGAAAGAGCGGGCGAGGTAATCCCCGGTGAACTGGCAACGTCTATGTCTGGTGGGTACATCGGTCGAAGAGCGCTTTCGCTGTCCGTGCTGTGGATTCAAGACACTTGAGTCCGCGGGCGCAATGGCCCTGTGTCCCGTCTGCTGGTGGGAAGATGATGGCCAGGAAGACCCCGACGCCGCCGAAGTCCGCCTCACCGTGAACGGCCAGCTCAGCCTCAGCGAAGCCCGAGACCATTACGCCATCTGCGGCGCATCCCACCCCCGCTTTCTGCCCTACGTCCGCAAACCCACCGCCCAGGAGCAGTAATCGGGAGCGGCGATGCCCGGGTAACCTCTCCCGACACGGGACTTTTGTGTCAACAACCACCCTGCGCGGTTTGACCCTATAGAGCATTCCCTCTTACCATGAGATAGGCGTTTCCCCAGCCAGGCGGAGTACTGTCGATTACGGCCTCAGGCCCTTTAGGGGCGGCAGAAATCGGTTCTCCACGGCGGCCATTCCGGAGTTGTGTATGGGAGCCGGAAAGCAAGCGGGAAACTCGAGCCCGATCCCTGGGTTCTTAGGGCGCCAAAGGCGTCTGGAAGGCGAAATCATTGAGCTCTACTGACACCCTCGAAAACAATCCTCATCCCGCGGCAGATGCCGGCGCGGATACCCCCGAAAACGAAGCCCATTCCCACGAAGCCCACGATCACGAAGGTCACGACCACGGGCATGCCCACGATCATGCCCACGACCACGAAGGTCACGACCATCAGCACGGTCCGGTCCTCAATCCGGAGTGCACCCGCGAACTCGTCCTCGACATTCCCGCCGAAGAAGTCTCCAAGGCATACGCCAAAATAGCGGCCAACTACCGCAAGTACGCCAAAATCCCCGGATTCCGCGCAGGCAAGGTGCCCGAGTCGGTAGTGAAGCGCCGTTTTGCCACTGAAATCCGCAAGGACGTCATCGACTCCCTGCTCCCGGAGCGCTTCAACAAGGCTGTGGCAGACTTGGGCGTGCGTCCCGTGGGCCAGCCCCAGGTCACCGAACTCACCGTCGAAGACGGCCAGCCGCTCCACGTGAAAGCGGTCTTCGAGTATCTCGCCCAGTTCTCCATCGAAGGCTACCAGCAGGTCACCGTCCCCAAGCCCCCGGTTGAGATCTCTGAAGAAGAGTTCCAGGCCGAGCTTGCTCATCTCCGCGATTCTCGCGCCACCATTGAGCCGGTTGAAGAAGACCGAGCCCTCGCCGATGGCGACTGGGCCCAGATCAGCTACAAAGGTGTAGTCGAAGGCGAAACCGAAGCTGCCCCAATCCTCGGCGAAGACACCCTCGTCGAAATCGGCGGCAAAGACACCATGGAAGCATTCACCTCAGCGCTCCGCGGAGCCAAACCCGGCCAGGAGCTGAAGGCCGAGGTTGTCTATCCGGCGGAATACGAAGAAGGCAAGCTGGCCGGCAAGACCGTCGCCTACGAAGTGGAAGTAAAGGCCATCAAGAAGCGCATTCTGCCCGAGCTGAACGACGAGTTCGCCAAGGAACTGGGCGGATACGAGAGCCTTGCCGAGCTCGAAACCCGCATCCGCGAGCACCTCGAAAGCCGCAAGAAGCGCGCCGTCGAAGCCGAGACCAAGGACAAGCTTTTTGCCGCGCTGACTGAGAAGTACACCTTCCCCGTCCCGGAATCGCTTGTGCAGGATCAAATTGATCAACGCCTCGATCGCGGCCTCCGCGCACTCGCTGCCCAGGGCATGAATCCCGAGCAGATGCGCAAGCTCGACTTTGCCCGTCTCCGCGCCGCACAGCGTGACAGCGCCACTGCCGAAGTAAAGACCATGGTTCTCCTCGACCGCATCGCCCACGAAGAAAACATCACCGTCAGCGATGAAGAGTTCGAACGCGAACTGCAACTGGCCGCCATCCAGTCCCGTGAGCCCATCGATGCCCTGAAGGCGCGATTGACTGACGACGGCGGCCTAGCTAGAATCCGGGAACAATTGCGGCGTGAAAAAACTGCAAGTCTGATGTATGAACGGCTGCCCGCTTAACCACCCTGGGTGAAACTCAGGGTTTGAAAGGGCACGACTTCAGTCGTGCCGTAAAGGGCTTAGAATAAACGCGGGCTTTAGCCCCTGAGCGATGGTTCCAAGAGGGGTTAAACCGCCAAATCGGGAACGCGAAAAACGGGCTGGATGCAGATCGCCGGCCCGCTGAAATAAATCGGGGAGCATCACTCCCCCAACGGAGAAACGGGAAGACTCAATGGCATTGGTTCCCATGGTGGTTGAGCAGACGAGTCGAGGCGAGCGCGCCTACGACATTTACTCGCGTCTGCTTCGCGACAACATTATCTTTCTGGGCACGCCCATCGACGACCAGGTGGCAAACCTCATCGTAGCCCAGATGCTGTTCCTTTCCGGCGAAGACCCCGAAAAGGACGTCCAGCTCTACATCAATTCGCCGGGCGGTTCCATCACCGCGGGCCTCGCCATCTACGACACCATGCAGTTCATCAAGAACAACGTGGTCACCTATTGCATCGGCCAGGCCGCAAGCATGGGAGCGTTCCTGCTCCTCGCCGGCACCAAGGGGAAGCGCTTCGCCTTGCCCAACTCGCGCATCCTCATCCATCAGCCGTCCATGGGCGGCCTCAGCGGACAGGCCACGGATATCGACATTCATGCCCGCGAAATTCTCCGCATTCGCGAGATCACCAACACCCTCATGGCCAAGCACACCGGCCAGCCCCTCGACCGCATCGAGCGGGACGTGGAGCGCGACTTCATCATGAACTCGCAGCAGGCCAAGGAATACGGCATCGTCGACGAAATCATCGACCGACCGCGCACGTAAGCGGACAACGGCGGAAAGGAGCGAACCATGGGATTCATCGAAGAAGGACGGCAGTTGATTCAGGACTTCGTCACCCCCGAGATTCGCGCCATCGAAGCCCGACTCGACGCAATTGAGAAGCAGGTCGCCGCGCTTGATTCCAAGACGGACAAGCTGGATGCCAAGATCGAACGCAACCAGGCTCATTTGGATGCCAAGATCGACCGCAACCAGGCTCATTTGGAAGCCAAGATCGACCGCAACCAGGCGAGCTTGGAAACCAAGATCGACCGCAACCAGGCTCAAGTGTTGGACACGTTGAACAGGATGGAGACTTACGCTCATGTTTTGGAGCGTTTGGCACGCGTCGAAAGCAAGCTTCAAAGCGTCGCATAGCATCCAGCAAAACGCAATCGTCGCCGAAAGAGTAAATTCGTTAGAGGGAGTTGTTCAATGAAAACGCGCACGGGACCCGAAGAAGCACTGCGCTGCTCGTTCTGTCACAAGTCACAGGACGCCGTGGCCAAGCTGATCTCGTCGCCCAGCGACTACCCTCGCGCCTACATCTGCGACGAGTGCGTGGCCGTGTGCAACTCGATCCTCGAGGACGACCGCGGCGAAGCCACCCCCTCCACCACCGCCGGCCACCTGCCCAAGCCGCAGGAGGTCAAGGCCTTCCTTGACGACTACGTAATCGGCCAGGACCAGACCAAGAAGAAGCTGGCCGTCGCCGTCTACAACCACTACAAGCGCATCCAGATGAACCGCATGCGCAACAACGAAGTTGAGCTGGCCAAGTCCAACATCCTTCTAATCGGCCCCACCGGCTCCGGCAAAACCCTCCTCGCGCACACCCTGGCCAAGATGCTCGATGTCCCCTTCGCCATTGTGGATGCAACCACGCTGACTGAAGCCGGCTACGTCGGCGAAGACGTCGAAAACATCATCCTCAAGCTGCTTCAGGCAGCCGAGGGCGATGTAACGCGCGCTCAGCAGGGCATCATCTACATCGACGAGATCGACAAGATCGGCCGCAAGGACGAGAACCCCTCCATTACCCGCGATGTCTCCGGCGAAGGCGTGCAGCAGGCGCTGCTCAAGATCCTCGAAGGCACAGTCGCCAACGTTCCTCCGCAGGGCGGCCGCAAGCATCCCCACCAGGAGTTCACCGCGGTCGACACCACCAACATCCTCTTCATCTGCGGTGGCGCGTTTGTGGGCCTCGAGCGCGTAGTTGGACGCAGAGTCGGCAAGAAGGCCCTGGGCTTCAAGGCAACTGAAACCGAAGCCGAAGCAACCATGCGCACGCATCGCGACACCGAGTTGCTCCGCAAGACCGAGCCCCAGGACCTGATCAAGTACGGGCTGATTCCAGAGTTTGTCGGACGCCTGCCCGTGATGGGCATTCTCGATGAACTCGACGAAGCAGCGCTCATCGAGATCCTCACCAAGCCGCGCAACGCCATCCTCAAGCAGTATCAGCGCCTGCTCGAATACGAGAATGTGCGCTTGCACTTCTCTCACGAGGCCACCATCGCCGTCGCACGCGAGGCTTTAGCCCGCAAGGTCGGCGCGCGCGGTCTCCGCATGATCCTCGAAGAGCTGATGCTCGACCTGATGTATCACCTGCCCAACAACAAGCGCGTCCGCGACCTCGAGATCACCCGCGAAATGGTCGAGCGAAGAGACCTTTCGCTCTGTCTCCTCGAAAAAGCCGGCTAGCGTCCTGACTTCGAAGTTCGCATCCGGGACTCTAATTTTCGCACCACAATGATCTGTCATCCTGAGCGGAGCGCAGCGAAGTCGAAGGATCTGCGGTTGCACTTCGGAAGTTACTCTACGGGCTTCTCACGCAGGACGCTAGCTTCAACGCTCATTGGAAATTACCAAGACCCCCAGGCCCGCGCCTCGGGGTTTTGCTTTTTCTGGGACGGAGGGAGGTTTTGCGCTTCTGGGACGGAGGAAGCAGCGGCCTTCAGGCCACTGAAAAGCGCCTGCCAATGAACCTGGGCTTCAGCCCCGGTGAAACAGACGGGTATCCCTCCCGGAGGGAGGGTACGAGGTTAGCCACGGGTGAAACCCGGGGAAACGGTCCATTACAAAAGCCCGCCGTCCCGTAGGGCCGGCATGATTCCTACGCAAAATTGGGCATCGTCTCCCAACTCATCACCAGGCCGCTTTGTAACAACGGCACGGCTTCAGCCGGGCCAAAAAACTCAAAAGCCAACGCGGGCTTCAGCCCCTGCAAATCCCCCCTCGAAAACTCCACCTGCGCAACGTCCCTTAGGCCACTCCCCGCCCCATATGCGTAAATAGTGTCATGCCAGAAAGTCCGCAGCCCCCCCCCATCGAACTCAGCATCATCATGCCCTGCCTCAACGAAGCGGAGACCCTGGCCATCTGCATTCGCAAAGCGATCGCCTACCTCCAGCGCTCCCAAATCCGCGGCGAGGTCGTCATCGGCGACAACGGTTCCTCCGACGGCTCGCAGCAGATCGCCCTCGACTGCGGAGCCCGCGTCGTCAACATCAAGCAGCGCGGCTACGGAGCAGCCCTCTACGGCGCAACCCTCGCCGCCCGCGGCCAATACATCATCATGGGCGACTCCGATGATAGCTACGACTACACCAGCCTCGACCCCTTTGTTCTGAAGCTCCGTGAGGGCTACGACCTGGTCATGGGCAACCGCTTTGCCGGCGGCATCAAGCCGGGTGCAATGCCGTGGAAGAACCGCTACATCGGCAACCCCATCCTCTCCATGATCGGCCGCCTCTTTTTCCATTCCCCTGCAAAGGATTTTCATTGCGGCCTTCGCGCCTACTCCCGCGATGCGTTCACCCGCATGGACCTCCACACCACCGGCATGGAGTTCGCCTCGGAGATGGTCATCAAAGCCACGCTCGAACGCATGAAGATCGCCGAGGTACCCACCACCCTGAGCCCCGACGGTCGTTCCCGCCCTCCTCATCTCCGCCCCTATCGCGACGGATGGCGACATCTCCGCTTCATGCTGCTCTACAGCCCCAACTGGCTGTTCCTTTTTCCCGGCCTCGCGTTGATGCTGGTCGGCCTCGCCGGCACCGCTCTCCTCGAGCAGAACTCAATCCACTTCAACCTCGCGGGTCTGGGCCAAGCCCGTCTCGGCCTCGACACCCTCATCTATCTCGCCTTCATGAGCGTCTGCGGCTATCAGTCGGTGCTCTTCGCCGTGCTGTCCAGGATCTTCGCCGTCGAGCAGCACCTCTACCCCGCCAGCACTGGCTATCGCCACATCTTTCGCTACATCAATCTCGAGCGCGGCCTGATCGTAGGAACGTTGATCTCCCTCGGTGGCATCGGCACTGCCGTCTATGCATTTCTCACCTGGCGCAAAGCCGGCTTCGGCAACCTCGATATTGAGCACATCGCCCGCATCGTCATCCCCTCCGGCATGGCCATCACGCTCGGAATTGAAACCATCCTGTTCAGCTTCTTCCTCAGCACCCTCGGCATCAACATTCGTCGCCACTCCGAAGTCGCCCCAGAGAGCTATCCTCCAGTCGAGCCTCCCGGAACCAGATGAGACGAGCTGCTTGCTGACTCGCTGACTTGCTGACTCGCTGTCTTGCTGACTTGCTGTCTTGCTGACTTGCTGACTCGCTGACCCGCTGACTCGCTGTCTTGCTGACTCGCTAACACCACTTTTCCCCACACCTGCCAAATCAGCCACACGCCGGATGCAACAGGAACCGCGCCGCCCAATTAAAATGAAAGAGAAGAGCCCGCATGAAGCAACCCACAGCGATCATCATCGGTGCAGGTCCCGCCGGGCTCACTGCCGCAATTGAGCTCCAGCGCGGCTCCGCCATCAAGCCTGTCATCCTCGAGGCAAGCCACGAAATCGGCGGCATCTCCCGCACCGTCCGCTACAAAGGCAACCGCATGGACATCGGCGGCCACCGCTTCTTTTCGAAATCAGACCGAGTCATGCGCTGGTGGCTCGACATGATGCCCGTCGAAGCTGGTTCCGGCCAGGCCGGTTCTGACCAGAACGGTCAGCTCCGCTACCAGGGTCAGCAGCGCGACATGCCCCAGCTCGACGTCGCCGCCGATCCACAAAAGCAGGACCTGGTCATGCTGGTCCGGCAGCGCAAAAGCCGCATCTACTTCCTGCGCAAATTCTTCGATTACCCCATCAGCCTCACCGCTGCCACCTTCAAGAACCTCGGACTCCTGCGCACGATGAAATGCGGCGTCAGCTACCTGCGCTCCGCCCTCCTGCCCCAGCGCGAAGAGAAGTCTCTCGAAGACTTCATCATCAACCGCTTCGGCAAGCAGCTTTACCTCACCTTCTTCAAGTCCTACACCGAAAAGGTTTGGGGCGTTCCCTGCAACGAAATCAGCGCGGAATGGGGCGCGCAGCGCATCAAGGGCCTCTCGCTCACCGGGGTAGTAAAGCACTTCCTCAAGAAGACCTTCAGTTCAAAGCAGCCCGGCGACATCGCCCAGAAAAAAACCGAGACATCGCTCATCGAGAAGTTTCTCTACCCCAAGTTCGGCCCTGGCCAGCTCTGGGAGCATGCCGCCGAAATGGTTACCAGCAACGGCGGCGAGATCCACCACGGCATTCAAATCGACCGCATTCATCGCGATGGAAACAACATCACCTCCGTCGAAGGCCTCGACCAGGCCGGCCAGCGCGTCACCTTTGCCGGCGACTACTTCATCTCCACCATGCCTGTCCGCGATCTCGTCCGCGCCTTCACCGTCCCTCCGCCCGCTGAAGTTATCGAGGTCAGCGAAGGCCTCATGTATCGCGACTTCATCACCGTAGGCCTGCTCGCCAACAAGCTCGCCGTCACCGAAAAAGACGGCGCACAGCTCAAAGACAATTGGATCTACATTCAGGAACCGGACGTCGTCGTCGGCCGCCTCCAGATCTTCAACAACTGGAGCCCCTGGCTCGTCGCCGGCAAAGACAAGGTCTGGATCGGCCTCGAGTATTTCTGTAGGGATACCGATCCCCTCTGGAAGCTCTCCGACGATGAGATGTCCAAATTCGCCATCGCAGAGATCGCCAAAATCGGCATCCTCAAGGCCGAAGACGTTGAAGACTCCCACGTCGTCCACGTGCCCAAGACCTACCCCGCCTACTTCGGCAGCTACAATCGCTTCAGCGTCATCCGCGACTTCACCGACCAGATCGAAAACCTCTTCCTCGTCGGCCGCAACGGCATGCACAAGTACAACAACCAGGACCACTCCATGCTCACCGCCATGACCGCCGTCGAAAACATCATCAACGGCATCGTCACCAAAGACAACATCTGGGCCATCAACACCGAGATGGAGTACCACGAAGAAAAAGCCGCCAAGTAGCCTCTCCTGCTCGCGATGCGTAAGACTGTAGCGCCGGTCTCCAGACCGGCTGTCGTGCGGGCCTCCCGGCCCGCGCCGTTCCCCATGACTCGGCTATAAGCTCGCTCTCCCTCCCACATCCCGCCGTCCCACTCCCCACCCGCTTCCGCTGTACAATCTCTATATGAGCTGCCGGCCCGGTGCCGGCAGCCTTTTTAGCACGTCCAACTCCCAGGGGGCTCTCGTGACAACTTCCCGCGAAAAAAACGAACCGCGCAAGCTGCCCATGATGCCCATTCGCGACATGGTCATCTTTCCCTACATGATGACTCCGTTCGTCGTCGGCCGCGAGTCCAGCGTCCGCGCCCTTGAAGAGGCCCTCAACGGCGACCGCAAAATCTTTCTCGCCACTCAGCACGACGCCGCCATCGACGAGCCCAAGGCCAAAGACGTCTACCAGGTCGGCTCCATCTGCAACATCGTCCAGTCCGTCAAAATGCCCGACGGCAACATCAAGGTCCTCGTCGAGGGCGTCGAGCGCGCCAAGTCCCTCGAGGTCAACGACGCCGACGGCTTCTTCGTCGCCACTGTCCGCGTCGGCAAGTCGCAGTTTGAAATGACCCCCGCCGTCGAGCAGCTCATGCAGCGCGTCACCGGCCTCTTCGAGCAGTACGTCAAGCTCCAGCAATCGCTCAACTACGAAACCATCATCGCCACCGTCCGCATGGACGAGGCCGCCAAGCTCTCTGACACCATCGCCGCCAACCTCCAGCTCGGCATCGAAGAGAAGCAGGAGCTCCTCGCCATCTTCGACCCCGCCGCCCGCCTCGCCCGCATCGCCGACGTCCTCGATGTCGAAATCGAAAAGCTCGACCTCGACCGCAACATCCAGTCGCGCGTCAAGCGCCAGATGGAGCGCGCGCAAAAAGAGTACTACCTCAACGAAAAGATCAAAGCCATCCAGAAGGAACTCGGCCGCGGAGAAAAGTCCGAGTTCGACGAGCTCCGCAAAAAAATCGAAACCGCCGGCATGCCCAAGGATGTCCTCGACAAGGCCATCCAGGAGCTCAAAAAGCTTGAAGCCATGCCGCCCATGTCCGCCGAGTCCACCGTCAGCCGCAACTACATTGACTGGCTCCTCGCCGTGCCGTGGAAGAAAAAGTCCAAGGAAACCCGCTCCATCGAGTATGCCGAAAAGGTTCTCAACGCCGACCATTACGGCCTCGAAAAAATCAAAGACCGCATCCTCGAGTTTCTCGCCGTCCGCCAGCTCGTCAAAAATCCTAAGGGCTCCATCCTCTGCTTCGCCGGCCCTCCCGGAGTAGGCAAAACCTCCCTCGGCATGTCCATCGCCAAGGCCACCGGCCGCAAGTTCGTCCGCCTCTCCCTCGGCGGCGTCCGCGACGAAGCCGAGATACGCGGCCATCGCCGCACCTACATCGGCGCGCTCCCCGGCCAGATCATCCAGCACATGAAGCGCGCGGGCACCAAGAACCCCGTCTTCCTCCTCGACGAAGTCGACAAAATGGCCTCCGACTTCCGCGGCGATCCCGCCTCCGCCCTCCTCGAAGTCCTCGACCCCGAGCAGAACACCACCTTCCAGGATCACTACCTCGACGTCGACTACGACCTCTCCCAGGTCCTCTTCGTAGCCACCGCAAACGTCATGCACACCATCCCCGCCGCGCTCCAGGACCGCATGGAAGTCCTCCGCCTCCAGGGATACACCGAGCAGGAAAAGCTCGAAATCGCCCGCCAATACCTCGTCAAAAAGCAGCGCGAGCAAACCGGCCTCACTGAGAAGCAGATCACCATCGCCGACGATGCCATCCTCGAAATCATCCGCGCCTACACCCGCGAAGCCGGCGTACGCAACCTCGAGCGCGAGCTCGGCAACGTCTGCCGCAAGGTCGCGCGCACCGTCGTCAAAAAGGGCGCCAAGCACAGCGAAGCCATCACCGCCGCCAACATTGCAGACTTCCTCGGCGTCGCCCGCTTCCGCGACAGCGAAGTCCACGAGAAGTCCGAAGTCGGCCTCGTCACCGGCCTCGCTTGGACCGAAGTCGGCGGCAGCATCCTCACCATCGAGGTGCAGGTCCTCGACGGCAAGGGCAAGCTCACCATCACCGGCCAGCTCGGCGACGTCATGCAGGAGTCAGCGCAGGCCGCCCTCAGCTACATTCGCGGCCGCGCCCAGGCCCTGGGCCTCACCCGCGAGTTCTATCGCAACATCGATCTCCATGTGCACGTGCCCGAGGGCGCAATCCCCAAGGACGGTCCCTCCGCCGGAATCACCATGGCTACAGCTATCGCCAGCGCGCTCGCCAAAATTCCCGTCCGGCGCGACATCGCCATGACCGGCGAAATCACCCTCCGCGGCAAGGTCCTCCCCATCGGCGGACTCAAAGAGAAACTCCTCGCCGCCCTCCGTGCCGGAATCTTCGAGGCCATCCTTCCCCGCTCCAACGAGAAGGATCTCGCCGAGCTTCCTGACAACATCAAAAAGAAGATGAAGCTCCACTTCGTCGACAACATGGACGAGGTTCTAACCCTCGCCCTCGAGCGCCCGCTGCCCACCCCGCTCCCCGAAGCCACAGAAGTCCTCTCCACCGTCCCCTCCACCAACACCGACATCGCCCCCGGCGCCCAGGCGCAATAGCCGACGCCTTTGTAGCGCCGGCTTCCCAGCCGGCTGTAGCGCGGGCATCCCTGCCCGCGCTTTCTCCCCGCAAGCCAAGTGCCACAACTTCGTGGGTGCCCCAGGTTCCGGGGTCCCCACGGATGGGTCCAAGTCCGTGGGGTGGAGGTTCGCCGCGTCCCTTGCGGCTAACCTGGGATATCTATAGTCTTTTCAGTTCTCCTAAATCACAGAATTCTCTCTGCCGCCGCATCCCAGCACCGCCGCGACGCCCCGGAGGGGCAGCACGGGAATAGCCCCGGGCCGGGGTCCCCAACGACAGGTCTTCGTCGTTGGGGTGGCGAGTGCAGCCCGGGGAAAGCCGCCCAAAAGAAACCTCGCACCCCGTAGGCGGCGCGGCGAGAGTCCGCCCCCTCATCCCGTAAGCCAGCACCATCGCGACGCACCGTGTAGCGCCGGCTTCCTAGCCGGCTGTAGCGCGGGCATCCCTGCCCGCGCCTTCGCCCAGGATTCCATCCGCCTTCGACGCCCCAGAGGGGCGGCATGAGAATAGCCCCGGGTGAAACACGGGGAAAGCAGCCCAAAGGAAAGCATCTCGCCCCGTGTAGCGCGGGCATCCCTGCCCGCGCTTTCGCCCAGCACGCCGGGCGCCGCATCCTAAACGCGTTCCATGCGTTTAGGGAGCGAGACCATACCAGCCCCCCTCCGCCTTCAGCGTAGCGTGTGAATCTTTCCGCCCTCCAGAAGCCCACATACAAAGCAGACATTTTCTTCTTTGGGTTCCGGCACGAACCGATGAGACCGTGAGGCTAGCCGCTCGTTCTGTTTCGGAATGTTGCCGCTGCCTTCCTCGTTTTCTCCAGCCCGCCGTAGTGCATCCCAAATATCATCCACGCCCACATGATCCCTCCATCCAATCGCGCAATACGGGCGCATCGAAGTTCGGTGGCCGAGCGGCGGCCTGCCCGGCCACATTGCACATCAACACGCGTTCCTGAGCGCTTCGTGGAAAAACGACGGCGAACCTCGCTTCATTGCAAACAGGCCGGCCACGGCTAACTTATACGAGTGCTCTTTGATTGCGCAGCCCCTGCCGAACCAGATCGCATGGAGGCGGCGATCCGCGCTCTTGCCGGAATATTTCCGGTAATCCACATATTCGGCAACGCCGTTATAGGCCGCCCAAAGTGTTCCCGCCACGCCTTTCACCCCGTTGCCTTTGCCCTCGTGGAAAAAGTACTCAGCTCCGGACCTATCGGCGCGTGCCCACTTGAGCGCTCGCTCGTACGAATCGTCGTCGTCGAAATCGGCTCGGTTGGGATCGGGAAAGACCTGGGAGAGGTACCACTGCAATTCACGCCTCCCCAACTTCAAATTGGCCATTTCGCCGAAGACCTCTTCAACATCCCTGTAACGCGCTGTCACCGCGTTTACGATCCCGGCTGCAATTGCCAGGCGCTCTTTCATGTCCTTTGCGTTGGCGATGTGAAGGCTTGTGCCTTCTTGCATTGCCAGTGTCAGCGTATTCTGACAAACCACCCGAATCGGGGTGAACTTGATTGCAACGCCGCCGTCTCCGCCGTGAGTGTTGCTGAGAAGCAGGAACTTCTCCGTGATGTCGTCCCCGGGCAAGCAAATATTGCCAGGGAGCTTTGCCAGAATCCAAACCCGCTCACCGTCGCCGAGCGCGCCCGCTGTGTGATAGACCGCTGCGTTTTCTCCCACGATAGGGTCAAAGAAATCGAAGGCTTCCCGGTTCTGCAACGGCTTGTGATCCTCGAAGGCATATCCGAGGACGGCTGCTTTCTTCAAGCTCCATTCGTCGTCGCGCACTACCGCGTTCAGGTCGGCCACGCGGCAGCGCCGCTCGCCCAGCCCTTCACCGCCTACGAGTATCGGGCGCTTGCTCACTGTCCAGTCCAGATGGGCCGCTTTAATCGCCTGCTCGGCGGTGGCTGGTCCATCCAAAACCGTTCCAAGGCGATGCCAAGCCGGCTCGCCAACAACCATTACTTCTGAAATCCCATTGTTCCTGCTTATGTTTCCTGACATCGAAGCCCTCCTGTGGCTTTCGACCAAGGGGTGAGGTTCACTGACGTACAGGCATCTGAGCGCCTATCTTGCTTTACCGCGCATGGGACCCGTAGGCGATCTGCCCGTCAAATAGCTGTCGCGCTCATTGCATGCGACGTGCCGACTTTTCTACAAAAAGTCGCTTCTATACAAAACAACAACTTAGAGACGACCGAACGCATCCTGGATCCAACAGAGGTGTATACGGATGTTTACAACCAACCTTCGTTGTAAGACTGAAGCCGTATACATCCCCCGAATGTGCCATTGATCGCTGTCTTGGGATTCAGCCGAGGGAGTGCAATGCTTGTCATAGCGTCAGTAAACCTGCAGCGCCGCGCAAAGGTAACTACCCAAATGTTGCAGCCAATGACGCGTAAGTCGTAGCCAGCAGAAGATGATCCATCACGCAGAGCAATGTAAACGTATTCATTCCCGAGCGACGGTTTCTAACGCATTACTTTGTTGGTTACCTGCCTCGCGCGCCCGCTGCGATATCCCCGATCCTGGAACGAGCCCCGCAGGCTCCCTCGCCTCACCCCGCCCTCGCTCCACCAAAGCGTTTTCACGCCCCCTCACCCCGCCCCTACCCCCCCACATCCGTCAGCAGATTCCAATGCCGCGCCTTTCCCGTCCGATTCCGCCGAAGCATCTTCCGCTCCTTCTCGTTCATCGAGTCACCACAAAGCGTGTCTTCCCTCGCCAGCCGCGAACGCTCGATCACCGCCTTCATCTCCCGGAGCTCCTTCTTCCGCTCTACATCCCCCAGCCCCTTTGCCACGTCCTCCGCCACATCCACCACAAATCCCAGCCGGTTCTGGCAATCGCAGACCTTCGCATTCAGCAGCACCCACTGCCAATCCAGATCCACATACTTCACCACCAGCCACGGCAGAGCCTCCACCACGCCTGTGTCCAGAACATCCTGGCAGAGCGCGAGCAGCAGCAATCGAGCCGGATTGTATTTAGGCTTCCCCCGCCGGAACTTCGCCAACCCCGGATACCCCAGCGCCCCCAGCTCCGCTCGGAAGCCGCGCCCGTCTAATTTGTCCGGCTGATCGACCTTCAGAGGCAACGCCGTCTCCGCCATACGAAACACACGCACTGCCTTCAAGGCCAACGCCTCAGTCACCGGCCGAAGCCCCCGCTCCATCATTGAAAAATACGCCTGCGTCAGGCCCAGCTTCGCCGCAGCTTCCCCCTGCGTCAGCTTGGCTTCCTCCCGTGCTGCCTTCAGCGCCTCTCCGGTCATGGGCATCTCCTCACTCCCAAATATAACAAGCTCAGTTATACGATCCGCCAGATTTCTTCTAAATCGCACAAAATTCCCCTCTGAAAACACACCGTTCTTGCAATGAAAACGGCCGATTCTCTCCCCCCTAAAAATCTTCCTCGACCTTTGCGTAGAATTACCCCCGCCCGGAGTACGGTGGTTCTTCAGATAGGAGCAAAAGCCATGCGAACCGTCAGAAACATCACCATTGCCGTCGATCCCGAACTCTACCGCCAGACTCGGTGCCTCGCTGCCGAATACAACACCTCCATCACCGGCATGGTGAGGTACTTGCTCGGGGTTCTTCCTGAAGCGTTGAAGGCCGCGCGCGTCCCCGGCGGCCGCCCTCAGTTCGGCATCGCGGCAGCTCGCGCCCGTGCCGCCGCCGCAGCCCTTGCCGCCAAGCAGCCAGCACCGCAAATATCCATACAACCCGACATTTGCACTGTTTCGTCCACATGTACACCCACTGTTTCGCCGACTAACCCGTTACCTGTCAATCATTTATCCCTTCCGGAACGCGTTTCGTCCCCCAACCCTCCTGTAAAACTGTAAAACCCCCTCAAACCACTTTCTTTCAACCACTTGCCGCGTTACAGCCGCCCCTTTTACAAATCTTGCATTTCAGTACTTTATTCATTACAAAGACTTTACGACCCACCAATTTGTTCGTTCATAATGAATAAGTAGACAAAAGGCGGCATTTTCCTGCGTTACACCACACAATTCATGCTCTCGGCAATGGCGGCGGAGCAGTTCCCCCCCGCCGATGTCCCCGAGATCGCCTTTCTCGGCCGCTCCAACGTCGGCAAGTCCAGCCTTTTGAATGCTTTAGTCGGCGAGAAGGCGGCCAAGGTCTCCCAGACGCCCGGCCGCACCCGCGCCATCAACTTCTTCCAGCTCTCTGAAGAAGGCAAGTCGAAGCGCAAGTTCATATTCGCAGACCTTCCCGGCTACGGCTACGCCAAGATCTCCAAGTCCATCTCCGCCGAGTGGCCCAAATTCATTGAGCCGTATCTCGCTGACCGGCCAACACTTGCCCTCTGCATCTGCCTCGTCGACTCCAACATCCCCGCCCAAAAAGGCGACCAGATGCTCATCGACTGGCTCCGCTCCGTGGGCCGCGATTTTGCCGTAGTAGCCACCAAAGCCGACCGCCTCAGCGGCAACGAACGCGTCCGCAACCTCGCCGCCCTCAAAAAGGATCTCCAGATCGACTCGCTGCTCGCCGTCTCCTCAAAGACCGGCTACGGCCTCAAAGAACTCTGGACCCGCATCGCCCAGGCGGGCGACGACGCTCCGGCGGAATAGCTCAATCTAAACGACTTCGATCCTCACCGGCACGGAAATCTCGCCCGACTCCACGCCCGTTCGCATCCGCTCCGCGATCGCCTTTGCCGCAGTTGCTGAGCAGCGCAGAACCCGCACGTTCCTCGCCAGCCGCCCCAGATAGCGCGGAGCGAGCCGCAGCCACCGCCGCGCAACCTGCGTGCCAAGGCTCTCATCTGCAACAAGATAGCCCATCGCGATCGCGTCCAGCCGCGGCAGCCACTGCGCTGGCGCCTCATCCACGCTCCAGCTCAAAACGGACTCACCCATTGCCGGACCAAGCGGCGCGACAACCGCAGGTCTGCCACCAAACACCACTGCGGAATCCGGTGTACCAACCGCGCCAGGATCCCTTACCAGATCCGGCAGCACTCCGCGCTCAAGCATCTCTTTTTCAATGGTTTCCGGCGCAACGCCCACGCAAACCGCCACCGCCTCGCGCTTGCGGATTTCGTTCTTGAGAATGCGAATTGCCTCGTCAAGGTTTGTCACAAGAAAGTCGGCAACCCCTTCGCGGATCGCCTGCTTCTGAGAGGCGGGGTCAGCACGAACCGCAAGCGAAGCAACACCGGCGATGTTGCCCGCCACCATCAGCGCCCGTCCATCTTCATCAAGCTCGCCAACACAGAGCAGCCGGCCGCCAAGCCCAGCCTCAACCGGCAGTGCCTGGCGCATGAGAGACGCGTAATACCCCTCCACCTGAAGGAGAAATGAAATCAATGAGTTGGACGAACCGGTCGGCTCAGAATCGGCCATTTGTAGCCTACTGCTCAAACTGCTCTTTGGAATTGAGCTTGCGCACGAAGAAGATGAACTGGCCCGGCTCGGCAACAACCTGCAACTTGTCCGGAACCTTCTTGCCTACGCAATTATTGGGGGCCACCATCCCTGACGTGAGGATGTCGGCAACGGCGTACCAGTGGTCCAGGGGGGGCGGCTGTTTGGCCGAAGTACGCGCCGCGCTCGAATCGCAATTCACGTAGGTCTGCGTGGTGCTGTCGTAAGTCGCGTGGATTGAGATGGTTTCCGCGTTCGCCGGGAGCGTCACCTTGGCCGTCCCGTCCTCGTTTTCTTCCACCCAGTTGTTGTGCGGAATTCTTTGGTGGTTGATGCGCACAATAAAATCATTGGTCGCGATTGGCTTGCCCGTGCGCCCGTCAATCATGCGCAACGTGATGACTTTCGGCGCGTCTGCCGACGGTGCGGCACTTGCGCCACAGAAAACGGGCAACAGGGTTAGAGATGCGAGGAGGGCGGAAAAGGGACGGGGCTTCATGCCCTTCCAGAATAGCCTGAAGCGGCTACCAAGTGGAGTACGGTTGGCCGTCGGAACCGTTCTCAGTGGAACCAGAGTGAACATCATCCACCCCCGGATCCGTCTGGTCCAGAGAATGCATGGCATCGCTCGTGTCCGTTACCCACGTAGTATCGCTGTGGGTGATTGGGTCCTCAGGGATTTTTTTGAGGTACCCCTCCTGCACCAGTTCGTCCAGCGACTGGGGGGCCCTCTGCTTATCCATCGTGTAGGAATCAATGGCCGAGCGGAGGACGTGGAGGTCTTCTCTTAAGACGGCTTCGCGCGCGAGCAGGACGGTGGTCTTGTAGCGGGGCACGGCGATCAGCAGCAGGATGCCGATGATGGCCATGACGATCATCAGCTCCACCAGCGTAAAACCCGCTTCGCGTTTTTGCATCATTCGCACCGAAAACCTCGCTAATCCTGCTTGCCCCGTGGCCCCCAAAAAATGCTCCGCGGACTCGAGCGTGCTACCAGTCAGAGTACTTTGTTCCGTCCAGGGCCGTTCCTTGAGACTTGGAATAGACATCGAACACAGATTGCCCGCCGTAGGAATCGGACGACGGATCGTCTTGCATCGAGTGCAGGCCCCATTCCGCTTTGCCAGTCATCGGGTCGATCGGAATCTTGCGCAGGAACTTCAGCTTCTTGCCCTGCACGTCGACGCCGTTGACAAGGGTCTCAAGATCGGGCGGGTAGTTCTGACTATCCACTTTGGTTTGGAATGCGTGCTGGTCGGCAGCATCCTTGTAGTGGTCGATTGCGTCGCGCATCTCCCAAAGATCGCGGCGGAGCTCATGCTCCCTTTCGCGTTTGATGGTGAATATAGTGATCGGGACCGCGGCCGAAGCAAGAATGGAGAGAATGGCTATGGTGACGACGAGCTCGACGAGGGTGAGGCCGCTCTCCGAAGATTTGCATCGCATCCCACCCTTTCCGCAAAGAACGCTGAAAGGATGGGGCACCCGGCATTGCTGAGATTTGCGCCGATTACTCATCGAATTACTTCACCGTAATGCTTGCAGTGTTTCCCTTGCCCGGCAGGACGGTCTGGCCACTTGTAATGGCGGCTGCGCGGGTCATGGAGAGGGACGTCTGGCCCGATGCACGCGCCTGGAAGCTGAGAACGCACACCACGCCGGCACCGCTGACGCCGGCTGAGCCGGGCGGGCGGGCGGCGTTGATGGTGATGTTACCGGGACCATCGTCGCGATGCACCAGGGCGACCGCCTGGCCATCCCGACCGAGCAAGTCGCCGGGGTTCACGTTCACCAGCGAAAGACTCGCCGGGTCGTATTGGACCTGAATCGGAACGGAAGAGACGTCGGCGCCGCCGAGAAGAACGATCGGCACCTGGAACGTGGAACCGACAGCGACAGGCTGTGCGGGCGCATTGAACATCAGGGCCACGGTGCCGGCAGCTGCAACAGGCGCAGCGGGATGCGCAGCAGCGTTTTGAGCGGTTTGGCTATTGGCGTCGGCCGAGGCAGACATTTGGGCGAGCGCGGCGGGCGCAGCCGCCATTGCGCTTTGGCCCTGAACAACACCAAACGAGCGTGCTGCAGGCAAGCCGTGCTCCGCGCGGTTGGCGGGAACCGGGGTATTCGCGGCAGAGCCTTGGCCCGCGGGAAGCGGCGTCAAAGCTGGGGACGCTGACGCTGGTGCGGATTCGCTGGTAGCCGGGGTGTGGCGCAGTTCGATGGTCTGGCCGCCGGGGCCAGTATCGATGGTGCGCAGGTTCACCTGGTCAAGGCTCTGAGACCGGACCACATGGGGAACGACGAGGAAGACGAGTTCGTCGTCGTTGATGGTGTGGTCCTTCGATCCAAAGAGGTACTTCAGGATGGGGATGGAGCTGAGCCCTGGGATGCCGTTCCAGGAGACCATCTCTTGCTTATCCTGAATGCCGCCCAGAACGCTCGCTTCGCCCTCGCGCAGGCGAATCACCTGGTCCACGACGCGTTGCGAAAGAATGGGCTCGGTAACGCCGCTGATAGTCACAGAGCCGCTCTGCGAGGTGACTTCGATCTTGATCTTGAGCGTGACGTCGTGGTCATAGTGGACGGTAGGCGTCATCTCGATGTTCACGCCGACGTCCTGGTACTGGAACTGGGTATTGACGAGTGAGCTGACGACAGCCGTCGCGGCGCCAGTTTGGTAAGAGCCCGTCGCAATTGGGATGCGCTCACCGATCTTCATAGTGGCTTTTTGCGCGTCGGTGGCGCGAATGCGGGGATTCTGGAGAATCTTGGTGTTCGAGTCGGTCAGCAGCAGGTTCGCCGTGGCCGCACCCACGGTGACAGCGAAATCCGTGGCCTTAAGGTGGGCAAGGTTATAGAGGTTCAGACCGCTGGTGGAGGTTGTGCTGCCGGTGGTTCCCGTGGTGGAACTGGTACTGGAGGTTGAGGTCGTCGATGCGGAAGGCGGCGTGAGCGCAATGCCAATGCTGGAGGGCCAGGCGATGCCCAGGGTGCGCTCCCAGTTCTTGCTCACCTCGAGAACTGCTATGTCGACGACGACTTCAGCGCGGGCCTTGTCTAGGTCGTTTACGAGCTTCTGGCAGAGGAGCAGCTCATCTGGAGTCCCGCGGACGACGATGGCGTTCTGGCTTTGGACCGCATAGACCTTCAGGTTGGCGCCAAGGACGTTACGAAGCGCCGTTTGCACGTCATTGAGGTCATTCTGCTGCCAGGCGTTGGAGAGGTAGAAGGTTTGAATGGCCTGCTCGTCGAGTTCGGTGCGCTTGGCGCGGCTGTTCTGCGCGACGAAGATGGTATTCTCCGTGATCGGACGCCAGAATGTGCCGGAAAGAGTACCGACTATGCGCAGCGCGTCGAGCAGATTCATGTTGGTGAGATCCACCTGGATGCGCTTGGAGGTGTAGTCGGGATCGAAGAGGACGTTGATGCCGGCAGCTTTACCGATGGCCTGGTAGATGACCTTGGCGTCTTCGGTGTAGTGCAGGGTTAGGGGCTCGTTGGAGATGGGCTTGAGCTCGACCGGGGCGCTCATGGTATCGAGTTCTTCCTGCGTGCCGGCCTCCTCCGGTAGGTTGTTCTCCGAGCCAGGGGGCGCAGCTTCGCCGTGCTTGAGACGCAATTTGGCAATCTCCTGCTGCGCTGCTTCGTCGCCGGGGTCGATCTCGGCGGCGTGAAGCAGTTCAACCAGCGCGCCCTGTTCATCGCCGGCCTGAACCAGCTTGCGTCCCTTGGTCAGGTGGACAGCAGAGTCGGTAACGCGCACGCGGGCCAGAGCAGTCCGTACGGCAAGGTCTTTGGGTGCTTTGGTTGCGGCCTGCTGGTAATCGTTAAAGGCTGTATCGTAGTCTTCTTTGGCCTCTGCGTTCTCACCGCGCTTGAAAAGCGTGTTGGCCGACTGCGCTTGGAGAGGAACCGCGGCAAGAGCGGCGAACGCAAGCAGGAACGCGGCGGCGATCCGGACCGGAAGGCGGAAGGTGGTGGGACGAAGAAGCGCGGACTTGAAAAGTATGTCGGCACCCGGTCTGAACAGGCTGCGGTTCATTTGACTCCCAGGCGTCGTATCCAGTCCGAGAAACGAATCGGAGCCGTGCGGGCAACGTTGGCTGCCCGGGACGCTGATTTCAATGGTGGTTGATGCCATCCAACGATGCCTCATTCTAACAAAGCCCCTCTGGCACTGGCGAAACACATCCGATGCTAGGATTAACATTTGAGGGCATTTCCCCATGGCGCGCCAAACCAGTCACGTGATCGTTCAGCCGGCAAGCCCGGGCCCGCAGAAAGCCGCCAAGCCTCGAGACCCGGTGGCATCTGGAGAACGAGATGCGGCGCACAATCGGATGGCCAGCCACAACTATTTTCTTTTGGAAAAGTTCGAGGCAGGCGTGGCTCTGCGCGGTACGGAAGTGAAGTCCATCCGCGAGGGCAAGGCGAATCTCAAAGACGCCTACGGACTGATCAAGGACGGCGAGGCGTTTTTGCTGAATCTGCATATCGGGCCTTACTCCCACGGGAACATTTCGAACCACGACGAAACCCGCACCCGCAAGCTGCTCATGCACCGGGAAGAGGTTCGTAAGCTACTGTCTAAGACGCAGATCAAGGGACATACGCTCATCCCCACCCGGCTCTATTTCCGCAATGGGCGCGTGAAATGCGAGCTAGCCGTGGCCAAAGGCAAGCAGGACTGGGACAAGCGAGAAACCGAGAAGCGGCGTGAAGCCGACCGGGATGCTCGCGCGGCGGTGAACGCCAGCAAACACAAGATGGGACGGTAAGCCCTCGCCAGACTCTAAAATGGTTCTGAGGCGCTGATGCAAACCCAACTTTCTTTTGGCCTTCCTGCGGGAATCGATACCGAATTATTGGCCGTTCTGGCCTGGGACACACAAACCCAAAAAGGACCCGACGCAAAGCCGGAGCCGACCCTTCTGACTGGGGACGAGCTGATATCGGCTGCCGCCAGCGCCGTTCTGGCCAGCGGCGAATTCAAAGCCGGGGTCAACGAGACGCTGCTGATCCATGCGCCTGCGGGGCTCAAGGCCAAGCGACTGCTGGTGGTTGGATTGGGCAAGAAAGCCAAGGCGAAAGTGAACTCGGTGCGCCAGGCCGCGGGAACGGCTGTGCGCTTCTGCAAGCCGCGTGGACTTAAGGAGCTGCTGCTGATAATGCCGGAAGCGGGGTTCTTTCCGCCGGGGCCGTGCTGCCGGGCGGTGGCGGAGGGTGCGGTGACCGGAGACTTTGACTCGGACACCTATCGCAGCGATCGCAGGGACCTCAGCGTGAAGTCGTTCACCCTGGTGGCTCCGGGGAATGCCGACCAAGGTGCTTTGCAAGCGGCATTCGCCGAAGGCGTGATTGTAGCCGACAGCCAGAACTTTACGCGAACTCTGGTCAATGAGCCGGGAAACAAGCTGACCCCAACGATTCTGGGCCAACGCGCAGCGGAGATGGCCGCTCAGGTTGGCTTGCAGTGTGAGGTCCATTCGACCGAAAAGCTGCACGAGCTGAAGATGGGCGCGTTTGCAGCGGTCGCACAGGGCTCAGAGGAGCCGCCGGCGCTGATCGTGCTGCGTTATGAGCCGGAAGGCGTGACGGCTAATCCAGACGCACCTGTGCTTGGCCTCGTCGGCAAGGGCATCACCTTCGACACAGGCGGCATCTCCATCAAGCCCTCCGACAGCATGGAGAAGATGAAGTACGACATGGCTGGCAGCGCGGCCATGCTGGGCGCGATGCGAGCGATTGCGCTCCTCAAGCCCAAGGTGCGAGTGTTGTGCGTGGTTTGCTCGGCGGAGAATATGCCAGATGGCAAGGCATACAAGCCGGGCGACGTCGTCACGGCGATGCCCATAGCTCCAGACAAGCCAGGAAAGACGATCGAGATCATCAACACCGATGCCGAGGGGCGGCTGGTGTTAGCCGATGGCCTCACCTATGCCAGGCAACTGGGCGCGACGCACTTGGTCAACGCGGCGACGCTGACCGGTGCCATCGGCGTGGCGCTGGGAATGGTGAACGGCGGCGCATTCTCGAACGACGATGCAACGTTTGAAAAGTTCAACGCGGCGCTCGAAACATCCGGCGAAAAGTTCTGGCGGATGCCGTTGGGCGAGGAGTACGCCGACCTCATCAAGAGCGATATCGCGGACATCAAGAACACCGGCGGCCGCTATGGCGGTGCCTGCACGGCGGCGGAGTTTCTGCACAAGTTCGCGGAAGACACGCCCTGGATTCACCTGGACATTGCAGGGATGGCGTGGATCGACGAGAAACGGCCATACATTGCAAAGGGACCGAGCGGCGCGGCGGTGCGGTCAGTTCTGGAGTGGGTGAGGAGCTATTAAAGGCAACCACCAGCTTCAAACCTGGATCTACAGCCTCCATTACTGAATTACCTCGTGCGGCGCAGAGAGCCTACCACTTGAACAAGGCTCCGAACGAGATTCTCAAGATGTCTGCAGGGCCTTGGCTGCCGCTCCAACTTCTGATCCAGTCCACCTGGCCGCGGACTGCCGAATGGTGGGAGATGGACAGGTTTGCCCCGCCGCCTGCCGCCGTGCCGAAGTGATCGGATGTCCCGATTGCAGTAAACCCTTTCGGGTCAGTGGAGGCGGTTCTGTAAACCACGGGGCCCAATAAGAACCGGCCAAATGGCTGCCACCGGCGAGTTCTTTTCAATGAGACTGAAGGTCCACCCATCACCGTATAGAAGCCGGTGCTCGCATTGCCCAATTCGGCATGAACCCGATCAAGCGGCTGCGCGGTTCCTGCCCTCGCGCTATCAAGTTCGGGCAAGCCGCTTCCAGAGCCGCTGGTGTAAAGTCCCGATACCTCAACCGTTGCGCCGAGCCGCGGGTGCGATTTGTAAGGGTACTCAGACGACGATGCGTACCACCCGTAGCTTGTCTTCCCACCCAACGAGCTGAACTGTCTGGCAACAGACATTCCCCCAAAGATGTCCAAGGTGGTTGGAAGAAAAGCCTTTCCAAACGCAGGAGGCGTTTGACTGAGTGTTAGCTGCGCAGCCAACGAAAGAACGCCGCCTACGAGCACTAACATGATTCGGCGACTTTTCATGTGTACTCTCCAAAGAGTCGAAGGAAATGGTTCGCCCAGTCCTTATTGATCTATTGCTCCTCACATATACCATGCTGAAAGAATCTTAGATAACTACACGTTTGTTCTGCTGACTACACGTTTGTGGCAAGTCATTCGCCCTTCGTCCATAACCAACCCTGTCGCAGAAACACGCAACCTTTTAAGGCTGGAAGGTTACTGAGACTGACGCCGGTTTCTTTTTTGCTTGAGGAGGGGCGAGTTTTCACGATGACAAAACATTTCCGGCATCGGGACGCAGCTCTGCATTGACTAGCGCGGGGCCGTTGGAAGTCTGAGTTCGTAGCGGACTGCCCTGCGACGCTTACATTGCTACCGGGCTTTCGATACCAAGCCACGAGAGCGCGAGCGTAAGCTCGCGGAGCGCGATTGCAGCCACTGCGAGCAGGAAGGTTTTGCGAGCGGGATCAGGCTCCGTGAGGATGTGGTGGTCGTGGTAGAAGCTGGCAAACTCTTGCGCGAGTTGGAAGGCATGCTTGGCAAGGTGGGCCGGCTCGGATGTGGCGATGCACTGCTCCAGGACCATTGTGCGGCGTGCAGCCCGCAGCAGCAGTGACCATATGACAAGGCTCTCGTCGCCAGCGATGTAGGGCGCGGGGTCGATGGCTGCAAATGCCGCCAGAGCCTCTTCGGGCGTAGTCCCGGCATTCTCAAAGATGCGGCGAATGCGCACTGTGGCGTACTGGATGTAAGGCCCAGTCTCGCCCTCAAAGCTCAGCGCATCCTTGAAATCAAAAGCGATTACCGTGTTGCGCGTGTACTTGAGCATGAAGTAACGAAGCGCTCCGATGGCAATCTGTTTCGCTATTGCCCGGCGTTCTTGTTCGCTGCGCGCGGCCTGGCGTTCGTCGACGAGCATTTGCGTGGCGGCAATAAGCTTGTCGATCAAGTCGTCCGCCTTGACGCCAAACCCCTTGCGGCCGCTGACTTCGATATACGGCCGGGCGAGGTCTTCGTCGGAGACGGTGTAGCCAAGCTCAACAGCGCAGCGCGGCGTGAGCGCGACCATCTCGTAACTGAAATGCGTATAGCGGTCGGCCTGCTCCGTGTGGCCCATGCCGCGCAAGGCCTGAATTACATTGGCCTGCGGATCGGACTGGCGCGAGTCGATCACGTTATAAATGGACTGCGCGCCGCCAAAATGCGGATGGTGCGCCTCACCATGCACGGTCGAAATCCAGCACTCATGATCGGGATACGTGAAAAACGGCTTGTAGCCGAAGTCCTTACCCAGCAGACCAAACTTCCACAGGTGATAGGCGATGTCCTTGCCGACATAGGTAACGGTGCCGTTGGAACGTACGATGACCTTGGCGTCTTCGTTCGTTTCGCCTTCGGTCACCTCAGCGCCGGGCCGCGTCATCACCCAGCAACCTTTGTTCTTGCCCTCGGTCTCGAAGTAGAGGACGCCCGAGTGTTTCATCAGCTCGAAAGCCGCATCCCAAAACTTGAGGTGCAGAATCTCGCTCTCGCGCGGCAGGAAGTCGTACTCGATATCTAGGCGCAGCATGGTCTCAAGATGGCGGCGCAGAACAGCTGTGGAGATGAGTTCTGCTACCTCGGCTGTTTCGTTGCCGCCGTGCTCGAGTGCGTGCAGCGTGTCCAGCCGAATCTGCTTGCGCTCAGCCTTCTCCGCATCAGTTCCCTGCTCATACCACTGCGAGGTGCGGGCGTAGAGGTCCCAGCAGAGGTAATCAATGGCCGCGGTGTGTCCTTCCGGGCCTTTCGACCGCTGTTCGCACTCGGTAACCAGGTCGCGCACTTCAGCCAGGGATTTCTTCTCGAGATGGATGAATCCGACAACAACATCAGCCACCTGGACGCCGGTGTTGTCGATGTAGTTCTGGATGTCGACCTTTTGCCCGGCGGCGCGAAGTAGTCGGACGAAAGTGTCGCCCAGAATGGCGTTGCGCAGATGGCCGATGTGCGCGGCCTTGTTGGGGTTGATCGAAGTGTGCTCAACCAGCGAGTGTATTCCCGTCGCCACCTGCGGGCCTGCATTGGTCGCGGCGATCCCTCGGACAGCGGCCGCGCGATCAAGACGCGCATTGATATATCCGGCCCCGGCAACCTCAAAGGACACAAACCCAGGCAGCGTGCCCAGTGCAGAAACAACCTCAGCCGCGATGACCTTGGGAGCCTTGCGCAGTTTGCGTGCCAGCTCAAAGGCTATCGGCGTGGAGAGCTCACCGAATTTCAGGTCCGGCGGAATCTCCATGGGGATAGCTGCGAGTTCGAGGTCGTACTTGAGTTTGAGGGTCGAGCGCAAATGCTCGCTGAGCCGATTCTGGAGTTCAAGATACAAGGGAAATGCCTCGGAAATGCTTGATTTTCAAGGACAATTCTAACAGGCACCTGCGATCCGGCCGGTTTGACGCTCCTTGCGCAGACCCCTAAGATGAAGAGACAGACTGCCTTAGAAACTCTCGCTGAAGACGGGGAGTGAGGGGCAATTGCGCGATTATGAGTAACTCCTCCAATTCGAACCGGTATTACCTGACCACGCCGATCTATTACGTGAATGCGCGGCCACACCTGGGCCACGCCTACTCAACGATCGTGTGCGACGCGATTGCGCGGCGGAAACGGGCGCTGGGCATTGAAACCTGGTTCCTGACGGGAACCGACGAGCACGGACAGAAGATTGAGCGCTCGGCGGAGAAGGCTGGAAAGACGCCGGCGGAGTTTGCGGCGGCGATCTCGGGCGAATTCCGCGGCCTGTGGGACCGGCTGCACCTGACCTATGACGACTTCATTCGCACCACGGAAGAACGCCACAAGCGCGGCGTGCAGAAACTCTTCAAGACACTCTGCGACAAGGGTTACATCTACAAGGGGTCGTACACAGGGCAGTACTGCGTGAGCGACGAGGCGTATGTGGATGGGCCTCCGGGCACGGTTTGCCCCGACTGCGGCCGAGTGACCGAGACGGTGAGTGAAGAGAACTACTTTTTCAAGCTGTCGGCATTCGAGCGGAAGCTGCTGGAATTTTACGAGGCTAACCCCGCGTTCATGGGGCCGGATTCAACGCGGCGCGAAGTGATTTCCTTTGTTCGCGGCGGGTTAAAGGACCTGAGCGTAAGCCGCACGAGTTTTTCGTGGGGGATTCCTGTTCCGGGTGACGAAAAGCACGTGGTGTATGTGTGGCTTGATGCGTTGGCCAACTACATTACGGCTCTTGGGTATGGTTCCGACGACCCGGCCGACAAGGCGCGCTTTGAAAGGTTTTGGCCCGCAGACATGCATTTGATCGGCAAAGAAATCAGCCGTTTTCATTGTGTGTATTGGCCAGCGTTTCTGATGGCTGCGGGGATTGCGCCACCGCGATCGGTACGCGCCAACGGTTGGCTGTTGTTTGACCAGGGCAAGATGTCGAAGTCGCGCGGGAACATCGTGCGGGCAGAGACCGTGGACACGATCTTGGGAGCGGATGCGCTCCGCTACTTCCTTCTGCGGGAGA
>Ga0302282_1000587_pt1 | contig 27761 bp, 21 predicted proteins | sample III_Fen_E1_3_FD_198763 | JGI IMG/M metagenome (GOLD analysis project Ga0302282, IMG submission 198763) | Peat permafrost microbial communities from Stordalen Mire near Abisko, Sweden - III_Fen_E1_3 | ecosystem: Environmental > Terrestrial > Soil > Wetlands > Permafrost | place: Sweden: Abisko... | reverse complement strand
TGAAAAAAGCTTGTTGCGCCGCCGGCGAGCGATCATTGCCCTGGAACCCGGCCGTGGTCGCCCACACCCCGCCCGGTGGTGGTCCTAATGTTCCTCTCGAAACTAGGATTTGATTGGCCTCGCCGTAAGCGGGAAATGGCGTCGTGTTGTTTCTGCCGTAGCCATTTGTGCTCCACTGGTAGGTAAATTGCGGCGGACCTTTATAATCGGGATCGGCGAGTTCCGCCGTCAGGTTGCGGGTGTTGTTCGGCCCGTTTAATTGGACATAGTCCACCACATGCTCGCTGCCGGGCGGTCCATCCAAGATGAACGCCTGGGACCAATTCGTGGTCATATACAAGAACTGCGGAAAGGCGTAGTATTTCCCCGACGTATCCCAGAGTGGATTTTGCGAGACGGGAATAAACGTACCGGAAGAAGGTTGATATGCCGACGCGGGTAGAAAGGCGGCCGACCAGTTCGTGAACAAGAACGACCAGGGCACAGGAGCGGGGTTTGATTGCGGCGCATAAGTCCATTCTGAACCGGACCACTGTCCAAGATTGGCGTAATAATTAAAGTTGCTAATCGTAGTGCCCTGGTAATTGGCGTTGGACAACGAAATCAGCATGGTCTCCTGCATGGAAACCTCGATGTTATTATAGGCATTGTAGTAATTGCTGTTGTAAGAATTCCAGAACGACATGCCCACCGAATTTGTGATACTCATGACATACATCTGGTTGGTGGTATAAATGGCGGCGGCGGGATTGGTTGAACTCCGATTGACCTGCAACAGGCGGGTGACCTGCACCGTATTCATCACATTTAACTCGTTGAAGCTGGGCAACCCCTTCTTGGCGCCGATGATCCACGGCACCCCATACACATTGACGTTGTTCAGCGCCAGCGTGGTTCCCGATCCCGTTGCCGGAAGACTGCCCGAGGCCAACAACTTCACATCCACCGGCGACGCAAGCCGGTAGTCTTTGACCCCGTCAATATTCCCGGGAATATATTGATATCCATTGATAAAAACATTCCCCGTCAGTGGATCGCGGTAAAACGTCGGCCGGAAGACCGACGGATAGAAGCTGTTCGTGGTGGCGTCATAAATATTCGCCGCCAGTTGGAGCAGGCGCTGCACGGACGGCGTATAGACGAACCGGCCATTCACCCACACCGGAATATTGGTGATCCCGAACGGCCCGATACCGACAACCACTCCATTAGAGGTATAGTTGCCAAACGTATTTGTGAAATAATAATTATAAATGGTGTTATTACTGCCGCCTGAGCCATACACATAATTCACACCATACCAATTCGTCGTATAGGCCTTCAGCAGCCGGTCGGCGGCGTTGGTGAAGAAATTCTGCGCCGTCCAAGTGTAGAAATTCGTCTCCATGCCCGGCACCACCCCCCCGCCCTCGTTGGTGTTTACGTTCACATAATTGATGTTCAGCTTGCCGTAATCCGGCGTGGTGTCCGTGCCGAGCTGCGACAGCAGGCGGTAATACGTGTAACGGTCGTAGGTGGGGACCAGGCCATTTCCGTAGGTGTTGGTGCCGGCCTGCAGCAGGCGGTCGGTGAAGCCCGTGTAGTTGGGACTCAGGTTGCCCTGGGTCTTGGCCTTGTTAAAAAAGTCGGACGGCGTGAAAAAGTGGTTGGTGTTGTCCGCACCGGACCACGGCTCCCGATACCAGCCATTATAGACCGGGGCGGGCAAAAAATTGGTGGTCAGCAACGGCCCCCGGCTGTAATAGTCAATCGAGTAGGGCGGCGGGTTGGCGGTCAATTGGTTGACCGACAATTGATTTAAGAGATTCGTGTTATACCGGTAGCTGAGCAGTGACTCCGCATCTTGAAACGCCGCCCCTTGATTGCCATTGAACGCCAATGGGGGGACATAAAAAAGGCCGGGTGCCTGATAATCATAGCTGCCGTAGGCGGACGAATCCCATTCATTCGTGTTTAAATCCGCCAGAAACGCCGCCAGATTCAGTTCCCAGGAGCCCACGCCCTCATTCCGCAAAAAACCGTCTTCGGTCATGTTGTTATTGGGCTCCAGCGCATCATTATAAATCGCGTTCACATCCAGCGTGTTCCCCACCGGCACCGCGATAAAGGCGTAACGGGCGATGAAATGGTTCAGCGGCCCGTGCGGCGCATCCGGATGCTCCAGCACCCCGATCCATTCCGGATCCCCCACCTCGGCCGTCGTGTTGCCGACGATGGTGGTCGTCTTGGTGGCGGGGTAATAGATCACGTTGGAAACATTGTTGTTCGCGTCAAACTGCCCGTTCCGGTTGAGATCCAGGTAAAAGCGGAAATCATAACCGCCCGCATTGTTGGTGGGCACAAACACCGGCGCGCGCGGCAGGTATTGCAGATTGGCGATATTTTGCGCCAGGTCCGCCGGCCCCAAAAAATTCCCCTTCGGGTCATAGTAACTGACATTCGTCGGGTTGCTGCCGTTGGCCGTCACGAACCCGTAGGAATTGATGTAATTCGTGGACACCAGCAAACCGAAGTTATAGGGGTTCGTGGTGGCCAGGATCGAGGCCATGATCTGCGCCTCGGCGTGGGCCAGGGCGGAATCGGTGGCCAGCCGGGCGTGCGCGGCGTCGGTGGTGGTGCTCACCGCCCCGCGCTCGCGACTGCTGATCGCCAGAAACGTCACCGCCATCACCAGCGTCACCGCCAGCATGATCAGCGTGATCACCAGGGCGATGCCCGCCCGCCCCGCTTTATCGAATTGCATTTTCATTGGTAAGCCGTGGGATCACAGTTCGGAATCGTCACCCGCTGCCGGAACACGTGAACCTTCCCCGCCTGCTGGGCCAGGTAGTTGCTGAAGCCCGGATTGGAACTGTTGCGGGGCTCCCCGGCCGTAATGAACGACGACGCCCGGGCCAGCGCGCGGTCTTCCAGCACCCCCAACTGGATTTCCACCGCCGCCGGCAAGGTGTTGCTCTCCATCAACAGGGACACCTCCGTGCCGAGCGGGGGAATCGGATAAAACGTGGTGTTGCGCACCACCCAAGTCTGGCCCGAAGTGTAACCATTGGTCAGCCACACCCCGTTCGGGTCATACGCCCGCACATTCAAATTGATTGCGCCATCCAGAAGGTGATGGAGATTGGGGTTCAAATCTGAAACCGGTTTGCCCGGAGTGGGAAGATTGGCCAGAAAATTCGTGAAAATCGGGATCGGCCCCCACCGGTTGGTCAGGGTATATACGGTCGAATCATAACGATACAGCGGGTAAATATAATTGGTGGAATAGACATCCACAAAATAGCCCACGCCCTTCCACATCTGGTTTTCGTAACTCAGAATGAAAAACGTGTCCACCTGGTTGGTCCGCACCGGCGGCGTGGGGCCGGTGCCGGCAACGAGCGACTGGAGAATGGTGGGACCATTCGTGTTCACCCAAAAATTCACCGGGCCGACCGGCAGGTGCGAGGCGATTGGGGGAGCATACAGCGGCTCAGGGTTGGGCTGAGGGGGCTGGGTGATACGAAAGGGCGGCGGCGGGCCATTCGTCCCCCCGGAGGGATACATCTGGCGGAAATCGCCGGCCATGAGGTCCATCGCCACGCGCCCGCCCTGGAGCACATCCGTCTGGGTGACACTCGCCCGGAACGCCGTTTGCGTGGCGTTAAACACCGCCATCAGCGCCAGCATGATCAGCGAAAGCAGCACCACCACCAGCATGATCTCGATCAACGAAAACCCCGCCGCCGCCCAACCCCGGAGTGGGACAGGCTTCCAGCCGGTCATCCCCATGTGGAGTGCGGCGGCAAGACGCCGCTTTTGGACGGGGTGACATGTCGCCCCGTCCAAAAGAGTGGCACAGGCTTCCAGCCTGTCCGGCTCGGGGGACAGGCTGGAAGCCTGTCCCACTCCGGTGCGGCCTGAAAAACGTTTTGGCAACTCAATATTCACGGCACGTTGTTAAAAGCTTGCGGTTGATAATAATACAACCATTGTTGCCCGCTGTCATTGGTTTCGGTGATGCCCCCGGCAATCAGCGTCCGCTGCGTCAGCGCGGGCGGCCCCCCCACCCCGATGCTGCTGTTGGGCAGCACCGGCCACACAAACGTCAGCCGCAACTCATGCAGATTGACCGCGAGCAGGCGAGTGAAAATTTGCTGGTCCGTCGGCCCGGCCGTCAGGGCCAGCAAATTGGTGTCCGTGGCCACCGGGGCGTTCACGCACAGAACGCGGTAGGTGAATGAATCGCCGACCAACAGATCATTATTCTGCGGCGGCTTTTCCACCGCCGGCCCGCTCAGCGAATGCACGTAGGCATATACGTGGTTGCTGATGCCGCCCCGGTAGAGGTTGTTGGTGGGGGTGAAACTGTTGTTGCCGTTGACCGTCAAAAACTCCGGCGTGCTCAACAAGCCGATGATCCGCGCGTTATTGGTCAGCCCGAACCGGGACCCGACCCCGTTGATGGTGGAACCGCGATAGGTGTAACCGTTGACATTGCTGCTCAGCACCTGCATGGACGGGCTGTAGCGGGTCACATAATTGGTGATGGCGTAAACATAGTTCGTCAGATCCGAACCGCTGCTCACCCCGTTGCGGATGGATTCCAGAATGACGCTGGCATCCTGATTGATGATCGTTTCCTCCCGGTTGTTCTGCTGCACGTGCATCCCAATGGGCAGCACATGCATGATGGCCACCAGCGCAAACCCCACCACCGCCAGGCAAATGGCGATCTCCACCATGGTGAACCCCGCCGTCCGGCGGGTGGCCCCGGGTACCCGCACCTTATGCGCACTTATGGTTTTCAAAGGTAGCGGCCGGGACGCGGCGGCTTTTATGTGCCGCAGACTTCCAAGTCTGCTGTCTCGCAGGTTTCCAAACCTGCAGGCTGCACTGCCAACGGGCGCATTCGATCCTGGGACGACCGACCGATTGGAAATCGGCGATACCGCAGGTTGTCCCGCAAAGCGGGATGCGGTACGACTTGCGCAAGCTGCGTGTAAGTTGCAGTCCCCGCCCCCCGGCCGCGCCACCGTCGCAAATATTTTCCGCAAAATGTTCATTGGATCTGTTGGCGTTCCTCCCGGGCCCGGCCGGTCAGCCAGTCAATGTGAATGACGTTATAACTCGAATTCGTGCTGTTCCCCGGCGGGAGTTCCGTCACCGATGGGCTCTGCGCCTTGTATCCCACCCGGTATTGCTTGTTCAGATCCATGTCCGGCGCCACCGTCCCCTGCGCCAGCGGGATGTATTCATCCTGCGGCGACGGTGCCGGGCTGAGCGATTCCGTCGTCAACTGCCCCAGATAATTAAACGCAATATACGGCAGATTCACCGTCAACCCCGGGGCGGTGACCGACGGATACGGGATGAAGTTCACGCTCGTCCGGGAAAAACCCGGGATATTGTAGGTTTTGCCGGAAATCCGGTCCGCAAACGTCATCGTCTCGTTGCGCGGCTGGAATTTCCATTGCGGGATGAAATTGCCATCCGGCAAACTCTGCCACTGCGCCAGATAATTCGTCGTGCCCCGCCCCGGCTGATCCCCCACTGAACGCAGGCTTACAAACGTGTAGCCGCTCAACTGCTTGCCGCACAGATTGGTGACGGCGGCCAGGGACACATAGCTCTCCTGCGGCGAGACCCCCCAATTCGTGGTCCAAAAACTGGCATCCACAAAAATCATATAAACCGTCGTGTGCTGGCTCAGCGCGAGCTGCCGGGCGCGAGCCACGTCATCCAGCATCTGCCGCGCCGCGCTCACCGCCACATTGGATTTGCCCAGGTTCTTGATCGCCGGCATCGCCAGCCCCGCCAGCAGCCCCAGAATCGAAATCACCACCAGCAACTCGATGAGGGTGAACGCCGCTCCACCCCCCGCCCCCCGGCTCAGCCCGAATATGTTTCGCGCACACTTCACAAAATCACTGCCAACTGATGACGTTATCCTTGTTGAACGTCTGGATCGCCGAATGCCCTATATCCACCTTTTTATCCGGCCCGGCCGACCATACCATGACCTTGCCGTGATATTGAAAATTGGAGCTTTTGCCGCTGGCATCCACATTGTTAAACAAGCCGTTATAACCAGTGGCCCCCGTTTGTTGGGAAACCTTGCTCGTTCCATAAAACGAATCATCGCATTGCTCGTCGTAATTCAGGTCCATCGTGATGACATAAGGATCACCCCAGGGATCGCGATACACCAAATCCGGCCCCACGCCCCCCAGGGTGGTGTCGGTCACCACGGTTGGATTCAGAAATTTGGTCTGTTGCGGGTTTTTTTGATAATTGGTGTTACTCGTAGATTGCATGGGATTGCCCGGATAATTGGTGATGTCCATCAGGATGGCGATCACCTCGTTATTGGAAAGAACGTTCCCCCCATTATTAGCCACCGCCGTTCCGACTGGGGTTGTGCCGGCGCCGGGCCAGGCAAAATTGCCGCCATAAGTGAAATCCCCATTGTTCGATAGTTGTGGATTGCCGGCATTATCACCCGCCTGGGTTTGTGCGGCGGCGGACACCGGAAACCGGCCATACGTGGAATCGTAAGCCTCAATGGCCTGCACCAGCGCGCTCATCTCCAGTTTGGCTTTGTTCTTTTGCGCCATGGTTTTCACATGCGCGATCGCTGGCAGCAGCATCGCGGCCAGAATGGCGATGATGGCGATGACCGTGAGCAGTTCCACCAACGTGAAACCCGAACACCGGCGGCGGAACGCCCGTCGGCACCCGCTTTGGGGCAGGAAGAAGGAAGGATGTTTCATAAAAGGGGAACTAGCCGGGAATCTCGTTCCGACCGGCCCCACGGTGGTACAGGCTTCCAGCCTGTCACCTCCCACCTTGGGCCTGGGACATTGGAGCATCACTGGCAGACTGCAGGCGTTGTCATGCCAGTCCACCTTCAGGCGGCGTTGGGTCTGGCACCGTGGGAGGATCAGGTTGAGGCACATGGGAGGTTCAGGGTAAGGGGCTGTTGATCGCGTTTTGCTTGCTCCAGTTGCAAACCAGGTATTTTTTGCCATTGATTTGCAGTTGCACATACAATTCGTAGGCACCGGGATTGTTGGTGGGGTTGACCGAATTATACCGCCACGGATTAAAGCTCGGCGCATTCAACGGCTGGTAGTTTTGGTCCGGCCCCCCCACCGAAGTGATCAAAATGGCCACGTTATTGTTCGTGCCCACCTGATTCGCCTTCAAATCGTGGAGATAAGTTTTGGCCGGCACCGCATCCTCACCACTTCCCCGCGTGCAATTGACCAATCCATTCACACCAAACTGGGCCAGAAGTTGGTTCGCCGTGACCGGTTCCGCTCCGTCCAGCGACTGGTAAGCGGGATTGACTGCCGCCGGATTGGTGCAGCTCACGCCCACCAGCTCAAAATACAGGGGGTTGACCAGCACATCATTGGGATTGCTGGGCGAATTGGGGTTGCTGGGGGGATAAACCCCATAGACCGCCTTGTAACTTTCCAACGCCGTTTCAATCGCCGCCATTTCCGACTTGGCCACGCTGATGTATTTGGTCTTGGCCACCCCCGACCCCACCGTGATGACAAACGCCGCCAAAACCCCGATAATGCTGATCACCACCAGCAACTCAATCAGCGTAAACCCCCGCCCCGCCCGCCGGTCAAAGCCGTTGGTTCGCGCGTTCCCCGCCCCGACCCTGTTCATAAATGCTTTCATTTGTCCCTCAATTCTTGTTCCATGCGTTCACTCAGCCACTGCTTGATCATGCTTTGATAGTTCAAATACCGCGACCGGGCCAGCCGCTTGATCCGCGCCAGCATCCGCGGATCAATCCGCAGCGTGATCGTCACCGATTCCGACGCCTCGCCCGCCCCCGCCGTGGCCGCCGCCATCAACCGCAGGTCCGGGCGGTTTTCCGCCCAAAACACCGCCTCGGCCACTTCGCTGTCGAAAAGCGGCACCTCTTCCCAATTGGCAAACGTTTGCACGGCAAAATTTCCGTTATAACTGCGTCACCACCACCACACCGTTTCCGCATTCCGGTTACTGCGCCAGCGTCTGATCCACTTTCCGCTGATAAAAAAACCGTTCTTCCGGCTCAAACGCCCGCGCATGCAACACCCGGATCAACCGCCCGTTCGTGCGATACACGCTGAAAATCCCCGTCCCGCCCGCCGACACCCCCAAATTGAAGAACCGCGCCTGAACCGTGAACCGCGCTGAATCCGGCAACAACCGGATGGCAAACGCATCCTCAAACGATTCCTCAATTTCCCGTTGAGTCAAAGAACCATCCAATTCAAAGGGCGGGTTATTCCAATCAAACTCCATATCGCCGGGTTAATTGTAAATAGAACGCCCATGCATTGTGTTTACTTTGTATTTACACAATCTCTGGGCCATTGTCAACTTTTTATTGCATTTAATGGTTTTTTAACGTTTTCGACATTTTTAACGCGTTATTAACGTTTTTAACACTTTGCAACGCGTCTCCCACCGCCATCCCTCCCGTCCTCCGATCTCTTCTAACGCCTGATTCCCCCCCCGACCACTCCCTCACTCAAACACCCCGCCCCTAAACGCCGACGGACCCGGGCCACATAAGTCCCCACCGGGACCGCCCGAGTCCGCCCGCCGCACCGGCCTTAAACAACCTTAATTCCAGCCACCCGTATCATCACCGCTTCAAAGGGTTGATCATGCTGATCAACGACCGGGACACGGCAATGATAAGGCTACCCATTCTTACCCGAATCATCACCGCTCAAATTGGTGATCATGCTGATCAATGGCAGGAACATGGCGATGACGATGCTGCCCACCACCACGGCCAGAAAGACAATCATAATCGGCTCCAGCAGCGAAGTCATGGCCGACACCGCGTTATCCACCTGTTCATCATAATCATCCGCGATGCGCATGAGCATTTCCGGCATGGCGCCCGTTTGCTCACCCACGTCCACCATGCTGCACACCATTGGCGGAAACACCCCCGAACTCTCGAGCGGCGCCGTGATCGTTTCGCCCTCCTTCACACTCTCGTGGATTTTGCCGACCGCGTTGGCGATCACCACGTTGCCCGCCGTCTCCTTCACAATCGTCAACGCCTGCAAAATCGGCACACCGCTGCTCACCAGGGTGCCCAGCGTGCGCGTGAACCGGGAAATCGTCACCTTGCTGATGACCGGACCGATGGCCGGCATCTTGAGTTGGAAATGATCCCAGCACAGCCGGCCAAACTTGGTTTTGATGAACAACATGAAAATCACCACGCAAACGGCCACCACCCCCATGGCCACGAGGATGTGATCCTTGATGATTTCGCTGACCCCCAAAACGAACAACGTGAACCAAGGCATCGTGATGTTCATGCCGGCAAACACCTCCTTGAACTTGGGCACCACGAAAACCATCAGCAAAAGCAATATCCCCACCGCCACAATCATCACCGCCACGGGATAAAACATGGCCGCCTTGACCTTGCCCTTGATTTTTTGGGCCTTTTCCGAAAACTCCGCCAGCCGTTTCAACACCACTTCCAATACACCGCCCAGTTCCCCGGCCTTCACCATGTTCACAAACAACCGGTTGAACACCTTTGGATGCTGGGCCAGGCCCTCGGAAAATGTGCTGCCACCCTCGATGGAAACCGCCAGTTGCGCCAGAATTGACTTGAGCGCCGGACTCTTCTCCTGCTTTTCCAACACCCGCAGACCGCGCAGCAGCGGCAGACCGGCATCCACCAGCGTGGCCAACTGCCGGGTGAAGGTCGTCAGCACCTTGGGTTTTACCCCGCTGCCAAAGCCGGGGATTTTGATGTTGATGCTCATCGCCCCCCCCTTCTTGCCGCCCTTGGCGCCTTTGGCCGCCCCCTTGGGCGCCGCACCTTTTTTCGCCCCCTTGGCCTCCTTTTCCGCCTCCACAATTTTGACCGGGAACAAATTCATGTCCTTGACGCGGCCGATGGCGTCATTCTGGTTGGCGACTTCCACCGTCCCCTTGGTCTCGTTGCCGCGGGCGTCCAGTGCGGTGTAATTATATTTTGGCATGGCGTTAAGGTGTTGACGGTTAAGTATATTTGACGACTTCTTCGATGGTTGTATCTCCTTCAAAGATACCACGCAAGCCGTCTTCGCGCAATGAGGTCATCCCCAGCTCGACGGCTTTCTGCCGCACCACCACGGTCGGCGCGCGCTCATTGATCAGCGTGCGGACCTGGTCGCTGATCACCAGCAGTTCATAAATGCCCTTGCGGCCCCGGTAACCGCTGTCATGGCAGGTCTGGCAACCCCGGCCATAATGGAACACCTTGTCCCCCAGGTCGTGCGGCGAGAGGTTCAGCATCGCCAACTGGCTTTCCGTGGGCTCAAACGGGGTGCGGCAATTCTTGCAAATGGTCCGGACCAACCGCTGGGCCAGCACCGCCATCAGCGTCGAGGAGATCAGAAACGGTTCCACCCCCATGTCCACCAACCGCGTCACCGCCCCGGCGGAATCGTTCGTGTGCAGCGTGCTCAGCACCAGGTGCCCGGTGAGTGAGGCCTGAATGGAAATCTGCGCCGTTTCCAAATCGCGCATTTCCCCCACCATGATGATGTCCGGGTCCTGCCGCAAAAACGACCGCAGCGCCTTGCCGAAGGTCATCCCCGCCGACTCATTGATGGCCACCTGCATGATGCCCTCAATGTCAAATTCCACCGGATCCTCGGCCGTGAGCAGCTTTGAATCAATCGTGTTCACCCGCCGCAAACAGGAATAGAGCGTGGTCGTCTTGCCGCAACCGGTCGGCCCCGTGACCACGAAAATGCCGTTCGGGCGCAGAATGACCTCGTTCACGAAGTCGAAAATGTTTTTGGGCAACCCCAGCGACTCCAGTTCCAGATTGACCGACGACCGGTCCAGCACCCGCAACACCACCGATTCCCCAAACGCCGTCGGCAGCGTGGACATGCGCAAATCCACCTGCCGGTTGTTGATCATCACCGTGATGCGACCGTCCTGCGGCATGCGCCGTTCCGAGATGTTCAAATTCGCCATTACTTTGAGCCGCGAAATCACCGGCAGCGCCAGGTGTTTCGGCGGCGGGGCCATTTCATACAGGGCGCCGTCCACCCGGTAACGGATGCGGAATTCCGTCTCAAAGGGTTCAAAATGAATGTCGCTGGCCCGGTCCTGCACCGCCTGTTGCAGCACCACGTTCACAAATTTGACGATCGGCACCTCGTTGGCCAGGTCAATCACCAGCTTGTCATTTTCGCCCTCGCCCGCCTCCGACACCTCGCGCGCAATGTCCGTGTCCGTGCCGATTTCCTTCAGAATTTCCGAAAAACTTTCCGATTCACTCTGGCCGTAGAGCCGCTCCACCGCCTTGTCAATCTCCACCGGATCGGCCACGCAGATCTGCACATCACATTTCGCCGAATAGGCGATTTCATCCGCATGGCCCGGGTCCAGCGGATCCGCCAGCGCCACCGACAAAACCCCGTCCTTTTTGGCGACCGGCACGCACCGATACATGCGGGCGACATTGCTGGTCAACGCGCTCACCAATTCCGGCGCGAATTCCCGGTCCCGCAGCGACACCACCTCCGCCCCCACCGCCGCCGCCATGACATGCAGGATGTCATTGATCTTCATGATGCCGAAATCCTGCAAGATTTGAATGGCCGGCGCGTTGCTCCGCTGCAGTTCGCTCACCACCTCTTCATATTGCAGATCGTCAATCAGCCCCTGTTCCCGGATCAGGGACAATAATGGGTTGGAAATTTCTTCGGCCATGATGCAAATTTATTTCTTACCTTGTTTGACCGCCGCCGCCAGCTCCAGTTCCTGTAATTTTGCAAGAATCGTCGTCGGGTCCTGCGACTTCGTGATCACTTCCTCGCGCGCGATCAGACCGGCCTGGTATTTCTCCATCAGGAACGAGTCCAGCGTCACCATCCCGTATTTGGAACCCGTCTGAATGTCCGACTGAATGCGGAACGTCTTATTATCCCGGATCAGCGCGGCGATGGAGGGCGTGTTGACCATGATCTCAAAGGCGGCCACCCGGCCCGGTTTGTCCACGCGCGGGATGAGCAATTGGGAAATCACCGCCTGCAGCACCGTGGAAAGCTGAATCCGGATGGTTTCCTGCTGGTTCGTCGGAAAGGCGTTCGTCAAACGGTCAATCGTCTTGGCCGCCCCGGTGGTGTGCAGCGTGCCGAACACCAAGTGGCCCGTTTCGGCCGCCGTAATGGCCGCCTCGATCGTTTCCAAGTCGCGCATTTCACCCACCAGAATCATGTCCGGATCCTGGCGCAGCGCCCGGCGCAGGGCCTCCGCAAAACTCGGCACGTCCACGTGAATTTCCCGCTGCGTGATCAGCGCCTTCTTTTGCTTGTGATAATACTCAATCGGATCTTCGATCGTGATGAGATGCACGTCATCCCGCGTTTCATTGACGATGTTCAGCAGCGAGGCCAGCGTCGTCGTCTTGCCCGAACCCGTCGGCCCCGTCACCAGAATCAAGCCGCGGGGCTTGAACAGCAGTTCCCGGACGGTCTCGGGAATCCCGATTTGTTCAAACGTCAGCATCTTGCTCGGAATCTGCCGCAGCACCATGCCGAAAAAGCCCTTCTCCTTGAACACGCTCACCCGGAACCGCGCCGCCTCGCCGAACGCGAAGGCGAAGTCCGCCCCGCCGTTTTCGCGCACCTGCTGGATGTGTTCCTCCGAGGTGATGCTGCGCATCAACTCCTCGGTGTCCTCCGGCTTGAGCGACGGCCCCTCCACCCGGTGCAGCGTCCCGTGAACCCGGATCGTGGGCGAGCAACCCACCCGGATGTGGAGGTCGGAAGACCCCTCGGAGACCATCAACTGCAACAAATCCGACATCGAATATGACATAATTAAAATTATTCCGCGTCGCCCACCGTTGAACGAATGACCTCTTCCGGCGTGGTCAGGCCCGCCAGCACTTTGCGCACCCCGTCCTCGCGCAGCGTGCGCATCCCCATTTCCCGGGCGCGGGCCCGGAGCACCGAGGTGGGCACCTGATCGTAAATCAATTTGCGCGCCTCGTCATCAATGACGAAAATTTCAAAGATGCCAAACCGGCCCCGGTTGCCGCTGTTGTTGCAATTATTGCAACCGCGGCCCTTTTGCGGCGTCGCCGTCTTCAACTCCGCCTCCGTGATGCCCAGCGCCCGCATCTCCGCGTCCGTGGGGATGTAAGGGCCGGCGCACTTTTTGCAAATCTTGCGCACCAACCGCTGGGCCATCAGACAGCGCGTGGACGAGGCCACCAAAAACGGCTTCACCCCGATGTCCACCAACCGCGTCACCGCCCCGGGCGCGTCATTGGTGTGCAGCGTCGAGAACACCAGGTGACCGGTCAGCGAGGCATTGATGGCGATGCTGGCCGTCTCCAAGTCGCGAATTTCCCCGATCATCACCACGTTCGGCGCCTGGCGCAGAATGGACCGCAGCGCCATGGCGAAGGTCAACCCCACCGCTTCCGACACCTGCACCTGGTTGATGCCCCCGAGGACATATTCCACCGGGTCCTCCACCGTGATGATCTTCCGGTCCGGCCGGTTGATGAAATGGAGGCACGAATACAACGTCGTGGTTTTGCCGGAACCCGTCGGCCCCGTCACCAGCAGAATTCCGTCCGGCAGGGCGATCAGGCGTTCAAACGTCTTCTGGTCATCCTGGAAAAAGCCCAGTTCCGGCAACCCGAGCTTCAGCCCTTCCTTGTCCAAAATACGCATCACGATGCTCTCGCCGTGATTGGTCGGCAGACACGAGACGCGCAAGTCAATCAACTTGCTGCCCACCTTGGTCTGAATGCGCCCGTCCTGCGGGATGCGATGTTCGGAAATCGAAAGGTTGGCCTGGATTTTCAACCGCGCAATGATCGAGGCCTGCAACCGCTTCGGCGGCGACTTCATCTCCTGCATCACCCCGTCAATCCGGTAGCGCAGCCGGAACCGCTTGGCCAGCGGTTCCAAATGGATGTCCGACGCCCGCAGTTTGAACGCATCCACGATCAGTTGGTTCACCAGTCGGATCAGCGGCGCATCGGCCTCCACCGCGCCCCCGTCATCCCCCAGTGCGGCGGCCTCCACCTGCACCTCGTTCATGGTCAACTCCTGCACCGCCTTGGCCATCACCGAATCCGTGGCCCCGCCGCCGTAGTAGCGGGTCAGCGCCGCTTCAATATCCGGTTCCGAAGCCACCCGCGGTTCTATCTCCGCGTTGAGCAGATGCGTCAGCGAATCAATCGTGTTCAAGTCCGAGGGATCCGCAATCGCCACCACCACCTTGCCGTCGCTTCGCATCAACGGAATGACCCGGTATTTCTTCGCCACATTGCGCGGGATCAGCGACAGCACGTCGTCCTGAATCTGCGTCCCCGCCAACTGGGCGACCTCCGCCCCGAACTGCGCGGCCTTGGCCTGGGTGACGTCGCCCACGCGGATGATCTTGTTCGCCACCAGATAATCCACCACCCCAACCCCGCCGGATTCCGCCCGCGCCTTGGCCACCTGCCCTGCGTTCGCAAAGCCGAGGTCCACCAGCAGGTCCAATAAGTAATCGTCTTTTTCAGCCACAATGGTTTTTGTGCCACCGGACTTTTCGTAACAGTGGCGGCCCAAAAGTTTTCATTTACCCGCCCAAATGTCAATGCAGAGTCACAAACATTTGACCGGCCTCCCCGCCCTCCCTCACGTCCGATCTTTCCCGCCCGACGCGAATTACCCATTTTGCAGAACCCATCGGCGCCCCCGGCCCAACCAAAAAATGCGCTGCGAATGCCAAAAAGCACAAAGCCACTATCCAAGCGGGCTGGTTTATGCTATTCACCATGTCGCATCGCGTTACCATGAGTCCAACCATCGTCCAGCCCCCGCCCACCCGCCGGCAGCGGTTCCAAGCCGCCTGCCGCTGCCAGACCACGGACCGGCCGCCCGTCTGGCTCATGCGCCAGGCCGGCCGCGCGTTGCCCGAATATCGCAAACTCAAGGAGACCCACACCTTTGTCCAACTCGTGCAAAACCCCGAGCTGGCCGTGGAAGTCACCCTGCAACCCGTCCGCCGGTTTGGGTTCGATGCCGCCATCCTCTTCAGCGACATCCTCGTGATTCCCGAGGCGCTCGGCCAAACCTATCATTTCCGCGAAACCGGCGGGGTGGTCATGGATTTTGCCATCACCTCGGCCGCCGACATCGCCCGCCTCTCGGTGGAGCGGGTCGTGGAACGGTTGAGCTATGTGGACCGCGCGCTGCGGCTGCTGCGCCGGGAATTGGGCGACGAAACGGCGCTGATTGGTTTCAGCGGCTCCCCGTGGACGCTGGCCACGTTCATGATGGAAGGCGGCAGCGTGCCCCAATACAGCCGCGCCCGCGCCTTGTTCCGGGAAGACCCGAAAACTTATTTTGCCCTCGCCGAAAAACTGACCGCCGCCGTCACCGCCTATTTGCAGATGCAGGCGGACACCGGGGTGGATGCGCTCCAAATCTTTGACAGCCACGGCGGCCACCTGGCCCCCGGGGAATTTCAGGAGGCGTCCGGCCGCTGGATGCGGGACATCATCACGGCCTTGGCCCGGCATCCGGCCGCGCCGCCGGTGATTGCATTTTCGCTGGGGACGCACGATAGTTGGGCGGACCTCGTGGCGACCGGTGCCAACGTGATCGGGGTGGACTGGCAAACGCCGCTGGCGGAGGCGCGCGCCCGGGTTCCGGCGCATATCGGTTTGCAGGGCAACCTGTCGCCGGCGCTGATCTGCGACGCCACCCCCGAAGTGGTGGCGCGCGCGACCCAAGCCGTGCTGGAAGCCATGCGCGGACGGCCGGGCCACATTTTCAATCTCGGCCATGGCCTGACGCCGGGCGCCAAACTGGAAAACATCGCCGCCCTGGTGGAAACCGTTCAACATTTTAAAGCATGAGCACACTCAAAGTGGATCTCGATTTGGTCCAGAAATACAACGTGGCCGGCCCGCGCTACACCAGCTATCCGCCCGCCACCAAATTCAGCAACGCGCTCGGCTGGGACGAACTCTCCGGCCAGATCGAGGCCAACAACCGCAGCCCCCGCGACCTGTCCATTTACTTTCACATTCCGTTTTGCGAGACCCTCTGCTGGTTTTGCGGTTGCACCACCGTCATCACGCTCAACCACGACAAGGGCCGCGACTACATTGATTATCTCGGCCGCGAAGTCGCCCGGCTCGCGCCGCGGCTCAACCCGGACCGCAAGGCCGTTCAACTCCATTTTGGCGGCGGCTCGCCCACTTTTTTGCGACCGGACGAAATCCGGCGGCTGGGCGACATCATCCATAAACATTTCACGTTCGCCCCGGACATCGAAGCGAGCGTGGAAGTGGACCCGCGCCGGCTGACACGCGATCATCTGGTGGCCCTGCGCGAGATCGGCTTCAACCGGGCCTCGATGGGCGTGCAGGATTTCAACCCGCAGGTGCAGGAGGCCATCCACCGCATCCAACCCCGCGCCATGACCCAGCAGGCGATTGACTGGATGCGCGAACTCGGCTACGGCTCCGTGAATCTGGACCTCATTTACGGGCTGCCGCACCAGACCGCCGCCTCCTTCAACGAAACGCTCGATACCGTGCTGGAAATGGGCCCGGACCGGCTGGCCGTCTTTAGTTACGCCCATGTGCCCTGGGTGAAGCCCGCGCAGAAGATTCTGGAACAAAAAATCCTGCCCCCGCCCGAGGTCAAGTTGCAGTTGCTCAAAAACGTCATCGAGCGCCTCACGGAAAACAACCGCTACATCTACATCGGGATGGATCACTTTGCCAAACCCGATGATGAACTGGCCGTCGCCCAGCGCCGGAAACAGCTGCAGCGCAATTTCCAGGGCTACAGCACCCGCGCCGGCTCGGATATATATTCCTTTGGCATGTCGGCCATCTCGCAGACCCCGGAGGTTTATTGGCAGAACGAAAAGGAACTGCCCGAATACTACGCCGCCGTGGACGCCGGCAGAGTGCCCGTCCAACGCGGCTACGCCGTGACCTCCGAGGACAAAATCCGCCGCGAAACAATCATGCGCGCCATGTGTGATCTGTCACTGGATTACGCCGCGATGTCGGCGAAACTCGGCCTCAACTTCACCGAACACTTCGCCGCCGAACTGGCCGCCCTGGCGCCCTTCGAGGAAGACGGCCTGGTCAAGCGCTCCGCCACCGGCCTGGAAATCACCGATGCCGGCCGGCTCTTCATCCGCAACATCGCCATGTGTTTCGACAACACGCTGGCCCCGACAACGGAACGCCGGCATTCGCAGACGATTTGACGCCGGCCCCGGCGGTCCGGCGTCAAACCGCCCTGCTCAGTTAAATCGCACCTTCACGGCATGGCCGTCATAACTGACGGCCTTGTCCGGCGTGACCATCGGCGCATAACCCGCGGGCTTGTCCTTCGACACCAGCACGATTTCGAAGGTGCGCTTCGTCAACATGCCTTTGAATTTGCCGGCGCGTTTGCCGATGGTGAGGGTCTTGCCCGCATTGTCCCACTGGAAGGGAATCGAGGTGAACGCCCCGTGGTCGCAGTTGTAGGTCAGGCCGTCATCCTCGTAAAGCGAGAACTGGCCGTCCGCCCCCGTATAAACATAGAGCGTGATGGGGTCGGCGGGTTTTTCCCCCGTGTATTGCAAATCCGGGCCGAAGGGAATGATCGCCCCGGGCCGGATGAACAGCGGAATGGCATCATACGCCGCCGCCGCCGTGACGGACTGTCCGCCCGCCGCCGCCGCACCGGTCCAGAAATCATACCAGCCGGCCGCATTTTGCGGCAGATAAACCTGGCGGTCGCGCGCCTGATACGTCGTGACCGGGGCCACCAAAAAGGCCGGGCCGAACAGGTATTCATCCGCCAGTTCCCGGGCCGTGGTGTCCTGCGGAAAATCCATGACCAACGGGCGCATGATCGTGCCGGACTGGTGGGCGGCCGCGCCGGCCAGTGAGTAGATATAGGGCATCAGGCGGTAACGCAAGTGGTCGAACTTGACGATGGCCCGGCAAGCCTCCGACTGTTCCCCCCCAAAAGCCCACGGCTCGCGCGGTTGCAATTCGCCGTGCAGGCGCGTGAACGGACAGAACGTGCCGAACTCAAACCAGCGCGCGTTCAGCTCCTGCCATTCGGCCGCGTCTTCCGGGGTTTGATCCCGCGCGGAAAAGCGGTTTTCCATCGTGTAACCGCCAATATCCATCGTCCAATAGGGCGTGCCGGAAACCGAATAACCCAGGCCGGCGGCAATCTGCTTGACCATGGCGCCCCAGGTCGAGGTCGTGTCCCCCGACCAGGTGACCGTGCCGTAACGCTGGATGCCCGCAAAACCCGAACGCGTGAGGATGAAGACGCGCTGGTTGGGCGCGGCACTGCGCTGGCCTTCATACATGCCCATGCTGTTCATCAGCGCATAGCCGTTGATCACGCGCGAGGCCGTGCCCTGGGCGGTGGTCAGGATGTGCGCGCGGGACCGTTCCAGCGTGGGCGGCGACGACGTGACATCGGGTTCCGTGGCATCCTCCCACCAGGCATCCACGCCCTTGTTGAACAGGTTTGTGTTGATCTGCGACCAGTAAAGCTGGCGGGCGGCGGGATTGAAGGCGTCGTAGAAAGTGTAGCGGAAACCGATCCAGTCCTCCGCCCCTTCGGTCAGGTCGGGCTGATAGAGGAAACCCGCCTTGTTCATCGCGTCGAAGTTCGCGGTGCCGGGATAAAATTTCCCCCACACGGAAACCATCAAATGCGCGTGCTGATCGTGAATGGCCTTGATCCAGCCGACGGGATCCGGGAAACGCTGCGGATCGAACTGGTGCGAGCCCCAGGCGTCGCGCGGCCAGTATTGCCAGTCCTGCACGATGTTATCCAGCGGGATGGCGCGGCGGCGGAACTCGTCGAGCACGTCCAGGCTTTGCGCCGCCGTTTCATAGCGCTGGCGCGACTGCCACAGCCCGAACGACCATTCCGGCAGCATGGAAGCCGCCCCGGTCAGTTGCCGGAAACCCGCCACCACCTTGTCCAGCGCCGGGCCGTAGATGAAATAATAATCCACGCCGTCACCCACTTCCGACCACAACGTGGTGCTGTCGTCCGGCGGCGGGGTTTTCCAAGACAACTGCATTGTGGTGGCCTGATCGCCGCCAAACTCGATCTTGATGGCATAATGATGACCGGCTTCCAGCGTGACTTTCACCTGGTCATTTTCCGTCAACCAACCCTGCCGCCAGCGGTCCGCCACCAACTTGCCGTCCAACCACAGTTTGATGCCCCCATTCGAGTAAGTGCGGAATTGATACACCCCGCTCGTCGGGGCCGCCACTTCGCCCACCCACCGCGTCCGGCCGCCGCGATTGCGCCCGCCCGCGCCGCGCTCCGGCCGTTCTGCCGTGATGACTGGTGCCACATGCGCATTTTGCAACTCCCCGGGATTCTCCGCACTGAACGTCCCGGTGGTCAGCCCCCCGGGCTGGCCGTTGACGTCATAAAGGCATTCGGGGGGAACCGGCGTCCAGGGACGCAGATCGCCGAAGCGCGTGAACGAAAGGTTGTCCCAAAAAACCCCGTAACCCCGGCTGGAAACCAACAACGGCACCACCACACAGGTGTTATGCTGCCACAAATCCAGATCATAACCCTTGATGTCCGTGATGCCGAATTGCAACTGGCCGAGACCGTAAAGCGACTCATCGGCGTTCGGCATCCATTGCTGTTCCACATGGAAGGTGTTTTCACTTTGCACCGAAGCCGGTGTGATCTGCCGGCCGCCGGTCTTTTCCGCTAGAATCGGCTGGTTATTCGTGTCAAAAAACGAAACCGCGCCCGTGGCCAGATCCACGCGCACCCGCAATCGGGCGGTGCTGAGTGTCGCCACCTGGTCCTGCGTGGTCAATTTCCACCGGGTCTTCTCCTGCCGTCGAACCTGCGTCGCCGGCGTGCTGTGCGTGAAAAAGGCACGGTCCTTGCCGGCCACCACCCGCACCATGCTATCCGACCAAAACTGCACCTTGAGGAAATGATCCCCGACGGGAAGAATGATGCCATCGGCGACTTTTTCCGGCGCGGCGGGTTGATCCGCCCGGGCCGGCCCGGAGACCGCCATTAAAAACAGTGCGGCCAGGAGGGGGATATTGAAGTATTTATTCATGTGCTTTGCCATCAGGTGACATTGTTTTTTCCGCCGTCAAACCGGCGTCAATTCAGACCCCGCCCATCACGTCACGCCCGGGGGAAAACCCGGCGCGTCACTGATGGCGGAATGGCGTATAACATGAAGGGATTTTCCACCGTCGTCAAACGCCTTTTTTTGAACTCGTAGAAGACGACGTCAGGAGGCTCTGAATGCGGGTCTTCACAGCCCTTCAACCCACCATCTCCACAACGTCACCCCGTGCCCTTCGGCCCATCCCATCTTTTCCCCCTCCCTGCCCATGCTCGGCCCTCGCCCCAGGTTCCATGACCAATGGATAACCAAAAGCTGAAGGCCCGATCCAATCCCCGGTGACGCTCCTATTCTGTGTGACGCTCCCAAGCAAACTCGGCCCCTTATTGCCTGCGGTCCTTCGGGAATCAGATTTTCTCGTTCTCAACGGCGTTGCTGAGCGTGCCGATGTTTTCGATCTCGATGGTCACCCGGTCACCCGGGCGCAGCCAGCGCGGCGGCTTTTGCGCCATTCCGACCCCGTGCGGCGTGCCGGTCAGAATCACCGTGCCGGGCGACAGCGTCGTGCTGCCGCTCAAAAATTCGATGAGCGTCGGCACGTCAAAAATCATGTCGTTCGTGTTCCAGTCCTGCATCACCTGGCCGTTCAGCACGGTGGAAATGCTTAATGAATTCGGATTCGGAATTTCGTCGCGCGTCACGAGACACGGGCCGAGCGGGCTGAACGTGTCAAAACTTTTGCCGCGGCACCATTGTCCGCCGCCGCGCTTGATCTGCCAGTCGCGCGCGCTGACATCGTTGCAGCCGGTGTAGCCGAGGACGAAATCCAAAGCCTGCGCGCGCGCAACATTTTTGCATCGTTTGCCAATGACGACGGCCAGCTCGCATTCGTAATCCACCTCGTCGCTGCGCATGAATTGCGGAATTTGAATGGCCTCCTCCGGATTCAACAACGTGTTGACGCCCTTGAAAAAAACCACCGGCTGTTCGGGAAATTTTGCGCCGGCTTCCTCGGCGTGACGGCGGTAATTCAGGCCGATGCAAATGATGGCTCCGGGCACAATGGGCGCGAGCAGTTTGGCCACGTCGGCTTTTTCCCGGGTGACTTGCGGCGAGTGGTAAATGTCGCCGGTTAATTTCAACGCCGTGCCGTCGGCTTGTTGCGCGGCGTGGCCGATGATGCCGCTTTTATCCTGATAACGGATGATTTTCATTGGGTAAATTTATTTTCCGGCGCTCCAACCGCCATCGAGCATCAATGTGCTGCCCGTGACCATCGCGCTCGCATCTGCCGCCAGATACAGCGCGGCGGCGGCGACCTCCTCGGGTTTGGCCATCCGGCCGTTGAGTTGCGTCGAGGCCATGTCGCGATAAGCCTTTTCGGGATCGGGATATTCCTTCAAGCGCGCCAGCACAAACGGCGTCTCAACGCGGCCCGGGCAAATGCAATTGAAGCGCACGCCCGTGTGCGAATGATCCAGCGCCAGGGCTTTGGTCAAACCGACCACGGCGAATTTCGTCGTCGTGTAAGCCAGCCGCTCGCGCACGGCCACGACGCCCGCAATGGACGCCATGTTGATCACGCTGCCGGATTTGCGTTCGAGCATCGCGGGCACGAACGCTTTGCAGCAGTTGAAAATGCCGCGCACGTTCACCGCCAGCAGCCGGTCCAGGTCCGCCGCCGTCGTGGTGAGCAACGTGCCGACGTGGCCGATGCCCGCGACGTTCGCCAGCACGTCCAGCCCGCCGGCGGTTTGCGCGGCGCGCGCGCAGTCCGCCTCGGCCGCCACATCCAGCGGGAGAAAATGGCCGCCGATCCTTTCGGCCATCGCAAGGCCGTTCAGTTCGTCACGGTCGGCGATCCACACCGTCGCGCCGGCTTCGGCGAAGATCGTGGCGATGGCCGCGCCAATCCCCGAGGCGCCGCCGGTCACCAGCGCGGTTTTATTTTTCAGGTCAAACACGGTGAATCCTTTCGCTGGAAAAAGTAAATTTCATTCACGCGCTGGGCAGACAGGACGGGCCGATGGGTTCAAACGATTTGTAGGTCAGGACAAATTCTTGATGGCCGAGTTCCTCGGATTTCGTCTGCGCCCCGCGCGCGACGGACAGCGACAGGTCGAGGATTTCCCGGCCGACTTCATCCAGCGACGCGCGGCCCTCGAGAATTTTTCCCGCGTCAACGTCCATGTCCTCGCTCATGCGGCGATACGTTTCCGGGTTGGCGCAGACTTTGATCACGGGCGAAATCGCCGAGCCGACGACCGAGCCGCGTCCGGTGGAAAATAAAATGACATGCGACCCGCAGGCGATGAGTTCGGCGATCTCGGCGTTGTCATTGATGTTCGGAAAACCGAAGCGCACCTCGCCGTCGGGCACGACATCGAGCAGATACAAGCCGCCCCGCGGCGGAACGTCGCCGGGTTTGAGCAGGCCGGAAATGCGCGACGCGCCGCTTTTGGCATACGCGCCCATGCTTTTTTCCTCCTGCGTCGTCAGTCCGCCCTCGGCGTTGCCGGGCGCAAAACTGCCGTGGCCGAGCACGGTGTAATAACGCGCGGCTTTCTCCACGGACGCGCGCAAAATGTCCGCCAGTGCCGGCGTGGCGGCGCGCGCGGTCATGATGTCCTCGCAGCCGATCAACTCGCCCGTCTCCTCGAAAATGCAGCCGGCTTTTTGCGCGACCAAGCGGTCGAAGGCGCGGCCGATGCCCGGGTTCGCGGTGATGCCGCTCGTGGCGTCGCTGCCACCGCAGACCGTGCCGACGATGAATTCCTGGATGGGCAGCGGCGCGCGGGGAACTTGCGCGACCTTCGCGAGCATGGCTTCCATCAGCCGCCGGCCTTCCTCGATGGTTTTGCGCGTGCCGCCGTGCTGCTGGATCACCAGCGTTTCGACCGGCCGGCCGGACGCGGCGATGGCTTCGCGCAGCGCATTGCGGTTGAAACTTTCGCAGCCCAGCGAAAGCAGAATCACGCCGCCGACGTTCGGATGCGTGCAGAGCGTGCGCATCATGCGCGCCGCGTATTCGTTCGGATAGCAGCCGCCGAAACCGATGAGGTGTACGCCCCGTTCGCGGTGGGGATAAACGATTTCGCGCGCGACGTGGTGCGCGCATTCGACGAGATAAGCCACGACGATGTGGTTGCGAATGCCTTTGCGCCCGTCGGCGCGCAGGTAGGCCTGGTCAGTGATGATCATGTTGGGTGGAAAAAGTTTGGCCGCTTTCGAGCGTGAAGGTCTGGAGGTAATCGCTCTTCATGTTATGCAGGTGAACGTGTTCGCCGGCGGCGATGTCGCGCGTGGCCGAGCCGATGGGCACGCGGTATTTCAATATTTTTTCACCGGCGCCAATGGCGCGGGCGGCGAGCTTGTGGCCGAGCGTGAGCCGCGCCGGCACGCTCACGCGCTGGCCGGCCACGGTCAGGGTGTCGCCGGCTTCCAGCGTTTGAATCGCCACCAGCACGTTGTCGGCGGGGTCGAGGAGCAGCAGTTTGGGATCGTGCATGGTGTTTAGAACTTGCGGTATTGCAGGTAGGCGTCCACCGGATCAACGCCCTGGAGGATGGCGGTGCGGACCTTGTTTTCCGTGCGCAACACTTCTTCGACGCGGTTGGTGACGTCCGCGATGATTTCCTGTGGGATGATCACCGCGCCGTCGCGGTCGGCCATCACGTAATCGCCGGTTCGAATCTGGACGCCGCCCATCTCAATCGGTTCACCAAAGCCGTCCGCGACCCAGCGGCCCACCACATCGCGCGGCGTGAAATAACGGCACCAGACGCGGAACCCGATTTTCAAAATGAAACTGCTGTCGCGGCAGCCGCCGTCCACGATGTAACCGCGCACGCCGCGATGGGTGAACGTCTCGCTCGAAAGCTCGCCCATGTGCGCGAGCGTGGAATCGTTCGGCTGGCAGATCACGACGCTGCCGCCGGGCGCGCGCGAAAGCAGCTTCGTCCATTCGAGCAACGTCGTGTGGGCGTCGAGCGTCGGGTCCGCGTGCCCGCTCACGGTGAAAATTCTGCCGGCCAAAACGCGTGCGGGGTCGAGCGGACGAATCGTCTGTGGCAAAAGTTGATCCGGCAGACCCATCGCGCGCAACGTGTCATAAACCGCGCCCGAATAGCATTTTTCCAAACGGTCGCCGTAAACGTCGTGGTAATTTATTTCCGTGTTCATTTTATGGATTCAAGCGGGATGCCGCCGCGCGCGTCAGCAAGGTAGCACGCCTCGACCAGTTTCATGGTTTGCATCGCGTCGGTGACCGGCGAAACCAGCGCGGCGTCTTCGCCGGCGACAAAACGTTGCAGGTTCGACATCGTGCCGATGAACGCGTCCGGAAACCAGCGTCCGGTTAACGGAACCACCGTCCATTCCCTTTGCGACCGCATAAAAATCTCCAAACGATCCGGCTGGCCGCGCGGATAATCGAGCAGCGCGCCGATCGTCGCGATGGCGCAACCTTCCGCGCCTTCAACGCGAATCGTCGCCTCCTCGTGGCGCGGGCCGAACGGATGGCAATGGTTGATGGAAAGACAGCCGCGGATCATGTCGCCGTAATCCAGTATGATGCTCGAACGCGTGCTCGCCAATTTGGGGAAATGCGGATGCTTCACCGTGCGGGCAAACACGCGCGCCGGCTCGCCGAGCAGCCGCCGGATCATGTCGAGATAATGCACCGTGTGAATTTGGATTTCAACGCGCGACTCCCCCAGCAGAAACGGAAAGGACTCCCAGGGCGTCGCGACGTTCAACCGGACTTCGATTTCGACCAGTTCACCGAGTTCGCCGTGCTGCACGAGATCGTAAATCGCGAGCATGGACGGGCAGAATCGAAATTGAAAATTGACGGCCGCGCACAATTGTTTCCGTTCGCAGATCGCCGCGATGCGTTTGGCCATCTCGAGCGAATTGCCCATCGGCTTTTGCGTCAACACCGCCGCGCCGTCGGGCAGACTTTCGAGCGCGGCTTCCTGCGCCTTGGGGGGAATGCCGAGATCAAAGATGGCCTCCGGCACCGCCATCGCCTCGGCCACCGAATCGAACACGCGCGGCAGATTGAATTCTTTCGCCCGCGCCTCGGCCACTTCGCGGCGCAAGTCGAAAACGCCGGCCACGGGAAAACCCGCTTTGCGGTAGGCGGGCAAGTGCGCGTCCCGCATGATGTCGCCGGCGCCGATGATGACGATGGGCCGGAGGCGTGACGGACCCGGCCAGGACTGGCGAAGTTGTGGGGGGGCGGGGTTCATGTACAGCGGCCGGCAATCTGGGGAGCGATTAAAAAACCGGACTCGGGCAAAACCCCTGGGCGGCCCCGATTTCGTTGACGGTTAAGTTTTTCACAAATTTGGTAACGTGCTTAAGCTAATAAGATGATTTTCACCTTAAAACTCAAAGTTTTCAAGGTGAAAAGCCAACTTTTGCGAGTAATAAACACACCGGAACGGCTTTTAGAAACATCTTCGGAATGCGGTGATTGGCAGCCGGTTGCCTTCAGGGCCAACGGCCCGCCTTTATACCAGCCTGGGGCCCTCGCCCCAGGTTCCAGGACCAGCGAATAAGCAAGGGCTGAAAGCCCGCTCCAATCCTCCGTCGCCCGTCTGAGGAATGTTGCTTCCTAAATCAGCACCCGCAGGACGTCCCCGCTCAGCGCTTGACCGCCGGTCTGAATATTCAAACGGGGGGCAAGCATGGCGCTAATCACGCCGCCTTTACCCCCCGGACAATCTTTGCGCGTATTTATTACTCAAAAAAGTTGGTTTTGACTCTGGTAAAACCAATGAGCATTGGCATATCTTTCATCAAACGTAGCCCGTCCGCACCTGCCGTCACCGTCGGCGGTTGTCGTTGGCAACCATGCCTTGGGCGTATTTTGAGAACTATGAAAAACCTTTCGCCAATTTTCCTTGTTTTGGTTGGGCTGGCCGTTGTGGATTGTGGGCGCTCCCAAATCCTCACGGATCCCATTCCTGAAACCGCGGTGCCAACCGTCATCGTCAACACCACCCAGGAACCGGTGACCCCGGGAAAATTCCAGCCCACCTGGAATTCACTCCGGCAGTATCAATGCCCGGACTGGTTTCGCAACGCGAAGTTCGGCATCTGGGCGTGCTTCGGACCGCAGAACCAGCCGGAGGACGGCGACTGGTATGCGCGCAACATGTATGTGGCGGGCAGCCGGCAAAATAAATTTCATGTGGCGCACTACGGCCCCCCTTCGCAGTTTGGATTCAAAGATGTCATTCATGTTTGGCATGCGGAAAACTTTGACGCGGCGAAACTGATCGCGCTCTACAAAAAAGTTGGCGCGCAATATTTTTTCGCCATGGCCAACCATCACGACAACTTCGATCTCTACGACAGCAAATATCAACCGTGGAACAGCGTGCAGGTCGGGCCGCACCGGGACATCATCGGTGATTTCGCCCGGGCGGCGCATGCCCAGGGCCTGCCTTTCGGCGTCAGCGTCCATGCCTCGCACGCGTGGAGTTTTTACGAAATCACCCAAAGCGCGGACCGGACCGGCCCGTTCGCCGGCGTGCCTTACGATGGCAAATTGACGAAGGCCGACGGCAAGGGCCAATGGTGGGACGGACTCGATCCGCAGGCGCTCTATGCGCAAAATCACACTCCCAGCTTGAATTTTAGCAATGCCGGCGCCATTCACGCCCAGTGGAACTGGGGTAATGGCGCGAGCCTGCCCGACCAGGCTTACTGCGATAAATTTTACAACCGCACGCTTGACCTCGTTCACAAATACAAGCCCGACTTGATTTATTTCGACGACGACGCTTTGCCGCTGTGGCCGGTGAGTGACGCCGGCTTGAAAATAGCCGCCGACTTTTACAACTTCAACCTGAAGCAGCACGACGGCAAACTGCAGGCCGTGCTGTTCGGCAAAATGCTTTCCGAGGATCAGCAGAAATGCCTCGTCCGCGACATTGAACGCGGCTCCGCCAATAAAATCGAGGCCCAACCGTGGGAGACCGACACCTGCATCGGCAACTGGCATTACGACCGCTCGCTTTACGACAAAAAACGTTACAAGACCGCCCAAACCGTCATTCAAATGTTGTGCGACATCGTCAGCAAAAACGGCGATTTGCTGCTCAACATTCCCGTGCGCGGCGACGGCACGATTGACGACCAGGAACAGGCCGTGCTCGAAGGCATCGGCGCGTGGATGGACGTGAACCAGGAATGCCTCTTCGACACGCGCCCGTGGAAAGTTTTCGGCGAAGGCCCGGCCTCGGAAGGCGCGGCGCTTTCCGCGCAAGGATTCAACGAAGGCAAAGGCAAGCCCTTCACTGCCGCCGACGTGCGCTTCACGACCAAGGGCAAAACGCTTTATGCCATCGTGCTCGGAACTCCGCAAACCGATTTGCAGATCAAGTCACTCGGCACGGCGGCCAAACTGCTCGACCAGCCCATCGGCAAAATCACGCTGCTCGGCGGCGGCGGGCAGGTGCAGTGGTCCCAAACCGCCGACGCGCTGACCATCAAGGCCCCCGCAACCTCCCCGAACGCAATCGCCATCGTCTATAAAATCGAGCCGGCGACTTGAAGCGCGTGGCAAAAATAATTTATGCCGCCGCCGCAACCTTGTTTTTTGG
>Ga0302282_1000584_pt1 | contig 27867 bp, 17 predicted proteins | sample III_Fen_E1_3_FD_198763 | JGI IMG/M metagenome (GOLD analysis project Ga0302282, IMG submission 198763) | Peat permafrost microbial communities from Stordalen Mire near Abisko, Sweden - III_Fen_E1_3 | ecosystem: Environmental > Terrestrial > Soil > Wetlands > Permafrost | place: Sweden: Abisko... | reverse complement strand
GGTGGTGGGCGCCGGCCCCGGCGGCTATGCGGCGGCGTTTTACGCGGCTGATCTCGGTAAAAAGGTCATTCTCATCGAGCGCGAAAAGCGGCTCGGGGGCGTGTGCCTGAACCGGGGCTGCATTCCTTCGAAAGCACTGTTGTATGCGACACACCAGATAGTGGGCGCACGGGAATCGGCGCATCGCGGCATCACTTTTGCCGAGCCGGCCGTGGATGTGGCGAAACTCCGCGCCTGGAAGGAATCCATCTTGGAAAAACTTGGCGGCGGCGTCGCAACGCTGGCGAAGATGCGCGGCGTGCAGGTCATTCAGGGCCGGGCTTATTTTGAGGGCTCGAACAAGCTGCGGGTCGAGACCGAGCAGGGCCAGCAATTTGTCGAATATGAGCAGGCGATTCTCGCCGTGGGTTCGCTCGCGGCGATGCCGAAGGCGTTCGACCTGGGCAACCCCCGCGTGATGACGAGCACCGAAGCGCTCGAAGTTGAGGACATTCCCGAAAATCTCCTGGTTGTCGGAGGCGGCTACATCGGGATGGAGCTCGGTTTTGTTTATTCCGCCCTGGGCAGCAAGGTGACGGTGGTGGAAGCGCTCGACGCGATCCTGGCCGCCGCCGATCCCGATCTGGCCCGGCCGGTGGTAGCCAACGCCAAAAAATCTTTCAAGGAAATCCGGCTCAAGGCGCGCGTGGGCAAAATGTCCACCGCCGGCAAGCAGATCAAGGTGGAATCTGAATTCAACGGCCAGAAACTGACCGAGCTGTATGACCGCGTGCTCGTGGCCGTGGGTCGCGTGCCGAACAGCGCCGACCTCGGTTTGGAAAACACGAAGGCGGTTCTGGATGAAAAAGGTTTCGTCAAGGTCAACCACCATCAGCAGACCGACGACCCGAGCATCTACGCCATCGGCGACATCGCCGGCGGCATTCTGCTCGCGCACAAAGCCCACAAAGAGGCCCGCATTGCGGTGGAAAACATCCACGGCGATGACGTGGTCTTCGAGAATATTGTCATCCCCGCCGTGGTTTTCACCGATCCGGAACTGGCCTGGTGCGGCTTGACCGAGGCCGAAGCCAAGGAGAAGGGCGTCCAATATGAAGTCGCCAAATTCCCGTGGTCGGCTTCCGGCCGCGCGCTGTCGTTCGACCGCACGGATGGCGTAACCAAAATGCTGATCGATCCCGAGACCGATCGGATTCTGGGCGTGGGCATCTGTGGCGCCGGCGCCGGCGAGTTGATTTCCGAGGCGACGCTCGCCATGGAAATGGGCGCGACAGCCGAGGACATCGCGTTGACGGTGCATCCACATCCGACGCTGTCCGAAACGCTCATGGAATGCGCGGAAGTGTTTTACGGCCACGCGACGCACACAATCTCCAAGAAGAAATCGGCGGAATAAATCTCTTTCCTGATTCGCAAACCCCACCAGCCCGTGCCGGTGGGGTTTTTTGTATCCCGACAGCTTGATTAAAAATAATTGTCTTCGTCATCCGGGTCTGGTGGGGTCGGCGGCCAAGACCGGCGTAAAAGCAACAGCAGGGTGATGAAGCAATTCACCCACATGCAAAGGGAAATCGCCGCACCCAACTCAAACGCGCGGTCGTGGTAGAAGAATTGCAACTGGTGGCGGCCGGCCGGAACCTGCACGGCTTGAAAGGCCCCATTCGCCCGGAACAGCGGCGTCGGCTGGCCATCAATGGTTGCGCTCCAGTCGTGGTAATACGTCTGGGCGATGACGACCAGCGACGGTTCGCGGGCTTCCACTTCGGCATCCACGGTGTCATTGCCAAATTTGGAGTTTAAAATTTGGGCGCTGGTCTGATGGGAAACGGTCACGAACGATTTTGCTTCCGGCGGCAGGAAGACCATCCGGTTCCCGTCAAAATCATTTCGACCAAAGGCCCAGAGCGTGTTGGTATCATCGAGGAACACTGGCCGCTGGCCGGCGGTGACGAGCGGTAGAAAATTCGTTCGCGCCGTCCACGCCAGCGGATTTTCCGGCGCGGAGAATTGGGAAACGCCCAGGAAATTTTCGAGTTGCGACCAGTTACCGTTGGTCGCGCTGTAAATCAGCGACAGCAGGCCGTCAAACTCGCGCGGCGTCAGCGAGAAGAAGCCGTCCACCTTCGGCACGCCGTCGAGCAGGTTGGCGTTGGCGCAGTAGCCGGCGCGCTTGGCCAGAAAGTTGATTTTGGCGTTACGGGCGGAGAAGCGGGTGAGTTCCAGCGCCGCCGCAGGCGAAAGCATTGCCCGGGAACCGCCGAGTTCCGGCTGCGGCTGCATTGCGAGTTGGGTGCGGCTAAGGTTCAATTCATAGACAGTCGGAGGCACGGTGGGGTTCTGCGCCGGCTGATGCGTGAAGACATCCGCCCACGCGACCAAAATCACCAGCAGCGGTGCGTACGGAAGGAAAATTGATTTTCTGTCTTTCGCCAAAATTAAAAGAATCACTCCAAAAAGAATCAGAAAGCCGGCGCGGGAAAGGCCGCTGGCCCAGGCCGCCGCCGGCTCGTCGCCGGGTCGCGGTGCCTGCTGGGTCCACCATAAAATCGCCACGAGCAGCGCGAACAGCCCGCCGCCGAGCGGCAGCAATTTTTTTTGCACCTTCGCAATATTAGCCAGCGCAAATGCCGCCAGCAGCGGTGCGGCGAATATGGCGACCGTGATGTATTTGATCGGGTAAGTAATGAAACTCAACTGCGGCACGAGCCGGCGCAGCGCAGGCAATACCGGCGTGTTTTCGCCGAGGGCAAATATCAGGCCGACGAACGCAATGGTGGCGAGCAGCCAGACGCGGCGTTCGCGCCGGACGAACAGCGCCAGCAACGTCAGCCAGAGCGTACCGACGCCGAGGTAATATGTCGAAGTCCAATACTGCCCGTGCTGGAAGAAGATACCCTCGGTCGCGGTGGAGCCGAACGCCATCGGCACGATAAAATTGGCGAGGCCCGTGCCGGGCATGGACCAGCGAAGGTCGGCGAAACCGGATTCGCGCTGCGCATGAGCGACGAGGTCGAGGAACGGCAGCAGTTGCACCAGCGTGAGCGAGATGACCAGCGCCACCACGAGCGGATACCGCCAGCACATCATCCAGCGCGGGGTTTCGCCTTGGATGAATTGCTGCAGCCACAACGCCGAGACGATGAGCCAGGTGAACAGGATGATTTCCGGTCCGCCGGCGAGCATCTGCAACGCGCCGGCAAAGGCGGCGAAAATGATTTTATTCCAGCCTTCGCGCCAAGCGCGCTCCGACAGCAGCACGATCCAGGGCAGCCAGCTGAACGTGGCCATGTGGCTCGGCCACATGATGAGGTTGAGCGTGAAACCGTTGAAAGCGAACGCCACGCCCGCGAAGACGGCGGCGAAATCCTGGCCCGTCCAGCGGCGCGCGAGGAAATACATGCCCAGGCCCGCCCACCACAAATGAAGCAGCGAAAACATCCCCAGCGACCAGATTAGCGGCAGCGCGAGGTAAAACAGCGCCGGCGGATAGAGCGGCATGGTATTCCATTGCGCGAGAAAGGGCACGCCGCAGTTGTTGAAGGGATTCCAGAAGGGGATTTCACCATGCCGCAGGCAGTTCTGCTGGAAATGCGCGAGCGGGTACGCAAAGAAGCCAAAGTCGCGCGCGACAAATGTCTCCAGCCCGAGGACCACCTGCGGGAAGCTGGCGAACACCAGCAGCGCGAGGAAAATCCCAAAGCGCACGGGCGTGAAAAGTTTTTCGGCGAAAGCGGCGGAGCCGTTCGGTTGCACGCGCAGATTTAAACTGGCGGCGGCGCGAAATGCAACTGCGCGCAATTGACGCGTTCACCGCGATGTCTTACGCTGTTCGCAGAACTTTATGAGCCAACTGCTTGATTCACTCGTGGAACTCATCCGCCGCACGTCGGCCGAGATTCCGGATGACGTCCACCGCGCGATTCTCACGTCGCTGGAAAACGAGCAGAAAAATTCCCTCGCGGCCAACGCCTTCAAAATCATCGACCAGAACATCGCGCTGGCGAAAACCAAGTCACAGCCCATCTGCCAGGACACCGGCAGTGTGCTGTTTTACGTGGACGTGCCGGTGGGCTACGACCAAGTCACCTTCGCCGAGACCGCGCGGGAAGCGGTGACGCTGGCCACGAAGAAAGGTTTTCTCCGGCAAAACTCGGTCGATTCGTTGACCGGAAAAAATGACGGCACGAACGTCGGGCCGGGGGCGCCGGCCTTTCATTTTCACCAGCATCGTTCGCCGGAAATTTCCGTGAAGCTCGCGCTCAAGGGCGGTGGTTGCGAGAACGTCGGCGCGCAATATTCGCTGCCGGACGACGGCCTCCACGCCAACCGCGACCTTGACGGCTGCCGTAAAGCGATTCTTGACGCGGTCTTGCAGGCGCAGGGCAAGGGCTGCGGGCCGGGCGTGCTGGGCGTGTGCATCGGCGGCGACCGCGCAACGGGCTACGAATTGAGCAAAACGCAGTTTCTCCGCCTGCTCGACGACCGCAATCCCGAACCGAAACTTGACGCATTGGAGCAAGACATCCTGAAAACGGCCAACGAACTAGGCATCGGCCCAATGGGTTTTGGTGGCAAGACCACGCTGCTGGGCGTGAAGATCTGCGTGGCGAACCGTGTGCCGGCGTCGTATTTCGTGAGTGTGAGCTACATGTGCTGGGCGTTCCGGCGTCAGGGCGTGACACTAGATGAAGTGGGGAAGATTGGAAAGTGGTTGTATTGATTCCGCAAGGTTGAAAGCCCTAAATATTTTTTAACAACGCGGTTAAACATCCGCCTTATTATATTCTATACGGATGCTGAACTGCAGAGGCAGGGACCAGTGCGGTGAGGTCTAGACAGCAGAGCGAGGACGAATATGCGAAGTGAGAATTCATGTACCAATTTGCCTGCCTGATGCCACGCTCGGCACGGCGGACGGCGCCAGCACACCATCCTGCCAACCATTGCAGCCCAGGCTGAAAAAGCCGAAAGCGGGTCATTCGCGCTACCTGCAAATCTGATGGTTAGTTATGAGGCGTTTCCCATATCATGGGTAACAATTTGTGGAATCCGTTTCATTGAATTTTCCCGCGGTTGCGGCAGACTGTGCGGGTAATGCGAATCCTTGCCCTCGATCACGGAACCAAGCGCATCGGCGTCGCCATCAGCGACGAGTTGAAGCTGATTGCCCAGCCGTTGGAATATATTCTCGCGCAGCCGTTCGGTCCGTTCCTGGAGCGGCTCAAACAAATCCTCGTGGCCAAGGAGGTGGACCTCATCCTCATTGGCCACCCACGCAACATGGACGGCAGCTACGGCCCCGCCGCGCAGAAGGTGGAGATCTTTGTTGGCGTCCTAAAAACAGCCATCACCGTGCCGATCAAGTTGTGGGACGAGCGGCTGACCAGTTCGCAGGCGAACAAGCTGCTGATCCAAGGCGGCGTCCGCCGCGATAAACGCAAGGAGAAGGTGGATAAAATGGCGGCGGCAATTTTGTTGCAGAGCTACCTAGACCGGATTTGAGTCACAGAGGCACCCAGATGAAACCCAAAATAACAATCCCGGCAGGACAACGACCGCTGCCAACGCGGCAGCGCGCACGGTGTGCCGTGCCCTACCCCAGACGATTTGCCCCATCGGGGTTTTATCGTTGAAAATCTGTGGCCAAAAATGTCCGCGTTAAATAAATACAACCTCGTCATCGCCTACGACGGCACGGCTTACCAGGGCTGGCAGTGGCAGCACATCGGCCTCGGCGTGCAGCAACGGGTGGAGGAGGCGCTGGCGAAACTGTTTCCCAGCGCACCCCGCCTGCACAGTTCCAGCCGGACGGACACCGGCGTCCACGCACTCGGCATGGTGGCGCATTTCGAGGTGCCAGCCAACGAGATGCGGCGGTTGACGTCCGCCCGGCTGCCCATCGCCATTAATTCGCTGCTGCCGCACGACATCCGCGTGCAGTCGGCCGTGCGCAAGCCGGCGCAGTTCCACGCGCGCTTTGACGCCACGGGCAAGCAGTATCGCTACTTCGTCTGGAACCACGTGGGGATGAACCCGCTGCTGCGCGCGACGGCCTGGCACGTGCCGCGCAAGCTGGATGTGCCCGCGATGCGCACGGCAGCGAAATTATTTCTCGGCGAGCAGGACTTTCAATCGTTCGCGGCCAATCCCGGTTACCGGCGGACGACGACGGTGCGCCTCCTGACGCGTTGCGAAATCAAGCGATCCGGCGCGCAATTTACTTTTATCATCGAGGGCGACGGTTTTCTCTACCGCATGTGCCGAGGGATCGTCGGCACGCTGGTGCAGGTTGGCCTTGGCAAGTTCACGCCGGCCGAGGTTGCAACGATGATCGCAAAAGCCGACCGTCGCGTGGCTGGCATGAGCGCACCGGCGCATGGTTTGGTGCTGTGGAAGGTATTTTACCGTAAAGGCAAGAAGGCCGAAGGCAGAATGAAGAAATGATTTGCGAACAATTTATATACCGCGTTTGCTTTTTTATTTCATCATTCTGCATTCCACAATAGCCGATGAACATCGTCCTGCTTGAACCGGAGATTCCGCCGAACACGGGCAACGTGGCGCGCCTGTGCGCGGCCACTAAATCCGGACTGCACCTCATTGAGCCGTTCGGTTTCAAGCTGGACGACACGCAGCTAAAGCGCGCGGGGATGGATTATTGGCAGCAGGTCGAGTGGCATCGCTGGAAGAACTGGAACGCCTTTGCGGAGAAGCTGCCGGCGACGGCGCGGCTGTGGATAGTGGAATCGGCCGGCCCAAAACGGTATAGCGAGGCGAGTTTCGCGGCGGACGATTTTCTGGTGTTTGGCCGCGAGACGGCGGGTTTGCCAAAGCCATTACTGGAACAGCACAGCGAGCGCTGGCTGCGGATTCCGATGTTCAACGCGGAATCCCGCTCGCTGAACTTGTCGAACTGCGTGGCGCTGGTGCTCTTCGAGGCGTTGCGGCAGCAGGGCTTTGCGGGCGAGCTCTTCTGAACGGGCGGATTAATTCAGCGCGAATCTCACGCCGAAGATTTGCGCCAGAAAAACCAGGGTGCCATTCGTCACCGCCGCCAAGGTAGCGCGCACCGGGGGAACTTGCAGCAGCACGATGATGATGATGAAACCGAACCGCGCGAAGTTGGCGTAGGTTTCTTGGCTCATGCCGGTCGCGATGCGTAAAATGTGCGAGCCGTCCAGCGGCGGCACGGGAATGAGGTTGAAGAAACAAAGAATAAGACTGAGCCCCGCCGCCTGCAGACAAAAATCCACCATTTGATCGGAATGGGACATCATCCCCACCCGCGCCAGCGCCACGAGACCGATGGCGAGAAGCAGATTCATCGCCGGTCCGGCCATGGTCACGAGGATGTCGTCGCGCTTCGGGTGATTGAGGTTGTAGGGATTCACTGGCACGGGCTTGGCCCAGCCGATGAGAAAGCGCCCGATACTCGGGGAAATAAAAATCATTAGCAACGGCAGCGCAACCGTGCCGATGGGGTCGATGTGCACGACGGGATTCAGCGAGACGCGGCCTTGCAGGCGCGCGGTGTCATCGCCGCACTTCCAGGCCGTCCACGCATGGCCGTATTCGTGGAACGTCAGGAGCGCCACCAGCAACAGATATTGGATCAGCCCGTCGGCGATAACATTTGAGTCCATCGCCGCCAGTCTAATCGTTTTGCCGCCGGTGAGTCGAGGCTGGACGCGGGCCGGAATTATTTTAGAATGAACGCAACAAATTCATCTATGCCACTACTTGAAGGAAAAACCGGTGTCGTCTTTGGTGTCGCCAACAAACGCTCCATCGCCTGGGCTATCGCGCAGGCGTGGGCCCGGGAAGGCGCGAAACTGGCATTCACCTACCAGGGCGAACGTGTGAAGGAAAACGTCGAGGAGTTGGCCGGTACGTTTGGCGCAGAGACGCTGATTCTGCCTTGCGACGTGACTAAGGACGAGGATATCGCCAATGTTTTCAAGGCCGTCGGCGAGAAGTTTGGCAAATTAAATCTGCTCCTGCATTCCGTGGCGTACGCGCCGAAGGACGCGCTGGAAGGCAAATTTGTGAACACCAGCCGCGAAGCCTACCGCATCGCGCATGACGTCAGCGCGTATTCGTTGGTCGCCCTATCCCGCGCCGCCGAGCCGCTGATGACCGAGGGCGGCAGCATCGTGGCAATGAGTTATTACGGTGCGGAAAAGGTGGTGCCGCATTACAACGTCATGGGCGTGGCCAAGGCCTCGCTGGAAGCCAGCACGCGCTATCTCGCCTACGACCTCGGCCCGAAGAAAATCCGGGTCAACTGCATCAGTGCCGGCCCGGTCAATACGCTCGCCGCACGCGGCATCAGCGGCTTCATGGAAATGCTCAAGCATTACGAAGCCCACGCGCCGCTCAAGCGGAACGTCGTGCCGGAAGAACTCGGGGCGACCGGCGTCTTCCTCGCCAGCGACGGCGCGGCGGCCATCACCGGCCAGGTGCTTTACGTGGACGGCGGCTATCAGATCATGGGCATGTGAGCCGGATCAATCCGGTCGCTTCAGCTCGAACTGGTCGCGGGTCTTGCAATACCAGTGCGGCGATGCCATGCGGCCGATGGGAAAAAGCTTGTCCGTGTGAATCCGTTTTTTCTCCGCGTCAAACAATTCATCGCGCAAATGCAGGCGCTTGATCAAGCCGATGACCACGCGGTTGCCGCCGATTTGCAAGGTTCCCCACTCGACGCATTCCAGACTCGCGGGCGATTCCGCGATGCGCGGCGATTTAACCACGGTACACGGCGCGACAGTCAACCCGGCACGGACTAATTCATTTTCGCCAAACGGCAGCGACGCGGCGCACTGATTCATGGCTCCCGCCATGGCTTCATCCACCAGGTTCACGACAAACTCGTGCGTGGCGCGGACATTCAGCGCGGTGTCCTTGGGCGTGCCGTTGTCGCGGTCACCGGGGGCAAAGGCGCAGATGGGCGGATTCGCGCCCAGGACGTTGAAGAAACTGAACGGGGCGGCGTTCACCCGACCGGCGGCGCTGAGGGTGGTCACGAGTGCAATCGGTCGCGGCGTGACGAGGCTGGCAAGGAGCGGATAGGCGCGGTCGGAATATTCATTTTCGAGATCAAGTTCCATATAATTAAAATTCAGTTTGAAAGTTTCAGGCGGGCAACATACGCGCCATCCACGCCCTCCGCAAACGGCAGCAAGTGGTGTTCGGTTTCCAGCTGGAAATTCTGGTGGCCGATCAAAAAGTCTTTCACCACCTCAGAATTTTCCGCCGGCTCCAGGCTGCAGGTGCTGTAAACCAGGCTGCCGCCCGGTTTCAGCTTGGTCGCGGCCCGCTGGAGCAGATCCGACTGCGTCCGTTTTAGCCGCAAGATTTCGTCCGGCGAAATCCGCCACCGCAAATCCACGCGCCGCCGCATCACCCCGGTGTTGGAGCACGGGGCGTCAATCAGAATGCGGTCAAAGACGGCGGCTTGATCATTCAGCAGGGCGGGCAAAACCGTTTCCACGCTGGTCACGCCGAGGCGGGTGCAATTGTCCGACACCAGCCGCAAACGATTCTGGTCCAGGTCGCCGGCGACGATTTTTCCGGTGTTGTTCATCAGCTGGGCAATGAAGGTCGTCTTGCCGCCGGGCGCGGCGCACAAATCAAGAATGGTTTCACCCGGCTGCGCGCCGAGCTGGATCGGGGCGAGCAACGTGCTGGGGTCTTGGACATAAAACCAGCCGTCGCGGAAGCTCGGCAGTGCATGCAATGGCGGATGCGCTTTCAACTCGAAAACCAAATTCTCTCCGGTCCAGATTCGGGTGAAGAAATCATATTCCACATTTTCCTCGCGCCAGCGTTCCACGAGCTTGGCGGCATCAGTTTTCAACGTGTTAACGCGGGCAAAAGTTTTAGGCGGCGTGTTATTCCACTCCAGCAGTTTTCGCGTTGGTGCGTCGCCGACATTTTTACGCCAGCGTTCCACGAGCCATTCGGGGTGCGACCAGCCGAGCGCGGGCTGGGAGATTTTCATGTCGGCGAGGATTTTTTTCACCTCCTCGAATTCGCGCAGATAACCGCGCAGGACGGCATTGATGAAGCCGGCTTGCGAGACATAGCCGGAGCGCTTGGCCTGCTCGACGGTCTCGTGGACGGCGGCGTGGGGCGGAATGCGGTCGAGCCAGAAAATCTGGTAGAGGCCCAGACGCAGCAAATTCACCAGCGCGGGCCGCGGCTCGCGGCCGGGCGTGGTCTTGCGGGCGATGAGCCGGTCCAGCGTGGCCTGCCAGCGCACGACGCCGCACACGAGTTCGTGGCAAAGGCCGCGGTCAGCGGGTGACAGACGCGCGTTGGCGAGCGCGATTTCCAGGAGATTTTCCGTAAATTCGCCGCTGGTGAGGCGTTGCGATAATACTCGCGCCGCAATTTGTCTTGGATTTTGGTCGTTCAACTACTTTAATAAAGAGATTCAACTCGCTCGAAGCGAGCGAAATAATTTATGAAAGCTGAATTCGAAAAACTGGCGGCGGCGGGAAAGATCGAGGGCAAACATGTTCCGGCGCTGGCGCAGCTCGCCGAGGCTGGTTGTTGCACCCACCGAAGCTGGGGCTTCGGTCGCATCAAGACGGTGGACACCGTGTTTGCACGGTTTACGATTGATTTCCCGGGCAAGCCGGGGCATCCGATGGATCTGGCCTTTGCGGCCGAATCACTCAAGCCGGTGCCCAAGGACCATATCCTCGCGCGCAAGGCGACGGATCTTGACGCCGTCCGCCATCTGGCAGCCCATCATATTGAATTGATCAAAATTGTCCTGAACAGCTTTGGCGGCAAGGCGACGCCGGATCAGATTCAACAGGTATTGGCCGATGTAATCACCGACGACTGGAAGAAATGGTGGGAGACGGCCAAACGCGAAATGAAGAAGAACGGTCATTTCGTCGTGCCGATCAAGAAAACCGAGCCGCTTGTATATCAGGCGCAGGAAACGTCGCTGCAAGACCGGCTGCTCGCGGATTTTCGCAAGGCGAAAGGCCTCAAGGCCCGGGTATTGGTCGTGACGGAAATTTACAAAGGCATCTCTGACTTGAAAGACAAGGCAGCGGTGACTGGCGAGGTCATCGCGGCATTAAACACCGACATCGCCTCGTACCAGCGCACGCAGCCGGCGGTGGCGCTGGAGGCGATCTTCGCCCGCGACGAACTCCGCGAGGCCGCCGGCCTGACGCCGATTGATGGTGAAATCACCGTCGCGCAGGTCTGGGCGCAGGACGGCATCAAGTTCGGTCCGCTCATCGAAAGCCTGCCCGCGGCGAAACATCACCGCGCGCTGGAGTCCTTCAAGACGCCCAATCCCGACCGCTGGGTGGAGGTTTTTCGCGGTGCGCTAAATTTTGTTTCCGCGAAGCTGGCCAAAGAGATCGCCGCCGTGCTGGTCAGCAGCGGCAAACTCGATCTGCTCAAGGAGACGCTCGCCAAGCATATCAACCAGCACAGCGCCAGCAGCGAACTGCTCCTGTGGTTCGGCCGCGAACGCAACGAGGATTTTGTGGACATCCTCGGCCCGGAAGTTTTCCGCGCCATGCTCACCGCGATGGAACGCGACCAGTTCAACGAGCGGCGCTCCAACCGCCTGCGCGATTTCATCCTTGAAGACCAGGCGTTAATCGCCGAATTGACCGCCACGGCCGATATCGAGGTCGTCAAGGATTTGACCCGCGCCCTGAAACTTTCACCGGTGTTTGACGACATGGACAAGCGTTCGCTGCTCGCGCGGCTCGTCAAGGCGCATCCCGCTGTCCAGTCGCTGGTCAGCGGCGAACAGACCAAGCAGGAGGCGGGCCTGCTCGTTTCCTGGTCCAGCCTCGAACGCCGCCGGGCCGAATATCAGGAGCTCGTCGAGAAAAAAATCCCCGCGAACTCCAAGGAAATCGCCATCGCCCGCAGCTACGGCGATTTGCGCGAGAATCATGAATACAAGGCCGCCAAGGAAATGCAGAAAATCCTCATGCGTCAAAAGGAAGACCTCGAAGCCGCCCTCAACCGCGCCCGCGGCCAGGACTTTGCCAATGCCACCACAGCCGTCGCCGGGCCGGGCACCGTCGTGCTGGCCACCGATCTCGCGACCAGCCAGTCGGAGACGTTCACGATTCTCGGTGCGTGGGATTCCGATCCCGACCAAGGCATCATCAGCTATCTCACGCCGGTGGCAATGGCACTCGTCAACCGCAAGGTGGGTGACGAGGTGGAATTTGAGCTGCACGGCAGCAAGCGCCGCCATCGTATCGAGAAAATTGAGGCTTGGAAAACGGAAGTTCCCGCCAGCCAGCCGGCATAAATTCTCCGAAACGAGCCAGGCACGGAGCAGTCGCTTCGAGCTTGGTTTGCATTTAATTACGGCTTATTTGCCGGCTTTCAAAAAATCCACGCGGGCACTCAATTGCGGGGTCAGAAATTTGTCTGGATTCAAAATCTGCACCTTGATCTGCAATGTGCCTTTGGCGCGGTCGGCTTCCGGTGCAATTTCAGTAACATAACCGGCGTAAGATTTTTCTGGGTAAGCCTCCGGGCTGACGCGACAGGTCTGGCCCGGCGTAATTTTGGAGAGGTCGGCCTCGTTTACGTCAATTTCCACCTGTAAATCCTTCGGGTCGGCCACGGCGAGCAGCGCGGTGCTAGGGCCGCCGGCGCCGCCGAAACTCTGCGGTAGCACGAGTTCGCCGGGATTGACCAGCTTCTCCAAGACGACGCCATTGATCGGCGCGCGGATGGTGCACCAGTTGACATAAGTTTGCGCCAGATCGCGGCTGCCTTGCGCCGCCAGTAGCGTGGCGCGGTCGGCGGCCAGCGCCAAGCGGGCGTTGTCAGCGGCTTCTTTGGACTCGATGTCCGTACGCGAAAGATTCCGGATACGCTCGTAGCTCAATTCGTCCCGCGCGACCGTTGCCTCAGCGGCGGCCAGCTGACCCGCCGCCTCCTGCAAACGCGCACGATATTCGGTGTCATCCAAGGTCACCACCACCTGACCGTTGGTCACGACGTCGCCCTTCTTCACGCCGATCCACGTAACGACGCCAAGAAAACGCGGACTGATTTCAATGCGTTCGCGGTTGATAATGTAACCGTTCACCGTCAGCAGATGCGCGTCGGAATCAGCGGTGGAGGCTGGGATGGCCGGGGCGGTGGCCGCGGGTGAATTTGTGGAAACCGACTTATCTATCGCCTCGGCCTTTGCGGTGGCACGGCTGTCTTTGGCCCAGGGCCGCGCAAAAAATAGGGCGGCCAAAGCCACGACAATGACCGTGACAACGATGCTCCAAAAAGTCTTCTGAGTCCGCTGTCTTTGTTGCGGCTGGATTTGCAGGTCTTTTAATTTGTCAGTGTTCATGAATTTCTCAGACGGATTTCAAGGCGGCGATCACCGGTAGACGCGAAGCGCGGAGCGCCGGCAGCAAGCTGCCGATGACGCCGACGATGATGGAAAAAATCATTCCTTTCGTCGCCAGCCATGGAGTGATGCGGAATTCAAAAACGGTTTCGCTGAAGGAATTGAAACTCATCGTGCCGGTGGAATAGCCGTCCAGCGGCAGCGCCAGCAGGCAGCCGAGCGCCCCGCCGATGGCCGCGAGTAGCGCGCCTTCGAGGATAAAGCCGGCCAAGACCGAACGGCGCCGGAAACCGAGGACGCGCAAAGTGCCGATCTCGCGCGTCCGCGCGCCGACACTGGCGTACATGGTGTTCATCGCCGCAAACACCGCGCCGACGGACATGGCGGTGGCCAGAAAATTGCCGAGGATGCGGATCGGCAGCGCCGTCGCGGTCTGGTCGCTGTAATACTTCACCTCAGTCTCGGAGCGGAGCGGCAGGCGCTTGTCGTTCTCGATGCGTGCCGTGATCGCCTGCACGGCTGCCGGATCGGTGACGCGCACCAGCAGGCTGGAATAATTCTCCCGATCAAATAGCGAGCGCGCCTCGTCGGCGTCCATCCAGACCTCGGAATCAAACGCGCTGCTGCCGCCGTCAAATTCACCCACCACCGTGAGCGTGTTGCCGGCGGTGCGGAAGGTGTCGCCAACCTGGAAACCGGCGAAGCGTCGCGCCATTTTCCCACTGACGGTCACCTCGCGCTGACCCGGCGTGAACCAGCGGCCTGAAATCAGCTTTACCTGCGGCCGCAGTTGCCGGCCCGCCGGGGTGAGGCCGCGCACGGAGACATTCGCCTCGCCACGCCCATCAATGCGCGGCTGGCTGATGAGTGTGATGACATCGGCGGACAAAATCGGCACCCCCTGCTCATCGTGCGCAATTTGCGGCCAATAGCGGATGGTCTGAAGCTGCGCAAGCGAAACCTGGCTGCTCGATTCGGCGGTGGAGCCTTTGCGGACGATCATCACGTTGCGGGGATCGCCGGTGTTGCTGGCGGATTTTTGCAGGCCGACTGCAAGCGCCTGCACCAGCACATAAACGGCCACCAACAGCGCGATGCCCAGCATCGTCGCCAGCGTCGCGCGCCAGCGGACCAGGACATTGCGAAAATTATATTTCAGCGGCAGGGCCATTTAGTCCAAGGTTTTCAGGCCGTTCACCACACTCATCCGCGCCACGGCCAGCGCCGGTGCGAGGGCGGAAAGGATGCCCAACGCCACCGCCACGAGCGCCGCCAAGCCCATGATGCGCGGCGTGACCTCGAACGAAACAAAAATGCCGTGCGTCATTTTGTTGATGTTGCCAAAAGTGTAGGCGCAATACGCCGCGCCGATGCCCAACCCCGCGCCGGCGACAGCCAGCCCGAAACTCTCAGCCAAGATAAAGACGAACAGTTCGCGCCGGCGAAAGCCCAGTGCTTTGAGAATGGCCAGCTCGCGAAAACGTTCGCGGACGGCCATGCTCATCGTGCTGGCGGTGACCAGCACCAACGTAAACACCACCACGGTGCTGATGGACGCGATGAGGGTTTTGATGTTGCCGAGCATGGAGATGAATCCGAGCTGGAAGGCGCGCTCGCTCTCGGCCCGGACCTCGGCGGCGGTATTGGCGAACGCCTGGTTGATGGCGGTGATCACGCGCGGCATGTCCTCGGCGGTCTTCACCTTCAGCCACCACATGCCGACCAGGCCGGGCGTGCCGATCGAATCATCTAGATAATCCTGGTGAAACAGCATCATCCGGTCGTCGGCTGTGCCGGAGAATATCCCGGCGATGGTGAACTCCAGCGCGCCGGGATAAACCGTGCTGTTGAGCGTGATGTGGTCGCCGACCTTGAAATGGTATTTGTCCGCAGAAATTTTCCCAATGATGGCGGCGGTTTTTTCTGATTGGAACCGGGCGAGTTCCGCGTCAGTCAGCTTGAAGTCCGTGAACACCGTCCGCGTCTCTTTCGGGTCCATCGCGAATTGCGCAAAGGTCATCGCCCCCTCGTTTTGATACTGGCCCCCAAACCAGGTGAACGGCGTAACCCCCTCGACACCGGGAATTTTTTCGATGATCGGCCGTTGCCGCGCCGGCAGCGGGTTGGTTAGGGAAACCTTGTTGCGGGCGCACACACGGAGTTCCGCACCCGGGCTTTCCACCGGCAGCGTGAGTTCGCGCAGCGCGACTTGGAGCGTCACCAGCAGAAATAAACTGACGGCGACGCTGGACACGGACAACAGCGCGCGCCGCTTGTTGCGGAACGCATTTTTGAGGATGAAAGTCGAGAGGGTCATGCGCTCAACTCGCCTTTTTCCAGGTGAATCTGGCGGGTGCCGAAGGCCGCCGCCTTGGGATCGTGCGTGACCATGATGATGGTCTTGCCGGCGTCGCGCCGGAGGGATTGCAGCGCGGTGAGGACTTCCTGCGCGCTGTGCGAATCGAGATTGCCCGTCGGTTCGTCGGCCACGATCAATTTCGGATCGGTCACCAGCGCGCGGGCGATGGCGACCCGCTGTTCCTGACCGCCGGATAGCTGGCGCGGCAGATGTTTCGCGCGGTCGCCGAGCCCGACGACTTCGAGCGCCGTCTCCACCTGTTTGCGGCGCTGGCGCCGATCCAGTTGCGTGAGCAGCAGCGGCAATTCCACGTTTTCGGCGGCGGTCAAAACGGGAATCAAATTGAAGGTCTGAAAAATGAAGCCGACGTTCTGGTTCCGCCAGTCGGCGAGCTGCGATTCGTTCAGCTTGGTCACATCCACGCCCTGGACCAGGCATTCACCGCTGGTCGGCCGGTCCACGCCGGCGATAATGTGGAGCAAGGTGGATTTGCCGGAGCCAGACGGCCCCATGAGCGCGAGAAATTCTCCAGCGGCGATATCCAGAGTGATGTGGTCCAAGGCCGTCACTTGGATTTCGCCCTGGGCATAAATTTTAGTCAGGTCGCGAATTTTGACAATGGTTTCAGCCACAATCCCCCCATTAAAGCGGCAGCGCTGATGAAAACAATCCCAATTTGCCTGTGTTCAAGTGAACCTTTGGGTCAAGGCGGCCGGATCGACCTCACAATTCAACCCTTGCGCTGCGCGATTTCTACTAATAAACCTTCCGCTCGCGTGTCATAACCCATGAACACGATGTCCTTTGGGACCGAATGGATGACCCCAGCCTGAATATGCTGAAATGAAACGCCAGGAATGGCCGTGATGCGACCAGACGAAACCAGCGCGGAGCCACCCGGGTGGGAAACGATCGAGGAGCTATTCTCAGCTCTGGAGGGACCCCTATTGGGGTATGCGCTGCGATACACCGGCGAAGCCGGTCTGGCGGAGGATGTCGTTCAGGATGCATTCATGAAACTTCACGCCCAGTTTAAGTCGGTCGAAAAGCCGCGCCAATGGCTTTACCGCACGGTTCACAACCTCGCGCTTAACCAGCGGCGCGAGGTCGGGCGGACGGTTTCGCTTGATCAATTTCTGGAAGCGGATCATGCCATCCCCGCCGATCCCGCTGATCCCGCGCCCCTGCCCGACGAGCAGATCATCCGTCTGGAAGGCATCGGCCAGGTGCGGTTGAGCTTGGAAACGCTGGACGCGCGCAGCCGCGAATTGATCCGGCTGAAATTCAACGAGAACCTTTCCTACAAGGACATCGGTACCCGGACCGGGCTGACCACCGGCCATGTGGGCAATATTCTTCACCATGCTTTGAAAGCCATCGCTGGCGAACTGGCGAGAACGGGGCTGGTACCATGAATCCGAATACACCCCAACCTTCACGGGAAGAAATCGAAGCGAAGCTGACCGCCCTGCTGCTGGGCGAACTACCCGCCGAGGAAGCTGCGCTACTGCGCTGGACCATCGCGCAGGACACCGGGCTGTCCCAGTTGCACAAACGACTGAAAACCACCATCGATTTCGTCCGCGAAGTTGCCGCCCATCCCTCCGAGACAGCCACGCTACCGGCCGCTCCGCTCAAACTGTCCGCAGCCAAGCGGGAAAAACTGCTCGCCCATTTCAAGTTGATTGCCCCGCGAGCGGTCGGTCCGAACGTGGTTGCGCCGGCGAAACGCCGGGTGATGCCTTCCATCTATACGCTGGCGGCAACGGTGGCGCTGATGGCAGTGCTGGCTGCTTTGATGTTGCCGGCCTTAAGTAAGGCGAAGAACAAGGCGCAACGAGTAACGGCCTTGAACCAAGCAAAAATGCAGGAATTGAACGCGCAACTTTACAGCGACCAAAAAGCGTTGGCCGCAAATACTCCAATGGAAAGTTCACCCGCGCCGGCAATAGTTCCACCGGCCGGAACGGAACAGCGCTTGGAATCTGTCGAAGACTTTTTCAAGAACGGAGACCCGACGGTCAGCGACGGAAATCGCGCGCAAAGTTCACCGCAAACAGTTGCCGCACCTCCTTCAGCTCCGGAAGTCGCACCCCCACCATCGCAGATTGCCCTGCCCCGATCAGGTTCACACGCTGACTCGTCTAGACTCGCCGAGGAACCGGTTACTGCAACATTTACGATTGCGACTCCACAGCATGCGCTCGACGGTGATGGCCCACCAAACCCGCCGGTGGCCAAGGCGCCACGGCAACTAAACAGCGACGAATATGTATTTTCTCCCACGCCATCTCATGCGCTCGATTCGGGCCAATGGGTACGCAAACGGGACGGCGCTGTCGTGTCGCAGGCCGAGGTTGATGCGTGGCGAGCTGCGCAGACCCGGGCTGCCGGAATTGGCGGCGCAATCGCGGGCCAAGCCAATGATACATTTGCAAACAGTCCGATATTTCAGAAGCGATATGCATTCATCCAACAACCTGCAGCAACGGTCAGTGGCGGCAATTTGTCCATAAACGGTTGGACAAGCCAAAATGGATACCGGATGCAAAAAGATCAAATTTCATATGCCGGCGACGATGCTGACAAACTTCCGATATCGGGTAGCTCGTCCGTATCGGGTTATGTGGAACGGCATTATATTGTCGCTGCGAATGAGCCAGTTGTCATTGCGGCCAAAAAAACACCGTCGTCAGAAAAATTACAGAACAGCCGTGATGGCTCGGTCGTTGGTTTTGTAAATACGTTTGCCGGCGAAAAAAGTGGCGACCACTTCTACCGGTTAATCGAAGGTAGCCGCGCTGGTGGCACTTCTCAATCGCTCACGGTTGATTCTCTAGGCGCTATTGCTCAAAAGTCAAAAGTCGCCGTAAAAGATGAAGATCGTCCAATTCTAAAGACACCATCGTCCGCGCCTGTGCCGCAGCCGGAAATCCAAACGAGTGACAACGCCTTTTCCACCTTCTCGCTTAACGTCAGCGACGTGTCGTTCAAACTGGCGGCCGCGAACCTGGAAAATAACGTCCTGCCGGAGGCCGCGTCCATCCGCAGCGAGGAATTCATTAACGCCTTCGATTACCGCGACCCCGAACCGGCGGTGGGTGTGCCGGTGGCGTTCGTCGCGGAACGCGCGCGCGATCCGTTCGCGCACAATCGTGACCTGCTACGGTTCTCCATCAAGACCGCCGCCGCCGGCCGTGAGCCGGGCCGGCCGCTGAACCTCGTTCTGCTCCTCGACAATTCCGGCTCGATGGAGCGGGCCGACCGCGTGGCCATCATCCATGAGGCGTTGAAAGTTCTGGTCGCGCAACTCCAGCCGCAGGACACGCTCAGCATCGTCACCTTCGCGCGGACGGCGCGGCTGTGGGTGGACGGCGTGTCCGGTGCCCGGGCGGGCGCGGCGGTTTCCCAGGTCAGCGACCTCGTTCCCGAAGGCGGCACGAACCTGGAAGAAGCCATGAAGCTTGCCTACGCCACCGCGCGGCGTCATTACCTCGCCAATGGAGGGAACCGCGTCGTCGTGCTTACCGACGGCGCGGCCAATCTCGGCAATGTGGATCCCGAAGCGCTCAAACAAATGGTCGAGGCGCAGCGCCGTCAGGGCATCGCGCTCGACTGCTTCGGCATCGGCTGGGAAGGCTACAACGACGACCTGCTCGAAGTCCTTTCCAGCAACGGCGACGGCCGCTACGCCTTTATCAACACGCCGGAGGAGGCGGGAACGGAATTCGCCGCGAAGCTCGCGGGCGCGTTGCACGTCGCGGCGGAGGGGGTGAAGGTGCAGGTGGAGTTCAATCCCCGGCGCGTAACGTCTTATCGCCAGATCGGCTACGCGACGCATCAGCTCACCAAGGAACAGTTCCGCGACAACACCGTGGCCGCCGCCGCTTTGGCCGCACGGGAGGCCGGCAACGCACTTTACACGGTCGAGGTGAATCCGCAGGGCGAAGGTCCACTGGCGACCGTGCGCGTGCGTTTCAAAATTCCCGGCACGACGGAGGTCAGCGAGCACGCATGGCAAGTGCAATACACTGGCACCGCGCCGGCGCTTGAACAATCCAGCGCCGCGATGCGCCTCGCCGCGACGGCCAGCGCCTTTTCCGAATGGCTCGCGTCGAGTCCGTATGCGCAGGAGGTGACGCCCGACCAGTTGCTGAATTACATGAGCGGAGTGCCGCAGTTTTACGGAGCCGATACCCGGCCGGCGAAACTAGAGTGGATGATCCGTCAGGCAAACAGCTTGTCAGGGAAATAAAATTCAAAATCTATTTGCCGCGCTCCGTGAGCATCGGAACGAGTGAAACGACGACCATAAACCGCCATTATAGCTGGAAGAAAAAGCAAGATTCACAACTTTTTTACAAACCTTTGACCCGCGCCTGACAACTGGCATTCGTTGCGACTGCTAAAAGAACTGATTGAATTTATGAAAACAAAAATCGCCGCCTCGCTACTCTGCGCGCTGTTGTTCCTCGCCACCTCGTGCAGCACCATGAATCCGGTGTCCGCGCCGATGAAAGGCTTGTCAGCCGCCGCCACGCTGCAGGATTTCAAACTCGTCGGTGACCTGGGCGGCGACATTGCGGCGTTCACTCTCACTGCCAATGTGCGGGTGGAAAATCCGGCGGGCGGCTCGCTCGAATTGCTGGCCGGGCCGGTCGCACTCACGGGCCTTGGTGCGCATTCCAATTGGAAAATTAGTGCCGATCAAAACCGGTTCGTGGCCCGCTTCAATCGCGCTGGGGTCTTCCCCATCCTGATCAAGTTCAACGCCACCGTCAGCCAGTACGACGGCTGGAGCGCGGTGGATTTCCGCGTTGCCCCAAGCGTGCTGCAGCCCATCCTGCTGCAAGGCCTCGCGGCGGACACGCAATTCCAGTTCACCGACGCCGCGCGGCCGGAACGCGCCGGCAACAATTTCACCAGCTTCCTGCCGGTGGATGGAATGGTAAAATTTTCGTGGAAGCAGGCGCGGCCCGAAGCGGAAGGCAAACTGTTTTATGCCGCCGAGATGGAATCGCAGATCAGCATCAGCCCCGGCCTCATGCAACAGGTCGCGCTACTTGACGGCAAGGTGATGCAGGGCGAAATGAACCAGATTAGGCTACGCCTGCATGGCGATGGCGAGGTCACGCGCGTGGCGGGCGACGAGGTGCTGGCCTGGAACGTCGTACCGGGAACAAATTCCACCGATGATCGCAAACTCGTCGTGCAATTCAACCAGCCGCAGAAAGATGATTTTGCGGTACAAGTGCAGTTGCAGACGCCGCTCGGTGCGTTCCCGCAATCAGCCGACGCCATGCAGGTGCTGCCGGAAGGTGCGACGCGGTTCGCCGGCCATTTGCGTATCGTGAACGACGGCGCGGTGCGGCTGGAGGTGTTGCAGGCGAACGGGCTATCGCAGATCTCACCGGAACAATTTCCCGAGAGTGACGCCACGCGCGCGGCGTTTCACATCACCGGCAGCCAGCGTTTTGCCTACCAGTTCTCCAGTCCGGATTTCGCGCTAAAGATCCAGGCGGACCAAATCTTGCCGGAAGTCGCGGTCTCGCAATTGCTCGCCTATAACCTTGGTGAAAACGAACTGGCGGTGGATGCGGAGATCGAGCTCGACATCCGCGACGCGCCGTTGCGCGAACTAATACTGAATGTGCCCAGGGGCTACGCCATCGCCAGCATCAGTGCGTCGGGTATGAGTGATTATTTTTTGCGCGAGCCGGAGGGTGAGGCGAACGCCGAATTGCGGCTGGTTTATGGCCAGCCGGTGTCCGACCGGCAGGTGATCCAGCTCCGCCTCGAACGCAACCAGGCGCTCGGGGAAACGAACTGGACGTTGCCAAACCTGGAAGTCGCCAAGGCGAAATCCGTGCGCGGATTCGTGGCGGTGTCGGCGGACGCGGGTTTCCGGCTGACAGCGGACCGCACGCAGTCGCTGACGGAAATCGCCACGGCGTTTTTCCCCCGCAAGGTCGCCGGCATCCAGACGGCGTTCCGGTTGAGCGATGCCGACTGGCACGCGACGCTGCGCGTAGAGCGGCTGCCGCAGACCTTGTCGGCTGATGTGTTCCATCTTTTCTCCATCGGTGAAGGTATCGCCTATGGCAGCAGCGTGATGAATTATGTCATCAGCGGCGCGCCAGTTTCGGTGTTTCGCGTCGGATTATCGGAGGAATATTTCAACGTCGAGTTCACCGGCAAAGACATCCGCGGCTGGCAGAAGACGACGAACGGTTACCTCGTGCAATTGAACACCCCGGTGTCCGGCGCTTACACGCTGCTGGCGACCTATGAGCGACCGTTCACGCCGGCAGGCGAAACCCTGGCGTTCACGGGCGCACGGCCGCTGGACGCGCAGTCCGAGCAGGGCCACACGATTATCATCAGCGCGTATCAATTTCAGGTGAAGCCGGTCGATGTTTCGCCCGGGCTGGTCGCGCTAGAGCCGGCGGAAGTGCCGGCGGAATACCGCCTGTTCTTCGACGCGCCGATTCTGGCGGCGTATCAATATTCGGCCGGACCCTTTAATTTGATGCTCGCATTGAGTCCGCTGGCGCAAGGCGATTCGCTTAATCAGGTCGTGGACCGCGCGTCGCTGGAAACGCACATTTCAAAGGAAGGTCAGGTCCTGACCGGGGTGCGCTACTTCGTGAAGAATCGCGGCAACCCGTATTTCCGGCTGACGCTGCCCAACGGGGCGGACTTGTGGTCGGCCAGCGTCAACGGCCTGGCGGTCGTGCCGTTGATTGACGGCAAAGCCAGTCTCATTCCGCTGCCACCACGTGACGATCCCGACACCGTGCTGACCATTGATCTGAAACTCGCGGCCCGGGCGACGGATGCCAAGCGCGTGGCCATCGCCGCCCCCATCGTGAATGCGCCGGTGATGCTGGCGCAATGGAAGCTGGTGCCGGACGAAGGCCAGCGCCTGGTTTATCGCCAGGGCTCACTCCTGCCAGTCGGCGGCGTGACCGATATGTCCGGTTTTGCACAACTGGCACGGCTGTTCAATGGCAACGAAGCCGGGCGCGCGCTGGTTTCATTGTTTGCGGCGCTAATATTGCTGCTGCTGGCCTTGCTGGCGTGGCGCTGGGCGACCGGCGGGGACGTCCAACGATTCAGCGTCCGCCATCTCCTGGCCACGGTTATCGGTTTGGCGGCGGTGGGACTGGCGGCGGCCACGCTCATCAACCTGGTTGCCGGCGTTGATGGTGAAAAGATTTCTGCGCCGCGCGACGTCACGTTTCTCGCCCCGGTGCAACAGGCGGACAGTGCGTTGACCGTTGAAGTGGCGAACCTCGCGGAAACCGCCTCAACAACCAGTTTCATCGGCTGCGCGTGGCCGGTGCCGTTCGCGCTGGTCATCTGGCTTTATGGCTGGTCACGGACCGGCGGATCTTCCAAGGCGGCTTGCCGGATTCTCGGGTGGACGGTGCTCGCCTGGACGGCGCTGCGCTGGCCCAATGGCGCGGCAACTTTTTTTGCGGTGATCGCTGGATTCCTTTTGTTGCATGTGCTCATTCCGGCATTGAGACAACTCTGGCAGTCGCCCGAAAAACCGGACCCGGATTTGTCGCCTCCGGAAAGCGGCGCGGCGACCACCGCCGTGGCTGGCTTGATCGGTTTGCTATGCGTGGGCGGTGCAATGACCGGGCGGGGAGAAACCATTTCCACACCGCCGGCAAATTTGCCGGCCCTCGCCGAATCTGTCACCCAGCAAATCCGCATCGAGGATCAATTCGCGCTGGCCACGGCAAAAATCCACTGGGTGGCGGAGAAAGGTCAAACCCTGCCGCTGCTGTCCGGAACGGCGGTGATGACGCACATCAGTTATCCGGCGGGGGCGCTGGAACTGGTGCAGGGTTCCGACCATGCCACGCGCGCGCAGCAACTGATCGCGCAAACCAGCGGCACATTTGACATCGAGCTGCAATATCAGATGGCGGTGACGAAACGCGACGCTGACAGCGGCTTCACATTACCGGTGACGGGCGGACTCATCAATCAGCTCAAGCTCACGTTGGTGAACCTCGACGTGGATGTGTACTCGCCCTCGGCAGTTTCCGTCCAGCGAGAAGTCGGCGGCACCAACACCGTCGCGGCGCTCGTGCTCGCGCCGGGCAACGACACCTGGATTGGCTGGCGGCCGCGCAGCCGCGACGTTAAAAACGAGAAGCCGGTTTTCTATGCGGAAATCTCGCAGCTCTATGTGCCGGCGGCGGGCGTGATTGAAGGTTCGCATTTTGTTTCCATCCGGCCGGCCCAGGGCGAACTGGGCGAACTGGTTTTCAACGTGCCCGCCGGCGCGACGATCACGGATGTGACGGGTGATCCATCATTAAACCAGTCATCGCTCATCTCCCTGTGGCGCTTCGATCCCGACACGCGCAAGCTGCGGGTGACGTTGAACCCGGCGCAGTCGCGGCCGTTCAATTTGGTAATCCGCTCGCAGGTCGCCACCGGCACGCTGCCCTTCGTGCAGTCAGTCGGCTTGATTTCCGTGGACGGCGCGGCGGGACAGGTCGGGCTGCTCGGCGTCGCCACCGGCAATGAAGTGCAGCTCGATGATGTCGTCGCCGAAAGATTATCGCCCATCAACCTCGAGGATTTCCCCAACGGCGTGGGGCAACCGCTAGCCGCGCAGTTTCCCGGACTCGCCGTGCGTCGCGCGTTCCGCTATTCAGACCCGGGCTCAACTGCGCTTGTGAAAGCCTCGGCGGTCGAGCCCGACGTGCGCGTTGAGACGCAGGACACGCTTTCGCTCGGCGAGGATCGCACCCTGCTCGCTTCGACCGCCAGCGTCGTCATCACTCGTGCGGGAATTTTCAGGCTGAGTTTTTTGATGCCCGCCGGCTTTGACGTGGAATCCATCAGTGGTGCGGCCTTGAGCCACTGGACGGAAGTGAAAACCGAGGTCGGCCGCATCATCACGTTGAATCTGGCCGGCAAAACGGTAGGCGAACAGCAGTTCGCCATTAGCCTGTCCGGGCCGGGCGTGAAGGCGACCAATGGCTGGGACGTTCCGCAAATTGTTTTGCGCGAAGCGAGCAAGCAGCGCGGCACATTGCTCATCGTGCCGGAACAAGGAATGCGTTTACAGGTCGTGACGCGCGACGGCGTGACGCAGCTTGACCCGCAAAAATCCGGTATCCGTCAGCCGGGCGTGCTGGCGTTCCGCATCCTGCAGACGCCATGGAACCTCTCGCTGGCTCTGGAACAGGTGGATCCGTGGATCCAGGTGACTGGTCTGCAGCAGGCCACCATCAACGAGGCGCAGGTGAAAATTACCGCGAATCTCCAGTATCAAATCGAGAATACCGGCTTGAAGACCTTTCATGTGTTGGTGACAACCAACGCCGAGAGCGTGCATTTCCAGGGCGACCAAGTCGCGGACTTCCTGCCGGTGCCGGATTCGGTGACGAACGGATTGCAGGAATGGGAAATCAAATTGCAGCGGCGGGTCATCGGCCAATATCTGTTGCAACTGACCTACCAGACGTTCATGCCCGATCAATCGTCGGAGACCGTTTTGCGCGGCGTGCAGACGGCGGACGTGAACCTGCAGCGCGGCTTCGTGACAGTGCAGTCCGGCGGCCGACTCCAGGTCCGCGTGGATGACCCGCCCGCGTCACTCCAACCCGCCGAATGGCAGAGCATCCCGCGCGTGTTGCAGAACGACCTTGCGACGGCGGCAGCCAGTCTTACCTATCGCCTCGTCGAGCCGGATTTTCAACTGCCGCTGAAACTCGAACGCCACGAAGCGGCAAAGCTCCTGCCCGCGCGCGTAAATAAAATTACCTTCACCTCTGTGATCTCCGATGCAGGCGTCATGCTCACCGAGGCGCGGCTGGAAATTTTGCCCGGCAACAAACGACTCCTCCATTTCACGCTGCCGCAGAACCGCAACGCGAAATTCTGGTTTGCGTTTGTCAGTCAGAACGGCGTGTGGCCATGGCGTGAAGGCGATGACATTTTGATTCCGCTTGAACCGCAGTCGCGGGGCGACCAGACGATTCCGGTGGAAATCTTTTTCAGCAGTGAAGTCGGTAAGGCAGATTCAAGTTCGCTCGATTTGAATTTGATCGCGCCAAAATTCGACCTGCCGCTGGAGGACATCACCTGGCGCGTATTCCTCAACGACAAATGGCAGGTGAAAAAATGGCACGGCACTCTGCAATTGCAGCAGCAGGAGATCGTTTCCAGCCCGGGCGCGCTTGATTTACAAAGTTATCTGACCAGTGAATCCAGTTTCCAGCAACAAAAGGCGCAGCAGGCCGAGCAGCTGCTCGCGCTGGGGAATTCCGCATTGCAAAATGGCGACCCGCAGCAGGCGCGGCGCGCGTTCCAGTCGGCCTATGGTTTGTCGCGCAACGACGCGGCGTTCAACGAGGATGCGCGGGTGCAGCTCAACAATCTCAAATTGCAGCAGGCCCTGGTGGGCTTGAACGCGCGCCAGTCCGCCGTGAACGGCGACACGGACGCGCTCGGCGGCAAGTTTCGCGATCTGCGCAACCGGAAGGACAATAACTACACGCAACAGGACGCGCAGCAGATCGTCGACAGCAACAGCGCCGAAGAAAACGCGGCGTTCATGAAACTGGCCGAACGGCTGGTGCAGCAGCAGGACGCCGCCGTTTCCAGCCCGGCCGTAATCCGCGCCAATATTCCCGAACAAGGCCGACTGCTCACCTTCAAGCGCTCCATGGACGTGGACCGCGAGGCGGACCTGAATATTGGGCTGGAGGCGGTTGCCGTCCAAACCGCTTCGTGGACCTTGCGCCTGGCGTTGCTTGCAATCACGGCATTCGTACTGGTCGGGTTTAGTTTGATCAGTCGGGCCATGACCAAAACTGGGCGGGCTTGACCGGGTGATGACGGTACCTTTTCAAAGATGCGTCAGCCGAAAAAGCAAACCGCCCGGCGAGTTACCTCGCCGGGCGGTCATTTAGCCTTTTTAATCAACGATCCTGTTTAAACCAGCTCAAGGTGCGGTCAAATATAGCTGGAAGCCGTTCACGGTGGTGAAGCTTTGTCCGGACGGGATGTTGGCAGTAAACGTGAGTGTGCCGCTGCCGCCGACCGTGCCCGTGAAGGTGTTGTAAGCCACGCCCGACCCCGCCGATATTTGCCGCGAAGTGGCGCTGGTGGTCAGGGCGCTGCCCGTGTTTCCACCCGATGCACCACTCAGGTTAAGCGTGGCTCCCTGGCCACTCGTGTCTCCGGCCGCATAAATGACCAGAGTCAAATTGGCCCCGGCGTAAGCCGTCATCCCCGTGAGGCTCACGGTGATCGTTGGCGTACTCCCGCTATACCCATAGGCATAATCCTGCATTAACGGGGTCGTCGCCGAATCCATCGTGGAACCACCAGTATCGTTATAAAGACCGGCGCCGCCCAAGGAAAGCCCAACCCCGCTCACGGTGCTGCCGCCGGAGTTGACCAGGGTGCCAGTCGTACCGGTCACCGCATTCCAGGTATCCCCAGCAGAACCCAAGACTCCCACGCCTGTTTGGGTTGCGCCGGTGCCGAAGTCTACATTGATCAGCACCGGACTGCCGGCATAAGGGGAATATGGCTTGGCACTGGCTTCCGGTGAATAGAGGCTTTCACTCGTGCCATTCAGCGCAGTCATGACGTAGTAATAGGTTGTTCCGACCGTCACACCGGTGTCGATGTACGCATTGTTGGTGGAGGTTCCGACCAGACTGTATGGCCCACCGCTGGTGGTCGCGCGATAAACCTTGTACGAAACGGCGCCCGGTGATGCCGAACAACCCAAAATCACCGAATTCGTGCTGGCTGTGGCCGTCAGTGAGAGCGGATAGGCCGCGAGCGAAACGGCACTGACGCTGGCGTAACCGCCTTCACCGCCGGCATTCTCTGCCGTCACTTGATAGGTTTCACCGGCATTGCAGCCCAAGATATGTTTGTCGGTAAATGTGGGGGTGGTCAGATTCCTAGCAATTGGCAGACCGTTGCGGTAGATGTTGTAGTAGGTCGCTCCCGGAACGGCGTTCCAGTTCAGGGTAATCCACGTGGTCATGTCGAGCCGGGGCGCGTTGGTGTTGGCGTACCAAGTGAGTCCGGTCGGGGTGGCTGGAGCCGATGGGATGGTTGGGGTTTGGGCGCTCGTGGTATAGATTGACAGATTGGC
>Ga0302282_1000567_pt1 | contig 28436 bp, 28 predicted proteins | sample III_Fen_E1_3_FD_198763 | JGI IMG/M metagenome (GOLD analysis project Ga0302282, IMG submission 198763) | Peat permafrost microbial communities from Stordalen Mire near Abisko, Sweden - III_Fen_E1_3 | ecosystem: Environmental > Terrestrial > Soil > Wetlands > Permafrost | place: Sweden: Abisko... | reverse complement strand
AAGAAAAGAAATCGCTTCGCCAAAGGCACCCGTCGCGTCCATCGCTACCTCCCCGCTGAACCAGAGGCCGCCGATAGATTCAGAACTTTGCCGCCTTGTCACCTCTCTCGTTCACCCGATTGCCCTGTGGAACAGGTCCAACAGGGTGGTGTTGTCCAGATAACAATGGTAGTCACCGTCGAAATCCGGAACAGCATCGTCACGCAACTGGGACACAATTCCAGGGACGCAATACAGAATTGGGTTTCTGTCGTGCCAACGAGCGGCCCGTTACGCCCCTGTCGCCGATCAATTCTGAGGCGAGAACGTCAAGCAAGCCTGTCGCTTGTTCCTGGCAAATGTGCCCAATGGAGCCAATTCCGTATTGTGTCCTTGGAATTCCCAGGCCTAGCTTGCCGGAGTATCGCTGTCAATAACTGCACTGTCACCGTAATCCTCAAATAGTAATGCAATTTGATCTACTATTGCCATTCTGCTATCACATGATGAGAGCATCGGCATGGTGATCATTTCAGAGAGGGGGTTCGACGCGGATGCTCGGCAAAGAAGCGGGTCAGCGTCTCTTTAGGAATGCGGACAACGTTGGATCGTATGCTGCCTGGTATGCCCAGTGCGCTGGCATCAATATAAAAACAAATATCGCGAGGCTTCTCTCGCAGATCGTAATCAAGGATTGCCGAATCATCGCCGTAATCGGATGGTGATTTTTCGTGCGAAAACGAACTCATGATAGCATGGTAGAGATAGCGCCCTTCAACCATTGGATTGCCCAATTGGTTGTCAACGATCTCTACCCAATCTTTATTGTGAACAAATAGAGGAAGCCCACCAAGCCCTTCGACATCCGTATCCATTTGATCGCAAAAGTGAAAACGCGCAGTTATATGGCGATTTTTTGTGAGAGCTGAATAATCAAAGCCTGTCGTAAGCTCAACATCCATCAGCTCGCTTCTTCTTGGATCCTCGAATTCCTTGTAGAGGCCGCCTCCCACATTCAACCCCACGAGCCGAACATCATTCGGATCGTCATACCGTATCATGCAAGCCGAAAGCGAACAGAGTAGTAGAGCGCATAACCATCTCATCGGCAGCCTCCCGAAGTAGGGATGCCTGAGCGACATCCCTGCCTTCGGGAGGTTAACGCATTGCCGAATATCGAGGCAACAGCCCGTTACTCCGTTATCCTCAGCGGTAGTAAAGTGCCAGCGTCGCCATGATTGATGTTGGCATTGAAATAATGGTCCGCATAGCCCTCGATCCCACGGTTATAGGCCTCTCCAAGACCGGCAATCACATTGTCAAAACCGATGCCTGCGGCCCTCTTGGCCTCGTTCGGGTTGGCGTTGACATTGATCCAGTTTCCTCCCGAATTCTCCCGAACTTTTCCCAGGTCCAGGGCGGGCAAAGGTCCACTATCGCGGCGGCGGCGATCCGGTGGAATCGGATTATCATGCGGAACCGGATCGATTGTGATCAGTGCCCCGACTTTGACGCCCCGTCCTCGTCCGAGGACGCTCATGGCGGTGCCGCCACCCCAACTGTGGCCGATAACCGCGACATTGTCCGAACCGTAGGTCTGGCCCCGTTTCTCCAACCATTCCTTAAGCTCGTCTCCCTGGTCGTTTGTGAAGTACTCAATTTCGATGCCTGGATTTTGGCTTTGCATGTCGCGTCTAATTTTCTCCATGATATGGTTGAGCCATTCGTCACCGGCCCCTCCAACGATGGCGATGGCCTTCTTGTTCTTCAGGGCCTCGTAGATTTGCTGCCGGATGGCTTCCAGGCGAGTATTGTCTCCGTATCGTCCGGATGTGCCGTCCCAATCGGTGGGATGTTGTTGTCCGCCTTGCGGGCTACCCGTGGGGGCACGGGATTGCCCCCCACCAGAACTCCCCCGACCACGCCCCTGAGACGCATCGCCTGCGGCCATCCCGGTTTGCTCCGTCCCAACCGTAGGGGCGGTCGTCCCCAACCGGGGCAGCGAACTGCGCCGGCATGGCGGCTGCGGCTTTGTCGGCCAGTCCCTCGCGCACGCTGTCCCAACGGTGGGCGCCGATGTCCCGGATGGCTTGGGTCAGCGGCCGGCTGGCATCGACCATCTCACCGATGGTCTGGGCTTGGGCGGCTCCGGCGGCGGCCTGACGCAGGCGGGCGACGGTGGCGGGTTTGTCGACCAGATCGTGGGTGAAGGTCTCGTGGAAGGTCTCCGGGTCGAGATGTGAGGCTGCGTTCCAGGTCCAGGTGGTTCGAGCGAACTGTCCGGCCTCTGGCCGGCGCACCGGGTTCGCCCGCCAGGACGAGCCGCCGGTGGTCCAGCGGCCATGCGGGTCGCACAATCCGACGACTGGCCGTGGGCCGGGCGCGCAGGCACATCTGAACAGGGGCGAGTGATACCATCGGGCCTTGATGGTGACTCATCAAGGCTGCCCTCAGACGCCGGGCGGGCGCATCCGCGCCCCCTAGAGTCCCACACTGGGGCTTCGCGTCCACGAGGACGCGGGGCCGCCGTCGCGGCCCGAGGACCGGCGATGTGTCAGTATCAGGGCTCGTCGGTATCATATGCCGGAGAGAGTCGAGTTTATCCAGGTGAGGAGGATTAGGGACCGCCCCACCCGGCAAGATTACAGAACAATTGAGGATCGGTTCTTCATATAGGCGTTGACCGCTCGATCAAACCAGCCAAGCGCAGACCAAAACCGGACAACGAGACGCCTTAATTGGAGAATTTAGCGCACTCTCATTGTAACCCTGGATTCGCGTCACCCTGTTACCTGTGGTCGTCGGCCACGTCCTTCGCAATGATGTTTTGCCTGATCCACTCGTTGCGTTCTTCGATCGACTCCCGTGTTATATCGATCAGCTTCCCGGCAAACTCAAAGGCTTCCTGAAAAGAAAGACTGATCGCCACATTGTTTTGGTATTTCGTTTGTATCATTACGGGGCAGCCATCCAGGTCCCAAAAGATTATTTTTCTATCCGGCAGTTCATAATATCTACCAAGCCCTTTGTCTCCTTCGGTGATGCAGGAGCGGCCAGACGGCCCGCCTAGTCCACCCCCCCAGCGCGCTCGAACGAGATTGATCAGAATGTTGGCAAGCCGGGCAGCCTCCTTATCCCCCATCTCAACGGGATCATTGTAGGGTTCATTTGTCCTGATCCATATGCAATCTCCATTTTTGTCGAGCCAGACGAGGACATCGCCGTCCTCTATCTTGTGGACTTCATAAAGGTCGCTCATCGGGTTTCTCTATATATTTTGAGCCACTGTGGCCACGATTTTCGCAAGGGAAAGTGTGTGTCGCCGGTTTGAGGGTCACTAATCTTGTCGCTCCGACCGCGCGATCCATATCCATGGACATGGTCCACAGCAGCATTAGGGTTATTGTATGGCATTCCTACAGCAGTAACATGACCATGGTCAATCAGAAGTCGATCCTCTCCTGTTACAGGATCACGCCACACTATGTTTTTTCCATCCATCTTGGATAAAATGAGCCCTTTTTGTCTCGCTATTTCTGTGATTTCTTCGACGGTCTTATTTTCTAATTCGTTAGGCGTGATGACAGGACTGGTGGTCGCCTTTGGCTGCGGCGATGTCCGTATTTTGCGATATGTTTTCAGAACCGCTTTTCGAAGCTCTTCGATCTCTTGAGGGCTCGGCGTGGCAGAAGGGTCAGTACGATTCTTGATCGCGGGATTTCCGGGATCAAGAGTTTCCAGCATCGTCCAGGCGTCACGATATTCTTCCTGTAGGGCATCCCCGAGCGCTTTGATGTCTTCGAGACTCGGTCGGTAGGATGGGCCAGGGCAATTCTTGGATTCAGTCCTTTCAGGACTAAGTTGCCCTATCGACGACCGTAATCGGTGATATTCATCTCTGATGGCGTCCCGAAGCCTATCGAGTGCCCGATTATCCGGCACCCAATCCCAGGTATAGATACCTTCCAGTTCTGGGTGGTTCACGGCTCGGAATCCAGGTTAACGCTCATTTTATTTGGAGCAGGGTAAGGAGGAAGTCTGCATTCCAACTCGCTGATTTTCTTCTTGTTTTTACGCTTCCCTTGGTTTTGTTGGCTCGGACGAGGCCGAGGGCGAAGCGGCGCACGACGGACATATTCTTGGCACCGTTACCAGTTCGGTAGCGTGACAAATCGTCTCCGAACTCAACATCGAGTAGCCAGTGCATGCTTTCAACACCCCAATGCCCACGGACACCATGGGCAAGTCGCTCGATGTTCAGGGTCGCCGACGAGATATAAAATCTCTCGTCAAAGGTGCATTTGTCTTTGAACTCTGTTCGATTGATGACTTTTACAATCGTTTTGATGTTCTTAAATTTCAATTCTCCCGGATAATGTTTCTCAGGTTCCATCCAATCGACAACATTTGAGGCCGTATAAATACGAGTTTCAATGCGTCCATGACCCTTTTCTATGGTCGTCTTTGTAACAATTTCGTCTTTCGGTGCCGTGCGGAAATAGTCAGAAACCTCCGCTTCCAAGGTCGATTGATTACCCTTCAGAGCAAGCAGAAAGTCGGCCTTATGCGAGACGATTTTATCAGCGATTTCGACCTGACAGCCCATGGCGTCGATCGTTACCAAGGCTCCCTCAAGTTGACCCGTTTCCGCAAGGTGGTCGAGAAGCTCAGGAATAGCGGTGATTTCATTGGTCTTTTCTGGGACACTGAGTTGCGCCAGCGTCAGTTGGGCGTTGGTCGCGTAGGCGCTGAACGTATGAAGAGCTTTGAGGCCCTGGCCCTTGTCATGAGTCCGGCGCGACGTCTTGCCATCAATGGCGATCAGATCGTGCCGACCAGGCCATAGGGCCTTGATCCAGTCTTCAAAACAGCGCCCAAAGAGAGTGGGATCGACACGGTTGACGAGCGCACGCAACCAACGTTCACACGGAATGCCAAAGTGAAATGGTGCGAATCGCCGCAGAAAATCCAGATGATGTCTTCCCCATGCGGCGATATCGTCAAAATCATCACATGACGCAATCGTTGCACAGGTCAGAAGCAGAAGCACCTCAGTCAATGGATACATGACCCGATACGGATCACGACTGTCGTCAAGCCGGGAAAAATGATCCAGCAACAAGGCCAAACGCGCACGAGGCATCTCCTCGTCGGCCAGCAAGTCGGACGTGTCGTTCAGGGTCGCGCTCCGTTGCGAATCGGTGCGCCTTACGAATCACATCCATCCTGTCAAGGCAATTCAAACCGTTAACCTGACTTCCGAGCCGTGCTTGGCGCTGCGCCAGCCCTTAGCTTATGTCCGATAATGCCGGATTATCGGACATATCGGCGGCGGACTCTCCATAGTTGGACTTATACGTCAAGCACATTCATCAAAATGTTGTTGAGTCCATATTTCCACGGAAATGTTTATATTTCGTAAAAATAGACTCAGCTATAAAGCAGGTAGAACCTTTATCTTACGAAAATATCGTTGCATTATCTCCTTACGAGCAATAATGAAGTCATCATATCTATCAATACTCCAAAGAGTGTTGTCTTTTGGTATTAGATGTATATTAAGATATTCTGGATTTTCAGAAAGTTTCTGACTAAACCATTCGTCTGGTGGTGTGTTACCCTTGCCGCCAGCGCCGTTTTCCTCGCGACTTAGTAACATACAATTGGCTAATTGGTTGCGTTCTGCTGCGCTATATTTCTCGATATTTCGACCTGTTTTCGGATTTGGTACTTTTACTTTCTTCAAGAGACTTTGTGGAAAGATGTGATCCACTTGCGGAAGATTGCCTTCATATGCAGGTGTATAGTTGAAACTCTTATACCACAGATTGAATAAAATATGGATTGTGTCAGAGCCGTAGCCCATCTGCCAAAGCCGCTCCTCATCCATCTCCAGAGTTCTGCCCTGTGCACGGATAACAGAGAAGGCTGTTTTGTTGTTGAAGGCCTTTGTTTCATCCAGCTTGTTGATCATCGCATCAAGCATATTATCAGATTGCCCGCTGAAAGCACCTGTGAGAAGACAACGAAGTAAGTAAGTGTCAACATCCTTTAATTGCTTCCAAGACGATTTATAGTGATATCGAACATATATAAGAGGTATTAACACAAGATAAGAAGGTAACGTCTTATCACATCTAATGAAAGTCTTTTCGCGAACAAAATCAATAACATCCTTAATGGCGTTACTGATATCACTCCAAGAATTTTCTATGTTTTCTCTAACATCATTTTTTCTAAACTTATGAACTTCATATTTAGCGCCTTCACCAAGTAATACTAAACACACCTTTAAGACAAAATCGCGTTCAAAGGCAAATCCGTTAGCATTGATGGTTTCTAATAGTTCACCCATATTTTGATCGGCTTCCTCCCAGTTTGCACTTAAGAGAGAAAATAAAAGATCAGATTTTCCAAGCCGTGTTCCGCCAGAGTTTGCGCGGATAAACACTTCCACTACGTCATCTTCCTTGTACAGGTTTGGGGAGTCGATGCTGTCAAGCTCTTGATAAGTAATAGTATCGTCACGCGTAAAAGTACGCGTGACTAAATCGACATGATCACTAATTTTCTCTTTCTCTTCATCTGTAAGTATTCTGCCAGCATTCTTTTCAATTTCTTTTTTTATTTTCCCAACTGTTTCCTTAGAATAAATTAAGTCCTTAAATTTAACCCACGGAAAATGGCTAGCAGATGTTAGTAGAAATTTAAATTTGTATTTAATATCATCAGGAGCTGCGATATCACCACTTAAAATATTAAAATAAAGTTCTCGTCCTTCAAAGCTACCACTTAAACCTATATACAAACTTTGTAAACGCTGTTGTCCATCTAAAACTAATACCTTTTTAGAATTGCTTGGCATAACATTATATAGGCTTAGCTTATTAAGCATGTCCTTCTTCCAATTATCTATAAATTTTCTGTGTTTAATCATGCTTGTTGTCTTCCATACCAATAACGTACTAATTGGGTATTCTCGCAATATAGAATCATATAAACGGTATATCTGTTCCTCACTCCACACAAATGGCCGCTGAATATTCGGCAACCAGAAACCTCCATCTTCTTCTTTGTTATTAAGGAATCCAACAACTTTTCTTATTGGCAGCATTCGATTTTTCATAACCAACCTCGATATAAAATATAGCCTAAGTTGAACACTCGTTCAGCTTTTTCATAATTCGAAGGTTACACACGCGATGCGCAAAACTCAAGAGTTTCGCACCAAGACTAACCGCCTGAAAACAAGCCCCTTTTCTGGTGCGGAAATCCGGTGCATAATAACCTCATGATTTACGGGTATGCACGAGTCTCGACCGACGGCCAGAGCGTTGACGCGCAAGCGCGGCAACTCGCCGCCGCCGGATGCGTGAAGGTGTTTCGGGAAGTGGCGAGCGGGGTGCAGACCGACCGCGCCCAACTTCGCCGGTTGCTCGACGCGCTCACCACGGGCGACGTGGTGACCGTGACGCGACTCGACCGGTTGGCCCGCTCGACCCGCGACCTGTTGAACACCTTGGCGACGATCACCGGCAAGGAGGCCGCCTTCCGTTCCCTTGGCTGATTCATGGGCCGACACCACCACGCCGCACGGGCGGCTCATGCTGACGGTGCTGGGCGGGCTGGCCGAGTTCGAGCGCGAGTTGATCCGCAGCCGGACGAGCGAAGGGCGGGAACGCGCGAAGGCGCGGGGCGTGAAGCTGGGGCGCACGCCGAAGCTCACGGCGCACCAGCAGCGCGAGGCGAAGGCGCGGCGCGAGCATGGAGAGACGGTGCGGGACATCGCCCGATCCTTCAACGTCTCGCACAGTACGATTTCGAGGCTGACACCATGAGTGACGACACGACAGGAAACGATAATGACGAAACGAGGATACTGTTCGGTCATGAGCTTTCAGAGCGAGAGCTATTGTGTATAGGCATAATCGTAGCTAATTGGGGTGCTCTAGAATATGAGATTTTTTGTCAAACGCTGATGTCGTTCGATGAATTGAAAGATTCTGTGGTTTCAGAAGGCAATCTTCCCAAGGAGATGAATAATTTACAGTTTTCAAAAGTGCTTGAGCTTTGGGAAAGCCGTGTTATTGGTAAGGCAAAAGACAGGAGAAAGGCAGTATTAGAAGATCAAATTAAACAAATTCGTTATTATTATGATTACAGAAATGCAATAGTTCACGGCATGTGGGATTGGTCAATTGCAGCACCAGAAAAAATTACGGCATTGCGCGTTCGTAAGAATCAGGTAATAAGCGTTCACTTTACAGCTAATGATTTGGCGTCGTTTGCCATTGTTTTATCTGAAATAAACTTCAAGATAAGGTATCCGGGCGGATTCGAGGAATTTGCGGAAGCTCAGTCCGAACAAGGCTCATACATGAGCCGAAAAGGTCTTTGTTTGATGACGAGCAACCCGTTGACGGATGACCTGTTTCCCGAGATGACGAAGTACCTAAAAGACCCGTAACGTCGATAGCACAGAAGCGCGAGGCAAGATGGCAGTGGAGAGTGCCCAGTATCGAAGGGATGGAGAAGTGGGGTGAAAAGTTGCATAAACTCTCAGGCCCACTTCATCGCAACCTGGACGTCCGGGAAGTCCACATGACCTTAAGGGTTGTATTGTTGGCCGGTTTGGCAATCCTCTGGGTTGCCAAACCGGCCTTCCCGGACTCAACGAGTCCTGAGTTTTCGGTTGATCCGGCCCTTGAGCAGTTTCGCCTGCCGGGCGGAGATTATTATCGGTTTCCACCCGGATATCTGTGGGAGAACGATCAATATAACTTTTCTTTATTGATTCCGGAGGGTGCAGAAGGTTGTTCCAAAAACAGTATAATGAATTCGCATGGACAGATGATCGGTCCCGTCAATATGCCATGTCCAGATGTAATGAAACATCCAGCCGTTTCAACGTTTGCGGCCTGTAGTGGGGGGTGCGCCGAGCCGATGAGGAAGCAGACTCTCATAGAAGAGAACTGTGGAAGATATCGTGTCAGGAAGACGGATATAGTGGTCGATGGTCAATCATTTCTCAAGTGCTGGGGACGGATAAATTATCTGGGTGATAAGATGCGATATATGGACTATTTTACATATTCCGAGCCAAATCCCGGTCTAGAATTCCATGTTAACATCTTCTGCCCATCTTCCGGCAATTGCAAGCAGTGGGTTGCCAAATGGGAGAGGCTTATCTTTGATAATTTGCATATCCACTGGTAAGGTTAAAGGTCAGAGCAAATAGGCGTCCTTCCCGCACCGTCCGATCCTTGCTCCACCTTGGAATTCCAGGGACAGGAATTCCAGGGACGCAATACGGAATTGGGTTTCTGTCGTGCCAACGAGCGGCCCGTTACACCCCTGTCGCCGATCAATTCTGAGGCGAGAACGTCAAGCAAGTTGCTCGTCGCGACTCCGAGCGCGCCAACCTCGGTCGGTCCGTCGCCCGCTCTTGGCAAATGTGCCCAATGGAGCCAATTCCATATTGCGTCCCTGGAATTCCCGAGCCTAACTTGCCGGAGTATTGCTGTCAATAACTGCACTGTCACCGTAATCTTGCACTGTCACCGTAATCTACGGCATCGATGTTGACACTGGGAAGCCGCGTCCTGCTTTTATCCCTGATACCGTATCGACCATCAAGAGGTTGATTCCCATAATCAACAGGATCAAGGCGGAGAAAGGAATTTGACAATGCGCCGGCTTTTCCGAGTACTCATTGTCGGGTTTTGCTTGTCGATTATGACCAGTGAAGCGGTATCGGCACAGAACCTTCCCTTTAAACTGGATGACCAGGAAGCCCTAAAGTTTGCGGCACTGGCTCAGCCGTGGGCAAACGAGCGAAATCTCAGACACGCCATGGACACCCTCGATTATAATCCACGTCCGAATTGGCCGGGGGAGCCACCCTTCTATCAGTTCGAAGGGCTGACCGATACCAGCAACTATGGCTTCTTTGCGGTCAATCCCTGGACTGGGGACGTGTGGGCGTTGTGGGGATGCCATAAGATGACGACCCACCGTCTGCGTGCGGCTCAGGCGGAGATTCGTCACCACTTCACCGCTGTGGAGATGAAACAGTATCGTAAGTTGAGAAACATCAAGCCGTTTTGCATCAGTGGGGATTGATCGAGAAGTCAACTTGCTGATCTGGGGTATGAGTAGATACCGCGCTCTCCTCCTGACGCATCGTCGAGGCACAGGCTTTACCGCCCTGTGCTTCGACACTCAGTTAAAGCATTCATTGACTATATAACAAGCGAAGGGAAAGGCGATGCTTAGAGCAAATAGACAGTTTCGTGAGCCGCCTCTACCAAGTCTGTCATGCAAAGAAACATGCAAAATCCGCCGCTAAAACCTCGCGAACTAACCCTTTGAATCTCTTGTATTTTATTTGGGACGCTCTTGACACGACCGTTTAGAAACACTCAAGGGGCTAGCAGTTTCCCGCTAACCAATTGATTTTATTGGTGGAGCCAATGAGGATCGAACTCATGACCTCTACAATGCCATTGTAGCGCTCTCCCAGCTGAGCTATGGCCCCAAACCCTGGGGGTGTTAAAGGACGACAAACCGACCTCATACCATCGGGCCTTGATGGTGACTCATCAAGGCTGCCCTCAGACGCCGGGCGGGCGCATCCGCGCCCTTGGCTTCGCGTCCACGAGGACGCGGGGCCGCCGTCGCGGCCCGATACCGGCGATGTGTCAGTATCAGGGCTCGCCGGTATCAGAGCCTCGCCGAATACGGGCTTGGGGGCCTCCCGCCGCCAGGCTTGAGGTTCGCTAACGGGAGTGGTTGGGTTCGCGACACGATTGTCCGAGAGGTTAATGCATCGCTTGATCAGATCAGGGCGTGACTCAAGCTGTTCGGCCAGCGCATCGCAGGTACGATAGCCGCACACCCCGCAATTCTGGCCGGGGAGCTGGCGGGCAGCGAGAGTTTGAGTAGCGGACATAGCTTCTGCTCCGTTCGTGTTATGGATAAGCGTCACCCTTCAAGGCCGTGGCGTGGCAATGCGGCGCAGGCCGACGACAAGTTTAGGCAGAACCTCCAGTACATGCTCAACCTCGCCGGCGGTGTTGAAACGACCGAGAGTGAGGCGGAGCGCGCCACGGGCCCGAAAGGGATCGAAGCCGAGGGCCCGGAGGATGTAAGAGGGTTCGGCACCGTGGGAGGCACTGCATGCGCTGCCGGCGGAGGCCGCAATCCCAGCCTCGTCGAGCGCCAGCAAAAGGCGAATCGCCTCCCCCTCTATACCAGCGAAACCAAGGCAGACATGACCGGGCAGCCGTCGTAACGGGTCACCGATCAGGTAGGCGGACGGGCACATGGCTGTGATACCGGCGATCATGTGGTCGCGAAGTCCGACCAGCCGGGCGTTGTCTTCTGCCATCTCCCGATCGGCGAGTTCTGCGGCCAGTCCGAACCCGATGATACCGGCAACATTCTCGGTCGCGGAGCGCAGCCCTCGTTCCTGTCCGCCACCATGGATGATTGGGGCCAGCGCCACGCCTTCGCGCACATAGAGCGCCCCCACGCCCTTGGGTCCGTGCAGCTTGTGGGCCGAGAGTGACAGGAGATCAATGGGTTCGGCGGCAAGATCAATCGGAAGTTTACCCACCGCCTGAACCGCGTCGGTGTGAAAGCGCACTCCGGCCGCATGGACGATACGGGCAATTTCTGCAATGGGCTGCACGGTACCGATCACGTTGTTGGCGGCCATGATCGAGACGAGGCGGGTATGGGGACGCAGGCTTTGGGCGACATCTTCGGGGGCGACCCGCCCCACGCGATCCACCGGCAGAATGGTGACCTCGACGCCCTGCTTTTCCAAGGCGTGAACGGTTTCAAGGATGGCTGGATGCTCGATGGCGTCGGTCACCAGATGATGCGGTCCAGGCCCTCCCGCTGCGATGGTGCCCAAGAGTGCCAGATTGTTGGCTTCGCTGCCGCTAGCGGTAAACAGGATCTCTCGAGGTCGGGCACCGAGTAGCGTCGCGATCTGGCCACGGGCGTGTTCCACCGCCTCTCGAGCCTGTCGTCCGAGCGCATGCAGACTCGACGGGTTGCCGAAGTTTTCAGTAAACCAGGGCACCATTCTTTCGGTGACGCGGGGGTCTACCGGAGTGGTTGCGGAATTATCAAAGTAAATCGTCATGCGACTACTCACCCCGATAAAAAGTCTGGTTATCCAGGGCGCGGACAACCCCAAAGTGAGATTGCCAGCCGATCTCCTTCTTACCGACACAGATGGTACAGGTGCCGACCGGCGGGTTCCCGCGAAGCGCCAAGCCGGCCCCCACTTCGGGGGTTGTGGCTATGGCATCGACGATGGGGTCAATGCCGATGCCGTGTAGCGCGTTGACCTCGCGGATACGCACACCCGGAGCGGCGTTCAGGATGCGGGCGCGGAAGACCTCGCGTTCCGCTTGGGACACCCGATCGATCTTGGTGACCACGGCGATATCGGCGAGAGACAGCATCGGCCCAATTTTACGCGGCAGGTTCATGCCGCTTGTGGCTTCTAGTACCACGATGCCCAGCCCGCCATCAACGTAAGGCGAACACCGCAGGCACAACCCTGCGGTTTCCACCAGCAATAGGTCAGCTCCGGAACGACCAGCCCATTGTAGGGCATCCCCCAAGACCATGACGTTACAGTGGTCAGGGCACAACTCTCCAGAGTATACTTTGCGGGTTGCTATTCCGAAATCTCGAGCAAAGACCTCGTCCTCATCGGCGAACTGCACGTCAATTTTGAGGAAAGCCACCGACCATCCTCGTTTTTGAAGCCTGGGGACAACGTGGCGCAGCACCGCAGATTTGCCGGTGGTCGCGGTTCCAGCGCAAATAGCGAGTTTCATGTCAAACCTCTGGTGTCGAATGAATCGATGCGCGCACCTTCGCGAATGCGATCGCGGAGATCTGCCAGAACGTCGTCGAGCCGGCCAACCAGAGGGGCGAGCTGGCGCTCCCTTTCGTCGGTATAGAGCACCCGCTCGATCCGCCCATCCCGAAGCACCAGCCGGTAGTCCGAGAGCAGCGCAATACGCGGATCGTGAGTGACGAAGATAAATATCTTTCGGTAGCCTCGGAGCAGTTCAAGCGCCCGTGAACGGTTGATGCCAGCGTTTTCAACTTCATCGAGCAGCACAATCGGTGTATCACAGATTATAGTCGCGTCTGCGATCAACAAAGAACGGGTTTGGCCTCCTGAAAGCTCTGTCATACGACTTCTAAGCGCAATAGGCTCACCCGTGAGCTGATTGGCAAAAGCCAACGTCTCTGCCACCGCAGCATCGACGGCCCCCGGCGCTGTGCGCCGAATACCAGCATGCGTGTACAAAAATTTGTCGACCGGCAGATCAGAGAGGAAGCTTGTGTGCTGGGTGATCAGGGCAATCGGGTTGCGCGAGGGGTCGTCCCGGTATTCCGCAGGCGCCCGGTTGCCATTGATCAAAATGCGCCGACGGGTTGGCGTGTCGGCATCCGCAAACAGTTCTATGTCATTGATCAGAGTGGTCTTACCGGATCCGGTGCGCCCGACAACACTCACAACGTCACCCATCCGCAGGTCCAATCGATCGATGGCGTCAGGGGTGCCGTCGCGACCGCAGCCTCCGAGGATAGAGATTTCTTGGATCATGGAGCCCTCGCTTTAACAACTATAAATCTACCAGTTTTATAGTCTTTTGTCAAAGCTTCTTTTCTGCTCTCGTTGTGCGCATTCCTGGCTTCGGGATGTTATTGTTTGATGTAATACCGGCGAGCCCTGATCCTGACACATCGCCGGTATCGGGCCGCGACGGCGGCCCCGCGCGCCCATGCGCGCGAAGCCAAGGGCGCAAATGCGCCCGCCCGGCGTCTGAGGGGAGCTTTGATGAGTTCTCGTCAAAGCTCAATGGGATAGCGGTGGCTGCCCACATCGTCCTGCTCCGGATCCACGTCACTTTCTTCAACCTCAAAGCGTGGGCCAAGGGCGTTTATCATGGGCTGAGGAAGCCACATCTACAAACCGATCTCGATTAAAAATTTTGGGGCCACCATACCGCCCACGCAATTTTCGCCTCAAAATTAGCAACGTAGGCTTTATTAATATGGTTTTTAATAAATTATTATTAAGATTACTCTTATAGAGAGAAAATATATAATTTTAACTATTAGAAAATCTGAATCCAACTTAGTTCAATATGATTAGAGCAACATAAAAATAATGTTAAAATGATTTAAATCACACTAAAATTCCTCCATTTTCAGCTTGCCAGTCCCCCGGAAAGCCCCTACAAGAATCCAACCCTATCTCTAGGCCAAAAAGGCTTCACACCAGAACAGAACGGCAGGCCCATGCGTCGCACGTCTCATCTTCGATTGATCAGCGCCCTGTTTGCGGGACTGTTCGGCTGTGGACTTTTGGCAACAGATGCCTGGGCCGACCCAAACGAGATTCGGGTCGGCTTCATTCCGGTTCTAGGGGTTGGTCAACTGTTCGTGATCCAAGGCGAGGGTTGGGCTCAAGACGCGGGCTTAACCCTCAAACTAACTCAGTTTGATTCCGGTCCAGCCATGCTGTCAGCCCTCGTTTCGGGCACTTTGGATGCTTATTTCGGCGGAATTGCGCCAATCTTGGTGGCACGCTCCAAGGGTATCGGGGTCAAAGTGGTTGCAGCAACTGCCATCGAAGAAATGACCGTGGTCGGTCGTGGCGCCTTTGCCACCACCATCGGCAACACCACCGCAGCGGGCTTTAAAGCCTTTTTCGAGCAAACCGGACGCCCGGTCAGAATCGCCACCCAACCGCCCGGATCGGTACCCGATACCGTCTTGCGCTATTGGCTGGAAACCGTGGTGAAAGCCGATCCCAAGCACGTCACGATTGTACCCATGGGAATTGAACAAACTCAGCAAGCTTTGCTGGCCGGAGCGGTCGATGCCGCCACCATTCGAGAACCGGCGGTCACCGTTGTGCTGGAACGGGATTCCGGAGCGAAAGTGCTGGCACTCGGCAACCAGATGTTACCCAATCAACCGGGATCGGTGCTAGCCTTGTCCGACGCCTTCGTGAGCCACAATCACGAAGCTGCCGCCCGACTGGTGGCCCTGACGGTGCGGGCCACCGATCTGCTGCACAGCAATCCAGCGGCAACCGTCCCGCATTTGCAAAAGGGCTTGGGCAAAGGCATTGTGCCTGCGGATATCTTCCAGCATGCTTTGGTCTCTCCGGCCACCCACTTTGTGGTCGACCCAAACCAGATTGTTGCCACGACTGGAATTCTTCAGGCTTTCCAGGTCAAGCTGGGGGTTCTGGAAGCCCCGGTGGATGTGGGAACCGCGTTTGACGACAGCCTGTATCGTGCTGTAGTCGCAAAACCTTAATCGCCTCAAGGTTCTGGAGTGATGATGAGCAATCGTAGGTGGCTCGCACCGCTGGGGCTGCTGGTTTTCCTGCTGGGGTGGGAGGCTGTGCCACGGTTGGGATTGGTGTCGTCCTTGCTACTGCCACCTCCCAGCAGCTTGCCGGCGGCCTTCTGGCGCGAAATCAGCGGCGGTTGGTGGCTGACGGCAACCCTCGATAGTCTTGGTCATTACAGCGTCGGCTTGGTGCTGGGAACCGGCATCGGAGTCGCCTTGGGAGTTGCCGCAGCCTTATGGAGCGATCTGGATAGTTTTCTATCCTGGATTGTCCGGCTGTTGCGGCCCGTGCCGGGGCTCGCTTGGGTGCCGTTCGCCATCGTGTGGTTTGGCATCAGCGAAGCCGCCGCCACTTTCATCATTGTGATCGGCGTGTTATGGATCAATTTCTACGCCTCTTACGGTGCGGCCAAGGCGGTTGACAAGGATCTGATTGAACTGGCCGAATCCTTTGGCCACAAGGGCGTGTGGCGGCAATTGCTGCCAATCGTGCTGCCGGCTTCGGCGTCGGGCATTCTGTCCGGGGTGCGGACGGGTCTGGGGCAAGCTTGGATGGCCGTGGTCGCCGCCGAATTGTTCGGGATTCCCGGTTTGGGCCAACGCATGATGCAGGCCTCTTCGTTATTGGCAACCGACGTTGTGGTGGTTTACATGATCACCATCGCTGTTTTGTATGGTTTAACTGACATTCTCTTTGTTTGGCTGCGTGATCGGTTATTGTCATGGCAACGGTAGTGGATATCGCCGATTTGGCCATCGGCTTTGACAATGGCCCCCCGGTGCTGGCTAGCTTTACCGCCGGCCTCGAAGCTCGCTCCTTTACGGCCATCGTCGGGCCATCCGGGGTTGGCAAGTCAACCCTGCTGCGGGTCATCGCCGGGCTGTTGGCACCGCGTCAAGGCACGGTTTCCACACCGTTTGAAGCAGACCCAACCCGCCGGCCCTTCGCTCTGGTGTTCCAAGAAGCTCGCCTGCTGCCATGGCGTCCGATCCTGGGTAATGTGCTGTTCGGGTTGGAGCATCTGCCCTTGTCGGCCTCGGAACGCCGCCGTCGCGCGCTGGAGGCTCTGGAGTTGGTCGGCCTCGCCGATTATGCCCATCGCTGGCCATATCAGCTCTCCGGTGGTCAACGCCAACGGGTCAATCTGGCCCGCGCCCTGGCGGTGCAGCCCGCTTTGCTGTTGCTGGACGAGCCCTTTTCAGCCCTGGATGCCATCACCCGTCATACGCTTCAAGGTGAACTGTTGCGCCTGTGGCAGGCTACTCATACCACCATCCTGTTTGTCACCCATGATTTAGACGAAGCCGTCTATCTGGCCGATCGGGTGATTGTGCTGGGCAGCAACGGCCAACCCGGTGCCCGGATTATCCGCGACTTCCTGGTGCCACTGGAGCGCCCTCGTGATCGTAGCTCGGTGGGATTCTCTGACCATGTTGGCCAGGTCCGCTCGGCTTTGTCCGAGATCATGACCAACGGAGCTGGTATTTAACGTTTGATCGCAGTGAAAACCAAGGACGCCAGCATTACGTAACTCGCCGTTTATCGTGATCCCCCCTTGCGAAAACAGTGATGCCCTGGAAGGCCCCATTGCGGCCCCTTAATATCGGCGAGCGTGATGGTGACACGTCTGCGGCGCCCTCAACGCCGGGCGGGCGCATCCGCGCCCTTGGCTTCGCGTCCACGAGGACGCGGGGCCGCCGTCGCGGCCCGATACCGGCGATGTGTCAGTATCAGGGTTCGCCGGTATCAGTGTCAGGACTCGCCGATATTACGTGACTCGCCGGTTAACGCCGACACCACGCCTCTGCATTATGGGATTCGCCCTTTAACCTTCGCCCGACCAACAGTCATCCAAAGGCTGTATCTCGACTCGAGTCCCTCTTGCTTCGTAAAAAATGCTTTTTTGCCCCGATTCGCCTCGGTTAGACGGCGTCTTACGTAAAAAGACCCGGTTTCTTCCAGCCCAAACTGAGGGCGCCAAGACCAAGATCGGCCTTAAACGGCGAGTTACGTAAGTTAGACGGCGAGTTGCGTAATCCAACTGTCCCACCACCAAGTAACGCCCTTCCCCGTCCGACGCCAATCACGCTATCATTCGATCACGATCAAGAGGGATGGCCCGATCAAGAGGGATGGCCAGAGAGAGGGATACCCGCAGCCATGTCGAAAGAGACGAGTCTGGCGATACGGACAATTTCGGGTCACGAAGCCCGCAAGGCCGTGCTGCGCTTTGATGATGTCATTCCTTCTGAAATCCCCGAAGGCGAAGAACGGCTTGACGTCAGTTTTATCAGCCGCAGTTTTGCCATGACTGGCCTGCCTCTACGAAAATTGGAGGTTCGAGATTTTGGTCGGGATGATTCTCATTTTTCGATTTCCATCAGCTCAAACCTAATTCGCATTCCAGGCTATGGAGAATTCATCCCAGGATTGCCCTATGGAGCCAAAGCCCGGCTTTTGGTCTTGTGGATGACCACTCGAGCACGGGAAACAGGATCCCGTCATCTGGAAATCGGACGAATCGACGACTGGATGGCCTCCGTTGGCATTCCCCCGCATCATGACAACGTCGCCATGGCCAAAAGCCAGTTGATACGCCTTTCCACCACGACATTCAGCATGATGTTGAAGAAAGAAAATTTAGAGTTCTTCAAGTCAGATACCTTAATTGATTCGGTGGTATTCGCCGCTGACGATATGATTCATTATGCCGAAGGGAATTTAGCCAAGGTGCGATTCCCATTGGGAATTGAGCTGTCGGAAAAGGCATTCAAACGCTTTACCGATGCCGATGTCATCCCGGTTCCTAATGAAGCTTTACGCAAGATCAGTTCAAACGCAATGGCCATCGATGCCTTATTATACATGATCTACCGCTTGCCACGCATCCCAAAGGGCGAAGATGTTCTGGTTACATGGCGGCAACTGGTGGCATGGTTTGGTAATCGAGAACCTATGTCTAAGTTTCGCCAGACTTTTCGCGGTAGCATTGAAAAAGCTAAAGATGCCTACGTTGGTGCCGATGTGGACATCACCGACGAGGGACTGATCCTGCGCTACAGTCCACCGATGGAAACCCGTCGACTGATTGCTGTAAACGGGGGGGGGCGGCAACTGCAGCGGTTGCGCAGCACCAACCGCGTGGTTCCACACACCGTTCCGCACTCGGATGAGTCATCATGAAGACATAGAATCCCCACTCTCGAAAAACAAGAATCCCTCCGGACTGGCAATCCGAAGGGATCCTAGCAACGGATGGAGATATCCAAAACGCACAGCGACTTACGGGACTTGCTTGGCGGCGACTTCCGTAAGTCACCTTCGACGTTCTGGATATTATCGGCTCGAAATGTCTTGGGCAAGCTTTAAATAAGCCCAAGTTGAGGATTCGTGTCCCTCCATCCTTCTTGAACGGAAGGAGAACACAACAATGGCAAGAATAGCCATATTGCATGAGTCTTGGCTCACCTGTGGAGAGGTCGGTTCGGACGAAATCGCGGTGCTGGCGGTGTTGGCGCTGCATGCCGATAAAAACGGTGCGTGTTGGCCCTCTCAAGGCTTGTTAGCCCGATTGCTGAATCGCAGCCGCCCTTGGGTTAATAAGGTCATTACTCGACTGGTTGACTTAGGGCTTCTCAAACGAACGCATCGTCGCCGGGATGACGGCGGCAGTCGAGCCTGTCTGTACCATCTGATACCGGCGAGCCCTGACACTGACACATCGCCGGTATTGGGCCGCGACGGCGGCCCCGCGTCCTCGTGGACGCGAAGCCAAGGGCGCGGATGCGCCCGCCCGGCGTCTGAGGGCAGCCTTGATGTGTCACCATCAAGGCCCGATACGATACCGGCGAGCCCTGACACTGACACATCGCCATTGGGCCGTGATGGCGGCTCCGCTCGCCCACATGCGCGAAGCCAAGGGCGCGAGTACGCCCACCCGGCATCTCAGGGCAGCCTTGAGGAGTCAACATCAAGACTTAATGGCGTGGTTGTCCCTCCCGAGATCTCCCGCCCCGAGGTTTCCCAGAAGGAAGCCTCATCGCCGATTTCTTCTGAACCTACTGCGCTTTCGCCTCCGTTAACCTGTTCCGTTGTTAACAGTCCCTGTTCTGTCTCGAACACCGGGAGTCCGAACGATGACTCCATAACAAACAAACCTGAACATCAACAAGACGCACACCAAGCCGCATCGCCCTCAATTTTAATAAATTCTTCGGTTTTAGCAAAAGTTCCTGACGCCGATTGGCAACCCAGCGATGCCGATCTGATTTGGGCCTTGGACCGCTATCCTGACACCGACCTTACCACAATCACCGAACGCTTTCTTAATCGGTGTCGGGCCAAAGGCTACCGATATCTTGATATCGGAGCGGCCTGGAGAAGTTGGTTAATTGATGATGCAGGTAAAGAAAAACTCTCAAAACCTTATTTTGATGGTCGATCTCGCCACAACAGACCTTCCTCAGCAGCCCAAGACCGATTTAAAGCCTGGGGTTCTGTTGCCGCTCGCCATGCTACAACCATTCGTTAATCAAGAGTATCGATCATGCAAACCAATTCTTCGATGCCTCTTTATTCGTTTCCGGTTTCTCGAACGACCAATACCCAACCAAACCCAATGCTGGCCTTGGTCCCGATTTCTCAGCGGGTTGAAGCTTTGTTGAAGCCCAGCCGAACCGTTCCCCGTTACCGAGACCATCAATTTGACGGTCTAATCGAGATTTGGGATGATCGAGCAGCCACAGTCGCTGATTTAGACGATTTGGAAACGCAACTTAAATTAATTAAGTCAGTCTTAATTCCAATGGAAAGTGGACGATTATTAGCAAGAATTCTATCGTTATTGGCTCTGTATCGATCAGCGGATCTACCACCGGCCATTGAAGAAGCGATTGCCGAAGATTGGCTGGATGATCTAGCTGAATTTCCAGAATGGTCGATTCTTGAGGCCTGTCGATCCTGGCGACGGGACAGCAAACGCTATCGCTTCAAGCCACTTCCGGGCGATATCAGGATGCTTTGTCTTGAAAGCGTTGCTAAATTGGCAACAACGGCAGAACGTCTCAGCAAACTCATCGCTTCGATTCCTTCCGTGGAAAAGAGAGGGCCAATGGCAACTCGAGCAATCGAATTGCAAGCACGGATTTTAGCTGTGGCTGCGGCACGGCGGATGCCTTTGTGACGGATGAGAACTTGGTTTGCCCCGCAAAGGACCACTCGACCCTTTGATGCCGGCGAGTTCTAACAATAACATATCGTCGCGTCCTCGGGACGTGACCGTAGCCTTGCCAATAGAATCAATCGGCAGGCCGAAGCCGATAGCCAACCCCTGGTTCCGTCAGTAAAAAAATCGGACGCGCCGGGTCTGGTTCAATTTTTTGCCGAAGAGCCCTAACATAAACCCGTAAATATTGCGGATCGTGATCGATCCCGGCTCCCCAAACCGCCTCAACAATCTGACGATGAGTGAGGGCTTTGCCTGCATGAAGCGCCAGTCCTTTCAGCAATTTATATTCGGTGGCCGAGAGTCGAATCGGTTGACCGCCAACGGTGACGAGACCGCGCATGAGATCAATGACCAAACCGCCGATTTCCAAAACCGGCTGGGCTCCATGATCTTGGACGCGATGGCGCAAGGCCGTGCGTAACCGGGCGGCCAGTTCGCCCATAGCAAATGGTTTTGTCACGTAATCGTCGGCGCCAAGATCAAGAGCATCGATTTTAGACTGTTCCCAGGTTCGCGAGGACAAAACGATAATCGGAATGGTTGAAGCTTGACGAAACCGTTGAATCAGGTCAATGCCGTCGATATCTGGCAACCCAAGATCCAGAACGCATAAATCCGGGGCACTATCACGCAGTCGTGCTAAGGCTTCTCGTCCTGAAGCCGCTTCAATGACCCGGTAACCTTCGGCGGTCAGGCTGGTTTGCAGCAAATGACGGAAAGGGGGTTCGTCATCGACCACCAGAATTTTCGGAGGGTGGAGGGTGGTCATGGATAAACTCCCACAAGCCGGGGAAACGTCCTTAACCTCAAGACATTATGGCAAAAAACCGTCAAGGGATTTTGATCCATCAAAGGCTGCCCTCAGATGCCGGGCGGGTAGAGCCGCACTCGCGGCCCACGGAAAGTTCGATCCCTTGGTCTATTCATAATGCGGGCATCTCCAGCCCCACCGGCAACGAGACCATAAACACGGCGCCGCTGCGGTCTTGCCGGTTGGCCGCAGTGATGGTTCCGCCCATGGCCTCAACAAAGGCTTGAGCAATGGCCAAACCCAGGCCAGTCCCAGCCCGTTGCCGGTCACCGGCATGGACGCGGTAGAACTTATCGAACACTCGAGCCAAGCGATCCGGTGGAATGCCCGGCCCTTCGTCCGTAATCGTTAAAACGATACGGGTTGAGGCCCGCCGACCAATCAAAGTGATGGTTCCAGAACTCGGACTATATTTAGCGGCATTGTCTAGGAGGTTTAACAAAACCTGCTCCAACAGCATAAAATCGCCATTGATCATCGGCAAATCGGCGGGAATATCCACCAGAACAAAATGTCCATCCAAAAGTCGGGCCATTCCGTCCAGGGCCGTGCCAACCACATCAAGAAGATCGACAACTTCCTGTTTTGGAGCTAACGCGCCAGATTCAATCCGAGTCATATCAAGCAAATTATTGACGAAACGGTTCATCCGCTCGGCTTCACTTTGGATAGTGGCGGTCAGGGCGGCGCGGTTGTCCGCATCATAGCTGGCATCATGTCGTTGTAGGCTGGTTGCGGCGGCTAGGATCGACGACAGCGGTGTGCGCAAATCATGGGACAGGCTGTTCAATAGGGCTGAACGCAAACGCTCGGTCTCCGCCAACAGTCGCGCCCGATCGATATCCTCGGCCAGAACGATCCGCTCGATGGCTACCGCCGCTTGATCGGCCAGAGCTTCAATCAACCTTCGGTCTTCAAGGGTTGGTCCCAGCGTCAAGCGGTCGGCGGCAACACCCAGCACAGCCACCCGTCCCCGTTCGGTGCGCATGGGCAGAAACAACCAGCGGGCACCGGGTAACGTGTCCGCGCCACGGCCGGTCGGCTGATCGTGATCCCAAGCCCACTGAGCTGCCGCCCGATCGGTATCGCTGAACCCATCGTCAAGAGGAGAGGGGCTAGCCGAATAAGAGGGCAAAGCGGCCTTTGGGACGCAACAGCGAATCACTAACCCCTCATCTGCTGGCATCAGGATCACCACCCGCCGGTCGAGCATGCTAGCCACCTGATCCGCCGTTACCGACAGCAGTCCGGCCAGATCGCCGATACCGGCCAATTTCCCGCTAAACACTTGAAGCTCGGCCATGGTGCGGGCATGGCGGCGTGCCTCGTCGAGGCGGTGGCGACTGACGGCGGCCAGATGGCTAGTCAGAACCGCCACTAGGCCAAACATCACCAAGGCAACGACATTTGCCGGGTCCGCGACCGTAAAGGTGTAGATGGGCGGCAGGAAAAAAAAATTATAGGCTGCAACGGCCAGGAAACTGGCATAGAGCGATGGTAATAGACCATAAATCATCGCCGTCCCCAACACTGCGACCAAAAAAATCAGCGAGATGTTGGGAACCACGACGAGCTTATCGATGGCCAGGCAGACGCCAAGGGCGACCACCACCATGACGGTACTGAATCCATAGGCCCCGCGAGTGGTGCGGTGGGGCGAGGCGCCGGGCCGTTCAGCGGACCGGCGCTCGTCTTCAGTGTGCGGGAAGGTCATCCAATGCCAAATTCAATTCCAACACGTTGACGGTGGGCTCGCCGATGAGCCCGGCCAGTCGTTCTTTGGTGTGGGCCGCAATCAAAGCCCGCAACTGATCCTCGGAAGTATGACGTGCCTTGGCCACCCGCGCCACCTGGAATGCAGCGGCGGCGGGGGTTATATCGGGGTCAAGACCACTGGCCGAACTGGTCACCAAATCCACCGGGACGGGCCCCGGATGATCTGCCTGTGCGGTGGCAACATCGGCTTTGATCCGGTCGATCAGAGCTTGACTGGTTGGTCCTAGGTTGGAACCGGACGAATTGGCGGCGTTATAAGGGGCCGCCACGGTTTTGGTTGAGTCCGTGGGGTCGGTATCGGTGGTTGCCGACGGACGGCCATGGAAGTAGGTATCACTGACGAAGGATTGACCGATCAAGGCCGAACCAATGACCCGATTGTCCTTAAGAATCAGGCTGCCATTGGCCTGAATCGGAAACAAGGCTTGGGCCAAGCCGGTCATAGCCAGAGGATACGCCAGCCCGCACAAGGCCGTGAAGGCCAGCGTCAAGACCAGGGCGGGACGAAGATGGTTAAGCATGAACAGACTCCCTTGGTTCAGGCCAGGCCGAGCGCGGTGACAAGGTAATCAATGGCTTTGATGCCGATGAATGGCACCACCACACCCCCCAGTCCGTAAACCAGAAGATTTCGAGTCAACAGCGTTGCCGCCGGACGAGGCCGATAGGCGACGCCTTTTAGGGCCAGCGGGATCAAAACAACGATGATCAGAGCGTTGAAGATGATCGCCGAGAGGATCGCACTTTGTGGGCTGGATAATCCCATGACGTTCAGGACGCCCAAAGCAGGATAGACCGAAGCAAACATTGCCGGAATAATTGCAAAGTATTTTGCAACATCATTGGCGATTGAAAAGGTCGTCAAAGCGCCACGGGTCATCAGGAGTTGCTTTCCGATGGCAACAATCTCGATGAGTTTGGTCGGGTTGCTGTCCAAATCGACCATGTTTCCGGCCTCACGGGCTGCCATGGTGCCGGTATTCATCGCCACTCCAACATCCGCTTGGGCCAAAGCCGGCGCATCGTTGGTGCCATCACCACACATGGCGACCAGTTTTCCGCCGCTTTGTTCCTGACGGATCAATTTCAGTTTGTCTTCTGGGGTGGCTTGAGCCAAGAAATCATCAACCCCCGCTTCCGCCGCAATGGCCGCAGCGGTTAGGGGATTGTCTCCGGTGATCATCACCGTTCGAATGCCCATTTGACGAAGTTCGGCAAAACGCTCGCGAATCCCGCCCTTAACAACGTCTTTTAGGTGAATAATTCCCAGCAATCGACCATTCCGAGCAACAGCCAGAGGTGTTCCTCCCGCCGTTGCTATGGCTTCGACCGCCTGATCCAGTTCTCGCGAGCGAACGGGAGTCGTCGTGCCAGCTTTCTGCCCAACATAGGCTATAACACTGTCCACCGCACCCTTACGAATTTCTCCATCGGGCAGATCGACGCCACTCATGCGGGTTTGGGCGGTAAAGGGCACGGCATGAGCGGTTTCAAACGCCGGATGAAGCTCGCGCATGCCGTATTTCTCACGGCCCAGGGCGACAATCGAGCGGCCTTCGGGAGTTTCATCGGCCAGCGAGGCAAAATAAGCCGCCTCCGCCAGTTCAGCCTCGCTGGTGCCATCCACCGGGATAAAGCCGGTGGCCACCCGGTTACCCAAGGTGATTGTCCCGGTTTTGTCCAACAGCAAAGTGTCAACGTCGCCAGCGGCCTCCACTGCCCGGCCCGACATGGCCAGGACGTTAAAACGAACCAACCGATCCATGCCCGCAATGCCGATAGCCGATAACAACGCCCCGATGGTGGTCGGAATCAGGGTGACGAATAGAGCCACCAGCACCACCACCGATACGCCACCGCCGACATAGGCCGTGAAACCGGGAATGGTTACGGTGGCCAGAATGAAGATTAGAGTCATGCCGGCTAGCAGGATATTGAGGGCGATTTCATTGGGGGTTTTCTGGCGTTCAGCCCCTTCAATCAGCGCAATCATCCGGTCCAGGAAACTGGAGCCTCGACCCGCCGTCACCCGGACCTTGATCCAGTCCGACAAAACCAAGGTTCCTCCGGTCACTGCCGACCGATCGCCGCCACTTTCACGAATAACCGGAGCGGATTCCCCAGTAATGGCGCTTTCATTGACCGAAGCAATGCCTTCAATAACCTCGCCATCGCCGGGGATGGTGTCGTTGGCTTCGACCAAAACCACGTCACCAACCTGAAGTTCTTCGGCATTGACCGTCTCGAAACGGCGGCCCTTGGGGTCAGTCAATCGTTTGGCTATGGTCTCGGTTCGCGAACGGCGCAAAAACGCCGCCTGTGCCTTGCCCCGGCCCTCGGCCACCGCTTCGGCAAAGGTCGCGAACAGCACCGTGATCCATAACCAAGCCATGATTTGGCCGGTAAAGAGCAGGTTTGGCGCATGGTCGAGTCCGTCCCGGACAAACAGGGCGCTGACCAGCACCGCCACCATGGCCACCGCAAACATCACAGGGTTGCGGATCAGGTGGCGCGGGTCGAGTTTACGAAAAGCCTCGGGGATTGCCGGGCCGAGAATTGCCGGGTCGAACATCGACGCCGGAGCATGATGGATGGTCATAGCATCACCAATCAATAGAGGGCGCCGGTTTGCATCAAAAGCTGTTCCACCACGGGGCCTAGCGACACCGCCGGGAAATAGGTCAGGCCAACCACGATCAGCATGGTACCGATCAGCAAGATGACGAACAGTGGACCGTTGGTGGGGAAGGTTCCGAGCGAAGGCGGCAGCCGTTTCTTGGCGGCCAGCGAACCAGCAACCGCCATCATCGGCACAATCAGGGCAAACCGACCAATAAACATGGCCAGGGCTAACGTCAGATTATACCAGAGCGTATTGCCTGAAAGCCCCGCAAAGGCACTGCCATTGTTACCTGCTGACGAGACATAGGCGTATAAAATTTCGGTAAAGCCATGAGGTCCGGCATTACTAACCCCGGCGACACCCGCAGGGATGGCTGAAGCAATCGATGTCAAGCCGATATTGACCAGTGGCACGCATAGTAAAGCCAGCATGGTCATTTTGACTTCTTTGGCTTCTAGTTTCTTGCCGACATATTCTGGGGTTCGCCCGACCATTAATCCGGCGACGAACATGGCGATGATGACATACAAAAGCATGCCGTATAGGCCGGAGCCAACCCCGCCAAAAATGGTTTCTCCTAGCATAATGTTAGCCAGTGGAACTAAACCACCAAGAGGTGTTAAACTGTCATGCATAGTGTTGACCGCACCACAGGATGCATCGGTGGTGATAGTGGTGAATAGGGCCGAATTGGCGATGCCAAAGCGAACCTCTTTGCCTTCCATGTTTCCGCCGGCTTGGGCGATGCTGGGGGTCTGGTCGATCCCTAATGGAGCAAAGGCCGGGTTACCCGTCGCTTCGGCCCAATAACAAATCGCTACGCCCGCCACAAACAGCATGCCCATGGTACTGAACAGAGCCCACCCTTGGCGCTCGTCTCCCACCATGCGGCCAAACAGATTGGTTAGGCCGGCTCCTAGCAGGAAAATCAGCACCATCTGGAGCAGATTGCTGAGGGCGGTTGGATTTTCGAAGGGGTGGGCCGAATTGGCGTTAAAGAAGCCGCCACCGTTGGTGCCCAACATCTTGATGACCAGTTGGGAAGCAACTGGCCCCTGAGCAATGAGTTGCTTGGCGCCTTCCAGGGTTGTCGCTTCGGTATAGGCGCCAAGATTCTGGGGCACGCCTTGCCAGACAAAAAACAACACGCAGACTAAGCTGATTGGTAACAGCACATACAAAGTGCATCGCACCAGATCAACCCAGAAATTACCCACGGTTTTACTGGAGCGCCGGGAAAATCCACGGACCAGTGCGACAGCCAGGGCAATCCCGGTGGCGGCCGAAACGAAATTGTGAACAGTCAGGCCAACCATTTGGACCAAATAAGACAGCGTGGTTTCGCCGCCGTAATTCTGCCAATTGGTGTTGGTGATGAAGCTGATGGCGGTATTTAGAGCCAGATCGGGCGTGACGGCCGTCATGCCCTGAGGATTCAGCGGCAACAGCCCTTGCAAACGCAACAGCGCGTAAAGGCTGGCAAAACAAACCAAATTAAAGGCAAGCATAGCAACAGTGTAGGTCCACCAATGCTGCTCGGTGCGTTCATCAACCCCGGCCAGCCGGTAAAGGCCGATTTCCAGGGGGTGCAGAATCGGAGATAAAAAGGTGCGCTCGCCAGCAAACAAGCGGGTCATATAGCCGCCAATGGGCCGGGTCAACAGCACCACGATCACACCAAACAGCGCGATCTGAAACCATCCGTTGAGAGTCATTAGAATTTCTCCGGCCTGATCAGCGCGTAAACGAGATAGCCGAACAGCACTGCCGCCACCAAGCTACCAAGAATAAGATCAAGGCTCATGATATCCTCACAGCCGATCGCACGCAGAAGCATAGCCAATCATTAGGACAAAAAGCCCGAGACTGCCCGCCATCAAGACAAGATCGAACATGGAAAACTCCAAAAATGTTGATGGTTTCTTCGTGTTATGTTATGTAACGTCACGACAACCACCCAGGACCGATTGGAGCATATTTCGACATTAAAGTTCGAGATCAGGAATCAGCTCAAGAGATAAGAAAAATATAAAAGAGTTAATGCTATCATTAAAGTGTCATGCTTTGGAGACCGGGCGGGCGGATCCGTGCCCTAGGGCTGCGCGCGCACGAACGCGCAGCCAAATCAAGGCCCGATGGTATTACAGCCCCAAAAAAACGGCTGTGTGCTATAGGTAAGCCCATTGGATTCCGCATGATGCCGGGCTTGTGAAACATGGAAATCTTTCCGCCTCTATCCTCGTCTGAATTATTGCCCTTACCGGCGGGGTTGTCTCACCTGGAAAATTTGGCCGGTAAGGCGCAGGATTATGCCCGTAAAGCTCGTGCTGAAAATACTCATCGGGCTTATGCCGCCGATTGGAAACATTATACCCGATGGTGCGCGCGTCGCGGATTGTCAGAAACCCCGCCGGAACCCCAACAGATTGGCCTCTATCTGGCCGATTTGGCTTCGGCAGGGGGCGCGTCGGTTCGTTCCATCGAGCGTCGGTTGTCGGGATTGGCTTGGATGTTCCGACAGGGAAAAATGCCAATGGATCGCACAGATCCTCATATCCGAGAAGTCTTGGCCGGTATTAGAAAAGCCCATGGCCGTCCTCCTGTGACAAAAGAT
>Ga0302282_1000560_pt1 | contig 28555 bp, 19 predicted proteins | sample III_Fen_E1_3_FD_198763 | JGI IMG/M metagenome (GOLD analysis project Ga0302282, IMG submission 198763) | Peat permafrost microbial communities from Stordalen Mire near Abisko, Sweden - III_Fen_E1_3 | ecosystem: Environmental > Terrestrial > Soil > Wetlands > Permafrost | place: Sweden: Abisko... | reverse complement strand
GGTCCCTGCATCTCGCGGAAGCGGGCAGCATTCCAGAGTTTGTTGGCGAAGTTGCGTCCCTCCTCGACCACCTTCTCGTCGAACTTGATATCCTGTCCCTGCGGGGCAACGCGGATGATCCCGAAGCGCAACCCGTCGGCCCCATACTTGGCGATGAGGTCGAGAGGATCAGGTGAATTGCCGAGGCTCTTGGACATTTTGCGTCCCGATTTGTCGCGGATGATGCCAGTGAAATAGACATCCTTGAAGGGAATCTCTCCGGTGTATTCCAGTCCCGCCATGATCATGCGGGCGACCCAGAAGAAGATGATGTCGGGTCCGGTGACCAAGACGCTCGTCGGGTAGAACTTGGCGCGGGTGGCCGCATCCATCGTATCATGCGCCCAAAGCCAGGAAGAGAACCAAGTGTCGAGCACGTCGGAGTCCTGAGTCCAGTTTTCACCAGGAGATTCGAGTTGCACGCGCGGAGTCTCGTCGGAGCCTTCCGCCGGATACCAGACGGGGATGCGGTGGCCCCACCAGAGTTGACGGCTAATACACCAGTCCTGAATGTTTTCCAGCCAATGGTCATAGACCTTTTCCCAACGCTGGGGAAAGAAGCGGATCAGTCCGTTACGGACGGCGTCGCGAGCCTCGAGGGTCTTCGGATATTTCAGGAACCATTGTTCGCTCAGGCGGGGCTCAATGGGGACATCGGCTCTCTCACTGAAGCCGACATTGTTCTCATACGGCTCTTCCTTGGTAAGGAGTCCGAGCTCGCGGAGTCGTTCGATAGCCTCCACGCGGGCCTCGAAGCGATCGAGTCCGGCAAAGCCCTCACCGGCGAGATCGTTCAGGCTCCCGTTGGGATTCATGATGTCGATCAATCCGATTTCAGGATGACGCTGGTAGATTTCGTAATCGGCCTTGTCGTGGGCTGGGGTGACCTTCAGAACGCCGGTGCCGAATTCAAAATCGACGGCTTCATCACCGATAATCGGGAGCAGGACTTCTGTCTCCAGAGGGAGAGGGCGACGGACATGCAGCCCAATGAGGTGGGCGTAGCGCTCGTCCTTAGGATTCACTGCGATGGCGGTGTCTCCCATGATCGTCTCAGGGCGCGTGGTGGCGATCTCAAGCCAGCTTCCTGGACTTTCGACAACCTCCAGTTTGAAATGGCAGAGATATCCTTTCTGTTTCTTGGGGATGACTTCTTCGTCGCTGAGTGCGGTCAGGGAAACAGGGCACCAGTTGACCATCCGCTTGCCACGGTAGATGAGACCCTTGTTGTAAAGATCGATGAAGACCTCCTGCACCTTGCGAGCGTAGGCGCCGTCCATGGTGAAACGCTCACGGCCCCAGTCGCAGGAGCAGCCGAGCTTCTGCAGTTGTTTGATGATAATGCCGCCGTGCTTTTCCTTCCATTCCCAGACTTTTTTGAGGAATGCCTCGCGCCCGAGATCGTGGCGGGTTTTCTTTTCCTCTTTACGGAGTTGCCGTTCCACGACGGTCTGCGTGGCGATGCCCGCATGGTCGGTGCCTGGGAGCCAGAGGACTTCGTGTCCTGTCTGACGGGCGCGACGGGCGAGTATGTCCTGCAGGGTATTGTTGAGGACGTGGCCGAGGGTCAGGACGCCGGTCACATTCGGGGGAGGTATGACCAGGGAGTAGGCCGGGGCGGTTGAGGCAGGATCAGCGGTGAAGCAGCCCGAAGCTCTCCAGCGGTCATACCATTCCTGTTCGACATCACCGGGGGCGTAGGCTTTGGAAATTTCACTCATGGGAAGCAGGAGAGGAAACACTCCCGAGTGCAGAAAAACAAGTTCACATCCCTTGTGCTCGCAGGAATGTCGTTCAAAACCCTTGTCAGAAGTTCGCTGAAGGGGTAGGATGCCGACCCTTAAAAAAATGACGACAACAGAAACAGCAGAAATCGCAGCACTCCGGCTGCATGACAACGACACCGGCAGCGCCGACGTTCAGGTTGCCAATCTCACCCAGAGAATCACGACATTGACCGAGCACCTCAAAGGCAACGCCAAGGATCACTCCTCACGTCGCGGCCTTCTCAAGATGGTTGCCACGCGCCGCCGTCTTCTTGACTACCTGAAAGATACCGCTTCCGAGCGTTACCAGGCAGTCCTCGAGAAGCTCAACCTTCGCAAATAGAAAACTGCAGGAGTAGATTTTTCAGAGACCCGCTCCCCCCACGGGTCCTGTGACCCGATGCTCAACGAGTCGATGACTCAGGGCGGAAATCGGGCTTCTGGTAATTCTCTCCTAGTTACCGCCTTTTTATTCATCTCTCTTCCTTTTTTAGAGAGGTCTCCTTGTTGGAGAAAAAGGCAATCCCACCCCACTACCTGATGCAGGCACTTACAATCGTGTGCCATCCGCAACCAAGGGCCAACTAAATCAGAGCCCATCGCGGAGTTCGCATTCCAACCCAAGAAACACATCCCATGTCACACACAACTATCACGGCCAACGTAGGCCAGAATCCCATCTCGTTTGAAACCGGCAAGATTGCCAAGCTTGCCGACGGCGCCGTCATGGTCAGCTCCGGCGAAACCATCGTTCTCGTCAGCGCAGTCTCCGCCACCTCCGTCAAGGAAGGGCAGGACTTCTTCCCCCTGACTGTTGATTACAAGGAAAAAGCCGCCGCGGTTGGCAAGTTCCCAGGGGGTTATTTCAAGCGTGAAGGCCGTCCAAGCGAGAAGGAGATCCTCACGGCTCGTATGACCGATCGTCCTCTGCGCCCGCTCTTCCCCAAGAATTACTTCTACGATACTCAGATCATCAGCATCCTCCTCTCGGCGGACGGCCAGATCGATCCCGATATCCTTTCCATCAATGGTGCTTCAGCCGCTCTCTGCGTCTCCGATATCCCGTTTGAGAAGCCGATCGCCGCAGTACGCGTCGGTCGTATCAATGGCCAGTTCGTCGTGAACCCCACCCACACCGAGCGTGAGGAGAGCGATCTCGACCTTGTTTATGTCGGTGATGGCGAGCAGGTCATCATGATCGAAGGTGCCGCCAACGAGCTTCCTGAAGAGGAGTTCAAGAAGGCCCTTGATTTTGCACGTGAGCAGACCCGTCCTCTCATTGCCGCCCAGAAGGAGTTGATCGCCAAGGCCGGAAAAACGAAGCGCGAATTCACCCTCCTCAATGTCGATGAAGGGATGCTGGAGATTGCTTATCAGGTAGCCGGTGACCGTATCGAAGCCGCTCTCTACACCCCGAGCAAGGTCGCCCGTGGGAAGGCGGTAGGAGCCCTCCGCGAGGAAGTGGGCGCCAAGATTCTTGAGACCTTTCCAGCTGCCACCAAATTCGAGATCAGCCAGGCGTTCGACTACCTTCAGAAGAAGGCTTTCCGCGTCAGCATTCTTGACAAGCAGAAGCGTTGCGACGGGCGTGCCCTCCTCGAACTTCGCCAACTTTCCAGCGAAACCACCGTGCTGCCTCGCGCTCATGGTTCAGCTCTCTTCGCCCGTGGTGAGACTCAGGCTCTTGCCCTTGCGACCCTTGCCACTTCCGATGAGGCCCAGATGATCGACGGATACGGTGGCGGAGAGACGACCAAAAGTTTCCTGCTCCACTACAATTTCCCTCCTTTCAGCGTCGGAGAGACGGGTCGATTCGGTGGTCAGAACCGCCGCGAGATCGGACATGGAGCTCTTGCTGAGCGTTCCATTTTCCCGGTCATTCCAAGCCTACAGGAGTTCCCTTACGCACTGCGCGTGACCAGTGAGGTCATGGAGTCCAATGGTTCCACGTCAATGGCCTCTGTCTGCGCGGGCGTCCTCGCCCTCCTCGATGCAGGTGTGCCTCTCAAACGTCCCGTTGCCGGCATCTCTGTCGGTCTCGTCACCGAGAATGACGCTGCCGGAAATCTCACCCGCCACACCCTTCTTACCGACATCATCGGTAGCGAGGATCACTTCGGCGACATGGATTTCAAACTCTGTGGAACCGAAGAGGGAGTCACTGGATTCCAGCTTGATCTCAAGCTCAAGGGGATCAGCCATGAACTCATGGCTGCCGCGATCGACGACGCCCGCAAGAACCGCGGCCTGATCCTGGATCACATGAAGCAGACTCTTCCTTCCCATCGCGGGGAGATGAGCAAGTATGCTCCACGCATCGAGACGGTGAAGGTTCCTCAGGACAAGATCGGACTCATCATTGGTCCTGGTGGCAAGACCATCAAGAGCATCGTCGCCGAGACCGGTGCCGAGATCAACATTGAGGACGATGGTTCCGTGAATATCTACTCCAGCAACGGCGAGAGCCTGAAGCGTGCCAAGGAGATCATCCTGGGCATGATCAAGGAGATCACCGTCGGTGACATCTATCAGGGCACGGTAGTTTCGATTAAAGACTTCGGTGCTTTCGTCGAAGTGCTTCCCGGCAAGGATGGACTCGTTCACATTTCTGAATTGGCAGACGCCCGCGTGAACCGTGTGGAAGATGTCGTCAAGAGCGGCGATGTCATCTGGGTCAAGTGCATCGGCGTCGATGACAAGGGGCGCGTGAAACTGAGCCGCAAGGCCGCGATGAAAGAACGCGATCAGGCTGCCGCCGAGGCTCCTGCACTCGTAGCGTAACTCTTTTTTAAAAAGATTCAGAAAAAGCGCTTTCCGGAAATGGAAAGCGCTTTTTCATGCCCGCACTTCATGAGCAGGATTACTTGAGTTCACCAGATTCATAGGCGAGGGCCGATCTCTTGGTGCGATAATCATAACGGGCAGTGATGGCACTGATCTCCGCCTGGATTCTCTGAAGGTCAGCTTGGTTTAATTCGACGATGGAGCTGCTGCCCACGGAGTAGCGGCTTTGAGCGAGTTGAAAGCCGGAGTCGGCAGCGGCTGCAAAATCATCGGCAACGTTGATGGATTGAAAGGATGTTTTTACTTGGATCCAAGCATTACGCACACTCCTGATGATGCCTGTCTCTTTGTCGATCAGATCATCCTGAATCGCTTTTTCCTGAAGCTCGGCCTGTTTCTGCTCGGCACTGAGACGTCCTCCCGTGAAAAGAGGCACACTGACATTGACGCCGAACATACCGTAATCATGGGAGAGTCCTTCGCTTTGCGCTGCCTCATAGGGGTTGATTCCGCCCGCAGCAATGCCCGTGATGGAGGGGAGTCGTGATGCCTTGACTGATGCTGCCCTTTTCAAAGACGCATCCCTCTCATAGCGCAGGGAGATGAGATCGGGTCGCAGAGAGAGAGACTCGGCGAGAACCGTCTCCAGTGCCGTTGGCATGGAGGGCGTTGCCTCGGTATCGGTCAACAGGAAGTTGGGCTCCATTTCCGAGCCGATGGCGGCAGAGAGATCGGACATCGCCTCTTCTTTCCTGCCCTGAGCATCGACGAGCATGAGTCTTGCCTGGGCAAGATTGGCTTCCTCAAGCCGCTTATCGAGATCCGATCGGAGGTTGCTGGCTGTCAGGACCGTGATTTGCTCATAAAGCACCCGATGGGTATTCACTTCCTGTTGAGCGACTTTGACTAACGCTTCGGAGCCGAGCGCGGCGAAGTAACAGCGGTCCACATTGAGCAGAATCAGGGCGCGGGCGGCATCTAGGCGTTCTTTGGCCGATTTTGCTTCCAGTCGGGAAGTGGAAACAAGAAGGGGAGTGCGACCAAAATCAAAAATGAGCTGTGAAAGATACAGACCATCTGACTGGCGGGTGCGAATACCGGAATCGTTTAAGCCGGAAAGGGCGGCCCCGAGACGGGAATCATCGCCTTGTGCCTTGGCGATAACGGCATTGCCATTCAACTGAGGCAGGAGATCCGCCTGTGCAATCGAGATTCCCTGAAGGGCGGCTGCTGCGCGTACTGCGGCAGCAGCAATCATCGGGTGATGTTCCAGGGCATAAGTCTCCGCCTGTTGCAACGAGAGCTTCAGGGGTTCGTTCTGAGGAGTCTGTGTTGAGGAAGACTGAGGGGATGACGTTGTTTTTTTCTGTTTGGGTTCCTGCTGATTGTTGGCGCGGGCTTGCGACGGATAAAGAGCAGTGAGTGCAAGGATAAGAAGCGCCAAGCTGCGGGGCAGATTTGGAAAGTGTCGAGAGTTCATAGGATGTCTAGGCGCCTCCAAATGCGTCAGGGATGGGTGGAAGTTCATTTGCTTGCTTGCTCTTGCGGCCATGGACAAGCAGGAAGGCAGCGGGAACGATGACGACTGTCAGGATGACGCTCACCCCGAGTCCTCCGATAATCGAGCGTGCCAGAGGTGCATAGGCTTCGCTTCCTTCGCCGAATTTAAGAGCCATCGGGATAAGTCCGATGAGGGTGGCAAGAGAGGTCATCAGGACGGGACGAAGACGGACCCGGGCCGCCTGACTGACCGCCTGGCGCACCGGGACGCCTTCCTCGATAAGCCGGTGGGTAAATTCCACAATCAGTATGCTGTTGGATGCCACGATGCCAACGAGCATCACTACGCCCATCAACGACATGATGTTGAGCGTAGTGCCCGAGAGGGAGAGCATCAGCAACACACCGGTTAGTCCGGGTGGCACGGCAAGCAGGATTAGGAAGGGATCCATGAACGATCGGAACTGGGCGACGAGGATAAGGTAGACCAGCACGATGGCCAGGATGAGTCCCATCCCGAAGGAGCTGAAGGAGGAGCGCATGGCCTGCACGGAACCTCGCACCGCGATGGTGGTGTTTTCCGGCAACTGTGTCTGATCCACGATCTTCTGCACCTGGGTATAAACATGGCTCAAATCTTCCCCCTTCGGGGAAACATAGACATCCACTGTCCGCCGTATCTGATAATGATCCACTTCAGTCGGTGTCAGGATATGAGAGATATGGACGACGGAATCAAGCCGTGTCGGTTCCTTGAGCGAGGGAGCCCTCAAGGGCATCGCTCCCAGGCTGGCGATGTTTTTGATCACATTCTCGGGGTACTGCACGGTGAGCAGGTAGTTATTACCCGTCTTGGGATCAATCCAATAGCTTGGCGCAATCATGCCGTTGGAAGTCAGCGCGGTAATCAGGCTGTCCACGAGTTCTTTTGCTGAGAGTCCGAGTTCGCTTGCCCGTTCGCGATCAATATCCACTTTCAGGGAGGGATAATCGACATCTTGAGGCACCATCACATCGCTGACACCCGGCAGGGCTCTTGCCTGTTTTGCGATCTGGGTGGCGATTGCGTGATCGCTCTCCAGATCCGTTCCGCTGATTTGAATGTCCAGTGGTGCGGGGACACCCTGATTCAGAATGGCATCGACCAGACCACCGGTCTGGAAATAGGCGCTCACTTGCGGCAGGTCGCGCAACAGTCGGGCACGCACCCTGTCCATGTAGGCAAAGCTGGAGAGTTGATGCCCTGCGTTGAGTCCTACCTGTACAAAGGCGGTGTGCGGTGCGGAGTTGGGCGTCAGGATGGAGGAGAAGCCCGGTGTGATGCCGATGTTGGAAACAATGATCTTGAGATCTTTTGAGGGAACCTCTTCGCGGACGATTTGTTCGACTTGGCCAATGAGTTGGTCGGTCAACTCCAGTCGGGTACCTGATGGCGCTTTGACATTGATGACAAATTGACCGGGATCCGTGCGGGGGAAGTAGGATTTGCCAATGGTCGGATAAAGCAGCAGGCTGAGCACGAAGATGCCTGTGATGACGAGTACGGTGGTCAGGGGATGCTTCAGACAGGGAGCAAGGATTTCCTCGAAGCGGTCCAGCATCGCGTTGAACCCTCGATTGAACCAGGCATTGAAACGGGAGCCCCATTGTTGATGCGGTTGCTTATAGTCGGGTAAGAGACGGGCGTCCTCTCCCACATCAATTCCCTGATGTCCTTGGATAAAGTTTGCACAAAACAACGGCACGACTGTCATAGCAACGAAGTAGGAGGCAAAGAGCGACAGCACCACGGAGATCGCGAGGGCCGAAAAGAGAAACTGGCTCACTCCGTACAGAAAGGTGACTGGGAAGAAAACCACGGCTGTGGCCAGGGTAGCTGCCAGCACGGGGAGCGAGACTTCCTCCCCACCGCGTTCGGCGGCCACCACGGGTGATTCCCCAAGTTCCAGATGACGGAAGATGTTTTCCAGAACCACCACCGAGTTGTCAATGAGTCGGGAAAAAGCCAGGGCCAGTCCGCCCAGGATCATCGTGTTGACGCTGCTGCCGCCCATCCCGAGCATGATGAATGCGGCGAGTGCGGAAAGCGGCACGGAGAGAAACACCGCTAGGGTGGCCCGCATGTTTCCCAGGAAGATCAAGATCATCAGCCCTGTGAGTACCATGCCGATCGCGCCTTCATGGATCAGGTTGTCGATGGCTGATTTAACGAAAACGGACTGATCGAACACCACCTGGGTGACCAGTTGCTTGGGCACATCCAGGAGCTTGGAAACAACCTGTTTGACGCCATCCACCACGGCGATTGTGTTGGCATTCCCTCCCTGCTTTAGCACAGGCAGATAGACCGATGCCTGACCGTTGACCCTCACCTTATTTACCTGAATTTGGGAGGAATCCTGGGCCTTGCCCACATCCGCCACCAGCACCGAGGACTCTCCCACCGTTTTGAGCGGCAGCATGTTGATGTCCTGCATGGCATTGATCTGGCTGTTGGCATAAACATTGTAATCATAAGGGCCGATTTTCACGTCGCCCGCCGGCAAAATGAGGTTGGCCTCATTCACGGTGCGCACCACATCCATGACGCTCAAGTCGTGAGCCTCCAGTTTCTGAGGATCGACATAGACCATGATCTGTCGGTACTTGCCGCCAAAGGCTGGTGGTACCGATGCGCCCGGAACACCGGCCATTTGGTTGCGGATGGTGAACTGGCCCAGATCGCGCAACTGGGATTCGCTTAATCCCTCACCCTTGAGAGTGACAAGGCAGACTGGCAGACTGGAGGCGTCAAACTGCATCACGATGGGAGGCAGTGTGCCCGGCGGCAGATAACGCAGGCTGGCCATCGCGAGGTTGGCGACGCTGGTGACATCCGAATCGGGATTGGAGCCCGGCTGGAAGTAGACTTTAATCAGGCTGACCCCAGTGAGGGAGCGGGACTCCATGTGGTCGATGCCCGAGGCCAGGGTGAACATGCGCTCGAATTGGCCGGTAATGTCGTTCTCGATCTGCTCGGGAGGCATGCCTGCATAGAAGGTGGCGACAACCACCACGGGGATTTTGATGGGTGGAAACAAATCCACCGGCATCCGCACCAGGCTTGTGACGCCCACAACGCAAATCATCAGGCAGATGACGATGATCAAATAAGGGTAACGAATGGCAAAGCGCGACATGGCTGTTTTCGGTGAAATTCAGTTCGCGACGCCGCAAGCGTTTTGAATCAAGTTTTCAGCTGGGCAGAGACTCATGGGATCTTTGGCTGCACGACGAGTTTCGGTTCCACCTTTTCACCGGGATGCACCTGGGAGCGATTCCCGATCATCACCAGATCTCCTTCCTTCAGGCCCTCAGTGACTTCGTAGTTATCGGGCGTTTCGATGCCAAGCTTTACCGGACGGGATTCAATTTCATGGTTATCGTTGATGATGTAGACGGAGGGATCCTTGGGGTTGCTGATCGCCTCGATGGGGATGGCCAGACTGTTGGAGTGTGATTCGTACTTGAACTGCACTACTGCATACATCCCCGGCACAATTTCCAGGTTGGGATTCTCCACCAACATTTCGGTGATCATTGTCCGGGTTTCATCGTTTACCTGATCGGTGAAACGCGTGATTTTTCCGGTGAAGAATTTTCCTCCGAGGGAATCGACCCGCACGGTCACGGGATCGCCGAGATGGACATCCTTCACATACTCAACAGAAACCGGAAAATCGAGACGCAGGCGGTAATTGTCCGATATCCGGAGCATCGTTTGTGATTTGTCGGAACTGGTGCCTGCCTGGACGAGTGCGCCGGGATCGACGGAACGCTTCGTGATTACTCCGTCGAACGGTGCGCTGATCTTCGTGTAGTTGACGAGGGTTTGGAATTTCTCGACGGTGGCCTTGGCTGCGGCAACCGCAGCAGCGGCAGCGGCATCCTTCGATTGAGCGGTGTCGATATCCTGTTGTGCGACCAGTTTCGGGTGCTCCGTATTGACCTCCTGCAAACGAGTGAAGATTAGGTGTGCATTGGAGGCCTCCGCTTCCGCCTGCTGCTGTGTGGCCATGGCGTTGTGGAGCTGATCAGTTAATTCGGGCACTTCCAACGTCGCCAGGATCTGGCCCTGTTTCACTTGGTCTCCGAAATCCACATTCATCTGAGCCACATAACCAGTCACCATGGCATGGAGTTCCGATTCCACATAGGGCCGGAACTCGGCAGGGATGGGAACCTCACTGGAAAGATCCTGACGCGTCACCTTGGCTGCGGACACGCTGGGAAGGGCTTCAGAAGATGTCTGAGGAGATCTTCCGCAAGACATTAGTGCGAAGAGAATCCCGGAGATCCCGACGATCGGCAGAAGAAGGAAGGGTCCTCGGAGGTTTTTTTTCCTGGAGTGAAGCTCTGTGGGGGAAACAGCTGCTTCGTGACGAGGCTCAGTGAGTACAGGCTGCTTCTGTTGCGGGTGATGGGGTTCCATGATGGAGTTTCAGTTGTTCATACAAGGGTGCTAGAGCACCATTTGTTCTGGTGGAGGGGTAACTTGATGGTGACCGTGCATCCGCCTTCGCTGTTGTTTTTGATTGTTGCGGTGCCCCGATGGGTTTCGCAGACGGATTTGACGATCGAAAGCCCGATGCCGCTGCCGTCCGTCCGCTGCACACGTTCATCCTTTGCCCGGTAAAAGCTTTCAAACACATGGGGCAACGCCGTTTCGGGAATTCCAAAGCCGCTATCCTGAAGATCCAATCGTGCTGAAGTGCCCTCGGCCCGGGTTGTCAGTAAGATCCGGCCTCCCGGGGGTGTGAATTTGATGGCATTGTCCAGCAGATTGACGACTAACTGCCTCACGCGAACCGTGTCTCCCAAGATTTCCAGATGCGCTCCCGTCTCAATCTGGAATGACAGTTCCTTTTCCTGCGTCAGAGGCAGCAACTGTTCGCAGGTATGCTGGACAAGACTGGAAAAATCAAAAGGGGCCGGTTCCGACAGTTGCTCGCCGGCCTCCATGCGAGTGATGGCAAATAATCCCTTCACCATTTTGGCAAGATGCTCGGCCTCCTCCAGAACGCTGGCGATACGATCTCGGGATTCGAAGGTAAGATCTTTTTGTCGGAGAAGGGACTCGAGTTCGCCGATGATGATGGTGAGAGGAGTCCTGAGTTCATGGGAGGCGTGTGTGGCAAATCGCTGAGAATGACTGAAGGAAGATTCAAGCCTGGCAATCATCTCGTTGATCGCCGTGGCGAGAGTTTCCAGTTCATCGCCGGTGTGCGCAATCGGCAACCTCTTCTTAAGATTGCTGGAGGTGATGTTGTTCATCTCGGTGATAATTTCGCGGAGGGGCTGGAGCGAGCGGTTGGTCAGGACGAATCCGCCGGTGATCGCGATGAGCAATACAAGGGGGACCGCGACGAGAAACATCATCAGATAGGAGTCGGTGGCCTGATCCACGGGAACAAGAGAGGCCCCGACTTCGATGAGATAGTTCTCTCCGGAAACCTCCGCGCGCCGATCGGCGACCAGCATGTTTTGAGATTTTAAGGAGGAGGCCGACCGATTCTCCGCAAAAATTAGTCGTGGAACCTGAGCCGGATCAAAATTGCCGTCAGCGGGATCTCCCGACTGGTAGAGCACTGTTCCCGACTGATTGCTGATGCGGATGAAGCGGTCGTTTTTTTCTGGTGCATAGCTGGCGCAGATCTCGCTGATGATCTTTGCCGGTGGGAGTGCTTGGGATTGGAGTTCTAGCAGCGCTTCAATATGTTCGGCCCGTTGCTCAAGCGATCTTCCGAGAACGGAGGAAAGGTGGTGATGGAGCCAGAGGAGACTCGTCAAGGCAACGGCACCGCATGTCGCGAGGCACACGCAGGTGTGCCAAATACTGAGCCGGACACCAAAGGATCGGAGGTTCAATCCCATAGCTCTTTTTCGCTCAGATAATAACCCATGCCCCGAACCGTATGGATCAATTTGACGGGAAAGGGGTCATCCATTTTGCCGCGCAATTGGCGGATGTAGACATCCACAATATTGGTGAGTCCCTCATAGCCCTGATCCCAGACATTTTCGAGGATCATGGTGCGGGAGATAATTTTCCCGGAATTCAGGGCCAGGTACTCAAGGAGTGCAAACTCCCTTGAAGTTAATTTCAGCAGTTGTCCCTCTCTTTTAGCCTGACGGGACATCCTATCGATCACCAGATTGCCAACAACAAGATTATTGGATCTTGAGACGGCTCCTCGTCGGAGCAGGCTCTTCACCCGCACAACCAGCTCTGCAAAGTTGAAAGGCTTGGTTAGGTAGTCGTCAGCTCCCAATTCAAAATTTTCCACCTTGTCTGCGATGGCGTCTTTGGCGGTGAGCACAAGAATCGGAATTTCGATACTCGCTGCCCGCAGTCTTCTGATGACTTCTGTTCCATCGACAAGCGGAAGCATCAGATCAAGGATAATGAGGCTGTAAGGTTCGACTGTAGCCAAGGCAAGACCTTCGGCACCATCAACCGCCGTATCCACAAGAAATCTTTCGGAAGTCAATCCGGTCGAGATGATTCTGGAGACCTTTGGGTCGTCCTCAATGAGTAAGATTTTCATGAAGTATTGGGATTCTTAGCAGGATCACCTGAATACACCGTGAGGATAGCATTAATTTTTACTCATGTGGATGGTTGGCATGAAGGTTGTTGCTGAAAAAATCCGGGGCTCGTATTAAGCACTCTGGAGGAAGGTCCTAGCAGTCAGGGCCTAGGAATGGCCTTTGTCGGGACACGTGAGCAGGCGCTAAAAATCCAAGCGTCGCTAGCATGCTTCTGTGTCCACTTTCTGGGTTGCGGAAGCAAATGTGACGAAATTGTAACAATTGAAGTGTTTCCAGAAAATTCTAAACCCCTAAATTACCGGGTTCCTTAAAACAGAAATTAACGTTCCATTATGAAATTACGCCCTATCCCATTCCTGGCATCGCTGGGAATCGCCCTTACCCTTGCTGCCTCGGCAAGCGCGCAAACTTCAATTGATGGTAAGACCGTCCAAGCGCAGACGAATGCACCTGTCTGCTCCAAATTTGCGCTCCCTCCTTTTGTCTGGGCTCCTCCCACGCTGGAAGGTTGGTGGAGCGGTAAGAGCGGCACGGCCAATTGGTTCGGTTTGGGTGCCCCCTTGAGCGACTATGGGTTATCAATTACGGGTGCTGCCCGGGATGTCTATTTTGGTGAGCTTTCTGGAGGCTTGCCCAATCAGCCGAAGAGCAACTTCATCGAAGAGGTGAAGCTGCGCGCCACTTACGATTTTGCGAAGATTTTTGGTCTCGATGGGCTGACCATCACCTCGGGATGGCGTTATCGCAATGTTGCGGGTAACAACCCCGGGTATGCCGCCGGCACCCAAACCAGCCAAACCTCCAGTTGGAATCCCACGGACATGAGCAGCGGATTTGGCATGCGCATGATGTCTCAGATGCTCCAGTACTCTAACAGCCTTGGGTTCATCAACCTCGGCTTGGAGAATCCCTATGATCAGTTCCTGCAGCAGCCGCTCTCCAAACTGTTCGAAAACAACATGATCAATTCATCCAAGGGCATCGGCATGCAGCAAGGCCCCGGCATTCCTTATGGGGCGAATTACAGCTCGAAAACGGTCAATAGCACGAGGCTCTATGGTGCTTCCGCAGTTGGCTGGAGCAGCAGTTATCTTGCCTGGGGCGGTACGCTCAATGTCAAGCCCACCAGTGACACCTATGTCCAGAGCGGCCTCTATCAGGCTGTTGCTGGGGACACAGGGATCGCTCCCTCCCAGTATGGAGTTACCAGCGTTTATCCCTACACCGGCGTTCCGCAGAGCTATCTCGGTACGATGAAGTACAATGGCCAGACCTATCAGGTGGTCAATGCTTCCGGTCATCAAACCACGACGGTCAAGTCCATCGGGTTTGTCGCCGGTTACCAGAATAACCACGGCTTCACGACCGGAGGAGCCCCGGCATTCACTCCAGTTCCCACAAATACCGTGAATCCTGGAGGAGTCGGCGGTGGTTGGTCCGGCAATGGTGTTTTTAACATGAATGAAATCGGGTGGACCCCGAAGTTTGGTGCCGACAAGCTGGAGGGGCATTATGCTCTCGGTGGATATATCTGGGGGCTGCCAAATGATTCCTACTCGCCAACCGCCTACCAATATGCCTACGTCAACAAGGCGGGGCAGGTTGCCGTCGCCAACAGTACGAAGGCCTATCCTACCACCTATAACGGTCTCGCTTGGGGGCTTTATCTCCAAGCTGATCAGATGCTCTTCCGCCATCATGATGAGGAGACGGATCCGGCGAGTGGCAAGAATGTTGCTGATGGCAAGAATCCTACGCCCGATGCGCCTCATTCCTTCTCGGATCGCGGGCTCTACGCCATCAATGAGTTCAGTTTTACTCCCCCTCAGAATAATGAGATGCCTCTCTACTTCCAGACCGGCCTGATCTACAAGGGGCTCTTTGATGTTCGTCCAAAGGATAGCATGGGAGTCGTGGTTGGTGCCGGTTTCTATAGCTCCTATCTCAACAGCTGGACGCAGAGTCAGAATCAAACTCTCATCAATGCGAATAAGGGCGAAACAGCCAGCAATACTTATCCCAATGGACCAACCACCGTTAACGGTAAGTCGTACTACCAATATCTTCCTTACTACTCGTCCACAGAGGTTATTGAAGGTTTTTACAATGTTCAGATTAATCAATGGCTCGCTTTCAAGCCTTATGCCCAGTGCATCGTAAACCCTGCCGGTAACGGTACGGTTGGTACGGATTGGACTCTGGGTGCGCGTCTTTCGGCCATTTTTTAAAAACTCTCATCAGTTTTTGTTCAGTCGAATAGCCCCGCCTTCCGAGTTATACCGGAGGGCGGTTTGCTTTTCCGACCCAAAAGGTTGCCCTCAAAGGGGGCAAGTGAAGCAGTTAGAAAATGAAATTGACGATCTGTTGGGTCGTTTATTATAAATGCGACCTTCTCGATATTCTATAAAACCACACTTTTCCATGAATTTGAAAAATTTTCACCAACCGAAGCGGACGGCTCTTTTTCAAGGCGCCCTTTTTTTGATCGCTATAACGACTGCATCAGTCGTTTACGCGCAAACAACGAACAAACTTCCTTCTGAAACCCCCTTCCAGGTGCAAGCCGATGGCAAGACTCAACAAACTCTCCTAAGTACCAACACTCCATCCTCGCTGTTGAGCCGCTGGTGGAATGGTCCGAGTGCGCTCGATCAATGGTTCGGCCTTGGGCCCGTTCTCTCCGCTCATGGTTTAACGGTGACCGGGAGTGCCACCGAGCGTTATCTTGGCCAAGTCTCGGGTGGATACTCCTCCGCCAACCAGCCCCAGAGCAACTTCATCAACGAAGAGAAACTCAATGCATTGCTGAATTTCGCCGAGCTCTTTGGCAACGATGCGTTGAACGGCCTGACCTTTTCCTCCACCTGGCGCTATCGCAATGTTGGGAGTAATCCAGGCTTTGCTTCCGGTACGGCTTCTGGACCTTCCTCCACCTTCAATCCCAGTGCGCTGACCACCGGATTGGGTGTCCGCATCCTTCCTCAGTATCTTCAATACACCACGCCGAATAACTCCTTCACGATCAACGCCGGTTGGGAGAACCCATTCGAGCAGTTTCTCCAGCAGCCGCTCTCCAAGGAGTTCGACAACAACGCCATTGCTACGGCCAAGGGGATTGGTGCCACGTTGGGGGCCGGTATTCCTTATGTAAACACTTTGGCCAATCCCTCACTCGGTCAAACGGCGGCCAGCGGCTACACTCAGGGCAACGCTACCGGCAGCAAGGTCAAGTATTTCTCCACCAGCGGGGTGCCTTGGAGCAGCTCCTACGCTGCGTGGGGAGCGACGCTGAAGGTCAAGCCAAGTGGTGACACTTATGTGCAGTCGGGCCTCTACGAGGCGATTACCCAGGCAAACGGCATTCCTGCCACCCAGTTCTCAGCCACCCAAGTTTATCCCTACACCCAGGTTCCGGCCAGTCTGGCTGGGGCCTTCAATTCCACCGGTCTTGTCTACCAGAAGGTGGGGGCCAACGGGCAGCTTCTCTACAACAAGAACGGTACTCCGACTTTGACGGCCTCGGGATTCATTCCGGGCTATAATCAGAACCATGGCTTTAACTTCCAAGGCTCCCCGAGCATGAATGTCAACACGGCGGCCATCGGCTCCACTTCGGTTGTGAATCAAAACACGGGAGCGGTCACTTCAGCGGCCAATTACGGCTCCGATGGAGGATACAACTCCATGAATGGTCTCTACAATGTGAACGAAATCGGCTGGACTCCGAAATTTGGCTCGGACAAGAGCCTAGAGGGGCACTATGCCATCGGTGGCTATATCTGGGGTCAGGAGAATACGAGCTTCACCCCGGTCTCCTTTGCCTCCGAGGTCGTGACCACGAATTTCGTCACCACAACAGTTAAAGGCAAATCGGTCACCACGAAGAATACGACAACCTTTACGCCATACAATGCGAAGACTCCCTATCCAAGCCAGGAAAACAACCTTGCCTGGGGCATGTACTTCCAGGCCGATCAGCGCCTCTACGCGGTGAAGGAGCAGGTTTCCACCCCTTCGCTTGATGACAAGAATCCGGCCACGACGAGCACTAGGGTCACTGACAAGGGGCTCTACATGTTCAACGAGTTCACCTTCACCACTCCGGAGAACAATGTCATGCCGTTCTACTTCCAGACGGGTCTGGTCTATAAGGGGCTCATTCCGCACCGAGACAATGACAGTCTCGGTATCGCTTTGGGTACAGGCTTCTACAGTTCCTATTACAACCAGTATATCCATGACCAGAATCAGTCCCTGGTAAATGCCCTCGGCAGTTCGAAGAATGCCACGGTGCCCAATGGGCCGACCACAGCTTCGGCCAAGCAGCTTGGAACCGGAACTTCCACCACGGAGGTCTTCTACGGAGCCTATCTGCCAGTTTTTTCCACCACGGAAGTCATCGAGGCCTATTACAAGATTCAGATCAACAAATGGGCGAGTATCAGCCCCGATGCCCAATACATCATCAACCCAGCTGGCAATGCAACACTCGGAAATGAATGGATCCTCGGAGCAACTGCCAAGGTTGCCTTCTAATGCCTGGGAGGCTCTGACGGGAGGTCAGGTGGCTTGCAACTCCAGAAACAACTTTTTGATGGCGCTGCGGCAGAGATGAATGAAGGCACGTTCTGCTGACCTGATTTCACGGCCACAACTTACCTTGAGATATTTTTATAAAAAATTGACGACCTCTTTAATCGTCTTTAAGAAAGACGCCAGCTAATCGTTAAGACGATCAATTGATCACAAAGGCCACCAAGGTCGGTGTGATCTTCCAAGTAGAGTTTTCCCTTAACCAAGCAACACCCACCGATAACCAGATCCTATGAGCATCAAAAACACCCTTAGCCTTGGTCCCATTGCGGCCCGCAATCTCTCCACCGCCACGGTTACGATCCCACAATGGGATTATATTACCCCACGCTGGCTTCTTCATTTTCTCCCCTATGTGAACGTGGACGGAGGTGCCTATCGGGTGAACCGGGTTGCTGATAAAAAGGGTAAAGGTGGGGGACTTCTGCCCGAGCTTGCCACAGTCGGGGGAGGAGAGAATGAACTTCCCACCACCTACGTTGACTATGTCGAGGATCCTCGTGAACTCGAATTGAGCGCCATCACCACGGTGCTTCACACCCATACCCGTATCACTGATCTCTACAGCAACAAAATCGACCAGCTTCGTGAGCAGGTTCGCCTCACCGTGGAAGCGGTCAAGGAACGCGAGGAGCACGAACTCATTAACAATGCAGATTTCGGTCTGCTCAAGGAGATCACTCCCTCCCAGCGCATCAAGACCCGGAAAGGCCCTCCAACACCCGACGATCTCGACGAGCTGCTGACCCTGATCTGGAAGCGCCCCGCCTTTTTCCTGGCACATCCCAAGGCAATCGCCGCCTTTGGCCGTGAGGCAACTCGTCGCGGTGTACCCCCGGTTGTAGTTAACCTTTTTGGCTCCCCCTTCATCACCTGGAGAGGAGTGCCGCTTGTTCCCTCGAACAAGCTCCCAATCGCCAAGGATGGCACAACTCGCGTTCTCCTCCTCAGGGTGGGTGAGGACAAGCGTGGTGTGGTCGGACTCCAGAAAGTCGGTGTTGCTGGCGAGGTGGAACCAGGTCTTTCCGTCCGCTACAGTGGCACGAGTGACAACTCGATCGCCTCGCATCTCGTAACCCGTTATTTCTCGCTGGCTGTGCTTGCTGAAGATGCCATCGCCAGTCTCGATGGAGTCGTTCTCAACCACTTCCACGAATATGTCTGAGACTGTTCTTGAAGCTCCTGATGCTTTCTCCCCTCTTGCGGGGGAGGAAGTTCCTCATTCCGACCTTGTCGCGGGATTATTCCGCGAAGTGCTTTCGAAGAATTCCCTGCCAGGCTTGGAGTCCTCTGTCGTGACTCCGAAGGGAATCGTGTCGGAAGAGTCAGTTGTGCAGGAACAGTTCCCCACATCGGAGGCGCTGAATCCTCCTCCGATTCACACAGGGGCACCGGCGCCGATCTCCTCCGAATCATCGGCGGAGTCAGCCGTTCCCGAGGAATCATCGCGTGTTGTTACTTCTCAGGTTGGTTTTCCTTACGGTGAGTCCGCGAGTCCGTATCACTCATTGTCGTCCTTAAGTTGGGTGAGTGAACCAGCGTCTGGTGATTACGCGCAGTTCAACCATGACCGTGAAATTGAGTCTTCGGATTACTATTTTCTCGAACGTTCCGGAGATGGTGTGAAATCGCCAGTTTCCAGTTGGGGAAACGGTGCCAGTCACCCCATTCCCACGTTCGATTTGGAGGCAGTGCGGCGAGATTTTCCAGCACTGAATCAGGAGATGAATGGGCACCCGCTTGTCTTCCTCGACAATGCTGCCACCACGCAGAAGCCTTGGGCGGTTATTGATGCCACGTCGCACTTTTACGAGCGTGACAACACCAATATTCACCGCGCTGCGTATGAACTTGCGGAGCGTGCAACCGCAGCCTTCGAAAATGCGCGGGAAAAAGTCCGTCAATTTCTCGGAGCCGCTGACAAGAAGGAGATCGTCTTTGTGCGTGGCACGACGGAGGCGATCAATCTCGTTGCCAATACGTTTGGCCGCAAGTTTATCGGTCGGGGGGATGAGATCATCCTGACCACGCTGGAACATCATGCCAACATCGTGCCGTGGCAGCTGCTTGCCGAACAGGTTGGCGCCGTGATCCGGGTGGTGCCGATTAATGACCGCGGGGAGCTGATCCTTGAAGAGTTTGTTCGCCTGCTCAATCCCCGCACCAAGCTGGTGAGTGTCGCCCATGTCTCGAATGCCCTTGGGACGATCAATCCCGTCGAACAGATCATCCAGCTTGCCCATGCGCGCGGTGTGCATGTCCTTGTCGATGGGGCTCAATCCACCCCTCATCTGCCAATCAACGTGCAGGCCCTTGATGCTGATTTTTTTGTCTTTTCGGGACACAAGGTTTTTGGGCCGACGGGTATCGGTGCCCTATACGCAAAGGCTCATCTCTTGGAACTCCTGCCGCCTTGGCAGGGCGGGGGGCATATGATCCGGGACGTCACCTTTGAGAAAACGATTTATCAGGATGCGCCGGAGAAATTCGAGGCTGGCACACCGGACATCGCCGGTACTGTCGGGTTGGGTGCGGCTATCGATTACCTCTTTGGCATCGGCATTCCTGCCATTGCCGCCTATGAGCATGCCCTTCTTGAATATGCCACCGGACTTCTCAGTGAGGTGCCGGGACTGAAGTTCATTGGAACCGCGACCAACAAGGCCAGCGTTCTTTCCTTCATCATCCCGGGCCTTCGGAACGAAGTGATCGCCTCCCATCTCGACAAGCGAGGCATCGCTGTCCGGGCCGGTCACCATTGCGCCCTTCCAGCACAACGCCACTTCGGACTTGAGAGCACCGTGCGCCCCTCCTTGGCCTTCTACAACTCACGAAATGATGTGGAGGCTCTGGTTCAGGGACTTCACTCCCTGATTAGAAAATAACACACCACCAATACATTCCATGCCTATCTATTCCAACGTCACGGCCACGGTCGGCCACACACCCCTGATCAAGCTAAACCGCCTTTCCCGCGGGCTTGATGCAACCATCGCCGTGAAGGGAGAATTTTTTAATCCTCTGGGCAGCGTTAAGGATCGCATCGGGGCAGCCATGATTGATGCGGCGGAAAAGGATGGGTTAATTTCGCCCAGCACCACCATCATCGAGCCAACCAGTGGCAACACAGGGATCGCTCTGGCTTTCGTGGCAGCCGCCCGAGGCTACAAGCTGATCCTGACGATGCCGGAAAGCATGAGCCTTGAGCGTCGCACCCTTCTTGCTCTTCTCGGTGCGAAACTTGTGCTCACACCGGCGGCTGAAGGAATGAAGGGAGCCATTGCTCGTGCAGAGCAGTTGCGCGCCGAAATTTCTGACTCCTGGGTGCCACAGCAGTTTAACAACCCTGCAAATCCTGCCATTCACCGGGCGACGACTGCCGAGGAAATCTGGAGTGATACTGATGGTCGTATTGATATCCTTGTCTCCGCCGTCGGCACCGGCGGCACGATCACCGGCGTGAGCGAGGTGATCAAGGGACGGAAAAAGGAATTTCAGGCGATTGCCGTGGAACCCAAGGATTCCCCGGTCATCACCCAGACGCGCAATGGTGAAACCGTGAAACCCGGCCCGCACAAGATCCAGGGAACGGGTGCCGGCTTCGTTCCCAAGAACCTGAATCTCGAGATCATTGATTCGGTGATCACGGTCAGCAACGAAGAGGCCATTGAGACAGCCCGTCGTCTTGCAAAAGAGGAGGGGATTCTCGCCGGTATCTCAACCGGCGCCAATGTCTGGGCAGCGCTTCAAGTGGCAGCTCTCCCTGAAAACAAGGGAAAACTGATCGTCACCATTGGCTGCTCCACCGGAGAACGCTACCTCAGCACGGCTCTGGCCGAAGAGGCGCGGGCAGCTGTTTCCTAGGCCGTTGCCCCGATGGGGGCTTCAAGAAGTTGCATCTTCCCGAAATGTCCTTAAAAACATTGCGGGAAGTCGTTCAACGAGTGAATGATTCACCGGCTTTGGCCGTTACCCATGCACGAATTTCTCCAGCAACTCATTAACGGGCTCTCACTCGGTGCCATCTACGCGCTGATCGCTTTGGGGTACAGCATGGTCTACGGCCTGCTGAAGTTCATTAACTTCGCCCATGGTGATGTCTTGATGGTTGGGGCCTTTGCCGGTTACTACGCCGCTCCACTGGCGAAGAGGTTCTTTCCCGACCCCTGGATGACGACGACGGCCGTGCTGCTCTTTGCCATGCTGGTCTGTGCCGTTCTGGGAGTGCTGATTGAACGACTGGCCTATCGACCACTACGCAATCAGCCCAAACTTTCCGTGCTCATCACCTCCATTGGGGTTTCTCTGCTGCTCTCTTACGGCGGACAAATCGTTTTCGGCGTCAACCAGAAGCCCTTTCCCGATCTTCTGCCGCCGATCAGTGTTTCCCTGGGTGCTGGCGTTACGATTTCGGGAAATCATCTGCTGGTCATGGCGGTGACGGTTGTTCTTCTAATCGCCTTGCGGGAGATCGTGCTTCGCACCCGTTTCGGATTGGGTCTCCGTGCCCTCTCCCAGAATCAGGATGCCGCTGCTTTGATGGGGGTCAACAGCAACAAGGTGATCGCAATGACCTTCGCCCTTGGCTCGGCACTTGCCGGGGCAGCCGGGGTGCTCTATGCGATGAATATTCATTCCATCGAGCCGCTGATGGGAACGCTGCCCGGCATCAAGGCGTTTGTCGCCGCGGTCCTTGGTGGCATCGGTAGTCTTCCAGGCGCAGCGGTTGGCGGTGTGCTTCTCGGATTAAGCGAATGTTTGCTCGGAGGTTCGGATCTCTCCTCGTACCGGGATGCCATTGCCTTCGGTCTTCTGATTATCATTCTGCTGATACGTCCTTCCGGACTTTTTGGAAGTTCAGCTACAGAAAAAGTTTAGGAATCGCTGAGTCGCTTTTCCTTGTACGGTTACCGCTTGACGCCCGTGACACATGGTGCTTTTTAGGGAGTTAGGGTTTTCAAATCAACTCCCCATGAACATAAAAAACTGCCTTTCTCTGGTTTGCCTCGCAGTTTTGACGCTGGCGACTTTTTCGCAGGGCTTTGCTCAATCGGTTTTAGGAAATCAAGCGCAGATCAAACCATCTCTTCAATGGAAGTATGGTTGGAGGGATGGTCGCTTCAACAATACCACTGGCAGTGCCCGTGGTGGAAACTCACTCCCGCAGGCTGGGACGGCCCTCAGTTCGGGTTACACACCTGCCCAGCTCTCGCATGCCTATGGCTTCGATCAGATTGCAACAAACGGCAATGGAGTGGGAGAGGTGATTGCCATTGTGGATGCCTATGGAAGCAGCAATATCCAGGCTGATCTGAACACTTTCAGTGTCGCGTATGGCATCCCTGCCTCCACCGTGAACGTGGTTTACTCCTCCGGGACGGTGAGGGCCAGCGACTCCGGATGGGCTGGTGAGACAGCGCTGGATGTGGAGTGGGCTCATGCGATGGCGCCCGGGGCGACACTGGTTCTGGTGGTTGCTCCAGATTCCTCTGTCAGCAGTTTGATGGCAGCGGTGGATTATGCTGTTTCCACCGTCAAGGCCGACGTTGTCTCCATGAGCTGGGGATCTACGGAATTTTCAGGAGAAAAATCCTATGACTCTTCATTCAATAAATCCGGGGTTGTCTTTGTGGCAGCCGCCGGAGATACGGGTGGCGTGGTCAACTGGCCAGCCAGTTCTCCGTTCGTGCTTGGGATTGGAGGAACTTCAATGGTCTATAACACAACTTCGCAGACCATCACTTCGGAAACTGCTTGGAGCAGTGGTGGAGGAGGAGTGAGTCGGTATGAAACGCTTCCCTCCTATCAGGCAGGATGGAATGTGAATTCCGGAAGAGGAATTCCCGATGTCAGCTATGATGCTGATCCGTACACCGGCGTAGCGGTCTATTTTACCGATCCGACGGTCAGAGGCACCGGTGGTTGGTATGTTTTCGGAGGGACAAGTGCCGGTACTCCCCAATGGGCAGCCTTGCTTGCCGACCGGGCCAGCCTGGGAAATTCGAACAGCGGCACGACTTTTCAATCTCTTCTCTACAGTGCCGCCAAAACAAGCTACGCCACCCTTCTTCGGGACATTGTCTCGGGAAGCAATGGTTATCGTGCCGTGGTCGGCTATGATCTGGTGACCGGCCTCGGTTCGCCTCATGCGGTTCAGATTGCCCTGCTTGGAGGAGCAGTCAGTCCAACTCCAACGCCTTCCCCAACAGCACCGCCGACACCAACTCCCTCGCCCATAGCGACACCGACACCCAGTCCTACGGCAACTCCTTCTCCTACCGCCAAGCCAACACCCAAGCCAACGCCGACTCCCCCTCCCTGGCAACAATGGTGGAGAAATTATTACCGAGGGTGGTGGTATTCCCGTTAGAGGGCTGAATTTTTAGATTTTACCTAAAATCTCCAGATAATTTCTGGAGAGAACATCATGGCTGTTGCCTGGTGCAAAGCTCTCGATCCTCATCTGTTTCAGTGTCCAGCATCCATCGATCTGCTGTCCTGAGATGACTTCAAAACGACGCAGGAGCAGACCCTTTTTGTCAAAGGCCTCTATCCGCAAGATGGCACCGGTCTCCTTGTCAATCCAGACTCTGGCGACGCCATACAGCGGTTCATTGGCAGGGGACTGTAGATCAATTTTCCAGGCAGTGCGTGTTTTGACCGTTTCCGTTCCCTGGATGACTGGGTGCGGCCAGTAGAGAAAACCGAGAGAGAGATCCTGATAAGTAAGGCCTGAGTTTCTTATCTGGTCATGCCGATGGGCCGCGGAGATCGGGTTGATGGAGCCGCCCAGTTGCTCGCTCAACTGAGTTTCGGTGGGGGAGAGTTTGAGAAAAATTGTCTGCTCGGGAGAGGTGAATTCATACCGGATCACTCCGTCCCGAAGACGGATAGTAAAGGGGAGGGTACTCTCCTCACCGCGAATCTGTGCGCGCAGGGTTGCGGAGTGACTGGCGGGATTCATCCGGGCCGCCTCCAAGATGGCTTCGGCATCCTGACTGAAAAGTCGTGTAACGCCGCTTCCGATCAGGAGCAAAAGGGTAATGCATGATGGCCGATACTTCATAGGTCTAACCATACACTACAGCAGCCGGCTCAGAATGGGAATTCATCAGCAACTTTTTAAAAAAGAAGACATATGATTTCAATGTCTTACTTAATGCGCCTCTCCATTGCTTTGAAAATACTGAAGATTTTTTGTACTGCAGAATGTCTCCACGTCAGAAGGCGTTGGGAAAGAGCATCGCTTCGATGGATGCCTGACGTTTTGAGAAAATAATCCGCGCTGCCGCTTGCTTTCTAGATGCGCAAGAGGTGATCGGGTGTCTCAGGAGGTATGGGAAGGGCATTTTTGGTGCCTCCTACATGAAATTTTGTCCCAAAAAATCAAAATCTTCTTGCAGATCAGCGTGGTTTCCCTACATTCCCACCTCCCGGCTTCTTCGGGATTTTCGTCAGTACCGCAGTGATGCGGTTCGTAGTTCCGCTGAAAAGCGGCACGCAATACAGCCGGAAGCCAATCGAAGAATAAGCCGAACCAACCTTTCTCACATGCCAACCATCAACCAACTCGTACGACAAGGCCGCCAAAAGGTCAGGGTGAAATCCAAGTCACCTGCCCTTGTGAATTGCCCGCAGCGCCGTGGTGTCTGCGTACAGGTGATGACACGTACCCCCAAGAAGCCGAACTCAGCGCTTCGTAAGGTCGCCAAGGTGCGTCTCACCAACGGGCAGGAAGTCATTGCCTACATCGGCGGTGAGGGGCACAATCTTCAGGAGCACTCCATCGTTCTTGTTCGCGGTGGCCGTGTGAAGGATCTTCCCGGTGTCCGTTACCATATCGTCCGCGGTACGCTTGATGCCCTTGGGGTTGACGGTCGCCGCCGTGGCCGCTCCAAATACGGAGCCAAGCGTCCTAAGCCAGGTGAAGAGGCAAAGGCAGGCAAGGGCAAAAAGAAATAGCCCTGACTCCTAGAAACTAAACTTTCCAAAACAAACCAACCGTTCTTTTCCATGTCCCGCCGCAAACGAGTTATTCAAAAAGAGGTCAAAAAAGACCTTCGTTATGCCAGTCCTCTGGTTGCCCGTCTCATCACCACGGTGATGCGTGGCGGCAAGCGTTCGCTCGCAGAACGCATTGTGTACAATGCCATCGAGAGCACTCGTGACGGTTCCGAAGCAGTTGATCCTCTGGATGTTCTTCAGAAGGCGATGGACAATGCGCGCCCTCGTCTCGAGGTGAAGAGCCGCCGAGTTGGTGGTGCCACCTATCAGGTCCCAATGGAAGTCCCCGCCGATCGTCAACTGGCCCTCGCCATGCGCTGGATCGTCACTTTTGCCGGCAATCGCAAGAGCATCCCAATGCACAAGGCTTTGGCCTCAGAACTCAAGGAAGCTGCTGCCGGACAGGGAGCCGCGATCAAAAAGCGTGACGATCTTCACAAGATGGCCCAGGCCAACCGTGCCTTTGCCCACTTCCGCTGGTAGGAATCTCTCCTTCGTTCTTTTAAAACACTGTTCTTTTTCATTCCATGAGCGCCACGCCAGAAACAAAAAATCCGAATTCCCCGGATCGTGCCTTCCCTTTGGATCGCACTCGCAATATCGGTATTTGCGCGCATATTGACGCAGGCAAGACCACGCTCACAGAGCGCGTTCTCTTCTACACGGGCATGATCCACAAGATCGGCGAAGTGCACGAGGGAACAACCGCAACCGATTGGATGGAGCAGGAGCGCGAGCGCGGCATCACGATTACCTCTGCAGCCACCACTTGTAGCTGGAATCAGGCCAAGCAGGATGATGTTGTCAAGCTGTACGATGATATCAAGATGCGCGTCAATATCATCGATACTCCGGGTCACGTTGATTTCACCGCAGAGGTGGAGCGTTCCCTGCGTGTTCTGGACGGTGCCATTGCCGTATTCTGCGGTGTTGCTGGTGTTCAGCCTCAGTCCGAGACTGTCTGGCGTCAGGCCAACAAGTACAATGTTCCGCGTATCGCTTTCGTCAACAAGATGGATCGCACGGGAGCAAACTTCGCGAATGCCGTTTCCGAGATGCGCTTAAAGCTTGGTGCCAACGCCTGGCCAATCCTTATTCCAATCGGAGCCGAAGATCATCTTCAGGGCCAGATCGATGTTGTGAACCAGAAGGCTGTCATCTACGCCGATGACGCTAGCATGGGCTCCAACTACACAGTAACAGAAATTCCTGCAGAACTGAAGGCAACGGCCGAAGCTGCTTATGAAGATCTCGTCAGTCAGATGACGGATCTCGACGAAGAGGTTGGAATGCTTTTCCTGGAAGAGAAACCTGTTACCCGGGAAGGTCTGAAGCAGGCAATCCGTCGCCAGACCATCGCCAATAAATTTGTTCCTGTCGCCGGCGGTTCCGCATTTAAGAATAAGGGTGTCCAGTACCTCCTTGATGCCGTTATTGATTACCTCCCAAGTCCAGTCGATATTCCTCCAGCCAAAGGAATGGATCCTGACAACGGCAAAGAAAAATTCGCCGTCACTAGTGACAATGAACCATTCTGCTCACTTGCCTTCAAACTCTGGAGCGACCCCTTTGTTGGAAAGCTGGTTTTCTTCCGTGTTTATTCCGGAAAACTTAGCAAAGGCGACACTGTTCTCAATCCCCGCACCGGTAAGCGTGAGCGCATCAGCCGGCTGATTCAGATTCAGGCCGACAAGCGCGAAGATATCGACACCTGCTATTCGGGCGACATCGCAGCCATTGTCGGCATCAGAAATATCACGACGGGTGACACGCTCTGCACGGAAGATGTGCCTATTGCGCTGGAGCCCCCCTCCTTCCCCGACCCTGTTATCTCGATGTCCATCGAGCCAAAGACCAAGGCTGACCAGGAGAAGATGGGCACCGCTCTCCAGCGTCTGTCCGAAGAGGATCCAACCTTCCGTGTTTTCACCGATGAGGAGACTGGTCAGACGATCATCGCCGGCATGGGTGAACTTCACCTCGAAATCATCCGTGATCGTATGATGCGCGAATTCAAGGTTGAGGCGAACTCTGGAAAACCACAGATTGCCTATAAAGAGACCATTCTCAATGCGGCAGGCGGCGAAGGTAAACTCGTCAAACAATCTGGTGGTCGCGGTCAGTACGGCCATGTCGTCATCAAGCTTGCCCCGAATGAAAAGGGTAAGGGTGTCACGATCGAAAACAAGACCGTCGGTGGTTCCATTCCCAAGGATTTCATCCCTGCCGTCATCAAGGGTCTCAACGAGGCCGCTCTGACCGGTGTGGTTGGTGGCTATCCCGTCATCGATATCCATATCGAGATTGTCGATGGTTCCTACCATGATGTGGATTCCAACGAAATGGCCTTCAAGATGGCTGCGATCTTTGCTCTCAAGGATGGTCTTAAGAATGCGAAGTCCATTCTACTCGAGCCGATCATGAAGGTCGAAGCTGTTACTCCCGAAGAGTATCAGGGTGACATCATGGGCGATCTTAATCGCCGCCGCGGCAAAATCATGTCAATTGAGACAAAGACTATCGTGACCAGCGTCAATGCAGAGGTTCCCCTCTCCGAGATGTTCGGTTACGCCACCGCAATCCGTTCACTCTCCAAGGGGCGTGCTTCCTACTCCATGGAACCATCCCACTTCGAACAAGTCCCGGCTCAGGTTCTGGCCGCGGTTCTCGATCAGAAAAACTAACCCACTACGACCATGGCCGCTGGACAACGCATCCGTATTCGCCTCAAAGGCTTCGATTTCCGCCTCCTAGACATTTCCGCTCTCGAAATTGTCGAGACCGCGAAGCGTACAGGATCCAAGGTAACCGGACCCATCCCTCTTCCAACTCGCATCGAGAAGTTCACCGTGAACCGTTCTCCGCATGTCGATAAGAAATCAATGGATCAGTTCGAGATTCGCACGCACAAGCGTCTTCTCGACATCCTTGAACCCACCGCCAAGACCGTGGACGAGCTCCGCAAGCTCAATCTCCCTGCCGGCGTGGACATCACCATCAAGATCTGACGAATTTCAATTCAAGATCTGACTTCACCCTTTTAATTCACGCATTATGAGCATCGGCGTTCTCGGAAAAAAAATCGGCATGACCCGTGTCTATGACACGAAAGGTCGCATCCGCCCCGTTACTGTCATCGAGGCAGGCGGCAATCGCGTACTTCAGGTTAAGAACAAGGAGAAGGATGGATATTCCTCCGTCCAGATCGGTTTCGGAGACCAGAAGGAGCATCGCGTCAGCAAGCCCCAGCTTGGTCACTTTGCAAAGAGTGCCTCCAC
>Ga0302282_1000557_pt1 | contig 28645 bp, 27 predicted proteins | sample III_Fen_E1_3_FD_198763 | JGI IMG/M metagenome (GOLD analysis project Ga0302282, IMG submission 198763) | Peat permafrost microbial communities from Stordalen Mire near Abisko, Sweden - III_Fen_E1_3 | ecosystem: Environmental > Terrestrial > Soil > Wetlands > Permafrost | place: Sweden: Abisko... | reverse complement strand
ACTTCGCCGGCGTTGATCGTCAGGTTGAAGCCCTTGAGGATTGGTTTGTTTTCCACGCCCGCGTGGAGGTTGTTGATTTCGAGAATAGGTTGCTTGCTCATTTTTCTAAAATTTATTAGGAAAACAAGAATGCAGGAAAATTTCCATTCCTGATTTCCTGTATTCCTTATTCGATTATCCCACGCTGCCTTCGAGGCTGACGCCGAGAAGTTTCTGCGCTTCGACGGCGAATTCCATCGGGAGTTCCTTGAACACTTCTTTGCAGAAGCCATTCACAATCATGTTCACCGCGTCCTGTGTGGACAGCCCGCGCGAGTTGCAGTAAAAAATCTGGTCTTCGCCTATCTTCGAGGTCGAGGCTTCGTGCTCGACGCTCGCCGTGGTGTTTTTCACTTCGATATAAGGAAAAGTGTGAGCGCCGCACTTCGCGCCGATGAGCATCGAATCGCACTGCGAAAAGTTGCGCGCGTTCGCGGCGCTCTTGCGAATCTCGACGAGACCGCGATAACTGTTCTGGCCGCGTCCGGCGGAAATACCCTTGGAAACAATCGTGCTTTTCGTGTTCTTGCCGATGTGGATCATTTTCGTGCCGGTGTCAGCCTGCTGCATGTTGTTGACGACGGCGACCGAATAAAATTCTCCCTTCGAGCCATCGCCGAGCAAAATGCAGCTTGGATATTTCCAAGTGATTGCCGAGCCGGTCTCGACTTGCGTCCAGGTGATGCGCGAGTTTTTGCCTTTGCACAAGCCGCGCTTGGTCACGAAATTGTAAATGCCGCCCACGCCGTTTTCGTCGCCGGGATACCAGTTTTGCACGGTGCTGTATTTGATTTCGGCAGTTTCAAGTGCTACGAGTTCCACGACGGCGGCGTGCAACTGATTTTCATCGCGCATCGGCGCGGTACAACCTTCGAGGTAGCTCACGCTCGCGCCGTCATCCGCGACGATCAGCGTGCGCTCGAACTGGCCGGACTTCGCGGCGTTGATGCGGAAGTAGGTCGAAAGCTCCATCGGGCAGCGCACGCCTTTCGGGATGTAACAGAATGAACCATCGGTGAACACGGCGGAGTTCAGCGCGGCGTAATAGTTGTCCGTGTAAGGCACGACCGAGCCGAGATATTTTTTGACGAGTTCGGGATGCTCGTGAACCGCTTCGCTGAAGGAGCAAAAAATAATTCCCTTTTTCGCCAGCTCTTCGCGATAGGTCGTGCCGACGCTGACGGAATCAAAAATCGCGTCCACCGCCACGCCAGCGAGCCGACTACGTTCGCGCAGCGGGATACCCAGCTTCTCGTAAGTTTCGAGCAACTTCGGGTCAACTTCATCCAGACTTTTCGGCGCGTTGGCGTTAGGCTTGGGCTGCGAAAAATAGCTGATGGCCTGAAAATCAATTTTCGGATACTTGACAAACTGCCACGTCGGCTCGGGCATCGTCTGCCAGTAGCGAAACGCCTTGATACGCCAGTCGGTCAGCCATGTCGGCTCGTTTTTCTTTGCAGAAATATGGCGGATGGTTTCCTCGCTCAAACCGGGCGGCGTGGATTCGGATTCGACATCGGTAACGAAGCCGTATTTGTATTCCGTCTTGACCAAATCTTCGATTGTCTCGGTGGCAGTGCTCATGTTCGTAAATTATTTCTTCTGGTCGCAATCCGGGCAGACGCCGTGGATGGCGATGTCAAAATGTTCGGCCTTGAAGCCTTTGGGCAACGGCATGGCTTGCGCGGGCAAATCCACGTCAAAAACCGTCCCGCAGGCATCGCAATGAAAATGGCCGTGTTCGTGCATATTCGGGCAATAGCGCGTCGCGCCGCGATCCAAAGTGACCTGCCGCGCCAAACCAGATTTCACCAGCGCGTCAAGGCAGTTATAGACGGTTGCGTGGGAAATTTCCGGCATCGTCTTTTTGGCGCGGATGAAAACTTCCTCGGCGGTCGGATGATCACGCTTGTGGCGCAGCACGTCATAGACTTGCTGGCGCTGCGGCGTGAGGCGCAGGCCGGTCGCGCCCAACTGTTCGGTCAGGTGCTGTTCGTCTTCGTGGTGGCTGCGCGCCTTCATCGCGGGGAAATTTAGCGCAGGGAGACGGCAAGTCAAGATTTAGAACAATTCTAAATTGCGGGACGGACGGCGTGCCGCCGTCCCTAAAATTGAAACTGATTTAGGTTCGCCGACACGGCGACCCTCCCAATTATTTCTGAAAAACGTGGACGCGCGCGGGCGGCAGGTTCCACCAAACGATTTTGGAGGCAAGCAGCCGGAAGTCGTCCGCGCCCCGGCTGCGATCTTTCACGAGATGGTAACTGTATTGGACGAGGCGGCCGCGCGGTTCAAGGACGGCGCGAATTTTTTGCGCAAGCGCGTCCGCCTTTGCCTTGGGAAAATTCAGCAGCGGCAAACTGGAGATGACCGCGCCGACGGAACTAACCGGCTGCGGCAGTCCGGCGAGGAGCATGTCCAGCTCCCACGCGTCGCCGGCGATGATGTGCGCGCGCGGAAATTTTTTCTGGAGCAGCCGGGCGAGCGTGGGATTGTGTTCGATGGCGATCAGCCGGTCTTCGCGCAATCCATATTTGAGCAGCGCGTCGGTGACGGCACCAGTGCCTGGGCCAAGCTCGAGGACAAAACTTTCCGGGTTGCGCGGCAGCCAGCGCGCCATCGCGGCACCAAGCTGCGGCGAACTTGGCGCGACCGAGCCGGTGCGCTGCGGGTTCACGAACCATTCGCGCAGGAACAGCGTGGAGTCGGCCAGGGCCGCGATGATTTTTTTTGCCATGTGCTGCTGACTTGGACGGCAGTGTAGTCCAAGCGTTCACTTTTGCACCAAAGAAAAATTGCGACCATCACGGAGCGCGCTTGAAATCTTTTTGAAACTCCGCCTCCAGCGCCGCGCGTCGCATGGTCCAGTCTGCCCAGTCCGCCGCCCAAGCTGCGCCGATGAAATGGGTCTGGGCGGTCGGCCAGCGGTCGGCCAAATTTTTCATGGTCGCGGCATAAGCCTCCGGTTGCCGCCATTTCAATTGCGCCTCGGCGAGGTTGAGCTGGTTGCCGGGATAGTCCGGTGCGAGGTCGGCGGCACGTTCGAGCCATTCGCGCGCCTTGCGCTTGCTGCCGACGCTGAACGGCCAGCCCGGTGCTTGCAAATAAAGTTCGCCCAGATTCCGCGCCGCGCCGGCGTAATCGAAATGCTCGTCGAGCGCGGCGACGATTTTGAATTCCGCTTCCACTTCAAAAACCAGCCGGTAGGCGGCGAGCGAGGGTGCCTCAGCGTCGGCCAGTTCGCCAAGGCTCATGCCGAGATAATAATGGCCGGGCGCGGAATTGGATTCGCGCGCCAGCAACTGGCGGCACGCGGCGATGCCCAAGCGTGCGAGGTCGGTGCGCTGCGCATTATTCGTGGCAAAATCGCAATAGTCAAAGGCCGTGCGCGCAAAATTCCAGGCGTTGGTGGCATTATTCGTGTCCGACTGAAATTGCGCCTGCGCGCGGAGAAATTCCTGCTGCGCGCGCGCGGCGAAAAGATGGTTCGTCGCCACCTGTCCGTCCGCGCTCGCCGTCGCCAGCAAAATGGCGGCGGACAGAATTGCTTGAATATGCGGTTTCAATGACATGACCGGGTCAATTAGCAGTTGCCATCGTGACGGAGTAAATTATACTCGGCAAGTGAGATTAAACCGGAAATTCCTGTCGCTGGCGCTGCTTGCCGCCGTGCCGCTGGCCATGGCCGGTTGCAGCGGCATCAATGCCAGCCAAAGCGTCTCGCCGCTGGACTTTTTGCTGCCGGGGGCTGGGTCTTTTCTGAAGGCGAATCCGGCCCAAACCAATGCGCCGGTTGAGTTTCCTGAAATCTCCAACGAAGTCGCGTCCGTAAAATAAATTATGCGTTTCCCATTCGCGCTGACGAAGAAAATCGCCAGCCACATCATCAAACATAAAGTCCGCAAGACGCCGAAGTTTGCGATGGTCTTGCAGCTCGAACCGCTGCACACCTGTAATTTGACCTGCACGGGCTGCGGGCGCATCCGCGAATATTCCACGTCGCTCAAAGACATGGTGCCGCTGGAAAAATGCCTCGAAGCCGCAATGGAATGTGACGCGCCGATGGTTTCCATCTGCGGCGGCGAACCACTGATTTATCCGAAGATCGAAGAATTGATCAACGGTCTGCTCGAACAGGGCCGCGTGCTTTACATCTGCACGAACGGAATGTTCATGCGCAAAAAAATGCGCGATTATCTTGCGTCAATTTATTCACCTGAACTTGAACCGAAGCTGAAAAAATTGCTCGATGGAAAATTGATTTCCGAAAAAGAAGCGGAAACGATTCGCAAATCCGATGCCGCCGCGCGCAAAAAAGTCGTCATTCGTCCGACGCAGTGGATGTATTGGAACGTTCACGTGGACGGTCTGGAATTCACGCATGATTTGATCGTCGAACGCGAAGGTGTTTTCAAAGAGTGCGTCGAGGCCATCAAGATGGCGAAAATCATCGGCTATCAGGTCGCGACGAACACGACGGTTTATCGCGAGACCGATGTGCAGGAAATCGAGGACATGTTCAAGTATTTGAGCTCGCTCGAAGTGGACGGCCACACGATTTCGCCCGGCTACGATTACGACGCTGCGAAAAAAGACATGGTGTCCCGTCTCGGCAAGGATCCCAAACAATTTTTCCTGACGCGCGACATGACGCGGCAGAAATTTGCGAAAATTCAGGAATGGGGCAAGGCGTTCACGATTTTTGGCACGCCGGTGTATCAGGAATTTCTCGCCGGCAAACGCGAGTTGACCTGCACCGCGTGGGCGATTCCGACGTTCAACGTCAAGGGCTGGAAAGCGCCGTGCTATTTGATGACCGATGGCCATTATGCCGGCTACCACGAGATGCTGACGAAAGTGCAGTGGGAAAAATACGGTGTCGTGAATGGCGTCGCGCGCGACCCGCGTTGCGAACATTGCATGGTGCATTGCGGCTACGATCCGAGCGGTGCGCTCGGCACGAATTATCAGTCCGGCGACAACTGGAAAAATTTCAAATACAACTTCGGCGCGAAGCCAAAGCCGTATCCGGCGTCTCCGGAACTGGCGAAGCGCGCCTTCAACGGCGTCACTATCGGCAAAGGCCATCTGGCCGAAGCGAAGGCGATCATCAATTCGCCCGCCGCCGGCGCGCGCGGCGCGTTCGCAAATGAAGTGCATCACGATCACGAAGCGCACGTTGGAAGTCATTGCGGCACGGGCGAGACGACTGAACGCGATGAATTGCTGGCGAAAATCAAAGACGTAAAAAAAGCGGAATAATTTTTCCCGCCCGCAGAAAATTTTAGCATTCAAGAATCCAAATGAGCAGAACTCTTTATCTTTCACCTCCATCCTTTGACGGTTTTGACGGCGGCGCGGGCGCGCGTTATCAGGCGCGGCGCGAAGTTACCAGCTATTGGTATCCGACGTGGCTTGCGCAACCCGCCGCGCTTACGCCCAATTCCAAGTTGATGGATTGTGCGCCGCATAACATTGACCTCGCCAAATGTCTCGCCGAGGCGAAGAGCTTTGACCACGTCATCATCAACACCTCCACGCCGTCGCTGAAGAACGATTGCAAGGTTGCCGAGGCCATCAAAAATCAGAAGCCGGACACGAAAATTGGTTTCGTCGGCGCGCACACAATGGTGTTGCCGACGGAAACGCTCAAGGCGTCGTGGGCGATTGACTGGGTTGGGCGCAAGGAATTTGATTTCACCTGCAAGGAAGTCGCCGAAGACCGCGACCTCGCGACGATCGCCGGTTTGTCTTACAAGGACAAGGACGGGAAAATAAAACACAATCCCGAACGCGAAATGATTTCGGACATGGACACGCTGCCGTGGGTGGCGGACGTTTACAAACGCGATCTGGAGATTGAAAAATATTTCATTGGCTACCTCCAGCATCCTTACGTCTCGATGTATACCGGCCGCGGCTGCCCTGCGCAGTGCAGTTTCTGCCTCTGGCCGCAGACCATCGGCGGACACAAATATCGTGTCCGCTCGCCGCAGAACGTCGCGGATGAAATGGCCTACATGAAGAAAATTTTTCCGCAGGTGCGCGAATTTTTCTTCGACGACGACACGTTCACCGCGAACCTGCCGCGCGCGCGCGAAATCGCCAAGAAACTTGGCCCGCTTGGCGTGGATTGGAGTTGCAACAGCCGCGCGAACCTGGATTATGACACGATAAAATCTTTCAAGGACAACGGCCTGCGTTTGTTCCTCGTCGGCTACGAAAGCGGCAACGACGAAACGCTCACGCGCATCAAAAAAGGCGTGACCACTGACGAGATGCGCCGCTTCACCAAATCCTGCCACGAAGCGGGCGTGGTGATTCACGGCACGTTCATTCTCGGTTTGCCGGTCGAGACGAAAGAGACGATCGAGCAGACAATCAATTTTGCGAAGGAACTCGACGTGTTCTCGCTGCAAGTTTCGCTTGCCGCTCCGTATCCCGGCACGGAACTTTACGAACAGGCCAAGCTCAACGGCTGGTTCAGCAAGAAGGACAAGGGCGACATTTTGCACGCCGACGGCTTGCAGCAAAGCACGTTGGAATATCCGAACGCGTCGAAGGAAGAAATCTTCGAGGCCGTGGACCGTTTTTATCGCAGCTACTATCTGCGCCCGAAACCAATCCTGCGCATCATCAAGACGATGCTTGAGGACAAGGACGTGATGGTGCGCCGCTGCCGTGAAGGCTACGAATTTTTCAAAAGCCTCAACCAGCGCAAGCACGATCTCGCTGCTGCCAAGGCGGTCGCGGCGTAACGCGAAAATAGATTTGCCAAACGGCGCGTGGCGACACGCGCCGTTTTTTTATTTGCGGCGTCACGCCGGAAATTCCTTTTGGCCGCGCGGTGGATGAATTAGTTTCTCCGCGTGCCAAACGAAATGCCGCGCATCTTGATTGTGGACGACGATCCCGGCCAGCGCAGTCTGCTGGACTCGTTTCTGTGCGGCCAGGGATTTGCAACCGTCCTCGCCGATTCCGGCGAACGCGCGCTCGAACTACTTCCGACTGGAAAATTTTCCCTCATGATTTCCGACGTGCGGATGCCGGGGCTGACCGGCTTGGAAACGTTGCAACGCGCGCGGAAAAATTTTCCGACGCTACCCGTTTTGCTCGTCACCGCCTACGCCGACATCCGCGACGCAGTTGAGGCGATGCGCGACGGCGCGCTGAATTATCTCGCCAAGCCGATTGACCTCGATGAACTGCTCGCGACCGTGCATCAGGCCACCGGCCTTGCGCAAACCGAACCACTGAAACTTGGTGCAGAAAAAAATCTGCCGCCGCACATCGTCGCGCACAGCCCGCTGACCAGCGCGCTGTTCCAGCAAATCTCGCTCGTCGCGCCGTCGGAAACGCGCGTGCTCATCACCGGCGAAAGCGGCACGGGCAAGGAAGTCGTGGCGGACACGATTCACGCGTGGAGTGCGCGCGCGAACGGCCCGCTCATCAAAATAAATTGCGCCGCGATTCCTGAAACATTGTTGGAAAGCGAATTGTTCGGCCATGAAAAAGGTGCGTTCACCGGCGCGAGCGCCATGCGCATGGGACGATTCGAGGAAGCGGACGGCGGCACGATTTTCCTCGATGAAATCACCGAGATGTCGCCGGGTTTGCAGGCAAAATTGCTGCGCGTGACGCAGGACGGCAAATTTCAGCGCATCGGCTCGAACCGCGAAATTCGCACGAACGCGCGCATTCTTGCCGCGAGCAACCGCGACCTCGAAGCCGAGGTGAAGGCCGGACGCTTCCGCGAAGATTTATTTTATCGTCTGAACGTGGTGGAACTGAATCTCCCGCCGTTGCGCGAACGGCGCGAGGACATTTTGCCGCTGGCGAATCTGTTCACCGCCGAGTTTGCCCGCAACCGCGCGCGGCTCGCCGAGGCGACGGTGAACTGCCTGCAAAATTATGCGTGGCCGGGCAATGTGCGTGAACTCCGCAATGCCATCGAGCGCGCCGTGCTGCTCTCGCAAAGTGAATTGATTTTGCCCGAACATCTGCCGGCCAAATTGCGCGAGGCGGTGAAATCCGCCGCGCCGCAGCCCGCCGTTGATGCGCAGACGATGGATGAAATCGAGCGCCACGCGATTCTCTCTGCGCTGAAGCAGCACAAGTCCAACCGCACGGAAACCGCGAAGGCATTGGGCATCAGCCGCCGTGCGCTGCTCTATAAACTGCAGCGGCTGCGCCAGCAAGGTTTTGAGTTTGAGTGAACTGTTTCCGCGCAAAACTAAAATGCAAAAGTCAGCCAACCAATGGAAAATGAAAGAGCATCCACTGAAATCAGCGTTCATTTTAATGGGCATACCTCTTATATAAATGCGCTTCGTTATTCGAGCTTTACGTTGCAAGGGAGCGGGACAAGGACATAATGAATTCCGAAGAGAAACAGGTTGTGGTGGCATTGATTGAAATTAAAAAAGACAATCGCGACAGATGGACGTTGTTTTTCGCTGCCGTAGCAGCAATTTGCACGATCGTTGGCCTTTTTATTAAAAAATGATTTCATTGCAAGACCAACGCGGTTTCAAATTAATTGACTATGCGAACATAGGCTGCAAATAATTTAACCGTTCCAGCTTCATTCGCTTCAGCTTTTCAGCAGTTCGCCTAAATCTAGTTGCCGCGTGAACATCGTGAGTTCGCCGTCCGGCCCGCGCGGCCATTTTTCTTTTGGACGATCCCAGTAAAGTTCCACGCCGTTTTCATCTGGATCGCGGAGGTAAATCGCTTCGCTCACGCCGTGGTCGGCGGCTCCGTCCAATTCCACATCCGCCGCGAGCAAGCGGCGCACGGCATCGGCGAGCAGCGCGCGCGTCGGATACAAAATGGCGACGTGATAAAGTCCCGTGCTGCGCGGCGGCGGCGGCGAACCGCCCGCGCTTTCCCAAGTGTTCAAGCCGATGTGATGATGATAACCGCCCGCCGAAATGAACGCGGCCTGAGTGCCGAATTTTTGCTGCAATTCAAAACCCAAAATGCCGCAGTAAAATTTCAGCGCGCGTTCGAGGTCGGCAACTTTCAGATGGACGTGGCCGATGCGGACGCCGACATCAATCGGTGCGGAGACGGTTTGCTCTTTCATGCAGCGAACATAATTCAATGTGCTTAGTTGTGCGACCAAACATCGCTTCGCGGAAAACTATCAACGGTTGCCGGCGACTGCCCATTGTCTATTTTGACCGGCATGGTGTAAGATGATTTTGTGGATTCCAATCTGTCGCAATTTGTCAGTGAAATCTGGCAGTATAAGCCCATCGTCATCGTTGTGCTGGTCGGCGGGTTTATCCTCTTTGTGCTGTCCGTGATTGACACCCATCGCCACCGCAAAAAAATTCAGAAGAAACGGAATCGGGGCAAACGTCATTGACGGAACATGGCACACTCCGCCAAATTTCAACGCGCGCCGAAGTGCCGACGGAAACCACCTGAGCGCGGAGCCGTGCTGGGAAAATGGCGTTCGTTGCCGCCTTCGCGGTTGCCATTGACCTCGCCGCGAGTCGGTTGCGGACGTTGGCCACCACCTGATTGCGGACGGCCAGCTTGCGGACGCGAGCCGAACTGCGGTCGGCCACTTTGCGGCGGGCGCGGACCGGCGGATGGACGTGGAAAATTTTGCGGGCCGCGTTGCTCGCGCTGTTCATTACGCGGTGGACGTTGGCCGCGTGGTTGTTGATGACGCGGGTGACGGCGTTCTTCTTCCGCCGGATTGTAAGGCGGTGCGGCGGCGGTGTAATTAAATCCTTCCGCTTTTTTCCGCACAAGACCGCGGCCAATGAAACGTTCGAGCGCGCGGAGTTCGCCGTGATCTTCGTTCGTCACGAAACTGATGGCGTCACCAATTTGATTCGCGCGACCGGTGCGGCCAATGCGATGAATGTAATCTTCGACGTGCATCGGAAAATCGTAATTCACGACGTGCGAAATGCCGTCCACGTCAATGCCGCGTGCGGCGATGTCCGTGGCGACGAGCACGCGCACGGTGCCAGCCTTGAAATCTTGCAATGCGCGCAAACGCTGGTTCTGCGAGCGATTGGAATGCAGCGTTGCGGTGCGGATGCCCGCTTGCTCCAACTGACGCGCGAGTCGGTCGGCGGCGTGTTTCATGCGCGAGAAAACCAGCACCATGTCCATGGCCGGTTCTTTCATCAAATGAACCAGCAGCGCTGTCTTGAGATGCTTCGGCACTTCGTAAACAAGTTGTGTGACTGTTTCAGCCGGATTGGAGCGGCGGCCGATCTGGACGATTTTTGGCGAGTGTTGAAATTCGTGCGTAAGCCCTTCGATCTCTTTCGAGAGCGTGGCGGAGAACATCAGCGTCTGCCGCTGCTTTGGCAACTGGCGGACAATCTGGCGGATGGATGGAAGAAAACCCATGTCCAACATGCGGTCGGCTTCGTCCAGAACAAGAAATTGCAAGCTGGAGAAATCGCCGTTGCGACGTCCGAGTAAATCAAGCAAACGTCCGGGACATGCAACCACAATGTCAGTTGCGGAACGCAGCGCGCGGATTTGCGGCTGTTCGCCGACGCCGCCGAACACGGTGGCGATGGTGAGCGGAAGATGTTTGGCGTAGGCGCGGATATTTTCCTCGATCTGCACGACGAGTTCGCGCGTGGGCGCGAGGATGAGCACGCGTGTGCGGCGGTTCGGTCCGGTGGCAGCCTGCGCGGCGGCGAGCTTCGTGAGCATCGGCAGCGTGAATGCAGCGGTTTTGCCCGTGCCGGTCTGCGCAATGCCTATGAGATCGTGGCCGGCGATGATGGGCGGAATGGCGGCGGTCTGGATGGGCGTCGGCTCGGTGTAACCGGCTTCTTGGACGGCTTGTAAAATTTTCGGCGCGAGGCCGAGGACTTCAAATGACATACGGAAAAAGTGTAAAATCGGGGAGCGGTTTGGCACGCTCGAATTTGCGCCGCAGCGAGAAGCTGCGCGCATGCTGAAATTTATTTCAGCCGCCAGGTGATGCGCGCCTTGTTGAGATCGTAGGGCGACATTTCCATTTTGACGCGGTCGCCGACGGTCAGGCGCACCCAGCGTTTGCGCATTTTGCCGCAGATGGTGGCGAGGACGACATGCTTGTTGTCCAGTTCGACGCGGAACATGGTTCCGGGCAAAACCGTTTGGACACGGCCTTCCACTTCAATGTGTTCTTCTTTGGTCGGTGCTCTCATGCGGACGAAGCGACTGGGAAAATAAAAAAGGCGGGATTCGGTTCACCCGAACCCCGCCCTGAAAAAATCCTAAAACGGATTAGTAACGTTCGCGACGACCAGCGCCTCCGCCACCGCCGAATTCGCGACGGCCACCACCACCGCCACCGGGAGCGCGTTCTTCACGCGGGCGGGCGACGTTGACGGTGAGGGCGCGACCATCCAACTGCGCGCCGTTGAGGGCCGCGATGGCTTTCTGCGCTTCTTCCGCCGTGCTCATGGTCACGAAACCGAAACCGCGGGGGCGGTTGGTCATGCGATCCATCATCAGGTTGGTTTCCGTGACCGTGCCGTGCGCTGCAAAAGCGTCGTTCAGGTCGTTTTCGGTGGTATTGAAGGAAAGATTTCCCACGAATAATTTGTTGCTCATGTGATGTATTTTACTGTCCGACTAACACTGCACTCACCAGACTGTTTCCGATTATCGGATTTCAAATCATCACTGAAACTAAGTTCACTTGAAGATTTACCATGCCGTGGGACTGACAAGCTATCTAACAGGTGGGGCGAGCATGGACTTTTTCCGGCGGAGCACAAGCATTATATTCATAAATAAAAACGCGCATTCCCGCGCGGCGCGGCGCGAAAATGATTTCACTTCGGTCATTTACAATGTCGCCGGAGCGTCACATGATGCCCTCGGTTGCGGGGAAACCAATCATTCCGCACATAGGAAACGACAACTCCGAAAAACATCATGGCTAAAAAAGCTGTTAAATCCAAGGCCGCCAAACCCGCGCCGAAAAAAGCCGCCGCCAAAATGCCCGTTGGTAAAAAGAAGTAACGCGGCTCGTTATTGTCTCTCCTGAAACCCAAACAGGAGGGGCAAACTTTTTTCCTGCGCAGTTTCGCGCAGAATGGCTTTTCCATTTTCGCCGCATGAAACTCGCCCAATCCCAGGTCTGGAAAAAAGACGGACAATTCATCCGCATCGTCCGGCTCGAACGGCTCGAAGTGGAATACAAATCCCACCCCAGCCTTGCGAGCAAGGCTGGCACCAAAGTCGTCACCAGCAAAAAAGATTTCTGCCGCCTGCTGAAGGGCGCGCATCTGCTGACCACCGGCAAAAAATCGCCGGTCATCAATGAAGCTGACGTGGACGCCGTCGCGCATTAAGCTGGGAAATTGCAACGCGCTGAAAAAAATCATTACGCCACGCTCGGTCTCGACCGCCGCTGCACGCTGGCGCAAATCCGCGCCGCCTATCGCGCGCTGGCCAAGCAGCTTCATCCCGACGTCAATCCAAATTCGCCCGCCGCCATTGCACGCACACAGGAACTCAACGCCGCGCACGCAATTTTAAGCGACTCCGATTTGCGCGCGGACTACGACCGTGAACTGGATAAGCCAAAAAAATCTGCCGCGCCTGCGCGCGAGGTGAAAATCCAGTGCAACCTTTCGCAAGACGTTCATCTGCCGCTGGAAGATTTTTTGCGCGGAACAAAACGTGAAGTGCGCATCCACGATTCCGCCAACCCGAATGGCGCGGAAATTTATCAACTCATCGTTCCGCCGGAAACCACGCCCGGCACGCGTTTCAAAATTTCGCGCGCCGAAACTTTTGGTGGCTTTGTGCAACTACGCGCAAAGCCGCTGCCGAATTTCCGTTTCAAAGTGCGCGGTTCGGATTTGCGCTGTGATTTGAAAATCAAATCCGAACACGCGGCGCAGGGCGGCGTGGAAATGATTCGCGGAATTTCCGGCACAATGCTGCGCGTTCAAATTCCGCGTGGCGTTGCGCGCGGAGAAATCATTCGCATCGCAAATGCGGGCTTGCCAAAATCACGCGGTGGACGTGGCGATTTGCTGGTGCGAATTATTTATCGCGTCGAGGTTCGCATTAGTCGCGTTGGTAAATAAATTCGCCTCGATCATTTACAATCGTCAGGCCACGGCGCACGATGGCCTGCCTTCCGGAGAAAATTCCATGCCGCAGGCAAGTCAACTCGTAGAAAGAAATAAAAGTTATGGGCGACAGATCACCGAAAGCCAACCAGAAGAAATCCGGCCAAAAAGATGCCAAGGCCAGCAGCAACAACGCCAAAAAAAGCGCCGCCGTCGCCGCCAAGTCCGCCGCCGGTAAAAAAAAGTAACCGCTGGTTATTTTTACTGTCGCTCCTGAATTTTTAATCAGGAGCGACAGATTTTTCTGCCGACAACTTCAAATTCCCACAGTGTCAATCTGCTCGTAGGCGGCGCGCAGCCAGAGCTTGACACGCTGGCGTTCGAGCAGGCCAAGGCCTTTGACCTCCGTCACGCTCCGGTTTTTGGCCGCCCAGAAGCTGGTGCTGCCGGCGTCAATCTTGTTGATGACCGGTTCGTGCAGGCGCTTGAGCGAGATGATCTGGGCGTTGAACTGCTTGGCGTGATCCCGTTCGCCGGAATTGTAAAAGATATCGAAGGTTTCGCCGCGCAGTTGGTTTAAGACGAGAATGTAATTTAGCCGCGCGCCGAAACGGTCGAGCAGTTTTTTCAACAGGTCAACGGAGTCCTTGCCGGAATCCATGACGTGCCAGTAATTGAATGAGACGCCGAGTTCTTCGGCCGTTTCGAGCACGCCGGAATCATCCATCCATTTCACGAGCGGATCATGCGTTTGCGCCGCGAGATCTACGAGGATGCGTTTGTCGGGAGATTCCACGGCCGCTTCCACGATGGCGTCGAGGCTTTCATAATTGTCCACCACGACGGGCGAGGCGTAATCCGAATAAAAGCGCAGGAGCGAGCCGTGGGAACGGTCCGTGTCGAAGCCGAGGAACGGAATGTTTTTATCGATCATGTATTGCGCCACCACGCGGGCCACCACAGATTTGCCCACGCCGCCTTTTTCGCCGCCGATCAGATGTATTTTGTTCATGTTAAATTTTGTGTTGGTCAGTTGCCGACGGCGCTTTGGACACCGTGCCCAGTTGTGGCCGCCCGCAAAACTGCGACGGACAGACTACCTTGGAATCGCATGAAGACACGCAAATAATTGAAACAGCGTGTGAAAAAATGGTTCCGTTCGCGTGACTTTTTTGAAGCGGAAACTAAAAAAATTTCGCCGGGAGCAACAATGACCTTGGGATGGACACCGTCGCCAGCGCCGTTAAAATCGCCGCATGGAAAAGAACCGGCTCGAAGCTTTCAGCGACGGCGTCATCGCCATCATCATCACGATCATGGTGCTGGAATTGAGCGTCAAAGACTTGGACGCGCACGCTGGCTGGCGCGAGCAATTGCACGAAATCCTGCCGAAATTTTTGAGCTACGTCTTGAGCTACATCTACGTCGGCATCTATTGGAACAATCATCATCATATGTTCCATTCCACCAAACGCGTCACCGGCGGGATTTTATGGGCGAACCTGCACCTGCTGTTCTGGCTCTCGCTGTTTCCGTTCACGACTGCGTGGGTTGGTGCCAACCACCTCGCGCCCGCGCCCACCGCCGTTTATGCCTTCGTGCTGCTCATGGCGGCCGTCGCTTACTATATTTTGCAGCGCACCATCATCGCCCAGCAGGGAAAAAATTCCCTGCTCGCGGCGGCGATTGGCAATGACTGGAAGGGAAAAATTTCGCCGGCGTGTTATCTCGCCGCCATTCCGCTTGCGTTCGTGAGTCCGTATATTTCGCACGGACTTTTTATTTTTGTCGCCATCCTGTGGCTGGTTCCAGACCGGCGCATCGAACGCGCGCTGAACGAACGGCAAAAGGAATGAGTCGGTGCGACTGAAAATTATTTCTCCGTTCCGCCCGGATGCTCCTTGAAGAACTTCACGATCAACGCCGGTGCCGCCGGATCAAACACATGACCACCCGGATGAATAAACGTCACCAGCGGCGTGCCGTTTTTTGACGGGTAAATCGTGCATTGTTTGTCCCAAACTTCACCCGTCGCCGTGCAACTGTTGACCGCGCGCACGGCGGCCATCATCTTTTGCTGCCACGCAAACTTCACCAGCGGATCGCTCTCGCCCGCGATGTGCATGACCGGTTTTGGTTTCAATTGCATCACATATTTCGCCACCGCCGAGGACGGCGCGACCGCCGCGAACACGTCGCCGCGCGCGAGCCACAGCAGATAAGTGAAGCCGCCGCCGTTGGAATGGCCCGTCGCGTAAATGCGTTTGGCGTCCACATTGTAATCCTGCTTCAACCGCGTCAGCACCGCGTCGAAAAATTTCAGATCACGATCACCGTAATCACCCACCGCCGCCTGCCAGCCGGAACGAGTCCCTTGCGGATCGGTGAGCTGGCCGACCGTTTTCAAGCCCTGCATATAAACCACGATGGCCTCCGGCCATTCGCGCTCGATGTGAAAACTTTTTTCGGCCTGTGGCGCGCTGCCGCCGTGGCCATGAAACACAAATACCAGCGGCGTGGGATTTATTTTGGCGGAAGCCGGAACATAAATGAGCGCGGTGCGAACCACGCCATTCACGGTGAACGACAGTTGTTGAAAACCATCCGCCGCGCGCGCGAACGCAACCGACAACATCAGTAGCGAAAACAGCAAGTATAATTGTTTTCTCATGCGGCTTAAGACGGGGAAACGGACAAAAATGTTACTTCGTTTTGGTGAAGCTGTGGTGAACCGCAGACTGCGCCCCGCTAAATCCAAGCTGACCCACTGTCGGAGAAACTAGTGGGGAAGAATGGCGAATGGAAAAACAAATTTGCGTGGCGACTAGTCACTAGGGGTCTGTCATTTAATATAAAGAACATCAAAACCTTTGTGATGTTCCAATGTTGCCCCGCGAAGTTGAATTGAATTCTCACAGCTATCGGGATAAATCAAGTGGATTACGACATCAGAAGTGTCAGACTTCAAAACAATCACTCTCAAAACTGGAAGCGGATTTTCTTTGGTCGTTGTTATCGTCCGCCAAGGTGATTCAAAAATACCACGGTCATGTTTGTAGTCATAAGATGCTACAGGTCGTCCTTCAGCATCCGTCAACCAATAATTGATTTGTTGCTTACGAAGGCGGTCGTAATAAGCCATCCAATCTTCGGATACCGAACTATTGTCTGCTTCGCTCTGATTATCCACGACTGGCTTACAAGCTTGCGGACAAATTTGTATGTATTCTTTAGAAGTGCCGCAACCAATTAAGAAAACGCTAATAATTAAAACGGGGACGATTACTTTCATTTCAAAAACTCAAATAAGTATAAGCCTTCAGCCCGCGTTCGTAATCATCCAGCAGGCGCATGGCTTCGGACGGTTTCATGCGGTCGGATTTTATGGCTTCGTCCATCTGCGCCTTCATCTGGCGTTTGAGTTCGTTCTCGTCGTATTGCACGGCGGTGAGCGAATGGATCACGGTGTCGCCCTCGATGACTTCCTCGATGTAATAGCCCGCCGGCTCGTCGGGTTCGAGAAAGACGTGGACTTCGTTCACGCGGCCAAACAGATTGTGCAGGTCGCCCATGATGTCCTGATACGCGCCCATTAGGAAAAATCCGATAAAATAAGGCTCGGGCTTGCCGTTGCCGTTTGCCACGAGCTCATGCAGCGGCAAGGTGTCGCGCACGTCGCGCAAATCAATGAACTTATTGACCTGGCCGTCCGAATCGCAGGTGATGTCAACCAACGTGGCTTCGCGCGTCGGGCGTTCATTCAAACGCGAGACCGGCATGATGGGAAATAATTGTCCGAGCGCCCAGTGATCGAGCAGCGATTGGAAGACGGAAAAATTGCAAAGGTATTGGTCGGCGAGCGTGTCTTCGAGTTTGCGAATTTCTTCGGGAATATATGCCTGGCCGCGAAAACTCGCCACGACTTCCTGACTGATTTCCCAATAAAGATTTTCGATGCGCGCCTTGTCTGGCAAATCGAGCAGGCCGAGCGCGAACATCTGCTGCGCGTCTTCTTTGCGTTCCTGTGCGTCGTGAAACGCCTCGAGCTTGTTCGCCTTCGAGAGATTTTTTTTGATGTCGAGCAGTTCCTTCACGAGCGCGTGTTCGCTCTCGCCGTATTTGAACGCGTCGCCCGGCCGGATTTTTTCAATCGCGCCAAAAACCTCGACTATCAAAACGCTGTGATGCGCGACGATGGCGCGTCCGCTCTCGCTGATGATGGTCGGGTGCGGCACTTTCTCGGCGTTGCACACGTCGGCGATGTAATAAACGATGTCGTTCGTGTATTCCTGCAACGTGTAATTCGTCGAGGAATCAAAGGCGCTGCGCGAACCGTCGTAATCCACGCCGAGTCCGCCGCCGACGTCCACGAATTCAATCGGGAAACCCATCTTGTTCAGCTTCGCGTAAAAACGCGCGGCTTCCTGCACCGCTTTTTTCACGGTCAAAATATCCGGCACTTGCGAGCCGATGTGAAAATGCAGCAGCTTCAGACAATGGCCGAGATTTTCCGCCTTCAACAATTCCGTCGCCGTCAACAGTTCCACCGTGCTCAAGCCGAATTTCGCGTTTTCGCCGCCGCTCTCCGCCCATTTGCCCGCGCCCTTGCTCAACAGCCGCGCGCGGATGCCGATGAGCGGCTCGACGCCAAGCTGCCGCGAAACGGAAATGATCTGTTTCAACTCCTCCAATTTCTCGACGATCATGATGACTTTTTTGCCGAGCTTGATGCCGAGCAGCGCCATCTTGATGAACTCGGAATCTTTGTAGCCGTTGCAAACGATGAGGCAGCCCTGCTGGTTTTGCAGCGCGAGGCCGGCGAACAATTCCGGCTTGCTGCCGACTTCGAGGCCGAACTCAAACGGCTTGCCCGCGTCCAAAATTTCCTCCACGACTTCGCGCAACTGGTTCACCTTGATCGGAAACACGCCGCGATATTTTCCCTGATAATTAAACTCCGCGATGGAATTTTGAAATGCCTTGTTGATGGCCTCGACGCGATGCCGCAAAATGTCTTGAAAACGGATCAGCAAAGGAAATTTCAACCCGCGGCCTTTCGCCTCCTCAATCACGTCGGTGAGGTCCACGGTCGCGCCGGCGTCCTGCAACGGTTTGGCGACGACATGGCCGGTGTCGTTGATGTCAAAATACTTCGCACCCCAGCGGGTTATGTTGTAAAGCGCGCGGGCGGATTCGATGCTCCATGCAGGCGCGTCATTGTTCGGATTGCTCATCTCAATGGTTCAAACGAGCGAACTATAAAACTCCACACGCAGAAAGCAACAAGCGGGATGAAAATTTTTCACGCGCTTCAGGCTTTGCAGTTTATAAAAAATTTGTTTTCATCGCGCCATGCCGAACGCTTCGCTCCAAAATATCGTCGTCCATTGCGACAAAATTCTTCACACGCGTGGATTCGACGATTACGATGGCTCAGCGAACGGATTGCAGGTGGAGAATTCCGGCGCGGTCGAAAAAATCGCCGCCGCCGTGGACGCAAGTCTTGCCACGGCAAAACTGGCGGTTGCTGCGAAGGCGGATTTGTTGATTGTGCATCACGGATTATTCTGGAGTCCGCGACAGCCGTGGACGGGGAAAAATTACGAACTGTTAAAATTGCTGATAGAAAATAATTTGGCGGTTTACAGCTCACACCTGCCTCTCGACGCGCATCCCAAACTCGGAAACAACGCGCAACTTTGCGCCGCGCTCGGATTGAAAAAGCTGAAGCCGTTTTTTGAAACCCATGGACAAACCATCGGCTTTCAATCGCACGCCAAAATTTCCCGTGCGGAACTGGCGGTCGAGCTGGAGCGCGCGACCGGCGCAAAACCAAAAATCATTCCAGGCGGCAAAGACATCTGCGAGCGTATCGGTGTCGTGACCGGTGGTGCAGGAGGTGATTTGAAACTCGCCTCGGTTGAGGGCGTGGACACTTTCATTACCGGCGAAGGCCCGCACTGGACTTATGCGTTGGCGGAAGAACTTGGGCTGAATGTTTTCTACGTGGGCCATTACGCGACGGAGACGTTTGGTGTGAAGGCGCTCGCGTCGGAGATTTCAAGGAAATTCAAGGTGACTTGGGAATTTCTTGATCATCCGACAAATTTGTAGTTTTTGTCAGACGCGTTGAACTGACGTCGTGTTCGGGCGGCGACTTGCAACAAAAAGTATGCCGCACAAAAGAATTCCGACGCCGATGGCCGACAAGGTGACGTAAAGCGGCTTGTTCGGCAGGCTGAATTGAAATTCCACGATGTGTGCGCCAGGCGTCAGATAAACGCCGCGCATGATGAAATTGCAGCGCAACAGGTCAGTTGGTTTTCCATCCACAGTCACGCGCCAGTTGGGATCGTATCGGTCGTTGAGCAACAGGACGGAAGGGGAGGTGGCATTCGCGTTGAATACAATGTCCTTCGGCGCGTAGCTTTTGAATTCTACGGTGCCGGAGTTTTCATTCGTTGCAATGTCGGTCAAGTATTTTTGCGGCGTGGAAATCAAAACGGTTTTGGCCGGATCAAAATTCGCTTCGGCGAGCATTTTCAAATTGGCCGTGTCATTGGTGCTGGCCTGCCAGTTGGAATAAAGTTTGGCGCGGGGCAGCGCGCCGGTGAATTCAAAGAGCGCGTAGGGGCCGTTGTTATTCAGTTCGGCGGTCAGTTCTTCGAGGCGCGTTGGCTGTGTGATTCCTGGCTTGGGCACAATGTCGAAGCGCTTGAGGATGTGGAAACGATGCTGTACCGGGTCAATCTGGGCGTTTAGCAAGTCGAGATAACCCGCCGGGCCGAAGAGGTAGCGCGTGTTGGTCAGTTGCCAGAGGCGTGGGAAAAGCCATGCGTCCGAGTCGGCGCGAACGGCCAAAGCGCCTTCAAATGCCGTCAGGTCCGCCGGCAAACGCGACCCTTGGATGAGGTCCAGCGACTGGATGTTGTAATATGGATAATGCTGCTGGGTCCATTCGATGCCGTAAATCTGGCTAAACAAATCAAACTGCTTCGGCCATTCGAACGGCAGGCGTGCGACGCGGTGCTCATAGGGTTTGTCCATCAGAAAAGTCTCGACGGGATTAAGCGAGCCGATTTCGTATTTTTGGAAATAATCCCAGTGGATGACAAACGGCAGGTCGGCGCGGCCCAGATCAAAGACGAGGAAGAGGCCGAGCAAAAATCCACCCATCTTCGCGCGTTTTCCGGAAAACACTCCGACGCTGACCAGCGCGACAAGGCCCGCCGCCAGCGTGAAAAGCAAAACGAACCAGCCGCACTGCCTGATGCTGAACGCGGCTACGTCGTTTGCATCGCCGGGAGCTTGAACCATTTGAAGGTAACGGATGAGGTTTGGTTTTTCTGAAGCATAGACGAACCAGCCAATCAGGCCGATGCCGACGACTGCGGCGCAGGAGAAAATCCACATGCGGTCGAAACCGCCCGCTTTCGCCCACCAGTTTTTGGGCTGCGTGGCCGGGCCGGTGGATTTTGCAACCGTGCCGTTCAGATGGCGTTGGCTCAACGCGTGGATACCGTAGGCGAACAAAATCACAACTGCCCAGGATAAAAAGATGAGGAACTTGTCCGGGTTTCGGATGGTGGAGAAATACGGCAGTTTGTAGAGCAGTGCATAAAAGGGCGCATATCTTCCCCATGCGAACAGCAGGCACGCAAACAGGACCGCTGTCCAGAACCAGATGGATTTTTTTTGCGAAGAAGTGAACGGGGAATTTTTTCGGCGGAACGATTGTGCGACGGTCCACGCCGCGAGGAGAATCACCAGGATTCCGCAGTAATAATTGCTTCCGGTCTGACGGATCCATTGTGGATCAGGCAGGGAACCTTGACCGCCGCTGTCAAAGAAACGGTCGTTCACGGGGTCGCGCCCCAGGCCGCCCCAATATGCTCCGCCGCGATAGGCGTCCTGCAAGGAGGGAGGCATGTAATTAGGCGTGTCCATTTTGTATCCAAACAGGCCGGGAATAAAAATGCTGAATGTCTCTTTTTTTGGGAGGCTCCATTGTGTGGCCCAGTCCCATTGCCTCGCTTTTGTCTCCGTGTCCTGCGCCGTTCCAGCCACGCCCTGGATGTTTGTGCCAATCAGCGAAAGAACCACTTGCAGTGCGATGAATCCGGCGAAAACGGCCACGACGGCCACGCGGCTGACGCCGCTGAAAAAATTCCCGCTGGTCGTACCGTTCTCATCAGTCACCGACATGTAAAAAACAAACGCCGCGACCAGTATGCTTAATAGCGCCCCGATGTCCGCAGCCTCCATCACGTTGACGCCCACGCAAAGGCCGGCCAGAGCCAGATGTATCCATCGGATGAACCAGGGTTTCGCGCTGGTGCTGGCGACAACGAGCGCCAGCGCAAAAAACCCCATGCCTACGGCAATTTGCTGGGCGGCCGTGCCCCAGCAGGCGTTCGAGAAAAACGAGGTGTTGAGCATTGCGGCCAGCGCGCCGAGCATTGCGGCCAGCGGCGAGAGTTTGAGCTGCCGGAAAAAGGTCCACGCCCCGAGGCCGAGTATGAACAGCGCGGCCGGGGTGAAAAATTTGGAATAGCCGACCGGTCCCAGCAGCCATTTGATCAGCGCGCTGATGCTGAAGGTGTAGGTTCCGCCGTTGAAGCCGATGACGTTCAGGTCGGCCCATGAGCCGGTGAAGGCGCCGGGAAGCTGCAGCCACGCGGAGTTTTGCTGGGCCAGCGGGCCGTCGTTGGAAAAATGGACGTAGCCGGGCATGAAGCTGCGCCAGAAAAACAGCACGAGCACGACGAGAAGGAGTCCGGCGGCCAGCCAGCCGGGGTTGATCGCAGAAACTCCTTTTTGGGTTTTCATCAAATTTTAATCTCCGCTTTTTTCGACTTCAACGATGCCGATGCCAAAACCGCCCTGGTTCGGGTCTTCGACAAATTCACTGGCGCGATACTTACTTTTCACTTCCTGCCAGTAGCGGTCCACATGACAGTTCAATTGTTCCGGATGTTTGCAGATGTCGTGAAAGGCGATCAGCCCGCCCTCGCGCACCAGTCCCGAATACATGTCAAAATCGGACTTCACGCCCTCATAAGTATGGTCGCCGTCTATGAAAAGATAATCCACCTTGCCGTCCCCGGGCAAAAGGCTTTTGAGCTGCGCAAGCATTTCAGGCTTGTGCGAGTCGCCGCGCAACAGTTGCAATTTTTGCGTGGCGAGTGGAAACCGCCGGTAAATCATCGTCTTCCAATACGGGTAGCCGCCGCCGTGGATTCCGCCGGGCAGATCCAGGCTGATGATAGTGGCGTTGGGATGCGCGAGCCGGCACCACAAAAACAAGGTGCCACCGTGCGCGGTGCCGATTTCAACGATTGTCTTGGGCTGGCGCTCGCGGACAAGCCCGGTGAGCCCCATGATTTCAGAGCGCGCTTGCGCCATCTGCAACAGGCCGCCCGCCGCGTGAAAGCTGAAATTCACAAGCTCCCCGGTATCCCGACTGCGCGGCAGAGGGATGAAGAGAAAATAAAATCCCTTCGCAAGCTGCCGGAGATAAATGCCTGCCCGCCAGAAAAACGGGCCGAATCCCTCCCGCCGGAGGGTGCGCCAGGTGATCTCAATTTCGTAAATCATGATTCAGTTCACAGCATTCGCTGGGAAAAAGTTTCGCGGAGCATAGAGTGGCTGTCTTGAAGAGTCAACATGACCGGAGTGACGCGACTCGCCATTTTTATGGTGGATGGGTTCGCCCAGCATCATTTAATTTAAAAGAACATGAGGTTTTCAATCCACTTTTGGCCAGCCAAGTTTCAGCCACGACCGGGCCTCGCCCCATCGGCTTAATCGCCAGTGCAAGAAACGCAACATCCAGAAATCGCCATGCCGCCTAATCCGATTGTTGCGCTCCCGCCATTTGCGTGTGGACGATCCCATGCGGAACGCCGCCGCGATCCCGGCAAAATATGAACGCCGGACAAAACTGAACCGTCGCACCAGCACCAGCCAAACCACGGCTTCGCAGGCAATCAATAAAAGATGGGACAACACCATCAACCTCAGGATATGCCGCCCGTTTTTGTGCCAGAAAACGATGCCGTTGCGGACAGCCAGAAAACGTTTTGATTCGTTGGTGCGAAATTCCACCAATCGCTCGCCGCCCGCAGAGTTGGCCGCCGCCGCCCCGCGATGATGCACTTTGGCCGACGGTTCGCTGACGATTCTTCCCCCGGAAATCCAGACGCGCCAAGCCAGGTCAATTTCATCCGTGTAAGCCTGCACTTCGGCGGGGAATCCGCCAACCCGTTCAAAGCATTTTTTGCGGATCACGAATGCGCAGCCATAGGCCGAGAAAAGTTCTCGCGGTCGGTCATGGTCTGGAACACCGACCATGCAACCCAGCCAGTCAAAGCCGAGCGCGCCAAAACCCTGATAGTGGTCGCTTGCGTAATCGAGAACGCGGGCCGCAAAAATTTCCGGGGTTGTATCGTCTGTGGCTGCGGCCAGCAGTCGCTCCACGCAATCTGGCTCCAGCCAGACATCGTTGTTCAGGAAAAAAAGCAGCGGCGAACTGGCGGCTCGCGCGCCCACGTTGTTTCCCTCGCAATACCAGAGGTTTTCCTTGTTGGCGATGAACTGGAAATGCGGCAGCTGCGTGCGGAAACTTTCACAGATTTCACGGGATTTGTCCGTGGACAAATTGTCCACCACCACTACTTCCAGGCGCGTAGCGGCTGTCTGCGCGCAGATGGATTCCAGACAGCGGCCCAGCCATGGTTCGCCCTGATAGTTCAAAATAACCAGGCTGATTTCTGCAGGCATGATTTTTATTCAAGCCGCCGACTCGACAACCTTTGGCTCCGGAATCGGTACGATGAACCGTCCGCCGCGTTTTTGAAATTCCGTCTCCCGCTTGATGATCTCCGGCGCGAAATTCCACGCCAGTAGCAGCGCGTAATCCGGTTGGTCGGTCAGCAGCATTTCCGGCGGGCGCACCGGAATCCATGAGCCGGGCGCGATCTTGTTCTGCTTGAAGGGCGTATTGTCAATAATGTAGTCCAGCTCCTTTGTAGTGATGCCGCAGGTGTTGAGCAATGTGTTCCCCTTCGCCGACGCGCCGTAGCCGATGATGCGCTTGCCCTGTGATTTTAATTTTCGCAGCAGCGCGGGCAGTTCCGTGCGGATGTGATTCACGCGTTGTGCAAAGGCCTCCCAGGTCGCTGGTTCCGCCAGCCGCATGGATTTTTCCTTTTCCAACGCCTGTGCCACGCTCGCATGGGGCTGCGCTTTGGAGGAACGGTGCCGCAGATGAAACAAGATCGAGCCGCCGTGGATCGGATAATGATCCACGCGTGCCAACATGAACGCCGAGTCCTTCACCAGCGCCTCGATGGACGCGGCGGAAATATAGGACAAATGCTCGTGATAAACCGTGTCGTATTCCGTGTGTTCAAAGAAATCCACGACGTAGGGCACTTCAAACGCGATCAATGTTTCCGCGTGCGAAACCGCCTCCAGTCCCGCGACAAGATCCTTCAGGTCGTCAATGTGCGCGAACACGTGGCGGCCCAGGATCAAGTCCGCCGCGCCCCATTCCGCGCGCAATTGTTTTGCATTGGTCGCGTTGAAAAATTCCTTGCGCGTCGGAATCGCGGTGGCGAGTGCGACATCGGCGATGTTGCCCGCCGGCTCGATGCCGAGAACTTCACAGCCCTGCTCCTTGAATTTTTTCAGGAATACGCCGGTGTTCGAGGCGATTTCCAGGACTTTCGAGCCGGAGCCGAGACGCGCCGTCGAAAGCAGGTGCGTCATCATCTTGTTCAGGTGCGTATCCATCGTCTTGGACGTGGACGTGACATAGGCATAATGCGAGTAGAGGATTTTCGGATCCACCGTGTCGCCAAGCTGCACCAGCGAGCAGTCCGGGCAAAGCACCACCCGCAGCGGCAGCGAGATTTTGTAGCCGGCCACTTCCTCCGGCTTGAGAAAATCGTTCACCAGCGCGGTCTTGCCGAGGTCGAGGATGAGCTTCAGGTTGGGCGAGCCGCAGGTGCGGCAATGCGTGCGTTCTTTGATCATGATTGGCGAGGTTGGTAGGGTGAATCCGGATTCAGTTCGTGGCGGATTTCATCCACCGGCTCGCGCCGGCCTTCGCCTTTAAAAAGCAGGCTTGTCACCGTCACGACCAGGCCGGAAACAGTTCCCGTGTTGCGATACGCGTGAACCACGCCGCGCGGAACGTGGATGCGTGTCGGCGCCTGTTCGCCGGTCAGGATGAACCAGCCTTTCTTTTCATGCGCGGAACCGGCGCGGTCGTCCCAGAGATAGACGGTGAAATTCGACGGCCCGGCGAACGTGAAATAATCATCCTGCCCCACATGCTGGTGCGGCCCGCGCGTCACGCCCGCGTGCGACCACGACGAGCACGCCATCAGCGGCTTGAAACTGGCCGGGATTTCGTCCGTGCGAAATAGTTCGTGCAGGCTGCCGCGCGCGTCCTTGAATATCGGCAGCGCCTCCACGCGCACGCCCGGTAGCCCGGGAATTTCAAAAATCCCGCATGCTTCAATTTGTTGCCAGACCGTGGACATGGGCCGGAAAGTTACCTCAAATCATTTCATTTGTGCGAGCATTTTTCTCAGGCCGCCCCGCCACGAACCAGGGTTGCGGCCAAGCAGTTTTGAAAGCTTTGTGTTGCTCAACACGGTGTAATCCGGTCGGCGCATCGTGGAACTGAAGAACGAACTCAACACCGGCTCGACCGGCGGAGCGGTGGAAATCAATTTTATGCGAACAGATTCTTCCAAGATGACCTTCGCCCAGTCGAAGCGGCTCACACCCTCGTCATTGACCGCGTGAAACAATCCGCCTGCATTTTGCCGGAGCAATGCCAATGTCCATTGCGCCAGATCTGAGGCGAATGTCGGGACGGAAACCTGGTCGGTTGTGGATTTCAAGGTGCGTCCTTCGCGCACGGCTTTCAAAACCGTGTGGATAAACGTTTTCGTCTGCACCGGATGCCAGTCAAAGACCCAGCTCGTCCGTAGCACCAGATTTTCCGGCGATGCCCGAAGCACCGCCTGTTCGCCCGCAAATTTTCCGGCGGCGTAATGGTTCAGCGGATTCGTCGTGTCGGTTTCGGCGTAGGGCGATTTTTTTGCGCCGTCAAAAATGTAATCCGTTCCGTAATGCACGAGCCGGATGTTTTTACCGGCGCACAATTTCGCGAGCTGCTGCGGCGCGGTGGCGTTGACCGCCCATGAAAGTTCGCGCTCGGTTTCACAGCGGTCCACGAGATTGTAGGCGGCGGTGTTGATGACGACTTGCGGCTGCAATTCCGACAGCCGCTGCGCCATGAGATCGGAATTGAGCAGGTCGAACTCCGCTCGGCCTAGGAAATGAAATTCAAAATCGCCCGGCGCAATTTGTTTCAATTGATGCGCCAGCAAACCGTCGCTGCCGGTGACGAGAATTTTTTTCATTTGCAAACGAGTCCGCAAAGTCTAGCTGTCAGCCACTGCCTCGTCCATCACTTGCCGGTGGACACCGGCGCTTTTCTGCCGCTAGATTGTGGCGTCAATGCACATCCACTGGATCGCCAACACCATCGTGCCGCCGCCGATTTCCTTGAGCGGCGGCGACCGCATCATGGTCGAGTGCATCCGCCGCTGGAGCCAGGACCATAAGGTAACGGTTTATGGCAATGAAGGCGCGAAGCAACTTTGCGACTGGTTTGAACTGAAAGGCATCGAGCACGTCACATGGCCCGCCGACCATCTAAAAAAATACGGTCGCCTGTTCTGGTGGCTCATGCAGATGCTCAAGGGCAATCGCGGCGTGGAGAAAATAAAATTCTCGCCGGATGAGAAGCATCTCATCATGGCCACGTCGGAATTTCATCCAAGCTGCATTCCGGCCATGCGGTTGAAAAAGCGCTTTCCTGACGCGCCGCTCGTCGTGGGGCTTTATTTCTTCGCGCCGAAATGGTTTTCCAGCCAGCCCGGCCCCGGCTTGATGTTCACCGCGTATCGTCCCTTCCAGCAGGCGATTTACAAGCGCTGTTTGCGCGAGGCGGAGATGATTTTGACCACCGTGCCGCAGGACCGCGACACGATGATCGCCGACGGACGCTCGCCGGAATCCGTTTATGCCGTGATGGGCGGCGTAGACTTGACCATCCCGCAAAGCGTGCCAGAGCCAAAGGAAAAAACGTTTGACGCCGTGTTCATCAGCCGCCTGCATCCGCAGAAGGGGCCAATGGAACTGATGGATGTGTGGAAAATTTTAATGGCGAAGAAACCGGACGCCCGCCTCGCGATGATCGGCTCCGGCCCCCTCGACGCGCAATGCAGGGCCAAGGCGGAGAAACTTGGCATCGCGCAGAACGTGGAATTTTTCGGCTTCCGCGACGGCGTGGAGAAATACAAAATTATTAAGTCCGCGCGCGTCGTGGTCTATCCGGCGGTGTTCGAGGTGGGCGGCATGGCGTCGGCGGAGGCGCTGGCCTGCGGGCTGCCGGGCGTTTCATTTGATTTGCCGCCGCTGCGGGTTTATTATCCGCGCGGCTGGCTCAAGGCGCCGCCGGGAGATTTTCCCGGCATGGCCGATTGCATCCATCGCCTGCTGACCGACGAAAAACTATATGCCGAGACCAGCAAAGAGGCGCTGGCCGCCGGTTTGGAATGGGATTGGAACGCGCGGGCCAGGGCGATGTGGGACGCGATAATGAAAAGCATCAAAGCCGGTCCATGTTGACACTTTCTTTGCCGCCACCTAGTATTTTTCAACAATTGAAACCGCTGAAAAATGATTTGATTCACTTTGTTTCCCGCAAGGTATTCATGTTCTGTTTTAGCCAACCACAAGAATCACCCATGTATGAATGAGACAGCCATCGGTCAGGACAGGGCATTTGCCGGCAACGAGGAACTCCGTGAAAAATATCTGTATCTGGTGAAGATGACCGTTTCCCACGCGATGTGGGACGAGACAACGCGCCCGATTGACCCGAGGAGGTCGCCCAAGAACTTCACGCGGATACTTGCCGGCGCCGCCCTCGGCCTCCTCAAGCCGTTCAAATTGCGCCTGGTTTTGGACGAGCCGGTGGACATCAAGAGCCGGGAGGAGGGGAAAATCTGGCCTGAATTTGCTCATACCATGATCGGGATCAAGCGCCTGGACAACCTCAAGAAATGCGCCGAAACCGTGCTGCGCGACGGGGTTCCCGGGGATTTCATCGAGACCGGCGTATGGCGCGGTGGGGCCTCGATTTTCATGAGGGCCATCCTCATGGCCCATGCCGTTCATGACCGCAAGGTCTGGCTGGCGGATTCGTTCAGGGGGCTACCGCCGCCGGATGCGGAAAAATATCCGGCCGACAAGGGCGCGGACTGGCATGAGCCGGAATACCTGGCCGTCTCGCTGGAAAAAGTGAAGGAACATTTTGCCAAATACGGCCTGCTGGATGACCAGGTGCGTTTTCTGGAGGGCTGGTTCAAGGACACGCTGCCGAAGGCCCCCATTGACAGGCTGGCCATTCTCCGGCTGGACGGCGACATGTATGAATCCACCATGGATGCCATCTC
>Ga0302282_1000549_pt1 | contig 28817 bp, 21 predicted proteins | sample III_Fen_E1_3_FD_198763 | JGI IMG/M metagenome (GOLD analysis project Ga0302282, IMG submission 198763) | Peat permafrost microbial communities from Stordalen Mire near Abisko, Sweden - III_Fen_E1_3 | ecosystem: Environmental > Terrestrial > Soil > Wetlands > Permafrost | place: Sweden: Abisko... | reverse complement strand
TAACGGCGGCGACTCTTCCCATCAGGATCATCGACAAGAGCCTGGTTTCCGACGGCGTAATCATCGACACGGTGGTGAACAAATATTGCGACCACAGCCCACTTTTCCGGCAAAGCGTAGCCTTGCTGCGCGACGCGGGCATCGATATCAGCCGGGCTACGATGTGCGGTTGGGTGATGACCATCGGAGAGATGTTGATGCCGGTAGCTGGAGCGATGCGGAACCAGCTGCTTGCCGGCACCTACATCCAGGCGGATGAAACTCCGGTCGATGTGCAGACGCACGACGGAAGCGGCACAAACCATCAGGCTTACCTCTGGCAGTACGGGAGGCCGGGGAGCATGACGGTTTTTGATTTCCGCTTGAGCCGCAAACGCGAAGGCCCACTAAACTTCCTCGGCAACTTCGAAGGACTTCTTCAAACAGATGGCTACGCCGCATACGATCGTGTGGGCGGTCCGAAGATAGTGCATGCAGCCTGTTGGAGCCACGCCAGAAGATACTTCGTGGATGCGGTCAAACTCAATAAGCAGGATGCCGCATCCATCCGCGCAGTTGAACTGATGAATGAGTTGTTCGCGATTGATGCTCAAGCGCGAAACGAAAAGATGGACCATGCCGCACGCCATGCTCTGCGCCACGAGAAGGCTCCGCCGCTGCTCGATGGAATCCGCACTCACATCCTCGAGATGAGCAAGACGGTGCTGCCCAGTAGCGCTGCCGGCCAGGCCTGCAGATACACTCTTGCCATTTGGAAAAAGCTGGTCTGCTTCCTCGATTATCCCGAACTGGAGCTTAGCAACAACCTTGCGGAGAACTCCATGAGGCCTATCGCCCTCGGCAGAGGCAACTGGATCCACATCGGGAGCGAAACCGCCGGACCGCGCGTGGCCGCTATCATCTCCGTGATCGAAAGCTGCCGGCGCCTCAAAATCCCGGTGCGCAATTACTTGGCAGACATACTGCCCGGGCTTGCCAACACACAGCTTCAGCGCACCGCAGACCTTACTCCTGCAGCCTGGGCCGCAAAACACTCGTAGATGTCAACCATGGGTTTGCTCTGACGGATACTCTATATCACGGACCAGTCGGACCAGAAGACCTACAAGGTCAACGTTCAGTCAGACGGATCCATCGGTGCGATCACGCTCTTTGCCGAAGACGGAGGACAGGCTGTAGCGCAGGACAAGAATGGCAATGTCTACCTCGCGGCGGATCAGGTGCTTGTCTTCAGCCCGGAAGGAAAGCTTTTGGGGAGAATTGATGTTCCCGAACGGCCGATCGATGTGGTATTCGGCGGAGCTGATCACCGTACCCTCTACATTCTGACTCATGCCTCGCTGTATGCGATTCAAACGAAGATGCCTGGGCTCTAAGACGGTTGCTGGCCCATCAAAGGGGCCTTTTCGCAACCGTTGAAAGCAAGAGCAAGAGCAAGAGCAAGAGCAAATGCCTCACAAGGCAAATGTCAAATGCACTAACCGCGAACACCGAGAGAAAGCAGACTCCCGGAACTGTCAAACTTCTACTGCCACCGCGGCAGAGCCGGGGGCCTCCCTTGCATAGCTAGTGAGAGAGCCCGGTGATTTGCACATGGTAGGGAACTAACAGATCACCGGTGGAGTGGCCGACGGCGGCGAGGGCGACGCGGTAGTTGATTTGAGTCTGGAGCAGGATGAGCTCGGCCTGGGCAACGCGGGTTTGGGCGTCGAGGACGAAGAAGTTTGTTTCAGCGCCTAGTTCGAATTTGCGCTGCTCGGAGGCGAGAGTTTTTTGGGCGAGGTCGAAGGATGCCTGGCCGGCGCTCAAGGCGAGGCGCGCTTCTTCGAGTTGATGCACGGCGTTGCGGACCTCTTGTGTAATGGCCTCGCGGATTTGGCCGCTTGAGGTGAGGTCATGGGTGCGGGAGACGAGAGCGCTGCCGAGAGCGGCCTGTCCGGCGTGGTTCCTGACGGGGAGGGTAAGCGAGAGGGTTCCGCCATAGCCGGGAAAGCCGAAGCCGAAGAGCTGGCTCATAGAGGAGCCGAAGCCACCGGGGGCGATCAACTGGCCACTGGTGAGATTGTACTGATTGCCGCCGAGGCCGCTGCTCTGGTAGAAGCCCTGGAGCTGGAGGTTGGGCTCGAGCTGATTGTGGGCGAGGCGGATGCTGGTGACATCGTTGGCGAGGGCATTCTGGACGGCGCTGAGCTCGGGTCGTTGGGAGAGGGCCTGGGTGAGGGCGGTTTGCTCGTCAACATTCTCCAAGGCGGCGTCGGTTTGAGGCTTCTCCGTGAGGTTCAACTCGAGGGCGCCGGCCTGGGGGTCGCGATCGGCACCGATGGTGAGGCGCAGGGATTCTTCAGCGACGGTGAGCGCGTATTGGGCCTGTATGACACCGACTTTGCGGGCGGCGACTTCTGACTGGGAACGATAAATGTCGAGGGGCGGGAGGGCGCCTAGCTCGAGGGAGCGCTTGTCGCGGTCGTAGCTGGCCTCGGCGAGCTTGAACGACTTCTGGTTGACATCGAGTGCTCCGCGGGCCTGCACCGCATTCCAATACTGGCTGACGACGTTGAGGATGGCATCGTTGACTTCGGCTTCAAAGCTGGAGCGGGACTGCTCAAGACTGCGCCGAGCGATTTTGATTTGTGCGGTGTTGGCAAAGCGACCCGCGCCGCGCAGCAAGGGCTGAGTAAAACTGAGGTTCAACGTGGAAGTGAAATAGGGATTGAAGTAGTAGTAGGAATCGTTGGCCGAGGACTTGCCGCTGGTGATGCTGGCAGAAATGTTTGTACCCGGGGTGAAGGTTTGACTGTAGCTGATCTGGCCGGTCTGACTTAGCGAGTTAAGTGCAGTAGAAGCTGACAGTCCAACACCTTGTAGCTGGCTATAGGTTGGTGAGGAGTATCGATTGATGTTGAGGCTGCTCTGGATGGTGGGATCGAAGGGCTGAAACTGGCTGAGGAGGTTGAATTTCTGGTATTCAACGTTGGTTTCCTGGAGCTGTATGTTGCTGGAGTTTTCGAGGGTAAGAAGGATGGCGTCATGGAGGCTGAGGGTGAGCTTGCCGTCCTTGATGAAGTCGGCGAGGTGCTGCGGGGGCGGGAGTTTGTCGGCGCGGTCGCGGGCGGTGAGAAGTCCGCGATAACTTTCAGGAGATTGTGACGGCGCGGGAAGCACGGCAACCAAAGCAAAGAGCAGAACAGAAGCGAGGCGGGCGGTAGCCAGGAGAACGGGGCTCATCCAGGGACTCCAAGTAGGTGCGGAGATCGTGGGCAGAAGAAAAGAATCCGATGATCGATGGGCTGATGAAGTAAGGGCGTGGTGGTGGCTACTCATAACGAATGGCCTCCACCGGATCGAGCCGCGCGGCCTTGGTGGCGGGATAGATTCCGAAGATGAGGCCGACAGAGATGGAGACGAGAAAGGCAAGGGCGATGGAACTGAAGGTGACGATGGTGGACCATCCGGCGAGCCAGGCGATGAGCCGGGAGATGATGAAGCCGAAGACGACGCCGATGGTGCCTCCTGCGAAAGAGATCATGGTGGCTTCGACGACGAATTGGCGGACGATATCAGACTGGCGAGCTCCGACAGCGCGGCGGAGGCCGATTTCGCGAGTGCGCTCAAGGATGCTGGCGAGCATGATGTTCATGATGCCGATGCCGCCGACGAGCAGAGAGATGGAAGCGATGGCAACCATGACGGTGTTGAAGAGGTTCTCAGTACGCTTCTGCTCGGCGAGGAGTTCGGCAGGAACGATGATGCTGAAGTCATCGGCTCCACGATGCGATGAATCGAGAACTGCCCTGACGACTTGCGCGGATTCAGAGATATTGGCGCCGTCGGCCAGGTTGAGATAGATACCGTCGATCTCGTCGCGCACATCGCTATAACTGTCTTCAAGGCGGAGGAAGGCTGATTGCAGGGGGATATAGATGTTGTTGTTGACGTCGATGTTGGGAGTGGAAGAGCTATCGCTCTGTGAGCTGAGCTGCGGGCTGACCACGCCGATGACGCGGAACCATTGTTCGTTGACTTTGACGTATTGGCCGAGGGCATCGGAGGAGCCGAAGAGACTCCATTTGGCTGCAGCGCCGAGAACGCAGATCGGTGCGCCGCGATCGTCATCGGCTTGATCGAAGAAGCGCCCGGCGATCAAGTGCAACCCGGCGATGCGCTGGTAGGAGGCGTTGACGCCCATGACATTCGGCATGTCCTGCTGCGCTTTTGGAATGATCTTTGACGGCGTCAACTGCTTGCGCGGAGTGGAGGCGACAACGCCTTCGAGGTCATCGCGGATGATGCGGTAATCCTGAAGCGTGAGGCCGGGAGAGAGCTTGCGGACCTTCTGATGGGCCTGCCATTCCACGGTTTCCTTGGCTTCGACGATGAGATTGTGGACTCCCATCTGCTCGATGACAGCCATAACTTTTTGGCGCGCGCCGGCGCCGATGGAGAGCATGGCGACGACGGCGGCTACACCGAAGATCATGCCCAGCATGGTGAGCAGAGAGCGCATGCCATGGATGAGCAGGTTCTGCATGCCCAACTGTGCGTCGCGGGCCCATTGCTGGTAAGTGAGAGTGAGACGCCCCTGCAGCGGCGAGTGGTCTGTGGACATCAGGGTTTCCCTTCCATGCTGCCGGACGTTGAACTGGGGCCTGAGCTCTTTCGTGGCGCAGTGGGATCGATCAATGCGACACGGCTGCCCTCCTGCAATCCTTCGACGGCGGCGCGGCTCTCATTCTGGCTTTGAATCCTTACCTCGCGCTGGTCATAGCCATCGCCATTGTTGACATAGACGATGCGCTTGCCGTCCTTGAGGAAGAGCGCCTGGCGGGGAAGATAGAGCACGTTTTTCTTTACGCCGCCGTGGAAGGTGATCTGCGCGGTGAATCCGGAGCGGAGGCGGGGATCTTCATTGGCGAGCTGAATGGAGACTTGGAAGTTGCCGTTGGTGTTGGAAGAAAAGAACTGGCGCTGGGACATTCCGGCGACGTTCTTGACGGTTCCATGGAAGACCTGTCCGGGCAGGGCATCGAAGACCACGTCAACGGGCTGGCCAGCCGCAACATTGCCGCGATCCTGCTCGGCGAGAGTCGCCGTGAGTTCAAGGCCCTGGGGATCGACGACCTGCACAATCGAGCTGCCCGGTTGGACCTGATCGCCTTCGTGGTAGTCGGGCAAGGACATCCCGGTGAAGTAAAAGCCACCTGAGGCATTCTGGTTCTTTTGAATTGAAACCAGTCCGTCCATGGTTGACGTGACCTGCATTTTGTCCAGGTTCTGCTGAGCCTGATCCATGCCGAGCCTGGCCTTGTTGAGCTTCTCCTGAGCGAGGTAAGCGGCAGCCTGGCCGGATGCTTTGTGGGACTCGATGTCTTTCAGTTCTTCCTCAAGGACACGCTTTGCCTGCCCGAGCGCCAGATCGTTTTTGTCGGCATCGATCTTGCTCAGCAGCTCGTTCTTTTGAACATCCAGCTCGGCCCTGCGGACGCTGTAGCGGTTTTTGAGGAGCGTGACCGCATCTTCCGCGGCAAGGACGGCGGCATCGGCCTTGGCCTTGACGATTTCCTGTTCGGCCTGGAGTAGCTCGGATCGGTTCTGATCGAGCTTGTAGTGCTGCTCGCTGGGATCGAATTCAAAGACGACGTCGCCTTTCTTGACGACCTGACCGGTGTGAAGAAGGTGGGTGAGCTGAAGAGCATCGCCGCCCACTGCCGGCGCGGCGAGCATGATGGAGTGGCTGGCGCGGAGTTCGGCAGTGGCGTGGACCTGGATGTCAATGTCGCCGCGCTTGACCAGGGCAACCGGGATCTCGTCGCTTTTGGCCGCCAAGGGCACGCGACTGGAGGCGACCACGACGCCGATGCCTGCTGCCAGCACTAGGCCAAGCACAGCCCAGATCAGGATGCGACGACGTTTAACGCGAGCCATCTTATTCCTTCCCCGATGGATCTTTGAGGGCAACGAGGTCGTCCACCTTCAGGCCGCTGGAAACGAGCACGCGGTCGCGGCTGCGGCGTTCAACCTGAATGGCGCGCTCTTGAAATGCGGAGCCATTCCAGACATAGGCAACGGTCTGGCCGGAGCGAAGAAAGGATGCCTGCGCAGGGATGGTGATGGCGTTGGGAACACGGTCGACAATGATGGTGATCTGGGCGGTCATTCCGGGCTTGAGGCGCGGGTCAGCCTGGTCCATGGAGATCTCAAGATCGAAGTTGCGCGGGATGGGCCAGCCCGCGGTGAAGTCGGAGGTGGCAATGGTGCCAATGCGCTCGACCTTGCCGGAGAACTGGCGATCGACGATGGCATCCAACTGCAGGGTTACGGGCTGAGAAACGGCGAGGCGGCCGCGCTCGGTTTCATCGACGCGGGCGACGATGCGCATGGAGGAAGCGTCAGGGAGTTCGGCGATGAGCATGCCGGGCCAGGCACGCTCACCGGCTTTGAAGGGTGCGACCCCGCCATTGTGCCACATTGCAATAAGGCTCACGGATCCGTCCGCAGGGGCTTTCAACGACATGGAGGCCAGCGAGGTTTCGGCGCGGTGCGCGTCAAACTCTGCTTTGCGGCTGGCGTTTTTCTTGTCCTGAATGGTGGCCTGATCGACGGTGATGTCGGATTTCAACTGGGCTTCAGCCTGACGGAGAGATTGTTCGGCGTCAGCGAGCTTGAGGTTGGCTTCAGCTCCTTCAATGCGAGAGACAACTTCAGCTTTGCTGGCGTCGAGATTGGCTACCTGGACGTCGTATTTTGCCTTCATGACCGCAGTTGTGTCGGCCTCTTCATTGAGAACGCCCTGAGCCCGCACCTGATCGATGCCAGCCTGCGATGACTTGAGGACCGACTTGTCCTGGGCGAGGTCCATCTGCGTTTTTGACGGGTCGAACACGACGACGACGTCACCCTTTTTCACCTGCGTTCCGTCAGGAAGGATTTTGAGAATCTGCAAGTCTCCGGCATTGGCAGGGGCGGTGATGGAGACGGACTTCATGGCCTTCAATTCGCCACGAAACTGGAGAACGTCAAGGAATTCGCCGCGCTTGACCTGAAATGTGGGAACGGTGGGGGCCTTGGTGGAGAGATGTGCCAGCGCGTAGACCGCGGCACTGGCCGTGGCAAGCAAGATGACAACAAGGAGGACCTTGCGCTTTGTCCAAAGATCGAGAATGCGGTTCTTCATTTGGACTGGCCCCCAGAAGCGGCGATGGCGACGGGATCGACGTCGACAGCGGCGGAGAGGTCGGGCATCAATCTTGGATCGTGGCCATTGATGGAGAAAGTAGCGGAGAAGGTGCGGAGCTTGGGTGAGAAGTCGCCCGCTATGCCCATGGGATCGATGGATTCCAATTGCCCGGGAAGGACCAAATCGTTATACGCGTCGAGATGCACCTGGGCTTTCTGGCCGATATGCAAGCCGAGCAGGTCCTCCTGATTGAGGCGAACGCGGACTTCCATATTGGTGGGGTCAACCACCTGAAGGAAGGGAACACCGGGGTTGACCTGGTCGCCTTCCTGCACCTCTCCCATCTTTCCCTGCTTCCAAATGGTGTTGAATACGACGATGCCGTCGATGGGTGAGCGAATCTCCATCTGGGCGGAGTTGGCCTGCGCATGCAGCATGGTCTCGCGTGTTCGATCGCGCTGGATCTCAAGGATGCGAATGGAAGCCAGGGCGGCCTTGCGCTTGAGCTCGAAGGTTTCTCGCAACTGCGCCAGGGTGGCCTTGGCCTCATCGAGATCTTCCTGAGCTTTTTCGGCGTCGATGCGGGAGAGCAGTTCGACCTTCTCCATTTCAAGTTTGGCTTTAGCGAGACTGTCTTCCGCCTGCTTGATGGAGGTTTCGTCCTTGGCGCGATTGGCGTCTTCTTTGGCTATGCCTTCGATTACCTGCTGATTGAGGTTGTCGGCTTGTGACTGCTTGTCGATGAAATCGCGGGCCTGCGCCTGCCGGTCGAACTCAACCAGCAGATCACCCTGCTTGACTCGTGTGCCGCTGGCAACAAGCTTGGTAATGGTGAGCGAGCCCACCTGTTGGGCGGCGATAAGCGGCGCCATGATCGAACGAGATTCTATCGCAGCGGTAATTCCTTTGAGGCGGAGGGTTTGCTCCTCACCAGCGGGTCGCAGAGACGATTGCGCAGTGCCGGGAACCTTGGATTTGGTGTACAGGAAGACGGCCGAGAGGATGGCCGCGACCACCAATGCAGCGGCCGAAATGGCGATAACGCCGTGCTGCGCTCGGCCAGAGCGAGAACGGGCCACTGAGTCGACAGGCTCAGCCCCCTCGGGGTCTGGATGCGAACCGGCCGGACTACTCATCGGGAAACTCTTGGGCGAGAGACAATTTCATGCAGCTTCGCTTCGGCGTTCATTGCTTTCGTGCAAATATACTCGCCCAGGTGCTCGACCTCAAAAACCGAAAGCCTCCAGTTGTGAGCGAGATCCAAGGGCCGGGATGGTCTTTTCTCTTTGATGTTTTTTAGACGCACCCGGTTGGTTTTCCGCTCAAAGAGCTGTTCAGCTTTGCTCCACTACTAACCCACCCCTCACCGGATTTCCAAACCAAGCTGGTGCTTTCGATCTCCTATGTATGACCGAATTGGTCTGGCGAGCGGAGCTCCTGACCAATCCCGGTAGCGAAGATATACGAGGCGCTCGCTGCATTATCAAACTCGATGGTCGGACGGATTCTTTGATTCCGGGCGTGTGACCGACGACCAGTCGGCAATCCGTCAGTAACAATTTGATTAACCTACAACGCAAGGTTGTGATGCCAACCCCGCCGAGAGCAGCGGGGTATCAACGCTGGCCCGCTGAGCACGCGCCGCTCGCGGCGGGAAATCAGACCCTCAGGAGATTGAAGTAAGAACCAGACGGACACGCGAGGAAGATGACATTTTCAGGAGCCTTGAGCGGCCAGCGCACTCGACCAGACGTTCGCCCGGCCGGAGATCCCAGTTTGCTCCATCGACAGCTCCCCGCTCAAGAAGTGCGTGCACGTGAACTTGATCAGTTGCGAGTTCTGGCTTTGATCCCGGATCGGTTGACGGCCTATTGCGGGGCTGGGCCACGAACGACCTGGACAAAATCGCCGGTACGCAACTGCCTGGAAAACGCGGCTTTCACGTCGTCAGCATTCAGTTCAAAATACCTCTTCGCTGCGCGTATTGGTTCATCGAGAGGAAGGCCAATCTGAGCGCGCCCGAGTAGTCCTCCGGCAACCGCACTTTCACTCGACTCGCTCAAAGGAATCTGCCGCAGGAGCATCGCCTTCGCCTGTTGCAACTCGCCAGCGGTGACGTCCTCGGTCCGCATCCGATCAAGATCGCGCTGAATTAAAGCCCTCGCTTTTGAGACATTTTCGGGATTGCAGCCATAGTCGACGGAATAGCTTGCCCTGGTCTTCGAGGCACTCAAGCTTACATTGACGGTATAGACATAGCCGGCAACCTGGCGCAGATCGTGATAGAGACGCGTGGCGTAGAAGCCTCCACCCAAAACATGATTACCTAATTGCAGCGGATAGTAGTCCGCGTCAAACCGGTTCAAGTTCAGTTGCTCGGCAAGAACGACGGAGTCCTGCACCGCTTCAGAATCGGCTACATTGACGGCCGAGGGTTTGTTGATCGAGATGGGAGGCAGCGTAGTATCGGGCTTCGGGCCAACCGCGTTCCAATCTCCAAACCATTTTGCAATCACTTGCCGGACTTGTTCCGGAGAGACGTCACCGATCACCACGATCGTAGTGAGGTCGGGGCGAAAGGTGGAGGCATAGTATTGTTTCACTTCGTCCAGCGTGATTTTGCCGAGGGTAGCTGGCGTCACCTCCCGCAGGGCCGGGTCGTTCGCGGGCAGCAACGCCAGATCAAGCGCGCGCGATGTCCGGTATCCGGGGCTCTGCATGTTGCCGGCAACAAACTGCGTCGTTTGCTTCTGCACGACTGCAAATGCTTGCACCGGCAACGCGGGATGAAGCTCGTTGTCAGCCAGCAACTCAACGCCGCGAGAGAAGTGCTCTTTCAACACATCCACTGAAAAGCCGAAGCCAGCACTCTCACTCGCGGCAATATCGTCAAGCGCTTTCTGGAAGGCCAGTCGATCCAGCGTTCGGCTTCCGTAGGAGAAGAGCCCGTCAAGAAGGGCGGAGACACCTTCCTGTCCGGCCGGTGTCTCCAGGTCGGATTCGTGCTTCACTGAACCCACAACGGAGACGGTCGGGCTGGTTCGATCCGTCTTCACGATCAAACGGAGTCCGTTGGGCAGCGTTGTGTCCGAGACGTTAATGAAATTTTCAGGAACCTTCAGCTCGGCCAGCGCACCTGCCGCCCATGAGGGAAGCTCGACCGGTTTGGTCGGAGCCGAAGTCACCTGCTCGGCGCCGCCAAACCCCTTGCCAGAGACGGGTTGTCCCGTTGGGACCGGTTTCAGAGTCGCTGTAATCGAGTTCTCGTCAAGCAGATATTTTTTGGCCACTCGGTTCACGTCCGCGAGCGTGACCCGCTTGATAGCCTCAATGTCTTCATCGGGAGACTTGCGGCCCTCGCCAGCCAGCGCACTCGACCAGACGTTCGCCAGGCCGGGGATCGAATTCCGTTCAAACTCCGCGGATGCGACCTCGCTTCGAATCGCCGCCGCAACCAGGTCATCCGGGACGCCCTTTTGCGCATAGGCCGCCAGGATCGCCCGCATTTCCTTGATTGCGCCGGAAGCGTCTGCTCCGGCAGGCAGAGCGACCAATCCATAGCCGACACTGGCCTTGGGATAAGTTTCCGCAATACCGAATTGCGCTCCCAGCGCCTTGCCTGACGGGACCATTCCGTAGATATCGGCGCGTTGGCTGGCCAGCACGTCAGCCAGAATTTGGCTGGCTGCATAATCCGAGGAACTCGTTCCAGGGAACCGATAGGCAATGAAGCCGAGAATGTAGGGAAGATTGCTATCCAGCGTAAATGTCTCCGACTTGACCGGCTTCAATTCGACAGATGGGCGCTGGGGTAAAGGATGGCTGGCGACATCGCCAAACCACTTCCGAATCTTCGTCATTGTCGAGACGGGATCCACATCGCCCACAATCACCATAATGGCGTTGCCCGGCGTGTACCACTTCTTGTAGAAGTCCTTGAGCATGTCGCCCGTGGTGGCGTCGAAGGAGATCTTTGTGCCGAGCGGATCGTGCGCATAGGGAGTGCCCGCGAACATGTCCTGGTTGAGGCGGTCGACGAATTTGTAGGTGGGATTGGACAGGTCGCGCGCCACTTCCTGTTCGATAGCTCCGCGTTCCTGCGCCCACTCCTGCTGCGTGTCGTCAATCCCATGCATGCAGGCCGCCTGGACCTCGAGGGCGACATCAAGATCCGCTGCTGGAACCGTGGCAAAATACTGGGTGATGTTCTGTTGCGTATCGGCGTTGTTCTGGCCTCCGAGTTGCGCATAAATGGCAGACGTCTGGTCCGCCGTCAACCCTGCGCACCCGCGAAACGCCATATGCTCCTGCGCATGGGCCATGCCCGGAAACCCTGGAGGCGTCTCATCGCCGCCGACCAGGAAATTCGTCTCCACCGTGACCACCGGCGCCAACGTGTTGCGGAGAATAACGACGCGCATGCCGTTGGGCAGAGTGGCTTGCACTGCATTCGTTCCATCTTGAGAGGAAGCCGGCCTGCCACATACCGCGAAGGTGGCGGAAAGCAGCAACAGAGACATACCGTACTTTGGATTCACTTGGATATTCTCCAGACCCGTCTGCCGTAGCAGACAGAATACTTGAGTACTTGCCCGAGTTCCCCTCTTGATCTCAGGGTGGTGTCACCTCTTGAAGTGTCCGCTTCTTTTTGACGGGCGCTCGTTGAGAGTGTTTCACCGGGATTTGATCGTTGCAGCTGGATTGTCAGGATTGCGACCAGGATGAGTCGCAGGGCCAAGCGCCTGTAGCCACTTGACCCGTTCTCGTGGTGCGTCAAGGGAGAGGCCAAGAACTGCATTGGACTCTCGATGTGGAATTACCTTGCCCTCCCTGGTGTTCGTTAAAGCATTCAGGCTAGCTCTTGCCCATAGTGCTCTTGAGGTGTTCAGCCAGCCTCAGGTGCTCGGCGATGACCGGCTCTCCGTGCGTGGCGGCACTCTTGACGGCGGCATCCTGAGCGTCGGTCTCCTCCGCCTTGTAGAGTTGGACAGCCTTGCGATGACCTTCAACCATAGCGTGAACATACGTCTCGTCGAATTCGGCGCCGGACTCTCCCTTGAGCTTCGTGAGCAGCGCTTGATCGTCCGGGGCAAGTTCCGTGGGCGGGGTGATTCCGATCTTCGCTGCAATTGGCGTGATCTCATTTTCCAGGCGGGTATGGTCAGTGATCATTCTCTGGCCGAATTTCCTGACGTCTTCGCTAGCTCCTTGCTTCAAGACGAGATGCCCGATTTGAATCTCTGCGATATTGATCTCCATCGCCGTTTTGACGAAGTTCTGGTCTTGCTGGTTTTGTGCGAATGTCGTGGCGCCGAGAAACAGCGCCACCGCCGATACACCTAGGATGTGCGTGTAGATTTGCCGATAAAGCATAGTTGTACCCTCCTTTAGGGCGGAATTCCATCGACCGTCTGACGTAGCACAGACCCGCACTGCGAAAGCGGTCTTGTTGCATAAGCCAGACTTTCCATCTTGCATCACGAGTTGCTAACCACTCCACGTCGAATTGCCGTCACTGGGTCTGTTTGTTGCATCCGTTCGCAGAAACTGGACTCTCTCGTTTCCTGCATACCACTCTTCGCCAGATCGTTTCTTTGTACGAGTGCGATGACCGGCGCGCGATGCTCCCGGAAAACTGAACGGCGAACATCAAGCGGTTGAGGCTATCGCTGCCCCTGAGTCTTCCCGCGTTGGATTGCAGCCACGGTCGGCTTTGGGTCCTATGCGGGCGAGAGTGGAAAGAACGCGATAAGGCTCTCCCAAGTCACTCCACCCAAGACCGGAACCGCGCATGACAGCGAGGGTATTTGGGCATACGGAGAGAACATCATCGGAGAAACTGGAAGTGGGGATGACGGCATACAGTGTAGACAAGACGTCGGCTTCTTTTGCCGTCAAGAATGAATGCCGAATGGATTCGAAGGATTTGTGCAAGCGTGGAATTGCATGCCGGGTCAGTTCCAGGAAGCTGGTAAGTCGCCCAACCATGACAAAGCTATTCCAAAGACAGCCGCTTCGCATCAAGTCAGAAGCAATTGTCTCCGAAGGCTTTTCCCAGAATCGCATTACGCGCGATATAGAGTCGGAGTAGGGGCCTTGGAGGCGCGGCACAGGCTCATTCCAGCCATAAGAAACCTCCGGCGTCTCGGGTTCAACCCCGAGCAGGGTTATCCTCTCCGGGTTGGTCTCGGCCAGTGAAAACGCCGAACCAATCTGGTCTACGAATGCTTCCTCGTTTATGAAATGATGGTCGGACGGGAAAAATGCGACCAGCCCCTGCGAATCGAGTTCACGCACTCGCATCAGGCTGTATAGGATAGCGCCAGCCGTCTCCCGGCTTTCGGACTGGACCAGCAGGCGTGACCGAGGCACGTCCTCGACCTCATCCCCATAGAAGCGCTCGTGAACCCTGTTCATAACTAGAGGAGTCTGTCCGGGAATGATCGCTTTGGAAACTCTGCTTCGGGTTTGTTGGAGGAGTGTCGCGTCTCCAACCACTGCGCAGAACTGCTTGGGCCTGTCATCCCCTGCAATCCTTCGCGTCAATGGGAGCAACCGCTTCCCATCTCCGCCAGCGAGAATCACTCCCCATTGATGGTTGCACGGGCGTCCGCCCATTCGATTTGAATCTGCACGCATTTCCTCTTCTGACCTCTCTATAAGTGGTGGCGTCTATAAGTGGTGGCGCTCCAAACTGAGGGCAAGCACTCAAAATCTATGCTTCAGACCGGCGCAGACACAGACAGTCCCAGACCCCATGAAGTTTGTACCGCATGCGCGATTGGCTAAAATGTTCAAATGTGAACAGTCACACCATCGCTGCCAGCCGACTATCGAAGCTGCCATCGCCAAAGGGTAAAGCAACTTAGCGACCTGGCTGCAAATTGGAGTCCTTGAACAAAGCCGAATCGGGCGCAAGGAGAGAATCCTGAATTCCTGGCTCAATTCAAACCGGCTGCATCTCTGCTTCGTTTTCAGCAATTGCGGCATGGACGATGGCGAGGAACTTGTCGGCTTTTAGGCTAGCGCCCCCGATGAGGACTCCATCTATGTCATGCTGACCGAGCTACGCATAGAAGGCTCCCGTGATTGGCCTTTCAGTCTCTGCGAGATACTCGATGAGAGCCTCAGGCGTGACTTCGCCGCAGTCGGTCAGGCTGTGGCAAAGACGTTCGCCATCAGCATTTCGTGATGACGACCAAGTGCACTCAGCATCTTGAAGAACCCGATCAAATCGCACGGAATCAGCCGCGTCCGCTGGTGGACTAACTGATAAAACGAGTGCTGCCCATTCGTCCCCGGCACGCCCCAGTAAATCGGCCCCGCTTCGGTCTCCACATGCTTGCCGTCAAGCGTCACGTGCTAGCCGTTCGACTCCATCGCGAGTTGCTGGAAATAAAGAGGAGCAGCCCTCATAGCCTGTTGAACCGCATTCAAACGGCCGAGAGTTCGTCGACCCAATATCCTTCACGATTGTAATGCCCGTACAAGCCTGATTCGTAATCCCGTGTGAGCAATGACTTGTCGGTGTATTCTGGCGCGGCCTTGATGGTCTCACGCGAAAGTCCAACAACAACTTCCCTGGCGTCCCAACTCACGCTCTCGATCCACTTTGGTGAAATGAGAACTTTCTTCCCGGGCCACCAGTTCTTTGTCGCCACAACTAGGTAACGAATCGCCCAGGTCTCATCATCAATGATGAAGTCATCAACGTGACCAATCTCGCCGTCAAGCGCATGGAGATAGTAGCCCGTTACTTCTTCGGTGCTGCGAAGATGGCGATCCGTTCCTGTCTTTTTCGATGCGGATAAGCTCCACTTGGCGCGATCCCGCTCGATGTAGGGATAGACTCCCCACGCATATGGCCCTCCCCAGTAATTCGGATAGCCATAGTAGCCGTTATATTGGCCTTCGTACTGACGCGAAACTGGCTCGTGTGTGTCGATGGACGGACTGTTCTCGACCTGCTTTCTGGTCAGTCGAACCGACATCTCCTCGGCCCCCCGGTTGACATCGCCGAGGGAGTAGGGAGAAATCAATACTGTTCTGCCGCTCAGCCAGTTTGCTGTACTTGCGATCAGATAACGAACCGTCCAATACTGGTCGTCGAAGTAGAACTCATTGACCGAGCCAATATCTCCATCCAGGCTCTTGAGTGAGTAACCTTTGAGTTCCTTTGCTTTGATTAGCATGATGTCTCCTTTTCCATGGGTGTACTGAGATACGTTTAGGCTGCTGGTTCCAAAGGGCCAATGCGGCCGTACACGTCGTTCCCTGCAAGCCAACATGAGTCCTGCCTTGGCCGGCACCGCGACCCGCAGCCGAGCTGCGTATCGCTGACTCAATAAGCATTTCAAATTTGAAGGCCGGGGTGCTGAGCAATTGCGTACACAGAGCAGATCCTGGTCCCAGTTCGCACTCAGACGGCCTTGGGCACTTGGCACCTGGACGCTATGCAATCCAGAAAATCCCTCCAGATCTTGGCGAACGATGCGACCCGTTCTTCAAGGTGTTGGGCCGCCACGGCGCCTGTGTCGATACCGGCCTTGGCGAATTCCGCCAAGTTCTCCCCCGGGGTTTGACGGTAAGGCTTCGCCGAATTCTTCTTGGGCGGCGAGAGCCTTCAGCGTGGCTTCGGGCAGCTACCTGCTCCTTCAGCGCAAAGCCTCCGTGGTCCGACGCAATTCCAACGCGCATTACGCTTTCACCTTCAGACGGTCGAGCACGACATGAGCCTGTTTACAGACATTCTCCACCGTGAATCCGTAATGCTCCATCACGACTGCCCCAGGGGCTGACGCCCCGAAGGTGTCCACCCCGATCACGTCAATTTGCGGGCCTATATACGATTTCCAGCCAAGTGTGGCGCCGGCCTCGATGACCAAAAGCGGTGCGCCCGCGGGCAGGATCTTTTCCCGATAATGATCCGGCTGCGAGGCGAAGATGTTTGTGCTCGGCATGCTGACCACTCTTGCCTGAACACCCTCATTGGCCAATCGATCGCGGCCCTCGAGCGCCAAATGGACTTCCGATCCGGTCGCGACGAGAACGATGTCCGGTTTTGCGTCTGCGGGACAATCCGCAAGGGTATAGGCGCCCAGTGGCACGCCGGCGGGTATCCCGGGATATTTGTCGAGGCCGAGTACCGGAAGTCCCTGGCGTGTGAGAATCAGCGCGACGGGTCCCTTCTTTCTGCCGATGGCGATTCGCCACGCGGCCACCGTTTCGTTGGCATCCGCGGGTCGAAGGACAACCATGCCGGGGATCGATCGCAGTCCTACCAATTGCTCTACAGGCTGATGGGTCGGGCCGTCTTCTCCCATGCCAATGCTGTCATGTGTGAAGACATAGATCACCGGCAACGCGTTCATGGCTGCCAGACGCATTGGAGGGCGCATGTAATCGCTGAATACCAGGAAAGTGCCGCCGTAAGGGATGAGGCCGCGATGCAAAGCCATTCCGTTCAGGATGGCGCCCATGGCATGCTCTCGAATGCCGAAGTGCATGTTATGTCCGCCCCAGTTTTCGGGCTCAAAGTTTCCCGCGCCTTGTCGATTAGTGTGGGTGCTGGGGTTAAGATCGGCCGAGCCTCCCATCATTTCGGGAAAACGAAGGCCCAGAACCGAAATCGCTTTTCCCGATGCGACGCGAGTTGCCATCGGACCGTCGGCGGCGCTAAATGCCGGCAGATCGGTGTCCCAGTCCTTGGGAAGGCGCCTGTCAATCACTCGATGAAACTCCGCAGCCAGATCGGGAAAATCTTTTGCATAAGCTTTGAAGCGCGACTCCCATGCAGACTGAGCGGACTCTCCGCGCGCAACCGCTTTTCGAAAATGTTCCAGGGCCTCCTCGGGAACATGGAAAGGAGGCTCTACTGGCCAACCCATTCCTTCTTTGGTCAGACGCACCTCTTCAACGCCGAGCGCCTCCCCGTGGGCCGCGGCGGTGTCCTGCTTGTGTGGACTCCCGAAGCCAATGTGGGTGCGAACCGCAATCAAGGACGGCCGCTCGGTTTCTTCACGTGCGTTCTCGAGTGCGAGTGCAACCGCTTCGATGTCGTTGCTCCGCTCCACTCTTTGTACGTGCCAGCCGAAAGCGGCAAACCGCGCCATGCGATCCTCAGTGAATGACAATTCGGTGCTGCCTTCGATCGTGATGTGGTTATCGGCATAGAGAACGATGAGCTTGCCTAGATGCATGTGGCCGGCATCCGATCCGGCCTCGGAAGAGATCCCTTCCTCAAGGTCTCCATCGCTGACTAGAACGTAGGTGTGGTGGTTCACGATCCGGTGACCGGGCCGATTGAATCGTGCTGCAAGCGCCACTTCCGCAATGGCCATACCGACTGCGTTGGTGAGGCCTTGCCCCAATGGCCCTGTGGTCGCTTCGACGCCCGGAGTCTTGCCGTATTCCGGATGTCCCGGCGTGCGGCTGCCCCACTGGCGAAACCGCTTGAGTTCCTCCAGAGGCAAGTCGAAGCCCGTGACATGTAGCAGCGCATACAACAACGCGCACCCATGTCCCGCCGACAAAACGAATCGATCCCGATCCGGCCAGTCGGGATCGTGCGGGTTGAACTTGAGCGAACGATCCCAGAGCGCATACGCCATGGACGCCGAGCCCATGGGCAAGCCGGGATGGCCTGAGTCGGCCTTCTGCACCATGTCCACCGCCAGAAAGCGAAGAGTGTTGATGCACAGCTCGTCCAATGCAGGCGGAGCGACTGTTATTGCGTATGTTGCAGATGGGGTCATGGAGTGCGCATTGCCCTTTCACAGTTGAAATGGGTTGAACATCGAACAGGAATTCGAGACCCACAATTGCGACGTGAGTCAGGCTCACTACATCTTGAGGCCAACATCCCCGATGCACTCCGGGTGCTTGCATTGGCAGGTCAGCTCGGGCGTTTTCTTCGCATCGGCACATGTATCGCTGCAGTGATTCTTTCCGGGCGCAGGCGTACAGTTGCATGCCGGGTGTTCGCATTTCTTTGCAGTGGTCATAAGGGCTCCTTTTACTCGCACATGTCTTCTCTCGTCTGAAGGCTATGTGGCGCGGGAACATGCTCGCCGGTCGGAACTGAGGGGGCACTTCCCTCTGCGGTACATTTGCACGCGCAGACACATTCAGAATTCCATGAACAGCCGCGTCCATCTGTACAATTTTGGCCATTATCACCGTATGGCTCTGGTTCGATTTGAAAATTCTGCCCTGCTTCAATCGTGTTGCGCATCAGGACATGATTCGCATTCTCATGCCGAGCAACGCGGTGGTATGGGGAGTCGAAACCATAGTCACCTGTACTCACGCAACTTGCGTGCCTGCGCCGGGCCAATCTTCAGTTGCTGACCGGCGGGCGAACGACAGCCCCGGAGCATCCTGCGCGACGGGCGACCGACTCCGCCACGCTGCCCAGTAAGAAGTCGCGGATGCTTCTTTCGCCGTGCGAACCGACCGTTATCAGATCGGCATGCCATTCGGCTGCTCTGTCGAGAATGGTCTTAGTTACATCCCCAATCAGGACTTCGGTTTGTGTCGTAAATCCCACTCTGCGCAGCTCGGCCGCAATCCGCTCGACAAGTGTGCGAGCTGGCTGCTTCTGCCCTTCCAGCTCGGGAGCGTAGCCTTGAGCCATCTCAGGCGGAGGCACGGGCTCAACCGGTTGCAGCACGTGCAACACCAGGATCTCGGTATGCTCATGCCGAATCCCGCCCTCGACAGCACGAATTACATTTTCGGAAAACGATGAATCGTCAACTGCCATCAAGACTCTCATGACTCCTCTTCCCTCACTCGGAATAGGCTGTACGATCAGACGCAGCTAAACGTAAAGAAAAGCATCTGTTGCGGTGTCGTTTGTCAGGCGAGGCCATTGCAAATCCAGCCAAGTGCACTGACCTTGCGTCGCAAGTATTGGACAGCCCAGTTCATGAATGCAGGTCACAATTGCTCACAGGAAAGGCCCGCAATCCAGGTGTCGGGATTCACCATTCCGGCCTGAGAGAACAACAGGCGCATTGGACCGGCACTGTGCAAGAGAGCACAGTCTTTGTTCTCCATGGAGAGAACAATGGTCATTTGGCCGCGACTATGATCCGGCAACGAGGCCGTCATGTCTGAACGTCAAGCTTTGAAGTCCATCCCAACAAAGATCCTGTTGCCTATCGACTTCAGCCCATCGTCTCAAGTGGCTCTGGAGACAGCGGCCGATTTCGCATTGCACTTCCATGCCGAGCTATTCCTTGTGAACGTCCTGCCGTTCTTCTCAACCTTCACGCCTGAATATGCCGTTCCCCAGGTGCAGTTTCAAGAGGAGGAGAAGACGCGTGCTGAGAAGCATCTGGCGAAGGCACGAGCGGTTCTCACGGCCAGAGGAGTAAAGGCAGGCTCCAGTGTGGAACTTGCGAATGACATAGCGGACTGCATCATAGAGGTGGCAGAGCGCGAGCATGCCGACTTCGTTGTTATTTCTACGCACGGCATATCCGGCTGGCATCCACTTGTGTTTGGATCTATTGCCGAAAAGGTCGTGAAGCTCGTTCAGTGTCCGCTCTTGCTTCTTCACTCAGCCAAGCCGGAAACCGGCATGAAGACTCCTTCAGACCGCCCAATGGAATCGTGGTAGCAAAGGGAGCGGCACAAGCTAGAACGATGAGTGCATCGAGCGGCGCCGTTCGCGATTCCCCCTAGCCAGACAGCAAAGTCGCCTCAGAGCATCGAAAAGGATTCAGTCAGCAGCAAGGTCTTTGTGCCCCGGCTTTCCAAGCGGCTGCCAATTTGCGCGAACATCCTGGCGTGGCCGACACGGCTGACCGATCTTCTTCTGGCGGATCGTTTCGTCGTAGGGAATCGCGCCGCCTATCGCTCCACCAAGCCCAGGAGTGGTCACGATTATTTCGCGATAAGCTCTTCGAGCTTCGACAGTCCGCGGAATTCCAAGCGTTTTGAAGCGTTTGTTACAGGTCTCATTGCTCTCATCCATCGCAAGCAGGCCTCTGTTATCGGCAAAAAGCAACTTTGCGGTACCTCCCAACATTTGCGAATTCAATTACACCCGCGCGGTTCCTGCTCCCGCTCCGGGCAATTGATAGCGTGCTCCTTATAGCTCTGTTTTCTTCTTGCCAGCCCTCCGCCGTACGGAAAACAAAAGAGCGATACCACCACAGAGCGCTAAGCCTCCGAGGATTGGAGGCACAAAACTGATTGTGCCCCGTCCGATGGTCTCCCGAAACATGAGTCGTATAGGTGATGCAAAGTATGCAAGCGAAACGACTCCCAGGAAGATCAAGATGAATCCGACAATTGATGCTGCTCTTCCTGGCTGTCGTTGTTGCATCGGTAACCTTTCGACTATCCTTTTTGGGACTACTTTTCTTCTTCGGGGAGCTTTCTATCAGCTAAGCTTTGGACACGGCCGGGGCTTGTACGGACACCGAGCGCCCTGATCGATTCAACTCTCTCCCCCCCGCCAGGACTCTTCAATCTGTTCAAGAGTTTTACCCTTGGTTTCCGGGACCAACTTATAAATGAAGAACCATGCGCCAACGGTGATGACACCGTACAACAGGAACGTTGAAGCGTGACCCAGGACCTTCACCAGTGTCAGAAAGGTTACGGCAACCACCAGGTTCATGCCCCAATTGGCGACAGTGGCAGCACTCATTGCGGCGCCGCGAACTGCCAGTGGATAAATCTCAGAGATGATGAGCCAGAAGACCGGGCCGAGACCGAAAGCAAAGCAAGCCACATAGACCACAAGCCCACCGACAGCGATATCGCCAACAAAGCCCGACAGTTGCTTGAACTGGAAGGCCGCGGCAAGAATCGCAAGTCCAGCGATCTGACCCGCAACTCCAACCAATAACAATGGCTTCCTACCCACGCGATCCAACAGGAAAATGGCCACCACATGCATGCAAAGCATTACAACTCCCAAACCAACCGCGCCGAGAATGGAAGCACCGGAGCTCTTGAAACCTGCGAACTTGAAGATGGTTGGGGCATAGTATATGACCGTGTTGATACCCGACAATTGCTGAAAGAGCGCCAGTCCGATGCCAATGATGAGGGGCATTCTGAGAGCGGGCCGAAAGAGTTCGGTCTTCCAGTCGCCATTCTGCTTGGTCATGCTTTGCTGAATGTCTGTAACCTCCGGACTCACCTCCTCCGGGGCGCGCAACTGGTCCAACACCTTCTTCGCCTGATCTATCCTCGATTTACCGATCAACCATCGTGGGCTATCTGGAAGGCGCCACATTCCAACCAGCAACCCAATAGCCGGTATCGCACCAAGGCCAAACATGTATCGCCAGCCTTTGATGTCGGTGAGTGCATAGTCCGTCAGATAGGCAGTTACAATGCCTGTGGTAATCGCGAGCATGTTGACTGCCACAAGTGCTCCGCGAACTCTCGCCGGGACCAACTCGGCGATATACATCGGAGAGATAAACGAAGCAATTCCGATGGCAATTCCACTTACCACCCTGCCGGCGATCAACCAGGGGACCGTTGGCGCCAGAGCCGTACCAACGGAACTGATGGTAAAGATGAGGCCAGCCGCCAGGATCAGGCTGCGGCGTCCGAAGCGATCGGTGAGCGCGCCGCCCAGCGTGGCGCCGAAAACTGCACCAACCAGGACGGAGCTGACGACAATCTCCTCCATGGTGGACGATAGAGAGAATTGACTCTTGATGAAAAGAATCGCCCCGGAAATCACGCCTGTGTCGTAGCCGAACAGAAGTCCGCCTAGAGCCGCGACCGCTACGGCGTAATAGACAAAGCCCTTTACTGGGGTCTGAGTGGTATTCCTCGCCATACTCGCTCCTGCCAGCTATTGCGATTGAATGTGGTGGTTGTGACCTTCCCACTCTTTGCGATTTGGCCAGTAGAACGTAAAGTCAAGTTGCGACTCGTAGTCTTTTGGAGACAGATCGAAATACTCTCCGTCTATCCCGGTCGGCGTCGATTCGTTGTCCCGCCAGGTCTTCCAACCATCGGCACTCCAGCGAAGGCGAAAGGCCTCCATCGCGCAGATTCGAATCGTATGGTCTTTGCGTGCCTGGCGTATGGGGTGCCTGGGCAGCCAGTATTCGACGTTGGTCTGAGGTTGACCGCTCTTATAGCGGGCCAGAACCTCCGGAATGCAATCGAACACTTTGCCGTCCTGACACGAGCGCAGCAGGCGTACATATTCCGAATGCGCCCACAACAAAGGATTCGCAGAACCGGTTGGGCCGCCGCAGTGCATGTGCGCCGCCGGAATATCTGGCTCATCCCAGATCTGCTCTGGCAGCAGACACGTAGCGTTTGAGAACTTCTCCATGGCATGCAGGAGTGGACGGCAATCCCGCCCCGCGGCAAGCTCGTAGTGTCCGCGCTCACCGGTCAGCAGGGGCCACGCTCGGCCTTGGCCCCAACTCGTATAAGGGCCGCCTCCGGGCTTCTGGCCATAGCCGTCGTGGTTATAGCGGTGCCAGCACGGACCAGAGGGAGTTTCCGTCTTGAGCGCCGAATCCACCACCCGCAGACTCTCGACGATCAATGGATCGTCGGCGGAAAGAATTCCGTATCGTACCAACTGGAGAAAGCCTCCATCGACAATTTCGCGGGCAGGATAGGAGTGAGGAGCGTTGGGCGGCTGGCTGGTCAAGTACAGCTCCGCCTTATCCACAGCTCCAGGCTCGGCGGCTTCTCCAGGTTTGATTGGATTCAGGCGCACAAAGTAGCGGGAAGTCTCCGCAAGGAGCGATCCCTTTGTCGTGACCGTCCATTCCTCCAGGTGAGCCCTTAGGAAATCGGCATAACTCTCAAGGAAGACGCCTATCCGATCATCATGATCTGTCCTCGCGAAGGAAGCCGCACAGATGATGGCGGCAATGATTGCAGCGAGCGTAGAAGGGGAATAGCCGCTACCCTCTTCCCAGCGCTCTTCGCCGGTTACAGGGCCACTGTGGAGTAGAAATGCGGCAGCACGGTCGACCATCACGCGCGGGTTGAATTCAGCCAGAAGTCCAAATTGATGGAGTCGCCAGGCGAGCAATACGGGGAACGCAACTTCGTCCAATTGCATCCCGCACCAGAATGGTTCGCCATTTACCCAGAAATTCTGGGGAAAGCTGCCGCTTTCTTCCTGGCGGGCAGCAAGGTAGATCAGTGCCCGCAATGGCGCCTGGGTCTCACCCGCGGCCAGCAGCCCCATGGCGCTCTCCACCATATCCCGCGTCCACACAAGATGATAGCCGCCCTTCCCCGATTTGTCGTTGCGCGCCTCGCCCCAGGGAATCGTAAGCGATGCGACAAACGCACCCTGGTACAGTTTGTCTTCATGAGTTAGCAGAAGATTGTAACTCGACTCGAATAGCCGCCCGTGGTCCCCGCTGGCATCTTCAAGCAACATTCTGCCCTTCGCGGCATCTTCCCATTGATGGACAAAGATCTGGCGCTGATGCTTGTAAGCGACCCCCAGGCTCTGGAACAAACTCGATACAGCGCTGGGGAGGCTTTCGCCAAAGGCAACACCGATGGTGAACTCCTGAGTCTGTGAAAGATCGAGTTCGGCGGTAAGCGCGACATTGCCGTTCTTCGCCTCATCGAACTCATACTTCATGCCGCCGTTCTCTTGGATGTCGGTAAATCCGTCGCTGGATCCGACATAACCGCACGAGAGCCGGGAGAAGTGACAGGATGCGCCTATCGCTAGCCAGCGGTCGTTTTTCTCCGCAACCAGCAATTTGCGGCCTGATACCTCAACCACATAGGCATTGTTGTTTTCTCCGCCGACCTCTAAGTGCGGATTGCACAACACATAGGTTTTAAGGGTTCTGAGAAAGTCGCCGTTGCCTGCCATCTTTGTGTGGATCAGGACGCAAGGCCGAGTAGGTTCCGCGATAACTTCCTTCGTAAACGAGAAGCGTCCTTTAGGATCGCTCCTGGTTATTCGATAGCCCTGAGATGGAGCAATTCGTTCGACCTGGTAAGCGAGGTCTCGCTTTTCCTCCAAGAACAGACCATTCTCATCGGAGAAGAGAAACTCCAGATCGCGGAGTTGTGGCCGATCAACGGTTGGATAATAGACCTCTGTCAGAATGCCGCGTCCGATCGTGAACCAGACTCGCCCCCCAATTGAATGGGCCGTGCCAACTCCATCCTTGGCGGCTTCAGTCCATCGGGCTTCGTCGCCAGGCGCCCCAAATGCCCTGTTGGTACCTCGAAAGAGAGCCATTATCAATCTCCTCTGTTCACTGCCCACAATCGGTTGGGCGCTCTGGCCCGACACAATCGTGCCGCGACCCGTGCCAACAAGTATAGGAAGCCAACACGCTCACCGATCCACGATTGGCTGGCGTTTCGCCTCGCGTGCTCAGCCTATTGATTCGGATTAGCCAGCAGTTGCTTTAGCGCGTTGATTGCTTTCTGCGCTTCTGCAAGTTGGGCCTCAGCTTGATTCCGCGTCGCATTCGACAACGGCGCCTGCGCTCCAGCCTGTTTTCCTGGTAATGAGCCCGACTGCGGCGGTACGGTACCGAACAACGATGCAAGAGCTTCGTCGAGTGTCGGTTCCATCACGACCTTATCGCCCGTCGCAACAATCACCCGTTTCAGTTGAGGGAAGTTCGTACCTTCGGCCTTCAGGTAAAGAGGAACGACATAGAGGAATGAGTTCTCGATCGGAATGACGATGAGCTTGCCGCGAATCACTCCAGAACCCTTCTGGTCCCAAAGAGTAAGCTGCTGCGAGATGGTCGTGCTCTGATCGATCATGGCGCTGATCTGGTTCGGTCCAAAGATCAGTTTGTCTTTCGGAAGCTCGTAGAAGAGCATCTTTCCGTAGTCGGGGAAGTCGCACCGGGCGGCCAGCCAGGCGATCATGTTGTCCCTCTTCTGTGGGGTAAATGGAGTCATCATCAGGTACTCAAGCTGCTGGCTGCCTGGGAGCTTCATGAGTATGTAATACGGCTCCATCGCGGCGACGGCGCCATTGTACTTTTCCTGCGGTGCAACCCATAGGTCCTCCCGGTTGTAAAAGACCTGCGGATCTGTCATGTGGAAGGTCTCGTATTCGGCTGCCTGAATACCGAACATGTCCTGGGGGTAGCGGAGATGAGCTTTCAAGTCAGGGGAGAGCTCGTTTAGATTCTTAAACACACCAGGAAATGCACTTTGATACATTGCCAGCAGCGGATCCTTGGGGTCCATGATGTAGAACGACACCGTGCCGTTATACATATCCACAACAACCTTGACCGAATTGCGGATGTAGTTCATCCCGCGGGCTGAACCGCCAGTCTGCACGTCTGAATACGGGTAGCGATCGGAGACCGTGTAGGCATCCTGAATCCAATACTGCTTCCCTTCGCTCAAGACGGCATACGGTACCTTGTCCAGCACGAGAAACGGCGCTACTTGCGCAACACGCTCCTGAACTCCCCGCCAGATCTGTATCCTGCTCTGTGGTTTCAGATAGCCCGTGAGCAGTATGTTGATATCTTTCTGCGTCCACGCGAACAGGATTCTCTTCCAAATGCTGTCGATTGGAATTCCACCCGTTCCCTGGTAGCTCGCATAGACGTTTTCATTGCCCTTCGGATAATCAAACTCTTTGATTCCAGTGTCGACAATCTTGTATCCAGGCGCCACGTTTCCGTAATAGATCTCGGGCTGTGTAATCGTCAGTCCGTATTGCGATTCGGCGGGAATGTTCTCAAGCAGGTACTGGGGAAGGCCTCCTCCTGTCGAACTCGAAACGAAGTTCATCACCATTCCCTCGCCATGAGTGAACTCAAGATTCTCATTGACCCAGGTTTGGGCTTGCGCGGGCAATTGCGATGCGAGTTCGCGGGGCGAGAGCATGACCTGATGGAAGCCATCCGCAAGGTGATAGCGATCGACATTCACGTTATAGAAGTCGTAGTAAAGACGAATCGCCTGTGTCTGCTGATACGTCTGAAGCAACGGCCGCGTGTCCCAGAGTCGGATATTCTGGATCGTATCCTGATTTCGTGCGATCACGTCAGGAGTCAGATCGGAAAGCGCTGGATAGGCGGTTTCCTGGATGCCATCCAATTTGTATGCCATACGCGTGAAGGCAATGTAATGGTTGAGATAGGGCATCTCAAGACTCAATTCGTTAGGCTTCACCACGAAGGTCTCAAACAGCAAAGGCAGCGCAAGCACGGCAACTAAATATAGTGCCGCGTAAACCACAATACCGGCCAAAATGTGCTTGGTACGAGGGCGGAAGAACTCAACGGCCAGCAGTACACACGCCACCGCCGAGGCGCCAGTCATCAACCAGAGCGCGACTCGGCTGACATGCGCCGCGGCATAGCCTGCTCCGTGCACAACACCGATCGTCGAATAGACAAGCTCATAGTGATCCAGAACGAAACCCCAGCCCAAGTTGGCCGCGAGGATAAACAAAAGCACCATTGAGTGCTGACGCGCCCCGTCGCTCAACGTGATTTTCCCGCTGGACTTCGACTGCCGTAACCCGAACATCGAGCAAAATGCGAGAATCGCAAGCGCTGATATCGTCAATACCGTAATGCTTCCCTGCAAGATTTCATAAAAGGGAAGACGGAAAACATAGAACCCGAGGTCAACTCCAAAGAGCGGGTCTGCGATTCCAAATGAGCCGCCATATCTGAAGCGAAGAAAGTTGTCCCATTGCCCCGAGACGCCCAGCGCAAAGATCGCCGAGAGAGCCACAATTGCGATATCGACGGCAAACACGAGCTGCCTCGGGCTGATGTCCACCTTGATCGTTTTGCTTGCGTCAACCGGGTGATTGAACGCCTTGCTAAAGAAGCTGTCTCCATCTGCCAGGTTGATATTCCTCGCCGCGAAGCGCAGATTGAGCCATAGGTAAAACGCTGAGACGATGAATGTGACGCCGAAGATTCCCCACTTGACTGACAGAAGGGTCCAGAAAATGCCCGCGTAGTCAAGCTGCCGCATCCAGAGCCACTTCTGGACAAGGCCAAGAACAACCGCAAGGAAGACGCCAACTCCAACCACCGCAAAGATGCCCCACCTTAGTAGAAATCCGATGGATGGCGGAAGAATATGGCGTGCGCCGCTGGCTGGACCTGTTTGTGGTGGCACAATTCTTTCAACGGCTGTTGCGTTCATACTCCGCTCCTCAGCACACCCAGATGTGAGAAGATTTCGCGGGGCTGCCATCACAAATATCCGAGAGAACCCAACCGTCAGTCCGGTCAATTGTGACCAGAACACGGACTCCTCATTGTTTAGAAAAGGGAGGTAGTCTATCTATTCCGATGTAGTCTAACTATTCCAACGAGGAGCTTGGACCTGTTCGGTTGCAGCTACCTGCGAAGGGTTGTTTTCATGGCGACCTTGACCATATTGGTCTTAAACAGCGGCTCTTCCACCATCAAATTCTCCATATATGAAACCGGCGACGGCGAACCCCGGAAACTCCACGAGGGCGCGGTCGAGGGCATCGGCACCGATCAGGGTGAGTTCTGGATCAAGGACGCGCATGGGAAAAAGCTGGTCGATGAGTCCCCGGCACTACCCACGCCTGCTGCTGCCTTCAAGCTCGTGGCGGATGCGCTGCACTCCAAGGACTTCACCGCACCGTCGGCCATCGGCCACCGAATGGTCTCAGGAGGCCCCACGGTTCAAACGAACCAGCGCATCACGCCCGCATTGATTGACGAGATGGAGCGCTACAAATCCTTCGCGCCGTTGCACACACCCATCGCCATCTTCATCATGCGCGAGGCAACGCGCCTGTTCCCCGGCGTTCCCAACTTCGTTTGCCTCGACACCTGGTTTCATCGCCACATGCCGGAAATCGTCACCCGCCTGCCGATCCCAGAGGAGTATGCCGCAATGGGCGTGCGCCGCTACGGTGCCCACGGCCTTTCCTATGAATCGATCGTTTATCAACTGGCGCCGGTCGTGCCGCAGAAGCTCATCGTCGCGCACCTTGGAAATGGTGCGTCAATCGCCGCCATCGAGAACGGGCAGGGCCTTGACACTTCGATGGGCCTTACGCCTCTGGGCGGCATCATTAGCGGCACGCGGACCGGCGATATCGATCCAGGAGTGCTCCTGTTTATTCTTCGGCAGCTTGCAGAGAAGTCCAGAGACAGCGCCGAAGCCGCCGACCTATTGGAGGCCGTAGTCAGCAAGAAATCTGGACTCTTGGGTGTGAGCGAACTCTCAGGCGACATGCGCGACCTGCGCGAAGCCATCGCGCATGGCAACGCGAAGGCGCGGCTTGCCGTGGAGATGTTTACCTGGACGATTGCCAAGTGGATCGGTGGCTACATTGCCGAGTTAGGTGGGCTGGACATGCTGGTCTTCACGGGCGGCATTGGAGAAAACGACGTTGCCACCCGCGCTGAAGTCTGCGCGCGACTGGGCACTCTGGGCGTCAGGCTTGATGCGTCTCGCAACAACGTCCAAGGCGCCGCGATGATCTCGGCAGATCACTCGCCGGTCATGGTGCGCGTCATTCCTCCCGCCGAGGACCTGATGATCGTCAACCACGTTGTGCGGCTACTGGGGGAGAGACCGGCAGACTGATCTTTTGCCATGCTCTGTTGGAACATGCTCCGGGGACATTTGGCCGGTCAGTTCAACCGTCCCCAGATTTCCCCTAGCTGCCTGT
>Ga0302282_1000526_pt1 | contig 29453 bp, 28 predicted proteins | sample III_Fen_E1_3_FD_198763 | JGI IMG/M metagenome (GOLD analysis project Ga0302282, IMG submission 198763) | Peat permafrost microbial communities from Stordalen Mire near Abisko, Sweden - III_Fen_E1_3 | ecosystem: Environmental > Terrestrial > Soil > Wetlands > Permafrost | place: Sweden: Abisko... | reverse complement strand
ATCAATATCGCGACGATGTATGCAACGGTTGCGCCGCGGCCTCAACTCTATGAGGGTACGGCCTCGCTGAACCCTCCGGGGTACTCTGCGTCCAAGGCGGCACTGACGGCGTTTACGCGCTACACAGCCAGCTTCTGGGGACGGGAGGGGGTACGCGCCAACTGTATTTCGCCGGGCCCGTTTTCCAATACGGAAGATGTGGCAGGACAGAACTCCGTGGTGGAGGACTCGCCGTTTGTGCAGCGATTGAAGGGCTACACTGTACTGAACCGCATTGGCCGGCCGATTGAATTGTGCGGAGCGCTGCTATTTCTGGCATCCGATGCGAGCAGCTATGTGACAGGCCAGAACTTCAATATCGATGGCGGATGGACGGCAGTTTAGACCGTCAGAGGGTCGACCCGGCATATGGATCTTCGTTTGGACAACCAAGTCGCCTTCGTCGCAGGATCGTCGCGTGGCATTGGGAAGGCCATTGCAGCAGCGTTGCTGGCAGAGGGCGCATGTGTGGTGCTGACGGGACGGGATGAGGCGTCGCTGCAGTCGGCTGAGGAAGAGCTTGCGACCGCCGATAGACGGCAGCGCGTGCTGGCCGTCGCCGGGGACTTTGCCGATACGGCCACAATCGCCAGGGCCTACGAAGCCACAATTGCCAAGTTTGGCAGAATCGATGCGCTGGTCGCCAACCTGGGTACAGGTAGCGGAAAGCCGGGATGGGAGCAGAGCGCAGAGGAGTGGGAGCGGCTGTTTGAGATGAACTTTTTTGCGTCAACCCGGCTGACCCAGGCAGTACTGCCATATCTGCTGGCCAACGCGAATGGCGGGTCGATTCTGTATATGTCCTCCATTGTGGCGATTGAGGCGACGGCGGCTCCGCTGCCGTATTCCGCGGCGAAGGCAGCACTGGTGAACTACTCGAAGAACCTGGCGCGGATGCTGGGGCCAAAGAAGGTCAGGGTGAATACGATTGCGCCGGGCAACATCTTTTTCGCGGGCGGATCGTGGGAGCGGCACCTGAATACGCGACGCGAAGCAGTAGAGGCGATGCTGCAAACGGAGGTCCCGGAGCAGCGGTTTGGCACACCCGAAGAGATTGCATCGCTGGCGGCATATCTATGTTCGCCGCAGGCAGCGTTCGCAACCGGCGGCTGTTATGTGATGGATGGCGGACAGACACGCAGCGTGTAGTTCGGTTGTGGCCACATCAGGATTGGCGGCGGCGGGCCGTGACATACATAGGGTAGTACCCTTGCACGCCGGTGATTGCCCAACCGATCCAGTTGCCGATATTCAAGGCCTGAACGGCCTTGATCAAGCCGCCGACCTTGGATTGGACGACGGACGTCTCGAAGACAAAAGGTTCCTTCAGGCGATCGCGAAACACCTCTCCACCCGTGGATATCAGTTCAACGGGCTGGGTCCGGTTGAGTGCGCGGAAGGTGGAGCGGATCCAGATGGGATTGATCTCGGTTCGCAACGTGGCGGCGTAAGCGGGGTCTCGGCGATAGAGGAACTTGACGACCTGGCCGAGCATCCCTTTCCACAGAATAGGGGGCATCACGATCATGTAATGGCCCTCAAAGTATGAGAGGAAGTTGGGCATCTCCATGTGGAGTATGCCGCCGGGCTTGAGGACGCGCAACGCTTCGCTGAGGACTTTCGTGGGGTCGGCAGTGTGTTCGAGGACGTTGGCAGAGTAGACGACATCGAAGGTCGCATCGGGAAACGGAAGGCGTTCTCCGGGCGTTTCCAGGATGCGCGCGGGATCGAGGCCATTGGCCGAAAATAGAATTCGTGAAGCTACAAACCCCGCATCAAAGCCGGGACTGGTGGGTTCCACCCCATATCCGTCGATGCCGAACTCGCGCAGCCATGTGGCCAGGTTTGTGCCGAATCCAGAGCCGATTTCGAGCAGCTTTGTGCTCTTGTCCAGCGGGACATACTTCGCCAGTAACTCTGCGCGCTTCAGAGACTTCTTCAGGTCGAGAAAGTCGGCTACATTATCGCCGGAAATGGCGGCCTGCGATTGAATGGAAGAGAAGGTCGGCAGCAGGGAGTCTGCCGCAAGCCGCCTGACTTCTTCGGGGACGATGAGCTCAATGGGAGGCACTGACTCCATTGTAGATCAGGGCGCGGTGGTCCTCGCTGGTAGCTATGCTGGAGCCGGGGGAAACTGTAGACTTGTGCCAATGGCCGACTCCGGGAAGCGCGTAAGGCAGCTCTTCGATTTAAGCGGAAGAGTTGCAATTGTGACGGGCGGTGCAGGGCTGCTCGGGTACCATCATGGGGCTATTCTGGCCGATGCAGGAGCGCATGTTGTGCTGCTGGACCTGGCAGTGGCGAACCCGGCGCTGCGAGCGGCACAGTTGCAGGCCGAGCATGGGCCGGAGTGCCTGGGCATTGCCGCGGACATCACCAGCGAGGAGTCTCTGCTGGCGGCGCGCGACGAGGTAGTCGCAAAGTTCGGACGCGTAGACATCCTGATCAATAATGCGGCGAACAATCCGAAGGTGGAGGCTGATCCGCAAGGCGAGCCGAAGCAGTGGTCGCGGCTGGAGAACTTTCCGCTCTCGGTGTGGAATGCAGACATCGCGGTGGGGCTGACCGGTGCATTCCTGTGCTCGCGGATATTTGGTCAGGAGATGGTGAAACGGAATGCAGGCGTGATTCTGAACATTGCGTCGGACCTGGGTGTGATTGCGCCGGACCAGCGCTTGTACCGCAAGGAAGGCGTGGCGGAAGACCAGCAACCGGTAAAGCCGGTGACGTATTCCGTGGTGAAGACCGCACTGATTGGGCTGACGCGGTACCTGTCGACGTACTGGACGGCGCACAATATCCGCGTCAACGCGATTTCGCCGGGCGGAGTGGCGGCGGGTCAGCCAGAAGAGTTTACCGCGAAGCTGCATCAGTTGATCCCAATGGGACGCATGGCGCACAAGGATGAGTACCAGGGCGCGATCCTGTTTCTGTGCTCGGATGCGAGTTCGTACATGACCGGGCAAAACCTGATTGTCGATGGCGGACGGAGCGTCCTTTAGCTGAGATGACTTCACCCCTGCAGCCTTCAAATCAAAACGAGGCGAAGCCGATACATCCTCCAGTGGTGCCGATCCCGCAGGATCCTTTTCTGCCGAAGAAGCGGTTGCAGGCTTTGGTGAATCTGTTTCCGCGCGGACAGTTTGTGCGGTACCTGTGCGTTGGGGTGTTCAATACTCTTTCTGCATACATCGTTTATGCCGTGTTGCTCACCCTGCTGAACGCGGTACTGCCCGAGCGACTCATGTATCTCACCGTGATTCTGGCGTCAGTCCTTGCCATGCCGTTGAACATTACCGTGGCCTTTCTCGGCTATAAGTTCTTCGTGTTCCGGACCAAGGGAAACTTTCTGGCAGAATGGCTAAAATGCTTTGCGGTATACGGACTGGGAATGATTCCCGGGCTGGTCGTGCTGTCGGCGCTGACGCGCTTTCTGCAGGCGGCTATCCATGGGCATGCGGCGAGACTGCATGTGTTCCTGCACGGGGTGGAAGCGCATCTGGCGGGGCGAGCGCTGGCGACGGTGCAGCATGTGGCCACAGGCCAGGCGATGGCAGGGTACATTGCGGGGGCGGTCGTGATTGGGTTCTCGACCATCTACAGCTTTGTGGGTCACAAGAAAGTTACATTCCGTACGAAGACCGCGGGATAGATTGCATCTAAACTAGACTTGAGCCAGCCGTTCCGGAGCGCCTTTGTTATGAGCAAGAAGACCATCTCCATCATGACGCCTTGTTATAACGAAGAGGACAACGTCCTGAACGTGTACAACCAGGTGCGCGAAGTGATGGTCGGAATCGGCCGGTATGAGTACGAGCACGTCTTCATCGACAACTCGTCGACCGATAAGACGGTAGCGATTCTACGGTCCATCGCCGCAGTGGATAAAAACGTAAAGATTATCGTGAACGCGCGAAACTTTGGACACATCCGCTCGCCGATTCATGCGCTGTTCCAGTGCCGCGGCGACGCGGTGATCGGAATTGTGGCCGACCTGCAAGACCCGCCGCCGATGATTGTAGACATGATCCGCGAGTGGGAGAATGGCGCGTACTGCGTGCTGGGGATCAAGCGCACGAGCGAGGAGAACTCGCTGATGTTCTGGCTGCGCAAGCAGTACTACAAGCTGGTAGAGCGGCTGTCATCGATTGAGACAATTCAGAACTACACCGGCTTTGGGCTGTACGACCGCAAGGTGGTGGATCTGGTGCGGTCGTTTGAGGACCCGTATCCCTACTTCCGCGGGATGATTGCCGAGATTGGGCTGCCGACGGTGAAGCTGCTGTACGACCAGCCTGCGCGCAAATTTGGAATTACAAAGAACAACTGGTACACGCTGTACGACATCGGGATGCTGGGAATCATCAGCAACTCGAAGATACCGCTGCGGCTGGCAGCGTTGGCCGGATTCATTGGCGCTAGTATTTCATTCCTGGTGGCGATGACCTACCTGGTGCTGAAGCTGCTGTTCTGGTCTACATTCTCGTTTGGCCTGGCGCCAATGCTGATCGGAGTCTTTTTCATCTCGTCCCTGCAACTGGTGTTTCTGGGGGTTCTGGGCGAGTATGTCGGGTCGATTTACACGCAGGTGCAGAAGCGGCCGTATGCCGTGGAACTGGACCGCGTGAACTTCGATTATCCGCCCTCGCTGCCCAGGGTAGACGCGCCGCAGGGTGTGATGGAGACGGTAAACAGCTAGTTGCGCCGGTGCGGGCGCACACAGGGAGACTACTATCGAAGACCTTGTCAAGAAGCAACTTCGTCAATCGGTCGCGACCATTACGAGCGTGCTGCAGGATACGGCGATCCACGAGGCCGTGGTGGAGGCAGGACGGATCACCGCTGCGGCGATGAAGGGCGGGCGCAAGCTGATGGTGTGCGGCAATGGCGGCTCCGCTGCGGACGCACAGCACCTGGTGGCGGAGTTTGTGTCGCGGCTGACGGTGGACCGGCCTGCGCTGCGGGCGATTGCGCTGACGACGGATACCAGCATCCTGACCGCAGTTGGGAACGACTACAGCTACGACAATGTGTTTGAGCGGCAGGTGGAAGCGCTCGGCATTGCGGGCGACGTGCTGCTGGCGATCTCCACCAGCGGCAACTCCAGGAACTGTGTGAAGGCGCTGAAGCTGGCTCGCACCATGGGGATTACGACTGTAAGCTATACGGGCAATGGCGGCGGCGCGATGAAGGCGCTCTCCGACATCAATGTGATTGTGCCGTCGAGCGTGACCATGAATATCCAGGAGTCGCACCTGGCGCTGGAACATATCCTGTGCATGGTGGTGGAGCGGTGCTACTTCGGGCCGGGGTTTGGAGAGAAGCCGCAGGAGCTGGCGGAGTGAGATCTGCCGCACCGCTTGCGAAGGTTGACCTCGATCTGGTCTTGGCGGAGACGCGGGAGCTGTGGGAGGAAGTACGCGGGCAGCGCATCTTCCTGACAGGCGGGACCGGATTCTTCGGGTGCTGGCTCGTGGAGAGCTTCTGCCATGTGAATCGTGAGCTCGGACTGGGGGCACGGGCGACGGTCCTGTCACGGGACCCGGCAAAGTTTGCAGCAAAGTGTCCACACCTGGCGGCGGATGCGGCGATTTCGCTGCACGCGGGCGATGTGCGGGACTTCGACTTTCCGGCAGAAGAGTTTGGGTATGTGATTCATGCGGCTACGGAGACGACAGGCCAGCAGGAGCCCGCGAAACTGCTCTCCACAATGGTGGCCGGGACGGAGCGGACGCTGAAGTTTGCGGCGCAGTGTGGGGCGAAGAAGTTTTTGCTGACGAGTTCCGGCGCAGTATGTGGGCGGCAGCCGGCAGAGATGACGCATGTGCCGGAGAGCTACGTGGGCGCTCCGGACACGATGGATGCTGCCAGCGTGTACGCGGAAGGGAAGCGCGTGAGCGAGTTGCTATGCGCGCTGCACCAGAAGGCATGTGCCGCGCGGGGCGAGGCGTTTGAGGCGAAGATCGCACGCTGCTGGGCGTTCGTCGGACCTCATCTGCCGTTAGACGCGCACTTTGCGATGGGGAATTTTATCGGCGATGTACTGGCGGGACGGCCGATTGCGATTGGCGGGGACGGGACGCCGCGGCGGTCGTATCTGTATGCAGCGGACCTGGCAGTATGGCTGTGGACGATGCTGCTGCGCGGGCCGGCGCTGGTGCCCATCAACGTGGGTTCGGGGCACGATGTGAGCATTCGCGAGCTGGCGGAGACAGTGGCACAAACGCTCAAGCCGGAGACAGGGATTCGCGTGGCGAAGCAGGCGGTGGCGGGCGCGGCGCCTGCGCGGTACGTGCCTTCGGTGGAACGTGCGGAGACCCTGCTGGGGGTCCGCGAGACGGTCGCACTGGACGAGGCCATTCGACGGACGGCAGCATGGCACGGGATGCGCTGAGCGGCGCGGCGCTTGTGTATCCTTGAAGCATGGGTGACAGGGCGGAAGAGCTTCGGCAGCAGATTCTGGAACTGACAGCACAGTATCATGCGGCCAAGTTTCCGGCGCGGGAGTTTGTGCCGGGGACATCCACGGTGCCGGTGTCCGGCAAGGTAATCGACGCGGCGGACATCTCCTCAGTGGTGGATTCCGCGTTGGATGCATGGTTCACGACGGGGCGATTTGCCAAGGAGTTCGAGCGCAGGCTGGCGCGGTTTGTTGGCGTGCGATCGGCGAGCCTGGTGAACTCGGGTTCGAGTGCAAACCTGGTGGCATTGAGCGCATTGACCTCGCCGAAGCTGGGGCCGCGTGCGCTGAAACCGGGCGACGAAGTGCTGACGGTGGCGGCAGGCTTTCCGACGACGGTGAATCCGATCTTCCAGAACCGCCTGGTGCCGGTGTTTGTGGACGTGACGGTGCCGGGGTACGAGATCGATGCGACGATGCTGGAGGCTGCGTACAGTCCGAAGATGAAAGCCGTGATGATTGCGCACACGCTGGGCAACGTCTTCAATCTGGATGAGGTCTCGGCGTTCTGCCGAAAGCACAACCTGTGGCTGGTGGAAGATTGCTGCGATGCGCTGGGGTCGACCTACAAGGGCCGCAAGGTGGGGACGTTCGGCGACATCGCGACGGTCAGCTTCTATCCCGCGCACCACATTACGATGGGCGAGGGCGGCGCGGTCATGACGGACAAGCCGATCCTGCAGGTGCTGATCGACAGCTTCCGCGACTGGGGCCGCGATTGCTGGTGCGAGCCGGGCATGGACAATACCTGCGGCAAGCGCTTCGACTGGCAACTGGGAACGCTGCCCTGCGGCTATGACCACAAGTACACCTACTCGCACATTGGGTACAACCTGAAGGCGACGGACATGCAGGCGGCGCTGGGGTTGTCGCAGATTGAGAAGCTGCCGCATTTTATCGAGCGCAGGAAAGAGAACTTCGCCTATCTCAAGGCGGCGCTGAAGCCGTTGGAGGAGTTCCTGATTCTGCCGGAGGCGACAAAGCACTCGGACCCGAGCTGGTTCGGGTTTCCGATTGGGGTGAAGACGGACGCTCCGTTCACGCGCGACCAACTAACCAAGGCTTTGGAGGCGCAGAAGATTGGAACGAGGCTCTTGTTTGCGGGCAACCTGCTACGACAGCCGGCGTACGAGGGTTGGGAGTATCGCGTGGTGGGCGAGTTGAAGAACACGGACTTCGTGATGAACCAGGTGTTCTGGATTGGAGTGTATCCGGGACTGACGACGGAGATGCTGGACTTTATTGTGAAGACGGCGACGGAGTTTGTGGCTACGGCGAAGAGCGGGCTGGTGGTGGTGTAACGAGGTCTGGCGCTTTAATACAGCGAAGTTCGTAGCTGGATTAGTGCAGCGACAGCTTCTTTGCGATGGTCCGCAGGAACGAGAGGCTGTCCTTGGGCATCGATTAACCCCATCCTCACTGTCTCTATCTCGCGCAGATAATTTCCAATCCTTGACGAACTGGCATTCGATTTGAGCAACTCGAACACGTCTCCGATGTACGAATCATATTCGTCCGCAGCCATCGGTTCGTCGGCGACTCCGATGGGATCCCATTTAGACATGAGGACGCGGCGAATCTCCAAGCGAATCTCTCGTGATCTCTCTTTGTCAATTACTGGCATTGACACATTATCCCGCACGGGTGACAGCAGCCGCACCGTGATGACCATGGCGGGGATGAGGTAGGCGAAGGAACCGAGGACCCACATGATGACTGCGCCGAGGACCTGGTCGGTGAGGACGGGCAGACCGAATGGGTTGGGGTGGGCGACGTAGTAGGGGTAGACGGGCCGGTCGCAGAAGGTGAGGAACCCGGAGAGCATCGTCATGACGATGTCGGCCAATGCAAGATAGAGTAGGATGCCCCAGTCGTTGGGGCGTTTCTCTGCGGGCCACGGGCGGAAGATGACCCACCAGAAGAGCAGCGACGTGATGAGGAAGCAGAGGTGTTCTGCGGCGTGTATGCCCTCGTTTTCCAGCGCGAGGTCGTAAGCAGCGGGGACGTGCCATGCGAGGTAGGCGATGTTCATCGCGAGCCACGCGATGGCAGGCGTGACTAGCCAATGCGCGAGGGCGCGCAAAGCGCGCAGGCGCAGCAGTGGGCCGGCGACGATGCGGGTGATGGGTGCGGGCAGGCCGCGCAGCAGTGGAACGACGGGCAGCGCGTAGAGCAGCAGCATGGGGATGGCCGACATCAGCAGCAGATGTTCGACCATGTGGACGGTGAGGAGCGTGTCGGCGAAGCCGTCGAGGGGCGACGCAATGGCGATCCAGAGGAGCGTAAGGCCGGAGAGGAAGCAGGCGAGGCGTTCGGCGGTGAACTGCGCTGGGCGTGTGCGGCGGATGGCAAGCCACCCGCGGAGATAGAGTACAGCCGTGAGCAAAATCGCGAGTGTAATGCCGATGGGCGGAGAGTAGTCGGCGAAGATGGCGCGAACGGCGGGGGACATTGGGTGAGTCTCAGAAGCAAGAGGCAAAGTACTGAGAGTCTGAGCTGCGCTCAAAGTGACGTGCGTATTCCCTCTGCGGCTACTTTGGGCCAGGTGCAGGTTGCGCGGCCTGGGGTTGGTCGGTGTTGGCCAGGGTTCGGGAGGCGTCGATGGCGGGGGCTTGGTCGCCGCGGAGCGTCATGAGAAAGCGCATCAGCGCCTTCGTCTCCGAGGGGTTGAGGGCGTTGCCGTAGGCAGGCATGTTGCCGCCGCCCTGCAAGATCTGGCGGATGATCTGGTCCTCGGTCATGTGCGAGGCGATGGAGTCCAGCGCCGGACCGCGCTGGCCGCCGGAGCCGCCGATGGAGTGGCAGTTGCGGCACTGCTTGTCTTGCAGTACAAGCGCGCCCTGACGCTCCAGCGGGGTGCGGTTGTGCAGGTACTCCACGGGGATAGGATCGGCGGTCCACGCGTCCATCACGGGGCTCCACGGCGTGTAGGTGCCCAGGTGGGTAAAGATGCCGAGCGTGAGCGCGATGACGGCGACCATGAGGACAGCGATGGGGCGGCGCGACCAATGGCGTTCGCCCTGGCCGGCCACCAGCGGCAACAGCAGCATGCCGACGATGACAACGACAGGAACAACGAAGAGGACGGGCGTCTCCAGCGAGTTGGGCAGGAAGGCGAGGACGGCATAGATCCAGAGGAAGGCGAAGTCGGGCTTGGGCGCGGTCTGGATGATGGTGGGGTCAGGCGTTCCCGTCGGACCGAATGGGCCGAAGAAGAACGCGCAGGCCATGACCGCGAGAATGATGGCAGCGGCGAAGACCGCGTCCTTCCAGGCGGCGTCCGGGACGAAGGGGATGCCGGTCTTTGCCGTCAGGTCGTGATACTCCGCCACGTAGGTGGACTTGCGGACGAGGCGGCCGGGCATGGGCCACTCGCTCACGCCGTGCTTGAGCGTCATGAAGATGTGGAGGAAGGCGAAGCCCAGCAGCATGCCCGGAATGACGAAGACGTGGAGCGTGAAGAAGCGGGAGACGGTAGCTCCGCCGATGATAGGAGCGCCCAGCAGCAGATGCACCAGCGGCGCGCCGATGAAGGGCACGCGGCTGACGATGGAGGCGCCGATTCCGAGGCCCCAGTAGGCATCCTGGTCGAAGCGCATGACCTGGCCGGTGAATGCCATGCCGAGCGTGAGCAGCAGAAGAAAGACGCCCAGAATCCAGGTAAGTTCGCGCGGAAACTTGAAGGCGCCGAAGAGGAAGACCTGCACCAGGTGGATGAGGACGATCGCGATCATGAAATCGGACCCCCAGCCATGCAGCGCGCGCAGATACCAGCCAAGCGGGATCGTATGGTTCAGGATGCCGAGGCTGGTCCAGGCCTCGTTGGCGGAGGGGCTGTAGACGAGCGCGAGCAGGATACCGGTGACGACCTGGAAGACGAGCAGCACGGTGGCGGCGCTGCCAAAGACGTACCACCAGCTCGCGTTGCTGGCGGGCGTGGGATGCGTGGCAGCATCGGTGAGCGGCTGGATGATGCCGAGGCGGCTCTCGACCCATTCGTACACGGCGATGGCGGATTGCTTCAGGCTGGCCATTCGTCGGACCTCGTGGTGGTGGGGGCGATCTGGATCAGCGGCTTGGGTTGGTTGCAGGAGGCCTGCGTGGAGAGCGTGGGCATGTCGCCGGCGTGGATGGAGAGTGTGGTGCCAATGACCTGGTAGCGGTACTCAAAGAGGCTGCGCTCCGGAGGGCCGGAGGCGCGGCTGCCGTCCTCGTAGTAGGCCCCGCCGTGGCAGGGGCAGAGGAAGAGCTTGGACTGGGCGAACCAGCGGACCGGACAGCCGAGGTGGGCGCAGTTGATGGCGAAGACCTGGAGCTTCTGCTGGGAGATGCGGCGCACCCAGCAGGCGGTCTTGGCCGTGTCGCCGTCGTCAAAGCTGGCGACGGGCGAGCGGAACTCGGCGAGCCGAGTCTCGCCCACCGGGAACTCCGCCAGGTCGCCGATGGGAATCCATGCGCCGAGTTTGGCGTTCTTCCCGAGCGCCGGGCCCAGCAGGTAGCCGACGAGCGGCACCGCAAGCACTGCTCCGACTGCAGCGTTGAGCGCGACGGAGAGCTTGAAGAGGAAGGCGCGCCGGGTGTGCGCAGCCGCCTTGGCTTCCGGTGTCGGGGCCTCCGTGCTGGCCGTTTGCGGATTGTCGATGGAATCGCTCATGCGTATCTCCGCTGGTTATGGATGCTGCGGATAAGGTTGGCCGGGAGTGGCAGTGCGGTGCGAGGCGAGCCACGCGACAATGTCGGTGATCTCCGGATCCGTCAACGAGTGCAGGGCAGCGCCGTTGCGGTGGTGGAGGAATGCAGGCATCTCCTGCTCGGGCTGGCCGCTGAGGATGAACGTGCGCAGACCCTGATCGCTGATGAGAGCAAGGAAGGCGGGGTCAACCAACGGTCCGGCGATGGTGCCGCCGGGCGTCTTGCCGCCGGTAGCGTCGGCGCCATGGCATCCGGCACAGTAGGTGGCGAAGACCTGCTGCCCATGGCTGGGGTCGCCGGGGCCGGCGGCAGCATACGCGGGCGGTGTCTGTCCTGCGAACGCGGCGGTGTTGCCCCAGGCGTGCTCCATACCCTGGGTCAGGATGGCAATCTGCTGGTCGGTGAGCATTCCGCCCTTCGACTTGGCAAAGGGAGGCATCGCGGTGCCGGGCACACCGTCCGCCGTTACGCGCTGAATGTTGGCGGCTCCGGCGATCGCCAGATAGATAGGATTCGCGAGCGAGATGGCCGCTCCGTTCCACCCATTTACGCCGTGGCAGGCGGCGCAGTTCTGGGCATAGAGTGTCTTGAAGTCCAGCACCTGCTCTGGCCGCGGAACCGTGGGTTCGGGGCCAGGCTTACCAGGAGCATTGCAACCGGCGGCAACAAACGCGGCGGCGCAGGCGAACAGGCAGAGAGCGAGCGTGCGAGGAGTGGGCGCGATCATGGGCGGTCGTCCTCGTGCGTGTCGGGCTGCGGGTGGTCGTCCGGCGCAATGTGGAGGCCGGCGCGTACTGCGAAGGGCAGCGCCTGGAACTGCGGTGTACGAACCTTCGCCTGCAGATTGACGACATAGCCGCAGACCAGACCGAAGGCTACCTGCGACATGACAAACCAGAACCAGTCGATGCGCTGATTGAGGATGGGGCTGACGATGCCGATGGCAGAGTGCAGTATTCCGGTGAACAGCAGCGGCACCACCAATCCCGCGGTGACGATGGGGTAGCGCGGATACATGGGCAGCATGGCGCCGTAGAGCAGACCGACCAGCAGCGATGTGATGCCGTGGATGGCGATTGCGGCCAGCAGTCCCTCCATGTGGAACTGGCCGAGGAAGGCGTCGCTGGCGCCCGCCCAACTCACAAAGCCGCCGGCCGCGAGCAGGTTCACGGCATACCAGAAACTGTGGTATTTGATGACGCTGAAGATGCCTGCCGGAACGGTCATCGCCAGACCGCCAGCGATGCCGCCGCGGATGCCGGTGGTGATGCGAAAGGTCTCGATGGGGAGAATCTTGCGGCGCGAATCGCTGATGGGATGCGCGTAGGTGCGTTCCATCAGAGTGCGCGCGCTGGTGGCGGCCTGTACTTGTTCCGTGCTGACAGCCACTGCCTCGTGAGCCTCGTGCGGGAAGATCTCGAAGAACCAGCCGACGATTCCGGCGACGGTGAGCAGCAGGCCAACCAGCGAGACCAGGACGGAGGTGACCATGCCCGCGATGATGAGCGTGACACCGACGGCCATTACGAACGGCCACGCAGTGGGGCGCGGAAGCTGGATCTCGTTTGCGTCGGAGTTGGGAGGGTCGTGCTGCATGGTGCTCCTTCGATTACCTGCCGAGAACATAGACGACGGTGAAGACGACGATCCAGACGGCGTCGACAAAGTGCCAGTAGAGCGAGAGAACTTCCAGGCGGCCGGTGTGTTTGCTGGTCATGCTGCCGTTGAGCGAAAAGATCAGCGCAAGCGTGAGCATGATAAGGCCGACCACAACGTGCGTTGCGTGCAGGCCAACGAGCGAGTAGAACGTGGTGCCAAAGAGGTTGGTCTGGATCGTAAGGCCGTCGCGATAGATCAGCTTGTACCACTCCTGCGCGGTAGCCGCCAGGAAGATACCACCGAGCAGAACGGTGGCGCCCAGCCAGAGCGAAGTTGCCGCGCGTTTGCCGCGGTGCAGCGCGGCCACGGCGAAGTGGACGGTGGCGCTGCTGGAGAGCAGGCAGATGCTGGAGAAGATGGGGAGTTCGAGGACATCGTGCGGCGTGGGACCGGTAAGGCTCTTGCCCAGGTAATACAGGTAGGCCACGATGAAGATGATGAAGATGGCGGCCTCCGCCACGATGAGGCACGCCATGCCCACGATGCCGCGGGAGGGCAGTACCCAGGGCTCGGGGGCGGTGTTCGGGATAGTGGCGGCTTCGCTCATGCTTCCTCGTTATTCATAGTGGCTGTCTGGATCTTCGGGATGCTTGAGGTCCCAAAGGGGGCGGCGGCTCTCGACGGTGGGGATGACGGCAAAGTTATATACAGGCGGCGGAGACGAGGTGGACCACTCCAGCGTCCACGCGTCCCATGGGTCCGGGCCGGCAATGGGTCCTTTGAAGTATGACCAAACCATGTTGTAGACGAATAGCAACGTGCCGATTGTCTGCAGCACGGCCCCGCTGGAGATGAGGATGTTCCATATCATCCAGCCGCGGTCGGCCTCATAGGTGTAAATCCGGCGGGGCATGCCGAGGATGCCGGGAATGTGCATAAGGTCGAAGGTGAGGTGAAAGCCGATGAGGAAGATCCAGAAGTGCCATTTTCCCAGCTTCTCGCTGAGCATGCGGCCGGTCATCTTGGGGTACCAGTAGTAGAAGGCGCCGAAGAGGATAAAGAGAATAGCGCCGACCAGGACGTAGTGGAAGTGGGCGACGACGAAATACGAGCCGCCGAGCTGCCAATCGAACGGAGCGACGGACAACATGATGCCAGTGAGCCCTGCGATCAGGAACTGGAAGAGGAAGCCGATGGTGAACATCATGGAGGCGGTGAAGTGGATCTTGCCACCCCAGATGGTGGCGAGCCAGTTGAATATCTTAATGCCTGTGGGTACGGAGATAGCCATGGTGGCGAGGGTGAAGAAGGTGTTGGCGCCGGAGCTCATGCCGACGGTGAACATATGGTGCGCCCACACGCTCAGGCTGATGAAGCCGATGCCGACCGAGGCCGCGACCATCGCCGGATAGCCGAAGATGGCCTTGCGGGAGAAGACCGGGATGATCTCGTTGGCGAAGGCGAAGGACGGCAGGATCAGGACGTATACCTCGGGATGGCCGAAGATCCAGAAGAAGTGCATCCATAGGACTGCGGAGCCACCGGCCTGCGTATCGAAGAAGTGCGATCCCAGGTAACGGTCCAGCATCAGCATAATCTGCGCAGCAGTAAGCGGGCTGATGGTGACAAAGACAAGACAGGACATGACCAGGTAGAGCCACACCAGCAGCGGCATGCGGTTCAGCTTCATGCCGGGGCAACGCATGCAGAGAACGGTCGCCACTATATTAAGAGCCGTGCCAATGCTGCCGACGCCGCTCAGCAGGATGGCGAGTGTCCAGTAGTCCGTGCTGTGGCCCGGCGAGAAGGCGCGGGCGGTGAGCGGCGCATAGGCCCACCAGCCGACATCGGGTGCGCTGCCTGCGCCGTACAGGCCGTTGGCGCCGAGATAGCTGAAGTAGAGCAGGAACCCGCCGAACGCCGCTACCCAGAAGCTGAATGCGTTGAGCCGCGGAAACGCCATGTCGCGCGCGCCAATCATAAGCGGGATAAGGTAGTTGCCAAATCCGAACAGCACCGGCATGCCCACAAAGAAAACCATGGTGGTGCCGTGCATGGTGAAGAGCTGATTGAAGACCTGCGGCGAGACGAAGTGGTTATTGGGGACGGCAAGCTGAATGCGCATCAGCAACGCCTGCGCACCGGCGACGACGAGGAAGATCAGCGCATAGCCGATATACATCAACCCAATCTTCTTGTGGTCGACGGTAGTGACCCAGTCGTGCAGCACCTGGAGCCAGAGTCGGCGTGGTGCGGGCTGGTCGAAGCCATCGGTGACGAGCGGGTTGGCTGCCATACGGGTTCCTTGGGTGCTCTACTTCAGCGACGTCAGATACGCAGTGACGGCGTCCAGGTCGTGATCGTTGAGGTGCATGGGTGGCATCAGCGCTCCGGGCTTGAAGGCCGCGGGGTTCTGCACGAAGGCGCGAAGGTTGGCTGGCGTGTTGGGGACGGATCCGGAGGCGATGGTATCGCGGCTGGCGATGTGCGTAAGGTCAGGCCCAAAAGTACCTGTGGCCACGGTCCCTGCTACCGTATGACAACTGATGCAGGCGTTGTGCTGAAAGATGCTGCGGCCTTCGGCGGCGGCGGGGTCGGCGCTCTGCGCTGCAGGCTGCTGCTGGTGCGCGACCCACGCGGCGAAGTCTGCCGGCGAGTCGGCATAGACGCGGAGCAGCATCTTGGCGTGCTGGGTGCCGCAGTACTGGGCGCACTGGCCCAGGTACAACCCGGCAGTCTCGGGATCAATCCACATGGTGTTCACTCGGTTCGGGATCAGGTCGACCTTGCCGGCGAGTCGGGGAATCCAAAAGCTATGGTCTGTATCCGCGGAGGACATCGATAAATACGTTGGAGTGGGATGTTTGGGATCACTGACCGGGACATGCAGCTCATTGGCTGTGACGATGCCGAGCTTGGGATAGTGATACTCCCACCAGAACTGATGGCCGATGACGGTCACATCCAGCGCGTCGGCAGGCTTGGGCGCGTCCTGGGTGACCAGGATGATGCGGGCCGTCGCCAGAAACAGCATGACGACAATCAGGATGGGAATGACAGTCCATGAAAGCTCAATCTGGGTGCTGCCGTAGATCTGGGCTGGCTCCTGTGCTGCGTTGGGATCGGCAGCGCGATGGCGGAAGCGCACGATCGCGTAGAGCAGCAAACCGGCAACCGTCAGAAAGATCCCCGTCGTAATGCTGAGGACCAGCATCGACAGGCTGAAGATGGATCGGGCTGGCGTGCCCGCTGGCGAAAAGATGCTGGTCGAGCCTTGCCCGATACCGGACAGCATCATCGCCGCGAGGCTGGACCAGGGGTGACTTACCACGATGTTTCTCCGAACGAAAGCTGCCGTCAGCAGCGAAGGTCTATGTATAGGAACGATTGGCGTGGAACTGATCGTTCCATACCACGCACAACAGGCGTGTGATTTATGTCACACCGAATCGGTGCAGCAGTCTGGTACGAGCGGGCCCAATACAAGCTATCTTATGCCCGACGCACCAAGCGCGGGTAAAAGCGTGCGATTATTGGAGCGAAGTTGTCTGAAGCTTAAGCCTGCGGCTGCTTAACTCGAAACGGCGCGCACCGCGTCCGAGACCGGAGTCTCGGACCTGCGGCGGGAAAGTGCGGCGAAGATCTGGGTAACGGCATAGGCCGCGAGCACGGTCAACACCGGGTCGATGTTAAGCCGATACCGGAACTCTGCGTGGGTGATGTAGTAGGGAATCGGAAACAACACCAGGGGCAACGCCATCAGCACCGCGAAGTCTCGCATGCGGCGGCGGTAGGCTAGCACGAGGCCGGTAAAGCCAAAGACAGTGGTGAGCAACGCGTGGGTCTCGCAGGTGTGGGTCGTGTCAATGTTGCCGGTTCCTGCCCAGAATCGCCATACGCGGCGCGCGGTCATCCGGACGAAGACTCCGGGGTTGGCGCGGATGTACTGCCAGGCCAGCGCATTTTTGCCGCTGGTGTAGGCGACCTCGCCCTGGGCGAGATAGCTGTCGAGTTCATGGCGGTTGAGGGAAGGGAAGATGGACTCATCCAGACGGCCGTTAGCGCCGGGACGGTTGCCCATCCACATCTCGAAGCCGACGGTGCTGCGCAGCGGAATGAATGCATGAAAGCGCACGGCATTGCGAATCGGCCATGGCGCAAAGACGAGCGTGAGTGCGAGCATGCCCAGAAGCGGAGCGGTGCGGGAAGTGCGGCGCGTCTGCCAGGCCAGCCATCCGAGAATGGCAAGTAGCGATGGCAGGAGCGCCGGGTTGATCAGTGCGACAACGGCTGCCAGTGAACCAAAGAGAACCCAGTGCCCCCGCGTGGGCGCATCCCGGTAGTGGAGTGCGAGCGCGATCATCCCGATAACGGCGCACTCCGAGAGCGCGGACTCCCAGAAGATCTCAGGCATCCAGAAAAGCGGAAGCGACAGCGCCCAGAAAGCGCCGGCCAGCACGGCTGTGCGCTCGTCGAAGACCTTGCGGGCAATGTGCATCATCAGCCCAATGGTGCAGAGGGTGAAGCCAATGTTCATCGCGATGAGCACAACGACGGACGTATGGCTGAACCCGCCGAAGATCAGGAACACAGCCGCGACGATCGTCGGGTAGCCAGGCGCGATGAATGCGGTTGGGCCAGTGGGCGTGCCGAACGGCGAGCTGTATCCCAGTCCATGCAGAAGCGAGTCCGCGAGCAGCCCCATCTCGCCGGGATGCCCATAGAACCACGTCCATGGATGCGACTTGAGATAGAACAGCAATGTCAGTCCGCGGGTCAGTAGCGCAAGAACCGAGATCCACAGAATCGCGCTACGCGATGATTGGCGCAGGCTGAGCGATGTGGTCTCGAGTTGGCAGTTCGGAAGAATCTCTGTCTGCATGATCTACCGGCTCCAAACTTCTGCGGCGCCTTAGTTTGGATGAAACGAAGCAGAAACGCCTTGCGGAGTACGTGTTGACTGCAAGGAATTTCAGCCAGCGGCCCAAACATCTCGATTCTAATCCTCCCGGTTCCGGTAAGCGCAATAGAAACATACACATAAGGCAAGCTGGCGGCGAACTTTAGTGGTACAAGGTGACACTTCTTGGGGATTTCTAATGTCGTGCGCGAGTCCTAACCTCATTTCATCCCGTGGAACTCGCAAACCCGGAGTGCCGTGGAAACCCGAACGAGGAGAAACAAACATGAAAAACATGAAACAGCTTCTGAATAACCTGGTCACGGAAGACTCTGGTCAGGACTTGATCGAATACGCACTGGTCGCCGCTCTGGTTGGTCTCGGTGCAGTCGCCGCGATGAAGGGCCTGTCGAACTCCATCGGCAACACCTTCAACGGCGTAGGCAACTCCCTCACCAACGCAGTTCTGTAGCCAGGACAGGCTTATGCGAGCGTTAGACGTCGACGCTCGCATAAGCCTCCTCCGGCCTTCCCCGGGAGAGGGGGTCGGCACAAAACATGGTCAGGTAGGTTTGACCTGGATACCCTTCAACCAAATCTGGAAGTATGGAGAATACCCATGAAGAACATGAAGCAGCTTCTGAATAACCTGATCGCGGAAGAGTCGGGTCAGGATCTGATCGAATACGCCTTGGTCGCCGCTCTGGTCGGTCTGGGTTCGGTCGCCTCAATGCAGGGTCTCGCAAACTCGATCGCCAACGCCTTCAACGGCATCGATTCCGGTCTCGCCAACTCCGTCCTCTAGAACCGTGTAAAGCTCACATGAATCTCTGCGGATTCATGTGAGCTTTAAACGTTACCTTAGACATCGCATTCGTTGCCTTAGTCGCAAACTTTGTGGGAACGGTCCATGACTCTCTTACAACCAGAATTCACGTATCCCGCGACCGCATCGGCCTGTGCCGTTCTGGGGTCGGTGTTTGACGTTAAGAGCCGCCGTATCCCCAATTTTATTACGATGCCTGCATTTCTCTTCGGACTGGTGCTCCACCTGGCGCTGGGCGGATGGCGCCAGTTGCTGACCGCTCTGGCTGCCGGTGTAATTTGTGGCCTGGTCTTCCTGATCTTCTACATCGCGGGCGGCATGGGCGCCGGGGACGTAAAGCTGATCATGGCTGTGGGGTGTATCGCCGGCCTGTCGCACATTGCGTATCTGCTGGTGCTGACTGCGCTCTCCGGCGGCATTATGGCGGTGGGTCTGGCTGTGATGCGCGGACGGTTGCGCGAGACGATTTTCAACGTGGGCGAGCTCGCCAGTCACCATCGGCATGAGGGCCTGCAACCTCATCCCGAACTCAATCTGAAGAATGCGGCAACGCTGCGGCTGCCGTATGCATTGGCCATCGCGGGCGGAAGCCTGCTCACTTTCTACTTTCAGTTCCAATAGGGGTGCAGCGTGATAACTCGTCGTCTCACGGCAGCTTTCATTATTGCGCTCGTGATCTCCGGTGGATTTACCTACTGGCTCAGCCAGAGGTTCACCAAGAACCATCCCGTGGCAACCGCCGTGGTGGCGAAGAGCCAGTATGTCGCAGCGGCGGCGAACATCGAACCTGGGCAGGCGATTAAGGCGGAGAACCTCCGCATGGTGGACTGGCCGGCATCCGTACCGCTGCCAGGAGCATTCACAGCGCCACAGGCGCTCATTGGCCGTACAGTGCTCTACCCGGTTTCAGCCGGCGAGCCGATTCTGGACCGCCAGTTGGCCAACGCAGGTTCCGGCGTCGGCCTGACGGTGAAGATCCCCGACGGCATGCGTGCGATCTCTCTGCGCACGGACGAGGTGGTTGGCGTGGCAGGCTACATACTGCCGGGAACGCATGTCGATGTCCTCGTGACGCTGCATCTTGCCAATATTCCTGATCCGGTGACAGCCACGATCCTGCAGGATGTGCAGGTGCTGGCCATCGGGCAAAAGATTGAACCGGACCCTGAAGGCAAACCGGCGCCCGCGACCGTCGTGACCCTGCTGCTGAATCCCTCGGATGCGGAAAAGATCGATCTGGCCAGCTCGCAGGGTGCCATTCATTTCGTACTGAGGAACGGCAGCGACAGCGGTCAGCCAACGCAGACTCCGGCGATGATGACGCAACTGGGCGGACTGGCCATTCCTCCGGCGGAGAAACCGCACAAGGCAATGATGGCTGCGGCTAAGCCGTACCAGGTTGAAACGTTCATGGGCCCCAACGTCAAGACGGATAACTTCCAGTGAAAACGCAAACGTTCAGGAACGAACATCGTCCGTCGATACACCCAATGGGCACAGCTGCTACCGTGGCCATTGCAGCATTGCTCTGGTCTGCGGCAGCTATCGTCTGTGGTGCACAGAATCTGCCCGCGGCGGTGCAGGCTCCTCCCGCAATCACGGCCCCTGCGATTACAGTTTCCGGCGCGGCAGCGGCACCAGGTGCGGCTGTGACTGTGGCCATGCCAACAGTATCCGTGCTGAAGGCGCCCACCATGCTGGGTACGCTGAGCAGCACAAGTCGCCCAGCGGGCGATGGCAGCATGCTGCACGTCACGTTGGGCCATTCGATGTTTATCGATACCAAGACTCGGCTGCGTCGTGTCTATATCTCCGATCCAGGAGTCTTGAACTCCGTCACGCTGAGTCCCAACCAGATCATCGTTACTGCGATGAACCCCGGCATCTGCTCGCTGACACTGCTGGATGAAAATGGGCTGGCGCAGGCGTACATGGTCTCGTCGGACCTGGACTTGGATGGCCTGCGAACTGCCCTGGCGGGCGCGGTACACGGCGATTCAGTAAAGGTGACTGGAACTGCCGGGCGCGTAACGTTGAGCGGCACCGTCACCAGCGCTGCGATGTCGGATGAGGCGGTAAAGCTGGCCAGTTCCTACTCCAGGGATGTGGCCAACACGCTGGTGGTTACCCCCGGCCATCCCAAGCAGGTTCGCCTGCAGGTTCGGATACTGGAAGTCGATCGCAGCAAACTGCTGGAGCTGGGTGTCAATCTCTTCAACCCGGGCGGGACGAATGGCATCCAGGCAGGCATGCAATCGGCTCAGTTTCCCTCTACGGCCACTTTGGCGCAGGCTGTATCGAGTACTGCAAGCGCGACAGTCTCTGCATCGAACCCGCTGAGCTTCCTCCTGTACAGCGCTAAGCTGAACCTGGGAGCGACGATTCAAGATCTGCAGACCAAGCAGGTGCTACAGATACTCGCCGAGCCGACGATCACCACCATCAGTGGTGTAAAGGCCGACTTCCTGTCGGGTGGCGAATTTCCATTCCCGTCGGTACAGCCGGGCGGAACCGGCGGCTCTCCCGTGATCTCAATTCAGTTCCGCCCATTTGGCGTGAAGGTTGAGTTCACGCCAGTTGTGAACGACGACGGGACCATCCGGCTGACGGTCGCTCCCGAAGTCAGTGCTCTGGACTACTCGAACGCGGTTACGCTCAGCGGCATTACCGTTCCCGCTCTTTCGACCCGCCGCGCGTCCACAGAGGTGGAGTTGCGCAGCAATCAAAGCTTCGCCATCTCCGGGCTACTGGACCAGCGGACCACGGATGCTATGAGCAAGAACCCGGGTGCGGCCAGCATTCCTATCCTGGGAAACCTCTTCAAATCCAAGAACTCCAATCGCTCCACCACGGAGTTGGTGGTAGTGGTGACGCCGACAGTTGTAGATCCTCTGGAGGAGATGGACCCACCGTCCCAGCCGGACTTGCCGCTTCCCAGGCTGGACGTCCAGGGCTTCGACAAGTCACTGGGCAGGGACTTGACTCCGAACCCAATCGCCCCGCCGATTCCGGCGGACCATCCGCCGGTGGTTCCTCCGCAGTTCCCGAACCCGGTGCATCCGGCAGCCACCAAGGCAACAAGCGTCGCGCCCATGCAGGATGCGCCGCCAGCCGCAATGTCGACTGCGCCTGTTGCGATCCCGCCGGCGAGCACAGCCTTGCCGAGAGTTGCGGCTGCAGCGCAGAGCGTGGCGCCGCCCAGCGTTGCCGTTCCAGCGCAGAACCCCGGAGCAGCTCTTCCAGCTATGCCGGCAACGGGTACGGCTGCGCACGCTGCGCAGAGTGCTGACCCGACTCTGTTGGCGCCTGCGAATGCGACCCCTCGCAACTATGCTGTAGACCGAGTGGCAGCAGCCCCAAGCCCTTTCGCGGTGTCGGCCCCGGCACAGACGACTCCGCCGAATTCGATAGTGGAAGTGATGGCGGTCTCGCACGACTCGGATGCCGACGTGATGGTGGCCGCTTTGAAGCGCCACGGGTATGACGTTGCCGTCAACCATGACCCCCACGACTCGTTGATCCATCTTGATATGGGGCCATTTCCCAGCAAGTCCGCGGCGGAGGCAATGCGCCAGAAACTGCAGCGCGATGGGTACAACGCAACCCTTAAGTAAAGTGTGCGAAGCGAAACAGAGACTTTAGATTGCTACGAGGGAACCGAGAGCGATGCAAAACGATATCAACGCGGGCATTCCGAGTGTCGCACTGATCATGATTGGCCTCGATGTGGAGCTGGCCGATCAGATCGCCGACTCCGTATCGCAGATGGTGTGGGCGGTGCACCGCGCCGACTGCGAGGGGTACATCTCAGCGACCAAGCGCCCGCCATTCTCGCAGATGGTCAAGTCGGCCCACTACTGCATCGCAGTCATCGATGTCGAGAAGGACTTTGACCAGGCCATTGAGGCGGCGGCGTATGTGCAGGAACTGTTCAACGGTAAGGCCTCGCTGATAGCGCGTTCCTCCGTGCGCGACCCGGACATTCTGCTGCGCTCGATGCGGGCTGGCTGCAACGATTTCATCGGCGGTGAATTCGACGATGCGGCGTTCTCGGAAACGCTGAACCGGATCAACATGTTGTGGGCCACCAAGGCGGCACGAAACTCCGTCCGCGGCTCGGTGCTCACCTTCTTTGGTGCCAAAGGGGGGGTAGGGACGACCACTCTCGCCGTCCACGTGGCCATGTATCTGGTCCAGTGCCACCATAAGCGCGTATTGCTGATCGACAATCGGCCGGAACTGGGCCATGTCTGCATCTACCTGGGCATTGATGGCAGCCGCTACAACTTCCAGGAGCTGGTAAGAAACCTGAGCCGCCTGGACAGCGAGTTGCTACGCGGATACATTGCGACGCACTCCAGCGGGTTGGAAGTCCTGTCTTCGCCGGACATCTGTGGCGGCCGCAAGGCCACCGATCCCGAATCGATGGCGCAGACACTGGACTTTCTGCGGGGCGAGTATGACTACATCATCGTCGACTGTCCGACCACGCTCGACGAGACGAACGTCGCCGTGATTGAAGCCTCCAACCAGGTATACCTGGTGGCGACTCCGGAGATCGGAGCCTGCCGTGACCTCTCGCGGCAGGTCGATGTTCTGTTGCAGAATGAGGCGAACAAGGAGCGCGTGAGAGTGGTGATCAACCGCTTTGCCTCGCAGCACTCGGTCAGCCTGGAGCAAATTGAAAAGGCGATCAAACTCCCGGTTTTCCTGAAGCTGCCCAACAGCTACTCTGAGGTGGTTCGCTCCGGCATTTTGGGTGAGCCCGTGAGTTATAAGGTCAAATCGGAATTCACAACCCAGTTGTTGAAGTGGGTGAGCAGCCTGGCAGGCCCGGCTGTGAATATAGAGCAAGATGCTCCGAAAAAGTCAGGGTTCTCTTTTTTCAAGAAGTAATGTGCAACACGACCGTAGTAGTGAACTGGGGTATCCGCCGATATGTCCGAAATCAATGCTAGTTTGTCGAATGCAAACAAGACTGCCGATCGCCCTGGCCGTACGCAGAAGTCGGTCGCCGATGCAGTGCAACAGCACATCAAGACTGCGGTCCACAAGGAACTGATCAAGCGCGTTGACCTGGACAAGCTCGGCGACGTGAAAGAGACAGCGGGAATGCAGCACCAGTTCCTGTCTGTCATCCAGCAGATCATCACCGAGCAGGGAGTTCCGCTGAGCGCGACAGAGCGGGACCGACTGGCCCAGGAGGTGCTGGATGAAGTCTTCGGGCTGGGGCCGCTGGAGCCGCTGCTGAAAGACGACACCATCAGCGATATCCTGGTGAACACGTACAACTCCATCTATATTGAGCGGCGCGGCATCCTGGAGAAGACCTCCCTTACCTTCCAGGACAACAGGCACCTGCTGCATATCATCGACAAGATTGTGTCGGCGGTCGGACGACGCGTGGATGAGTCGTCGCCCATGGTGGACGCGCGACTCGCCGACGGCTCCCGTGTGAACGCAATCATCGGTCCACTGGCCATCGACGGCCCCGCACTCTCCATCCGCCGGTTCGGTAGCAAGCCGCTTGGCGCGGAGGACCTCATCCGCTTTCAAGCGCTGACTCCGCCAATGCTGGAGTTCCTCAAGGGCTGCGTAAAAGCGCGGCTGAACATCGTCATCTCGGGTGGTACCGGTTCCGGTAAGACGACGCTGCTCAACACGCTGTCCAGCTTCATCTCGGAGAAGGAGCGCATCGTCACCATCGAAGACTCGGCCGAACTTCAGTTGCGCCAGGACCATGTGGTCCGATTGGAAACGAGACCGCCCAACGTGGAAGGTAAGGGTGCCGTTCGCCAGCGCGAACTGGTGATCAATGCGCTTCGTATGCGTCCTGACCGCGTAGTGCTGGGCGAAATCCGCGGCGAAGAGACGATGGACATGTTGCAGGCGATGAACACCGGCCACGACGGCTCGCTGACTACACTCCACGCCAACACGCCTCGCGACGCCCTGGCCCGCTTGGAAACCATGGCCATGATGGGCGATGTGAAGATCAGCGACAAGGCAATTCGTGCCCAGATCGCTGCCGCAGTCCACATCATCATCCAGGCATCGCGTATGAGCGACGGCAGCCGCCGCATCACGCACATCACAGAGCTCACCGGCGCCTTCTCCGATGTGATCAGCATGCAGGATATCTTCCTGTTTGAGAAGAAGGGAATCGGCCCCAACGGAAAGGTAAAGGGAAGGTTCTACGCTACGGGCATCGTCCCTAAGTGCGCCGACAAGCTAACCGCCGCAGGCATCCCCCTTCAGGTGGGCATGGCCGATCATTCCGTTGAAATCTAGTTATAGCTGAGGAGTTATGTTCCTATTTATCGCATTCGTCGCAATCCTCGCGCTCACCTTCGGCACAGTGGCGGCTGTTACCAGCTCGTCGCGGCGCCAGCGGGCCGTAGAGCGACGAATCGTGGGTATTATCGCTTCTGGCCGCGCAGCCGCCACCCACGAGCAGGAGGTCCAGCTACTGCTGAAGGTTGAGCCGGATCACAGTTTCGGCTGGCTGAACGTGCTGCTGCAGAAATACCGCCTGGCAGACTTCCTGGAAACCAAGATCCTGCGGGCCGACGTGAAGACCTCTGCGGTGACCATCGTGTGCTCCTCTCTGGGGCTCGCAGCTGCCGGATTCTTCCTCGTCTATATATGGGTTCCAATCGCTGCGGTACAGGCGGTCGTTGCCGCTTTGTTCGGCAGCCTGCCGATCTTCTACCTCAAAATCAAGGGCTCGCGCCGAATGAAGGCATTCGACAACGGGCTTCCGGATGCGATTGACATGATGGCACGGGCACTGCGCGCCGGTCATTCAATGTCGGCATCCATCAATGTAATTGCAGAGCAGAGTGTCGAACCCGTGCGCTCCGAGTTCAGCGAGGTCTTCAAGCAGCAGAACTTCGGCTTGCCCATACGCGATGCCATGGACCAGATGCTCAACCGCATCCCCTCGCAGGACCTTCGAGTCATGGTGACCGGGATTCTGGTGCAGAAAGAGACCGGAGGAAACTTGGCGGAGATTCTTGACCGCACATCCGCCACCATTCGCGAACGCCTGAAGATACAAGGTGAGATCAGGACTCATACAGCGCAAGGCCGCATGACGGGATATATCCTGACCGCACTCCCGATCGTAATGCTGCTGGTCATCAATTTTCTGAATCCTGGGTACTCCAAAGTATTAATCGATACGCCCACCGGAAACATGCTGGCTTACATCGGGCTCGGCCTGCTGGTCGCCGGCGGCTTGATCATTCGCCAGATCATCAATGGGATCGAGGTCTAGACACTATGCCAGTCGCCCTATATGCATTGCTCGGGTTGATCATCTTCGGTGTAGTCGCGCTGCTGCTGACGCCCAACCTGTTTCGTCCGTCTCCTGAAGCTCAGCGCATCCTGGATGTGGTCAAGAACGACAAAACAACGGAGCGAGCGGACCAACGCACCATCGGCTCCAAGGAACGGTTTCAGGAGAGACTGCTTGCCATCGCGACCGAACTGCGCATCCGCATGGGGCTGGCCGACAATCCACGCCTGAAGGCGCGCATGGCCGCGGCAGGCATGCACCGGAACTCCGCCGTGGATGCATTCTTTGCAGCCCAGTTTCTCGTGCCTCTCTCGGGTGCTGTGGCAGGCAGCCTGATGGGTAGCAATACGTTGTATTGCATCGTGGCCTTTGCCGTCGTAGGCTACCTGATCCCCGACATGTGGCTGAACCGGGTAACCGCCAGTAGACGGAAGCGCATTCGCCGCAGCATCCCGGACGCGCTGGACCTGATGGTGATCTGCGTAGAAGCAGGATTGGGACTCGATCAGGCGCTCCTGCGCATCGGCGACGAGCTTGCCGTCAGCCATCCGGACATCCACGAGGAGTTTCTGCAGGTGAATCGCGAGCAGCGCGCCGGCCGGCCACGCGTCGAAGCCTGGCAGAACCTCGCAGACCGCACCGAGATCGAGGAGTTCACCTCGTTCGTGAGCATGCTCACCCAGACCGACAAATTCGGAACGCCGATTATTCGCGCACTGTCCCGCTTCTCCGATGACATTCGAACCAAGCGACGGCAGGCGGCAGAAGAAGCCGCCGCGAAGACGAAGATCAAGATCATCTTTCCGCTGGTGTTGTGCATCTTCCCCTGTCTCTTCATCGTGCTGCTTGCTCCGGCCGTGCTCAGCATCATGAGCGGAATGCAATCCATGGGGCAGTAACTGCAAAATGGTTGAGACGCTAACTTGAGTTCTAAGGATGGATGGCAGGCTTGTATGCCCATCGAAGGGATTACTGGAGACCATCGGGAGTTACTCCAAAGAGCGATCCTAAGTGTAGTCAGACTAGTAAACATCAATGCGTGTGGCTGGAAGCGTTTCACGGCAGTAGATCGCTACACTAAGCTACGGAAGTATCTACAACGAAAAGTGGATATGAACTTCGTAGTACTCGTGAAATGCTGAACACTGAAGTGCTGAAGGCCAACGGAAAGGAGGAAGCATATGACAGGAACACTCGCAGTTCAGATCGTATCCGGAGTACTCGCCGCTGCCGTACTCGGAGTCATCGTCTATCGTAGGAAGCAGAAGGCATAATTGAGAAGCGGTCACACTGACGGATCGTCATGCTCAGAGTAACCAACACAACCCGGGGTACGACTGTAGGGGAAAGCGTCGAGCTGGCAGATACATCCCTTCGACGGATGTTTGGCCTTCTCGGAAGACGTGGTCTGGACACCGGAGGTGGGCTGTGGATCAAGCCCTCTTCCGGTGTCCATACTTTTGGCATGGCCTTCACGATCGATGTTGTAGGTCTTGACAGCAACTTGATGGTCATCAAGCTATGGCGTAGCCTGGTGCCGTTCCGCGTAACTGCAGTCAGTATGAAGCTGAAGAGCGTCATCGAATTGCCAAGTGGAACGATCGCTGCAACCCAGATGCAACTCGGAGACCAGTTACAGATTGACCCGTCTCTGTAAATTGACCCGTCTCTGTAAGTGGCCTTGCTCCCCATGAGCGAACGGCACCTCTAGTTTCAATCCAACCTACCTCAATCCAATCGTTCCAGTTATTCCAGGCTAATCAGGCTGTCATTAGGGACACTCTGAACATATCTCCGGTCTGAAAGGACGTGGCTTTAGCCACGTCGCTAACGGTCCAAAATCGATTGGACTTTAGCCCCGGAGGGAATGTCCGATGACTTGTTCGGACCTTCCTTAGGAAAGTCCTGTGTTCGACGCCCGTGAGCGCGCCAGATGGAATCATCCCCAGCATCCGCAGGATGTATATAGTTGCAGCGCCGGTCTGTATGAATATGCAACCGAGTAGCATGGTTAAGTGAGTTGGCAGTTGTATGCGGCTGTGCATCCTGCGCCGCCCGCCAACAGCTCGCTGCGAAGGTGCGAACGATGCTTCCCGCTGATTTGATTGCCCTTGAAGACCGTTACGGCGCGCACAACTATGATCCCCTGGACGTGGTAATCGATCGCGCTTCCGGCGCCTGGGTCTACGATACGGAGGGCCGCCGCTATCTTGATTTTCTTGCTGCCTACTCCGCCGTCAACCAGGGCCACTGCCATCCGGCAATCTTTGCGGCCATGTGTCAGCAGGCGGAGAAGGTGACGCTCACCTCGCGTGCCTTCCGCAATGACCAGTTGCCGCTGCTGTATCGCGACCTGCACGAACTGACCGGCTTTGCCATGGCGCTCCCCATGAACTCCGGCGCCGAGGCGGTGGAGACGGCGCTGAAAGCCGCGCGCAAGTGGGGCCAGGTGGTGAAGGGAATCGCCGCAGGCAAACAGGAGATTGTGGTTGCATCCAATAATTTTCATGGGCGCACCATCGCCATCGTCGGCTTCTCTTCGGAGGAGCAGTATCGTAGCGGCTTCGGTCCATTTCCCGCAGGCTTCCGCGAGGTGCCGTTCGGCGATATCGAAGCGTTGCGCAGCGCGATCACCCCACAGACCTGCGCATTTCTAGTCGAGCCGATTCAGGGCGAAGCCGGGATCCTGGTGCCGCCCGCGGGCTACCTGCGCCAGGTTGCGGATATCTGCCGGCAGAACAATGTGCTGCTGATGCTGGACGAGATTCAATCGGGTCTGGGGCGCACCGGCAAGCTATTCGCGTATATGCACGAGGGCGTTCTGCCGGATGTTGTCATCATCGGCAAGGCGTTGTCGGGCGGGTTCTATCCGGTGTCCGCCGTGCTCAGCTCGCGCGAGATTCTTGGCGTCTTCCATCCCGGCGACCACGGCAGCACATTTGGCGGCAATCCGCTGGCCTGCGCCATTGCCCGCGCGGCACTGCGCGTCATTGTGGAGGAAGATCTGCCGGGGCGTTCGGCGGAGTTGGGCGAATATGCCTTGAACTACCTGAAAGGCCTGCGCAGCCCGCATGTGGTTGAGGTGCGCGGCAAAGGGCTGTGGATCGGCATCGAACTGAATCGCCCGGCGCGCCCATTCTGCGAGACGCTGAAGCAGCGCGGGGTCCTGTGCAAGGAGACGCACGCCAGCGTAATTCGGCTGGCGCCGCCGTTGATGATCAGCCGGGAAGATCTGGACTGGGGGCTGGGGCACATCCGCGCCGTGCTGGAGGGCGAGAGCGCAGGGGATGCGGAGCTTACCCAAGCAGGTGTCTCCGTGCAGTCCTGATCACACGCCCTCCTCGCACAGTTCAGGGCAAGGTTCCCATGGATGTTCAGATCGTCTTCACTGCGCCGAAGGCGCGTCCTATATCAGCATGGGGCGAAGCCCATTTAGACTCGATCCAAAAGAATCAAGGCCTGAAGAGGCTGCTGAGAAACTCTGCGGCACGCGCTTTTCGGAGTAGCAGCGGGCTTCAGCCCGCGGTAAGTGCCCATAAATAAAGGGGCTTTAACCCCGGCCCTTCCTGCCGCGCCCCCGCTGGGCTTTTTCATCCCCACCCTGTGGAAAATCGGTGTCAACCCCCAAAGCGACCTA
>Ga0302282_1000522_pt1 | contig 29518 bp, 22 predicted proteins | sample III_Fen_E1_3_FD_198763 | JGI IMG/M metagenome (GOLD analysis project Ga0302282, IMG submission 198763) | Peat permafrost microbial communities from Stordalen Mire near Abisko, Sweden - III_Fen_E1_3 | ecosystem: Environmental > Terrestrial > Soil > Wetlands > Permafrost | place: Sweden: Abisko... | reverse complement strand
GGCGATGTCCGATGCGCACAGAGTTTTGCCGGGTGAACTGCTCAAGGCGACGTCGCGCTCGTTCTATCTGACGTTGCGCGTGCTGCCGGCGGCGGTGCGCCCGCAGATCGGCCTGGCCTACCTGCTCGCGCGCACGACGGACACCATCGCGGACACGGAAATCGTCCCGCCCGCGCTGCGGATTGTGGCGCTGGAAGATCTGCGCAAACGAATTTCTGGAAGAAGTTTCGCGCCGCTGAATTTTGGGGAGCTGGCGAAGCAGCAGAATTTGTCCGCTGAAAAATTGTTGCTGGAGAAAGTCGAGGCGAGTCTGTCCGCGCTGCAAAATCTTTCCGAAGCCGACCGGCAGTTGATTCGCAAAGTCCTCGACACGATCACGAGCGGACAGGAGCTGGACTTGCGGCGGTTTGGAAAATTTTCCGCCGGAACGCGGGTGTCCTCACCCAGCGCATCTCCGAATAATTTATCAAGTGCTGCGGCTGGGGACAGCCGCGCTCCAAACATCGTCGCGCTGGAAACGGCGGCGGAGCTGGATGATTACACTTACCGCGTGGCCGGCTGCGTGGGGGAGTTTTGGACGAAGATTTGCCGGGCGCATTTGTTCCCGAACGCGACGCTGGATGAGCAGCAGTTCATCGCGGACGGCATCCGGTTCGGCAAGGGTTTGCAGCTCGTGAACATCTTGCGCGATTTGCCGAAGGATTTGCGCAATGGCCGCTGTTATCTGCCGAGGGAAAAGCTGGCGGAAGCGGGATTGTCGCCGGAAGATTTGTTGTCGCCCGCGAACGAAGCCAGATTCCGCGGGCTTTACAATTCCTACCTGGACATGGCGGAGACGCTCCTGGCGGCGGGCTGGAATTACACGAATTCGATTCCGCGCGGCCATGTGCGGGTGCGGCTGGCGTGCGCGTGGCCGGTCTTGATCGGCGCAAAAACCATTTCGCGGCTGCGCGAGGGCGGCATTCTCGACCCGCAAAACCGGATAAAAATCACGCGTGGGGAGGTGCGCGGGATTTTATTGCGGTCGGTGGCGGGTTATCCGTTTGCGGGCGTCTGGCAAAAACTGTTTGTAACCGGCAGGAAAGCTGTTGCATCTGAAGCGAAGTTGACGTAAAAAGCATCATGCAATTTTCCAAGTTCCTGTCGCTGTTCTGCGCAACCGCCGTTTGCGCCGGTTTTATTTCCGCACGCGCTGATGACAATCCCGCGCAGGCCGCCGCGCGCGCGGCGTTGGAGCAGAAGATGCAGGATTTGGATGCGCAGGAGGCTGCCACAAATTCGGCGGCACCGCCGGTAGTCGTGGTAACTCCTTCCGGCGCGGCGCAGGAACAACCCGCTCCGCCCGCAACCGTCACCACAACTCCCGCAGCAACCGCGCCGGCTGAAACACAGCCTGCGCCCGCGATCATACCCGCAGACAACGATGCGCAGGCCGCCGCACGGGCAGCTCTGAATCAAAAAATGCAGGAACTGGATGAGCAGGAAGCTGCTACAAATTCGGTAACATTGCCGGTGATTACGATCGCCCCGGTCGTGGCCGCGCCGGAACAAACCAGTCATCCGGTGGAAACCCAACCGGCTCCAACCGCACAGGTTCAGGCTCCAGCGGCCGCGCCCACGCCCACGCCGTCGGCGGCCGACGTGAATTATCCTGGAAAAGAGCTTGGATTGAAGCCGATTGAGGCGCCCGCACCGCCGATATCGGCGGACAAACAGGCGCAGCTTCAGGCATTGCTGGCGAAATACATGGCTGACCAGGTTTCGCCGGAGGAGTATCAGCAGCAGCGCGCGGCCATCCTGGCCCAGCCGTAAGAAATTATTTTTCCAGCTCCCGCCGGACGAAAAATTCCGGCGGGCTTTTTGTTTCCCGAACTTGAACTTTGCCCGCTGAACCCTAAACTCATCCGCCATGCACGATTTTCGTTACGTCGGAAACAAATTGTTCTGTGAAGGCGTCGCCGTCGAGACGCTCGTCAAAAAATTCGGCACGCCGCTTTACGTCTATTCGCAGCGGACGCTGACTGATCATTTCCAGAAACTCGATTCCGCGCTTGGGGCGCTCGACCATCTGGTCTGCTTTGCGATGAAGTCGAACTCGAACCTTGCCGTGCTTCGGACGATTGCGAACCTGGGCGGCGGGTTCGACATTGTTAGCGGCGGCGAATTGCAGCGCGTCATCGCGGCGGGTGGCGACCCGCGCAAATGCGTTTTCGCGGGCGTGGGGAAAACGGAGGCTGAAATTGAATTTGCGCTGCTGGAAAATATTTATTGCTTCAACGTCGAGAGCGAGCCGGAATTGCAGCGCATTAACAAGGTTGCCGCGCGCCTGAAAAAAATCGCGCCCGTTGCCGTGCGCGTGAATCCGAACATCGAGGCGCACACGCACGCCAAGATCACCACCGGCACCTATGAGAATAAATTCGGCATCGAGTTTGAAAAGATCGAGGGAATCTACGCCCGCGCCAGCAAGTTAAAAAACCTGCGGCTGCGCGGTTTGCAGATGCACATCGGCTCGCAGCTCACCACCGTGTCACCATTCGAGCAGGCGATCAGGAAAGTTCTCCCGCTGGTGGAGAAGCTGAAGAAAAGACATGCTTTGGAATTTTTCAGCATTGGCGGCGGACTTGGCATTGTATATCAGCCCGTTCTCGCGAGCGGTTCGGCGGACTGGTGGCAGTCGGCGGCGGCAAAAAATGTGCTGACACCAGCGAAATATGCCGCGCGCCTTGTGCCCTTGCTCAGGCCGCTTGGTTTGAAAATCCTGCTCGAACCCGGACGTTTCATCTCCGGCAACGCAGGCATCCTCGTCACGCGCATCGAATACGTGAAACGCACGGGAAAAAAGAATTTCCTCATCGTGGACGCGGCGATGAATGATCTGATCCGTCCGGCGTTTTACGACGCGTATCACGAAATCGTTCCGCTCACGAGAAAGGGTGGCGCACCGATTTCATCCGATGTCGTCGGTCCGATTTGCGAATCCGGCGATTATTTCTGCAAAGACAGGCCCCTGCCGAAGCTCGGCGAAGGTGACGCCATCGCCTTGTTGAGCGCGGGCGCTTATGGCTCGGTCATGGGTTCAAACTATAACGCGCGTCCGCTGCCGACGGAAGTTTTGGTGAACGGCAAAAAATTCGCCGCCGTGCGCGAGCGTCAGGCCGTGGCAAAAATCTGGGCGGATGAAAAAATCGCGCCGTGGCAGAAGTGAATTTCACTTTGCGATCTGCCCGCGCGTGACGCCGAGCTGGTTCATCAGCTTCATCTCGCGCCATAGTTGCGCGCCATCAATTTCACCGCGCAATAGCTGGCGGTATTTCGCAATGGTGCGTTCGACGGTTTCCGGAGATTCATCCAGAAATTCCACGCGAAAATTTCGCACGCCCAGTTCGATCATCTTGGAAATGTATTCCGCGCCGGTCTGCGTCTGCGAGTTAAAGACCGTGTTGCGGCATCCGGCGTCTGCCTTGAGCGCGTGCTCCGCGCCGACGCGGTCGCGGAGCTTGACGACATGCGTGTCGCAGGGACGGCCGCAGTTCGTATAATCTGTTCCGCTCGACAGAAACGCGCAGAATACGCAGTGCTCCATGTGAAACATTGGCATGTGCTGATGGATTGTGACTTCAAACCAATCCGGCGGCGCGGCCTGCAACAGAGCTTCGAGTTGCGCAAAATTCAAATCGTAGGATGGCGTGATGCTTTCCAAGCCAAATGTATTTTTGAAATAATCTGCCGCCAGCCGGTTGGCTATGTTTAATGAATAATCTCCCCGCTTTCGGCAACCGGCGAAAAATTTCAGGTGGTCGTAATTGCGGATAAGATAGCCGTCGGCGTTTGATGAAAGGACTTGTTTCAAAATCCACTCTTCGCCTGTTTTGAAAATTCTGGGAGGTGCAACCCAGATTGAACTTTGCGGCGCACAGCAACTGCGAGCCGTATGAAAAGCGGCAACCGCTTCGCGATATTTCTTGGGGTCTTCAAACTCGCAATAAACCGTCCGCACGCCGCATTTCAACGCGGCTTCGAGCTGCGGCAGGCTTCGGACGAGGACGATCAGTTCCGAATCATCAGATTTGCCACCGAGACGCAGAGACGCAGAGGAAGTAAATGAACCTTGTATCTCTGCGTCTCGGTGGACATTTAATTGCCAGCGTTTTGGCTGAGCGCGGAGTTTTTCCAGTTCGCCTACGAACTCGCGGCGCAGGCGGTTCAGTTCGCTCATCGGCAGCATGACTTCGCCCGTCAGAAAATTCTTCACTTCGCCCAGCTTGAACGGCGTTCCGCCGAGGCGGCCCAGTTGTTCACGCAACCGTTCGATTGTGAGCGGTTGTTTTTCGGCCTTGGCCAGCGGCATCGCGGAATCAAGCTGGACGACATGACCCTCTTCGTCGCGGGCGATCAACGTAAGCGGTTTGCCGACGAGACCGTGGATTTCCATTTCGGTTGGTCGTTGAAAGCGCGGGGTGTCACCGGCAAAGCTCTGGCGTAGGCGCTTGTCGAGTTCAGGATCGTTCGTCTTCCACAATTTATCGCCAACGTGGACCCGGTTGAAATCAATGTTGCCGTAACCAAACTCCAATGCAGACTCGCCGGAGTTTTTAGTCTTATGATTCGAAATTTGAATTTCGTAAACACGGCCGCCTTCCTCTTTTTCATCAGGTCTGCCAGCATCGAACACAACACCGTCGCCACGTTTCAGCGGAGCTTCGAGCTTCAGGAAAACTCTTTCGTTCTTAACCCGCGTGACTTCGCCGAGGAACACTCCGCGCTTTTTGCCGAAGCGGGCGTGGACAAGCTGCTGGTTGTTGGTGCCGCCAAACCAGCCGGTGAACAGACCGCGCGAAAAGGCCATTTCCAGTTCGTATTTTGATTCACCGCCGGGAAGCGGAAACGCCGAGCCGTACAAATCATTTTCATTTCGACGCGTTTCCACGTCTCCGCAGTTCAAAAGCAATTTGTCGAGCGCAGCACGATAGACGCGCGTAATGCTGGCGACGTATTCAGGCGACTTCAAACGGCCTTCAATTTTCAGCGAGGCGACGCCGGCGCGAACCAAATCCGGCAAGACTTCCAGCCCGGACAAATCCTGCGGGCTTAACAAATAGCGTTTGTCTCCGAGGGGAACCAGTTTGCCGTCTGAAATCAAATCATACGGCATCCGGCACGCCTGCGCGCATTCGCCGCGATTGGCCGAGCGTCCGCCGAGCGATTCGCTGGTGAGACATTGGCCGGAATAGGCGACGCACAATGCGCCGTGGACAAAAACTTCCAAAGGCAGCTGAGAGTTGAAAGTTGATGGTTGAGAGTCAGAAATTTGCGCCGCGTTAATTTTCTCGATCTCTTTAATCGAACATTCTCGCGCGAGCACGACGAGATTGCAGCCGAGTTCGCGGGCAAATTCCACGCCGACCGCGCTCGTGACGGTCATCTGGGTCGAGGCGTGGATCGGAAAATCCGGCGAAAGTTTTCGGATGAGCCGGCAAATACCCACATCCTGCACAATCGCCGCGTCCACGCCGGCGGTGATGATGGCGCGCAGATAGTTTTCCGCATTGGCCAGTTCATTTTGAAAAACGAGAATGTTGAAGGTGACGTAGCCTTTCACACCGCGCCGGTGAAGAAATTCCATCAGCTTCGGCAGATCAGCCTCGGTGAAATTATCCGCACGCATCCGGGCGTTGAATTTTTCGAGGCCGAAATAAATCGCGCCCGCGCCGTTTTCGACGGCGGCCTTGGCGCATTCCCAATCGCCGGCGGGCGCGAGCAGTTCGGGCGGGCGCCGCGTCTTTGCTGCGCTGTCTTCATCATTCGCGGATTCAGTTGGAACAGTTGAAACCATCTGGCGACAGCATAGCCGAAAAATCTCATCAAAACAAAATCCGTTTCTGCGCGCAGAAAATTTGCAATCGCGCCCAGCGGAGTTAAGCTGGACTTGTGAACAGTGAATTTTCTACCGCCGCCTACTGGGAAGGCGATTTTGATGAAGATGGCCTGCGCCTTTGGGCGGAGAACTTGCGCACGCAGCTCGGCGACCGGTCCGTTTCGCTCGGCCTCGTTTTCATGTCGCCGAAATTTTTCCCGCACGCGCAGGCCACCCTGGAAATTTTGCGCGTCCATGCTCGCATCCCTCTGCTCGCGGGTTGCTCGAGCACAAGCCTGGTTGCCGGTTCAAAAGAAATTGAAGATGCGACCGGCATCGTCCTTGCGCTTTACTCGCTGCCCGGCGCTGAGTTGAAAGGCTTTCGTTTCACGCAAACGCAAGTCGAAGCGGCTGATGGCCAAAGTTACTGGGCGTTGGAATCCGGCGTTCCACCGACGCACACCAACGGCTGGCTCGCGTTCATCGACCCATTTCATCTGGACGCGGAAAACTGGATCCGTTCATGGAATGAATCGTTCGCACCGTTGCCGACATTCGGAGGGCTGGCGAGCGGGCCTGTTTCCGAACAAGCCACGCAGATTTACCTGAACGGCGAGGTTTTTGAGGATGGCGGCGTGGCGGTATCCGTCGGCGGCGAGGTGAAATTGTCCGGCGTCATATCGCAAGGCTGCACGCCGATTGGCGACACTTGGACGCTCACGCGCGTGGAGCATAACCTGATTCATCAGATTGCGAACCGCCCGGCGTATGCGGTCCTCGCCGACACGGTGCAAAAGCTTTCACCCGCCGACCAGCAGAAGGCGCGCGGAAACCTTTTCATCGGCCTCGTCGTAAATGAATATCTCGAGGATTTTCATCGCGGCGATTTTCTAGTGCGCCAGCTCATCGGCGGCGATCCGAATTCTGGCGTGCTGGCGGTCGGCGCGCAGCCTCGCGCAGGTCAGACCATGCAATTCCAGCGGCGCGACGCGGCGGCGGCCAGCGAAGACATGCGCGAACTGCTGGAACGCGCAAAGACGAAAATAGGTGGTGCGACGATTTACGGCGGCTGCCTTTGCTGTTGCAACGGCCGGGGGAAAAATCTTTTTGGCACGCCTGACCACGACGCCGAACTTGTGCAGAAGGAAATCGGCCCGCTCGGCCTCGCCGGGTTTTTCTGCAATGGCGAAATCGGCCCCGTCGGCGAAAAGAATTACCTTCATGGCTTCACTGCATCGCTCGCGCTGTTCGTAAAAAAATGATTGTGACGCCCTCGGAAAATCGCGACTGGGAATAATTCGCCATTGCTTTTGTGTGCCGGAAAGCCATTCTCATTTCAGGATGCCAGAGGAACAACAGCCAGAATCAATGAGACCAGTGCCGCCGAAAGGCTTGGTGCCACGTCGCCGCGGACGCCGCGGCGGACGCGGACGCCGCCGCCCCGTGCCGGCAATCCCAGTTTCCGGGCAACCGGCGCAATCGGAACCGCCAGCCAAACATACCGAACCGCCAATCCGCCTGCGCGAGGAAAAATTGGTTCGTCCCACGCCATCAAATCAACAATTTGCATCACCGGCTCCAGATCCAATTGAACCTCCCAAGGAGAAAATCCGCCCCGTGCCGCGCAAAAGCAATCCGGATGTTTCCGCGATCAGCCAGGCCGTCAATGAAGTAATGCAGGTCGTCGAATCATTGCGGGAGACATTGGAACAGATGGAGGATGTTTTGGAACTCGTCGAACACGCCGAACGTCAGAAAATCACAGACGAGCGCGAAATCGAATCGCTTCTCCGCGCGCTGCGCCAGCTACAATCGCGCGGTGGCAGGCCCGATCGAACCGAACCGGCGGAACGCCGAAGTTTGCCCTATCGCCCAAATCGTCCTCAACGTTCCGAGAACCAGTCGCCACTCGAACAGGTGGGACGTCTGGAATCTCCAGAATCTGCTGAACAACACGAAGGCCAGGAACCACAGCCGAACGACTAATTGCCGCCCCGGCTATTTCAGCAAATCCCATACTTCGGCAGCCTTATCCGTCGGCGGCTTGCACGCGTTGCCTGTGCAAAGATAAACGACTGCACCGTCTTTTGCGGGCAGTGTTTTGGCAAATTCCTCGACCGCTCCCGCGTTGCCAAGAACAATTTTGTTCGGCTGATAAACCGCATGAACGGCGCGCAATAGTTTGTGGAATTTTTCGGAACCGTTATCTCCGGCGATGACAAAGCGCTTCGGTTCCTGCAGTGAAAAATCCAGTGCTTGCAGCATGAACGGCATGGCCTGGGGAAAAGTTTGCAGCCGATGCATGTATAATCGGAGAGTTTTTTCGGCGGCTTCAGTGAAATTCTTTATGCCGGTGATTGCGCCGAGTTTCAGAAGCGCGAGAGTGGCGACGGAATTGCCGGATGGCTCCGCGCCATCGTAATCATCCTTTACACGCAGGATCAAATCCTTCGCCTCGGCAACGCTTTGCCAGAAGCCGCCATTTTCGGCGTCGTAAAATCTCGCAAGTATCGCGGTCGCCAGATCAACCGCAAAATCCAGATGACCAGGCGTGAGCGTCGCCTCATACAGATCAATCACGCCAGACAACAGAAACGCATGGTCTTCGAGCAATTGCACGACGTCACATTCTCCGTCGCGCCAGCGGTGAAAAAGCGTCCTGGATTTTTCATCCCAAAGTTTTTCACGCAGGAACGCCAGATTTTTCTCCGCCGTCGAGCAATAGTTTTCGTCGCCTAAAATCACAGAGGCCCGCGCAAACGCGCCGAGCATGAGCCCGTTCCACGATACGAGGATTTTGTCGTCGAGATGCGGCCGGATTTTTTTTGCGCGCGCGGCGAGCATTTTGGATTTTGCAGAACCGAGCAATGACAGGTCTCCGCGGACGACGGATGGATCAGCGACGCTCAAAACATTCAACCCTGCCAGCGGCTGCGGGTGGCTGTGGTCAACAAAATTTCCTTCCCTCGTGATTCCAAAATATTTTGCGGCGACGTTAAATTCATCCACGGTCAGCAGCTTGGAAAGTTCGTCTTTCGTCCAGCAATAAAATTTTCCTTCCTGACCCTCGCTGTCGGCGTCCTCGGCTGAAAAAAATCCGCCGTCGGGATGCTTCATGTCGCGCAAAACGTAATCCAAAATGTCGCGGATGACTTCCGCGTGCCGTGCATCGCCGCTCACGAGAAACGCGTCGAGATACAACTGCGCGAGCTGCGCGTTGTCATAGAGCATCTTCTCAAAATGCGGCACGAGCCATTCGGCATCCACGGCGTAGCGCGAAAAACCGCCGCCGAGCTGGTCGTGAATTCCGCCGGCGGCCATTTTGTCGCACGTTCGCAATACCATTTTGACGGCTTCGTCGTCGCCGAATCTTTTTGCGGCGCGCAACACGAACGACGGAATTGACGGCTGCGGAAATTTCGGCGCGCCGCCGAATCCGCCATTGGTTGAATCGTAGCTGGACTTGAAAATTTCCGCCGCATTTATTAATACATCGGCGGTCAATGAAAAATCCGCCCCGGCTGAACTTGTCATCACGCTTTCAAGACGCGCATGGATTTCATCCGCACTCGCGGCAATGTCATTTTTTCGTTCGCGCCAAAGCCCGGCAATTTGTTCCAGCAATTGCAAAAAACTCGGACGGCCATGACGCGCATCCGGCGGAAAATAAGTGCCGCCGAAAAACGGTTTCAGCTCCGGCGTGAGAAAAACATTCATCGGCCATCCGCCGGAGCCGGTCGTGGATTGCACGAACGTCATGTAAATTTTGTCCACGTCCGGCCGTTCCTCGCGGTCCACCTTGATGCTGACGAAATGTTCGGCGAGAAATTTCCCAATTTCTTCGTCTTCAAAACTTTCGCGTTCCATGACGTGGCACCAGTGGCAGGTCGAATAGCCGATGCTCAGAAAAACCGGCTTGTTTTCGCGACGGGCCTGTTCAAACGCCTCGGCGTTCCATGCGAACCAATCCACGGGGTTGTGCGCGTGCTGTAAAAGGTATGGCGATTTTTCGCGGGCGAGCCGGTTCGTAAAATTCACGCTGCCAAGATACGCGCAAATAAAACCGACGCAAACGAAACGCGATGACTTTTGCGCCGCGCCGCGATAAGCTGAAATCATGTTTTCGGAAAAACCGTGGCGGCCCGAAACCGTGATTCAATTTGTCGCGGCGCAATTCGCCTGCCTCTGCTTCGGCATTTTAGCCGCCGGCCTTCTGCACAAATTCCGCATCCAGGGTTTTGCGCAGGATGAAGATTTCGGAAATATTTTGCTCGCCACGTTGAGTTTTCAGGGCGCGACATGGATTCTGATTCCATTTTTTTTGCGGCTGCACCAAGTCCTCTGGCGCGACGCGTTCGGCCTTAGCGGAACAAATCTAAAACGCGATCTGACCGCAGCCGTCGTCCTAGTGGTTGTGATCTTGCCGGTCGCGTGGCTGCTGCAAGGCGCGTCCGTCGCGGTGCTGGAAAAAATCGGCTGGCCGGTGGAAAACCAGGTTGCCGTGATGCTGTTCGCGGACGCGAAAAGCAACTGGCTGAAAATATATCTCGGCGCGTTCGCCGTCGTCATCGCGCCGGTGGCGGAGGAGTTTGTTTTCCGCGGCGTGCTGTTCCCGTTCGTTAAGAGGCTTGGCTTCCCGAAATCCGCCTGGCTTGGTGTGAGCGCGCTCTTCGCCCTGATCCATTTTGACGCAGGCACGTTCGTGCCGCTTTTCATATTTGCGCTGGCGCTGACGTGGCTTTACGAAACCACGGATAACCTGCTCGCGCCGATTTTCGCTCACAGCCTGTTCAATGCGGCGAACCTTGCGGTTTTGTTTTTCGCGCCAAAATGAAATGAACGAATTTGAACTCATCGCAAAATTGACGAAATCGCTGCCAGCAAATGAAAATGTCGTCACAGGCGCGGGTGACGATTGCGCAGTGCTGGACTTGGGCGCGAAGGATAAATTGATTTTGTTCAAGACCGACGCCGTTGTAGAAGGGATTCATTTCACACGCGAAACGCCGCCAGAGAAAATCGGGCGCAAGGCGCTGGCACGCTGCCTGAGCGACATCGCCGCGATGGCCGGAACACCGGTCGCCGCGCTTGTGACCATCGCGTTGCCGGAAAATTTTGACGCAGAATTTGTCGGCGGAATTTACGACGGACTCAACGCGCTGGCAGAAAAAAATTACGTGGCGGTTGTCGGCGGCGAGACGACGACGAATCCAAGGCACATTTTGATTTCCATCGCGCTTGTCGGAACTGTCCCGCGCGGAAAGCAGATTTTGCGTTCCGGCGCAAAGGCCGGTGACGCGATTTTTGTGACGGGCGAACTCGGCGGTTCGCTCGCCGAAAAGCATCTTGAGTTTGAACCGCGGCTGGCGGAAGCCCGCTGGCTGGCGGAACATTCTTCAATTCATTCGATGATTGATTTGAGCGACGGCCTCGCCGGAGATTTGCCGCACATTTTGAACGCGAGCGGCGTCGGCGCGGAACTGCTGAAATCGTCAATCCCCATTTCGCGGGAAGCAAAGCTGGCGGCGCGGAAGAATTCATCGGCCAAACCCGCGTTCGCCGCCGCGATGACGGACGGTGAGGATTTTGAACTGCTCTTCACGGTCGCCGCCAAAAGCGCGGTGAAACTGCTGGACGCGTGGAAAAAACAATTTCCAAAATTGAAATTGAGCTGCATCGGGAAAATTGTCGCGGGCGACGGCATTTTGATCCGCGACAAAGGCGGCTCACACAAACTAAACGCACATGGCTACGTTCATTTCACTTAGCCCGGCGGAGACGGAATTGCTCGGCGAGAAAATCGGCCGCGCGGCTGAGCATGGAGTTGTCATCGCGCTGTCCGGGGAGCTTGGCGCGGGCAAGACGCAGTTTGTGAAAGGACTCGCGCGCGGGATGGGAATTTCAGCGCGGGTTCATTCGCCGACTTTCACGCTGGTGAATGAATACGGCGGCGGGCGGCTGAAATTGTTTCATCTGGACTTATACCGGCTGGAGACGCCGGAACAGATTTTGTCGGCAGGTGTTGCTGAACTTTTGCAGCCGGATGGCGTGAGTGTGATCGAATGGGCGGAGAGACTGGAAGCTGGAAGAGAGAAGCTGGAAGATGGGGGAAAGTTTGTCCGAGTAAAAATTGAAATTGTGAGCGAGACGGAACGGAAAATTATTTATGACGATTCTGGCGCTTGAGTTTTCATCGGAACAGCGGAGCGTGGCGGTCGCCCGCGACGGAGCTGTTCTGGCCGAAGCCGTGGAAACCGGCGGACGCAGCACGGCGGCGTTTGGCATGATCCTAAAAATTCTGGAGGAGGCGAAAATTTGCCGGGAATATATTGACGTGCTGTGCATCGGATTAGGGCCGGGTTCCTACACAGGAATCCGCGCGGCGATTTCAATCGCACAGGGCTGGCAACTGGCGCGGCAGGTCAAATTGCTCGGCGGCAGCAGTGTCGAGGCAATCGCGGCACACGCGCATGCGGAGAAAATTTTTGGCCGGGTGAACGTGGTAATTGATGCGCAGCGCGGAGAATTTTATCTGGCGGCGTATGATGTTTCAGCCGATGGCTGGCGGGAAATCGAGCCGCTGAAAACTGTGCCTTTGGCGGAAGTTCAATTACGCGCGGACGCGAAGGAAGTTTTAGCCGGGCCGGAGGTGGCCAAATGGTTTCCAAATGGCCGCACAATTTTTCCGCGCGCAGCGGTGCTGGCAAAACTGGCCGCTTGTCGGAACGGTTATCAGGCGGGCGAAAAGTTGGAACCGGTTTATTTGCGGGAGACGAATTTTGTGAAGGCACCTCCGGCCACCTTGCCGACCGGACTGTTTTAACTCAGACAGTCCCATTTTGTTCGCATTGTCAATTTTTGGGACAAGCCGGGTGCCTGGAATGCGGCTTGTCATATGGCATGGAGCGTGCTAGAATGGGTGTCAGGTTCGTCAGAGGAATTTTGCCGTCAAAAAGAAGTTATGTTGGTTCGTTGCAAACAAGATGGAGGGAATAAGGTTCACGAAGGATGCGCCGCGTTCACGCTGGCTGAAGTTTTGATTGCCACTGTCATCGTGGCATTATTCACGGGCGGAATTATAAGCGGTTATGTGCAGGCCAACCGCATTGCGGAGTGGGCATCAATGTCGCAAGCCGCGCAGTCAATGGCGCAACAGGGCATGGAGCAGGCGCGTGCTGCGCAATGGAACTCGCAGATGTGGCCTGTTACCAACGGTCCGGGAACGGGTGATGAATTGACTGTATCCAATTCTGCGGGTGCCACGTGGAGCACCAATTATTCAGGATCTAGTTATGCGATGGATGTCCCGACCGCAGGCTCGCCATTTTACGCCACAAACTACATCACGCTTACAACCGTCCAAGTCAACCCGCCTTTGCGAATGATCCGTTCAGACTGCGTATGGTCGTTTGGATCATATAATTTGAAAAGCGGCACCAACATAGTTGCCAGATACTTCACCAATACCGTGGTCACTTACCGCGCCCCGGATCAATGAAACTCTCACCCGACTTTTATCGCTCGTCCAGTAATGGCTTCACGTTGCCGGAGATTCTCATTGCGATGACGATCTTCATCTTCCTCATTGGCGCGGTGGTTGTGACCCAGCTTTTTGCGGTGAGGATTTATTATCTTGCGGCCACCAAGTTGACAGCCACGGGCGACGGGCGCAGGGCGGTGAGTTCCATTCGGGAACAGGTGCGCGAGGCTAAAACCATTTACATCGGAAGCTTTACAAACACAGGCAGCAGTTCCCAAATTTTCGCATCGGTTGGAGACGGCACCAACGAGGTCGGCAGCGCCCTTCTGATTTTTCCGACCACAAACACGACTTACGGCACCATTTTTTACAAAGACCAGGTGGCTGGCAATCTTTGCAGCGTTGCGTTCAACAATGTCGTTACCAGTTCCGATGGGCTGGTCTTCACCGGCTCGATTCAAAATCTTTACACCAACGCCCCGTTCGTCACCAATTATACCGTTTTCCAGGCTGAAGATTATCGGGGCAACATCCTTCAGAACAACAACAACAGCCGCGTCATCCATGTGACGCTCCAATTTTACCAGTTGGAATATCCAGTCGCCGGCATTGGCACCAATCAATTGTATGATTACTACCAATTGCAAACGCGGGCGACCCGCCGGACGATTGATTGAATAAAGCGTTATGAAAATCACACTTGAATCGTCGGAGCGGGGCGAAAAAGGTTACGCATTGGTTATTGCCATGCTGTTTCTGCTCGTCATCGCCGGGACTTTCATCAGCGTTTGGCTTTGGACTGCGACCAACAGCGCGATCACACAGCGCAACAACACATTCAACCAGTCCGAAGGTGCCGCCGAGGCTGCCACGGAAAAGGTCTTCTCGCAAATGGACCGGGATTTTCTTTTTGGAAATCTCGGCACCAGCAATTCATACAATTCCATAATTCCAGACACGAGCACCTGGCCCGTTCAATACACATTCAGTGACGGGAAGGGAAATAATGGCCAGATTTTAGTAAACATCGGCACGACCAATTTCGAGGTGTTGAATTCGCAGTATGTCGGACTGTCCGGCATCGCTCAAGATTGCACGCTCACCGCCGTAGCCACGCCGTCCGGCCAGCGCTACAACGTGCCGGCCACCGTGACCCAGACTTTTCAGGCCGCCATCATCCCGGTTTTTCAATTCGCCATCTTTTACAACCTGAATTTGGAGATGGCTCCCGGCCAGCCTCTGACCGTCGCAGGCCCGGTCTTCTGCAATGCCAGCATCTGGGAAGGCAGTTCCGACCTCAATTTCTCCTCAACGGTGCAGGCGGTTGGAACAAACAACACCTCGGCAGTGAATCCTTTTAATCCTACTTATACCAACGGCACCGTCTCCGTTGCCGGTTCCACCGCGAGCTATAGCGGCACGCCTCTTGTCAATTTCTCGCAAGGCGCGCCAAGCGACCACAACAACTCGCTGACCATGCCAATTGGCAGCAGCACCAACAGCAATCCCACAAACGTCGAATCCATCCTCAACATCCCTCCGTCTGGCTTGGGCGCCCCCAATTCGTCCGCATATGCCGTCTCCAATCAAATCTATCTTTACAATGAATGCGATCTCATTGTCTCCAATGCCAGTTACGGAACCAACGGTTATGCCACCACAGCCGCGCTTGGCAAGACTGTGGATTATGTCACTAATTTCTCCGTATGGTTTCAGGATCCAAAAAATTCACCTTATTTAATCCAGCTCACGAACGATCTGGTGATGCTAAAGAAGACAACCGGCAATTATACCAATGCATCTGGCGTCCTCGCCCTGAATATAACCAACTACGCTGCCACAAACATCCTTTACATAGGCTATTCATTTTTGACCAATGTCACATTCTATGATTACCGCGAATCCGCCACCGTCCAGGCCGTCCAGCTTGACATCGCAAAATTCAGAAGATGGCTGACAAATGCCATCTCCCCCAATGTTGTCAGCACCAATGGAACCATGAACACCGACGCAGGCCCAACGCTGGAAAACACCTATCTGATACCCGATGTCGGCCACAAGTTTCGTTCCATTTATATCTATAACAAAGTGCCCTTGAGCAGCTCGCAGCTTCCTGCCGTGCGGCTAATCAATGGGTCATTGCTGCCGACCAATAATCCCGGGCTGACCGTTGCCACTCCGATGCCAGCTTATATCGATGGCAATTACAACGTGCAAAACGCAGCAGGTGTGAGTGACGCCGGCACAAACGTCACCACCCACACCTATCCCGCAGCGGTGCTGGCCGACGCCATCACCATCCTTTCCGTTGACTGGGATGACAGCTATACAAACTCGGATCCCACAGGAGCCAACGGACCAGATGACACCACTGTCAACTGCGCAGCACTTGAAGGCATCGTCCCGACCAATCCCAATATCCCAGGAAATTACAGCGGCGGCGTCGAGAATTTTCTCCGCTTGTTGGAGGATTGGAACACCAGTCAAAGCCACAGCGGCAGATCCATCCTGACTTACAACGGCTCCATTGTCGTCATGTTCCCCAGCATCTATGCGACGAACTCCTGGAGCGGCAACCCCATAACCTTCTACGGCGTTCCCACCCGTCACTGGGCATTCGACCTGAATTTCGAGACAGCCCCAGGGCTGCCGCCGCTATCTCCATCATCCCGCGCGCTCATCCGCAACAACTGGTCGGCTTATTGATTTCCTCAAAACGCGGGAACTATCCAGACGCTTTTTCCGGTTGTGCCTTCGGCACGAATGCGCGCAGCCGCTCCCTCCATGAAGGATGTTCAGCCCATTAGAAACGTCGAGAAACCTGAAAAGTGATGGTTTTTGGCGTTTTCGGGCTGTTTTTATCAAAAAACGGGGTTTCCCGACCATTCGGCGGTTTCCCCCAATGACTGGGGGAAATCTCCCGATGATTGGGAGAAATCTCCCGATGGTTGGGAGAAATCTCCCGATGGTTGGGAGAAATCTCCCGATGGTTGGGAGAAATCTCCCGATGACTGGGGAAGTTCCCCGAATGGTTGGGGAAACACCCCGAATCGTCGGGAGAAATGCCCAAATGACCGGGAGAAATCCCCCAATGGTTGGGAGAGTTCCCGGAATGGTCGGGGGAACTTTCCCAATGACCGAGGGAACTCCCTCAATGATCGGGGAAGTTCCCTGAACGGCTGGGGGAACACCCGGAATGGTCTCGGGAACCCGTAGAATGAATCCGGGAACTCGGAGAAGATCGGCGGCAACACCCAGCCTGGCTCCCGGAACGCGAGACAAACTTCGACGTAACCGCGAAATGCCGCCGGGAAGAAGCCTCATTCATTTTCCATCGCATGAAACTACAAATTGAAATGGAACCCGGTTTTGCCCAGACTCTGCGCGTGAAAGCCGCCGTCCTCCACGGGAGGGAAAAAATCATCGTCGAAGAAATCGCGCCGGCCGCCCTCAAGCCCGGCGAAGTCCTCATCCGCATCGAAGCCGCGCTCACCTGCGGCACCGACCTGAAGGTATTCAAACGCGGCTACCACGCGAAGATGATCGTCCCGCCCGCCGTCTTCGGCCATGAGCTGGCCGGGGTCGTTTTGGAGTTGGGAGATGGAAGTTCGGAGTTGGGGTGGAAAATCGGGGACCGTGTCGTCACCGCCAATTCAGCGCCGTGCGGCGATTGTTTTCATTGCCACGCCGGACAGGAAAATCTCTGCGAGAATTTGCTGTTCCTCAACGGTGCCTATGCGGAATCCATCGTCGTCCCCGCGCGCATCGTCCAAAAAAATCTTCTGCGGCTGAAACCGGAGACGGATTTCCGCGATGCCGCGCTCACGGAGCCGCTCGCGTGCGTCGTGCAGGGAATCGAGGATTTGAAATTATGCGCGGGACAAAATGTTTTGATTCTCGGCGCTGGGCCGATTGGGCTGATGTTCATCGCACTCGCAAGAAATATCGGCTGCAACGTCACCGTCGCCGGACGCCGCGCCGCGCGGCTGGACGCGGCGAAAAACCTTGGCGCGTCGCAAGTCGTTGACATCGGCGACGGCGGCGATCTGGTTTCAAAAGTCCGCGCAGCCACGCACACGCATTTTGACGCGGTGATCGAGGCCGTCGGAAAACCGGAGGTCTGGGAGGCCGCCGTGCATCTCGTGCGCAAGGGCGGCGCGGTGAATTTTTTCGGCGGCTGCCCGTCCGGCGCGACCATCACGCTCGACACGACGCTCATCCATTATTCCAACCTCACACTGCTGGCGAGTTTCCATCACACGCCGCACACCATCCGCCGCGCGCTGGAATACATCGAGGCCGGCGTGATCCGCGCGAAGGATTTTGTGGACGGCGAATGCGCGCTTACGCAACTGCCGGAATTGTTCAAGTCAATGGCCGCCGGAAATCATGCCATCAAGACGTTGATCAAGGTGCATGAATAATGCGAATGTGAATTACCAAACCAAAATGACGGATGACTAAAGAATGGGCCAGCGGGAACAAGCCATTGCGCTTTGCCTGCGCTGGTTTAGATTTTGCAGGTGGAAGTTTGCCAATCCATCCAATGCCCGTTTTGCGGCCAGTCGTCGGAGGTGGCGATTGACACGAGCGTGCCAAGCCAGCGCTTCACTACGGATTGCGAGGTGTGCTGCCGCCCGTTCGAGGTGACGGTGGAATGCGAGCCGGGCGAAATCCTGGGCGTGGACGTGTCAGGCAACTGACCGAAAAGGATTGCCCGAAGGGATTTTCGCAGGTAGATTCCCCGCCCTTTGGTCGCACCCATAGCTCAATTGGATAGAGCGGCTGACTACGGATCAGCAGGTTATAGGTTCAACTCCTATTGGGTGCACCAGCCTTCGCCCTGCTGGCTTTCGGTCCGGCAAACCGCCGATTTCAGTCGAGATGGAAAACTTCCTTGAGCGGCTTTACGACGGGCGAATTGTCGGGATTCACATCCATCAGCGGAGCCATGGCGTTCCACCACTTGCGGACAATTGGAGAATTCGGCAACGCGGCGGCGGTGTTACCGTCGCTTAATTTTTGCACGGCGAAAAGCGTGAGCGTTTCCTCGTCGAGGAAGATGGAATAATCAGAAACGCCCGCCGCGCGGATTTCTTGCGACAGTTCCGGCCAGATTTCGTCGTGGCGCTTTTTGTATTCCACCGCCACGCCCGGCTTCAACTTCATCTTGAAAGCGTTGCGCTGCATTTTATTGCGCGGCGTGGCTCTTCAACCATGCACCGTAGCCGATGATGATCGTCGCGAGAACGAGCGTGGCAATGCCGCCGCCGATGAGCAGATGCGCCTTTTTGCTGGAGCCTTTCCATTCGTGGAAAATCCAACCCCACATCGTCGCAAAAATAATGATGCTGGACATGTGCAGCGTCCAGGAGGCGAAATCGTATTTGCCCATTTGCGTCGCGCCCATCGTGTAGAAAAAGAACTGGAAATACCAGGTCGTGCCGGCGAGTGCGGAGAAGAGATAATTCGGCAGCACCGGGATTTTCAAATCGGTGACCTGGCCGGAAGCCGCGACATCGCCGGGGCCGTGTTCTCCGCTGCCGGTGCCGCCGTGATGCGCGTGTTCCTGTTTGACGTGCGAGGCGAAATACTGATAGCCGCTCTTGTTTTTGATGTTGAGCAGCAGGCACCAGATGAAGTTGGTGGTGAAACCGCCGAGCAGCAGCACGGGCAACGCGGGCAGGCCAGTCCAGATTTTATTCGTGCCTGCGGCGAGAGAGGCGGCATTGATGTCCTTGCCGGCCTGAAGTGCAAAAGCGAAGCACGCGCTCATGATGCCGCAGAACGTGGCGACCGCGATTCCCTTCTTGAAACTGAATTCCTTGATGGATTTCTGCTTCTGTTCAGCAGGCATCTCCTGTTCCTTCGTGAAGCCTGCCAGCGCCGCGATGGCGATGCCGAACAAGCAAACCGCGACGCCCGCGAGCGTGACCTTGCCTGAAGTGGACTGGGCGATGTCAACAATGCTCGGGCTGTTCGCGAACACAAAATAATCCGGCTTGAAGTATTTGAAGATCGGTGGCACCAGCGTGCCAAATGCAGCGCAATAGCCCAGCGCCACGCCCGTGCCGAGGGACAATCCCAGAAAGCGCATTGTCAATCCATAGGTCAAACCACCAAAACCCCACAACATCCCGAAGAAATAAGTCCAGAAGAGCGTGCCGGCGGACTGCTGCTTCAAAACGCCGAAAAGGTCGTTCGTCATGAAATACGCGAATAGCCACGGGCAGATGATCCATGAAAAGAAACCGCCGACGAGCCAGTAGGTTTCCCACGACCACTTTTTTACGCCCTTGTAAGGAACATAAAAACTTCCGGAGGCCAGGCCGCCGCACCAGTGTAGAAATACGCCGAGAAATGGATTGCCCATAATTTTATTAGTTTGAGTTGGCCGTTAAGCTGCAAATTTATACCCGCTGCGACAAGACATTTTTTTCATAATCTTTAACATCCGTCAGCCAGTGTTCGCCGACCGGAACGCCTTTGCTTTCGCAGTAATAATCCCAGACCGCGCCGAACGGCAGCGTCTTGGCCTCTTCCTGCAACGCGAGGCGCGTGGTGAAATCGCCCGCCGCCTCGGCCGTGCGGATGAGTGGCGTTTCCAGCAGCGCGATGAGCAGCGCGCGCAGCATATTACGCGTGCCAATGGTCCACGCGGCGACGCGGTTGATGCTCGCGTCAAAATAATCCAGTCCGATGTGAACGCGCTTTTCAAAGCCGTTCACGGCGATTTCGCGGGCGATGGCCAGCAAATCATCGTTCAAAATAACAACGTGATCGCTGTCCCACCGCACACCGCGGCTGACGTGCAGCAAAATTTCCGGCATGAATTGCAGCACGCTGGAAATCTTGTCCGAAATACTTTCCGTCGGATGATAATGGCCGGCATCGAGCGTCAGCACTTTTTTGCGGCTGACGGTGTAACCGAGATAAAATTCATGCGAACCGACGACAAAACTTTCGCTGCCGATGCCGAACAGCTTCGGCTCGACGGCGTCGAGGTTCAGCTTCGGCGAAATCGGTTTCTTGAAAATCGCGTCGAGCGATTCGGCCAGCCGGGCGCGCGGATCGACGCGGTCGGCGGGCGTGTCTTTCAGGCCGTCGGGAATCCACACGTTCGTCACGCAGGTTTTGCCGAGCGCGTTGCCCATCGCCGCGCCGATTTCGCGTGAGCGGATGCAATGCTCAATCCAGAACTTGCGAATGCCTTTGTCCGCGTTGGACAGCGTGAAACCATCCGCCGCTTTCGGATGCGAGAAGCAAGTCGGATTGAAATCGAGGCCCAGGCCATTTTTCTTCGCCCAGGAAATCCAGTTCTTAAAATGCGCCGGCGTGATTTCGTCGCGGTCCACTTTTTTGCCGCCGAACTCGCCGTAGAACGCGTGCAGGTTCAAACGATGTTTTCCCGGAATCAGCGAATAAGCTTTTTCGAGATCGGCGCGGAGTTCGTCCGGCGTGCGCGCCTTGCCGGGATAATTGCCGGTGGCCACCAGCCCGCCGCCGAGCGTGCCGCCGAAATTTTCAAAGCCGCCCACGTCGTCGCCCTGCCAGCAGTGCAGCGAGATGGGAATGGCGGCTAAAGTTTTTAGTGCGTGGTCAACATCCACGCCGAGACCGGCGTAACGTTCCTTCGCAAGAGTGAATGAGGTGTTCAGGTTTTTATTTTGCGTTTGCATGGGCGGAATAAGTGGAAACGAAAACAGGCTGCCGAAAAAACGGTCCGCAGTCAAATCAAACACAGCATTTGCATTTGTTTGCCGTTGATGCAAAATGAGGCGCACCCAATTGATATTTATGATGAAGATTTGCAGGACAATTGTGCCGATTTTGATTTTACTGGCTTTGAATGTGACGCCTGCCTTGTTCGCACAAGCCGGTCGCGCCGCCGCACCCGACCGTCCGGAATTGATTTACAAGCCGCGCGGCAATTTTGAAGACAGTGTCGCGCGACCGTTGCGTTACTGGCCAATCGCCGGAGATTTTGTCATCACGAACGGCGCGGAATTTTTCAACCGCCCGCTGTATTGCCTGAACTCCGCGTTCCGCATTGACGGCGGCGACAAGCCGGAATTCTCGCTCTACCTGCCGGGACGCGGCGGCAACTTGCGTCTAGGAATCAAGACGAGCGCCGGAATAAAATGGCTAAATGACGCGCGGCAAATCGTCACCCGTTATCGCGCAGGTTCGCTGATTTACGAAATTCGCGATCCGCTGCTTGGCGGCGGCGAATTGATCTTGACCACGCTGCCATTAAGCGAAACCAAAGGCATGATTCTTCGCGCCGAATTGTCCGGCGCAGAAAATCCGGTTCAGTTCATCTGGGCGTTCGGCGGCGCGAACGGCATGCGCGGCTCGCGCGACGGCGACATCGGCTGCGAGCGCCAGCCGGTTTCGGAATTTTTCCAGCTGCGAGCGGAGCAATGCCGTGACGATGTTTTTTCCATTGCCGCGAACACGTTCACGCTCCGCGACAACAAAACCACCATTGCCGGTGTCGCACCCTCCGGCGCGCAGTTATTTGTGGGCAATGCAGCGGATTGGAATTCACCGGATGCGTTGCTGTCCTCGACAAATTCCGAGACGCCTTTGCTGGTCGGCCAAGCCGCATTGCAAAACGGCCAGCCGGTTTTCTTCGCACTGCAACAACTGTCGGTTGCAGGCGCGGATGAACTGCCTGTTTATCGCGATGTGAGCAAAAATCAATTTGCCGACACGAACGGCCAGCCGGTTTCAATTTATGCGGTGTCCGATTTGCCCAAAGTTTTTGATCAAGCTGAAAACCATCGCCGCGCCATTGCTGAGAAAGTGGTGGTCGAAACGCCGGATGATTACATCAATGCGGCGGCGGCGGCACTGAATATTGCAGCCGACGCGGTCTGGGACGACAAGCAGCAGGCGTTCATGCACGGTGCGGTTGCGTGGCGCACGCGCCTGCTCGGCTGGCGTGGAGAATACGCCGGCGATGCGCTTGGCTGGCACGAACGCACAGCGGCGCACTTCGCCGGCTTTGCAAAAAATCAAAATGTGAGTCCAATTCTCGAAACCATTCCGCCGCCAGACGAACAATTTAATCTCGCGCGCAGCGAGGCCGCCATTCATTCCAACGGCGACATGTCGAAAAATCATTACGACATGAACCTCGTCGCCGTGGACGCGTTTTTCCGGCATCTGCTTTGGACGGGCGACACGAATTATGCCGCAGAAATGTGGCCGGTCATCGAGCGGCACCTCGCTTGGGAACGCCGTTTATTCCGCCGTGAATTCGGCCCCGACAAACTGCCGCTTTACGAAGCCTATGCCGCGATTTGGGCCAGTGACGATTTGAACTACGACGGCGGCGGCACCGCTCATGCGAGCGCGTATAATTATTTTGCCAACACCATGGCCGCGCGCGTCGCAAAAATTCTCGGCAAAGACCCGACGCTTTATCAGAACGAAGCGGATTTGATTTTGCGCGGCATGAATAAATATCTCTGGCTCGCTGACGAGGGAAATTTTGGCGAGAACAAGGATTTGCTCGGCCTGCAACTCGTGCATCCGAACTCCGGCCTCTGGACGTTTTACCACACGATTGATTCCGACGTGCCGACGCCGGATCAGGCGTGGCAGATGTCGCGCTGGATTGACAACAACATCGCGCACATTCCGATTCGTGGCGCGAATGTGCCGGACGAAAATCTTTTCGTGCTGCCGGAGACGTGCTGGATGCCGTATCAATGGTCGCTCAACAACGTCGTGATGGCCGAGAACGCGCACACTGCGCTCGGCTTCTGGCTGGCGAACCGGCCGGAGACCGCATTCCAACTTTTCAAGGGCGGACTGCTCGACTCCGGTTTTCTCGGTTTGTGTCCTGGAAATTTCGGCTGCATGATGTCGCAGGACATGGCGCGAGGCGAGGCGCAACGCGATTTTTGCGACGCCATCGGCGTCAATTCTCGCGCGCTCGTCGAGGGGCTTTTTGGAATCAAGCCGGACGCGCTCGCGGGCAAACTGAAAATTATCCCGGGATTCCCGGCGAAATGGGATCACGCAAGCATTCATCATCCCGATTTCAATTTTGAATTCCGCCGCGACGGCCTGACGGAAACTTATCTCATTGAACCGAGATTTCCCAAACCGATGGAATTGGACCTGCAAATCGCCGCGCTGCGAACCGAACCCGATGTCACCATCAACGGTCAGGCTGCAAAATGGAACTGGGTTGAAGACGAGTTTGGAGTGCGACGGATCGAAGTCGTCAGTCCGGCGGCGGAAAAATTTGAAGTCGTCTTGAACTGGAAAGGTGAAGTTCCCGCAGAGAAGACTGGGACGGAAGTTGCACCCGTCACTCCGGAAAAAGTTGAGGCGTTTGACTGGAATAAAATGATTCCTGCGGACGAAAAATTTGAAGCCGTTGACATCTCGCCACTTTTCAACGACAAGGTTACGCAGATTTTCCGCAATGAATATCGCTCGCCTCGCTCGCCGTTTGCGTCGCTGGCTTCGCCCGACCATGGCATCGGCGGCTGGTGCGAGCCGAACGCCAGCTTTGACGTGGACGATTCCGGCCTGCGCTCGCTTGCCGCCCAAAATAATGGCAAAGTCACCATGCCGGACGGAATTACTTTCTCAACACCCGGCGCAGTTGACGCGAAGAACATTATTTACACATCGCAATGGGACAATTATCCGCGCGAAGTTTCCGTGCCGTTGTCGGGAAAATCGTCGCACGCGTTTTTGATGATGGCCGGCTCGACAGGCGCGCTGCAAAGCCAGTTTGACAACGGTGAAGTCGTAGTGACTTATGCCGACGGCTCGACCGAGAAACTGATTTTGCGCAATCCGACAAACTGGTGGCCGATTGACCAGGATTATTTCATTGATGATTTTGCCTTCCGTCGCGAAGGCCCGATTCCGCCGCGCGTGGATTTGCGGACTGGAAACATCCGCCTTCTCGACATGGCGAGCTTCAAGGGCAAAGGCCGAAAAGTTCCCGGCGGTGCCGCGACGGTTCTGGACTTGCCGCTCAACACGACAAAGGAATTGAAATCTTTGACCGTTCGGACGCTTGCCAACGAAGTGGTCATCGGTCTGATGGCTGTAACTTTGGAGCGTTAGATCGAGTCTGGTCTCAACTGAACACCCGTGCAAAGGCGCTTGTCTGCTGTTTGCGAAAGTAAAAATTATGAAGCAAGTCATCCTGCTGTTTTGGTCCGCCGTTGTTTTGACCGCCATTTCCGCGATGGCGGGGAATGATTCTTCAACCGGCGCCCGCACCACAACCTCCTTCGATGCGGACTGGCTTTTCCTGAAGGCCGACGCGATCAACGCGGAGCAAAATCAATTCGACGATTCCGCATGGCGCAAGCTCGACGTGCCGCACGACTGGAGCATCGAGGGTCCCTTTTCAGAGACGAACAAGACCAGCGGCTCGGATGCGTTTCTGCCGGCGGGCGTCGGCTGGTATCGCAAACATTTCACACTGCCAACTGATTTTCCAAACGCGTGCTATGCCGTGGAGTTCGACGGCGTGATGGCGAACAGCGACGTGTGGATCAACGGCTTCCATCTCGGCCACCGGCCGTTCGGCTATGTCGGCTTGAATTATGAACTGACCGGCCACCTCAATTTCGGCGGCGACAACGTCATCGCCGTCCGTTGCGACAATTCCGTGCAGCCGGCGTCGCGCTTTTATTGCGGCGCGGGGATTTACCGACACGTGCGGCTGGTGCGAACCACCCATGTTTTCATCGGACAATCGGGAATTTTTATTTCAACACCGCAAGTCACCGAAGCCCAGGCGACCATTCATGCACAAGTCACCGTTACCAACGAATCCAGCGGGCCGTGCGAAGTCTTTCTGAAAATCTCCATGCTTGATCCCGACGGGAAAATTGTAGGGACCGCGCAAACGCCGCTGCAAACCGTTTCCAATTTTGCTTCCGCGCTTTTCGCACAGGATATTTTTTTAAAAAATCCGCAGCGCTGGGATTTGGAACATCCGGTTCTTTATCAAGCGCGCGTGGAAGTTTGCGGACCGCCAATTGAACCAGATGCCGTTGCTCCGGCAGAAAATTCAACTTCTACAAACTGGGGTTCAACGTTTGACAAGGACACTGTTTCATTCGGCATCCGGGAATTTCATTTCGACGCCGACACCGGCTTCTGGCTGAACGGGAAAAATTTCAAGATCAAGGGCGCGGCGTTGCACGAGGACGGCAGCGCTTTCGGCATGGCTGTTCCGGTTTCGGTCTGGGAATCGCGGCTGAAGACCTTGAAATCGCTCGGCGTGAACGCCATCCGCACCGCGCACAATCCCACCGCGCCGGATTTCCTGGACTTGTGCGACCGCATGGGCTTCCTCGTGATGGACGAAATGTTCGACTGCTGGACGGTCGGCAAACCCGGCTTGGACGGGCAGAAGCTCTCCGACTATCACCTCTATTTCAACAACTGGTCGAAAATTGACACCGCCGACACCGTGCGCCGCGACCGCAACCACCCTTCCATCATCCTTTACAGCGCCGGTAATGAAATCCACGACACGCCCAACGCAGAATTGTCGAAGGGAATTCTCGCCGGCCTCATCGAAGTGTTTCACACCAACGACCCGACACGGCCCGTCACGCAGGCGCTGTTCCGCCCAAACGCCAGCCACGATTACAACGACGGGCTCGCGGATATGCTCGACGTCGTAGGCCAGAACTATCGCGAGAACGAAATCCTCGCCGCACACCAGCAGAAGCCCACGCGCAAAATCATCGGCACGGAAAACCGCAGCGACCGCGCCACGTGGCTGGCGCTTCGCGACAACGCACCTTACTCGGGGCAGTTCATCTGGACGGGCGTGGATTACCTGGGCGAATCCCGCGCCTGGCCCACGGTGGCCAGCGCCTCCGGCTTTTTGGACCGCACCGGCAGGATCAAGCCCGCCGGTTACGAGCGCCAGAGCTGGTGGAGCGACGCCCCCATGGTGAGCATCGAACGCCGCGTTTCGCGAGGCGAAGCCCAGACCCACGTCCAAAGCCGGCCGCAACTGCTCGCCGACTGGACGCCGGATAATTCCGCCCCGCACGACGAGAATGTGGAGGTTTATTCCAACTGCAAACAGGTGGAATTGTTCCTGAACGGCAAATCTCTCGGTGCCAAGGAAATCAACCCCGACGCCTCGCCGCGAACCTGGACCGTGCCCTTTGAACCGGGAATCCTGAAGGCCGTCGGCAGAAATGAAAATCAAGACGGTCGTGCCGTGACGGACGAACTGCAAACCGCAGGCGCACCGGCGGAAATCGTCCTGTCATCCGACAAAACCAAAATCGCGGACAATTGGGACGGCGTCTGCGAAGTCACCGCCACAGTGGCGGACGCCAACGGCGTGCCGGTTCCCGGCGCGGACCATTTGATATCCTTCGCCATTTCCGGCGCGGGAGCCATCGCCGCCGTGGACAACGCGGACAACACCAGCCACGAACCGTTTCAGGCCGCCGAACGCCACGCGTATCAGGGGCGCTGCGTCGCGTTTGTGAAGGCGGCTGCACCGGATGGAAACATTTTGCTCACCGCCACCGCGCCGGGATTGAAGAGCGCCACCATTGCGCTGGCGGCAGGCGGCGCGAGGTGACCCACGCATGGATCAAGACACATTCACAAAGCTGGTTCAATCGCTCAACCATTTGCACGCCAGTGCGAGTGACACGGCGTCCGTCTTGATCATGCCGGTGCTGCTGGCCGGGGTGGTTTGCGGGGTTTTGCTCACACGCTGGATATTTCGCGGCGGCCTGTCGCGGCACTCTTTAACTCCTGGACGGCGCGGAAAATAAACCGTCACGATTTCACGCTTGCACTCCTTCGCGACGTGGCACAGCTTTGAACCTTCAGAAAGCAAACCCCTATGAAATACAAAGCCATCGTCTGTTTAAGTTTACTGTTAATCGGCTCCGGCCTGACATCGGCATTTGCCAAAGACCCTCCGGCTTCCGCAGAACAGTTGCGCGCCGAGGTTGAATCGGCGCTGAAAGCAAAAGATGCCAGTGCCTTGATTGGGCTGTTTAACTGGCAGGGTGTGTCCGACAACTTTAAGACAATGATGGGCAAAATGGCTGCCGACATGACAAATCATGAATGGACCGCAGTGAAGCTGGCTCCCCTGCCTGACGATTTTCAAGCGACCAACGTGGTGAACGGCATTCGTTACAGGCCCAGCGTGGCAGTCACCGGCTGGATTGTTGTGGAATTCACACCCAAAGGAAACGCCGCGCAGCTTCCCTATGGCAAAAGCGGCGATGCCTACTATCTGTCCTGCAATGTGGAGGAAAAGATTCCGGGGCCGGTCACCAAGTCAAAAGCCTTGAGCATAACGGTGATGGGGACTGAGGACATGAAATCCATTTCCGGCTCCTGCGTACTTGTTCAAAATGGAACGGAATACAAACATAACATCAGCGAAAGAGGGACAAGTTTTTTTGGCGATTATATCAAGTCCTGCACCGTCCAAAAGACTGCTGACGACGGAGAGACGATGCAGATGACAATCGAAGAAGATTGCAAACAGATTTTTGATTCCCAAGAAATCACCAACAAAGAGATTGTTTACGAAAAGAAATAAAGGGCATTCCAACCAGCCGCCGAAACCTGTGGCATTTGGCGCCAGACGTTGCGAGGCGCGCCGCTGGACAAATCGTTTCGCAGTGATAAAGTCGAAATTGTGAAACGGAAAGCACACCTGCCCTTCTACGCCACGAGACAGCGGCGGTTCAACTTTCAATTTTGGGCATCATGGAGCGTCTGTGACCACGAACGAGCAAATCTGGCTCTACAACCAGTCAATTGACTATCTCGAAGGCAAAAGCGTGCCTCAAGATGCAGAGAAGTCATTCACTTTGAATGCACGGGCGGCGCATGGAGGATAACCCCCCGGAGCGGGGCGTCCGCTCCCCGGTGCCGCCGGAATAATGGCGGGACGGCACCAAATAAGATTCGGCGAGCGCGGCATAACCCCGGGATTCTTCCGTCCACCCCTCGGGGTAAACTCGCCACCCTCCGGGGTAAAGTGTCCACCCTCCGGGGTAAAGTGTCCACCCCACGGGTTCTGCCCGCCACCCCACGGGGTGAAGTGTCCACCCCGAGGCGTAAGCTCGCCACGCGGCAAAAACCGCCTTGAAAACCGCCAACCAACAAAAGGCGACACAATCCAACATCAGCTTCGCCGGCCTGCGCGGCGAGATTGCCAAATGGAAGGTGGCCGATGGCATGACGGATGCCATCGCCAAGGAACTGGAGATTGTCGGCACCGACACGCCGTTCAATCCCGAAACGTATCAGGCACAGTTCACCGCCAAGGTATACAGCGGCTATGTGCGCTTCAAGTTCAAGAAAAACGGCGCGGACGGCATCGTCCTCTACGTGCGCATCAAGGGCACGATGGGATGGAAGTTCGTCTCGCGCGACACCAACTCGCCCTACGACGACCACACGCCGCTGGCCGTGCCCGGACAATCCGAGGTGCGGGAATACCAGGCGTTCGGCCTGTGGGGGGACGAGCAGCTCGGGACTCCGAGCGACATCGTGACGGTGACGTTTGCCGGTTAGAAAACAAATCAGGGCAAAATCAAAGCGGCCTCCGGCCCGTCGCGTCGAAGTCAAAGACGAAGACGGAAAACGGGGGCCGCTCTTTTTTTGTCGCGCGAAGGACGCGAGGGCGGCGAAGTTGATGGGCGACGAATCACAATAAGCCGGAGGCATTGGAGCGTTCCGAAGCAACATTAGAAAATAGCCCGGCGTTTTAACGCCGGGAAGAAAACAAAACAATCCAAGTCCCGAAGGGACGACCGGGGCATACAACAATGAAATGGCGATGGAGAAAACGATTTGCCATTCGTTCAGCCGTCCCGGTGGGACTCGTGACCATGGGCGAACACCCCGGCATTGAAACGCCGGGCTATTGTCGGATGTCCCTGCGGGACGTGGGCGGATGCGGATGAGAATAAAACCTTTGACAGAAAATCACCCGTCAGTTTTGATAACCCCATGCCAGCAGAGGCCATCGTGAAAACAATCGTGCATGACTCCGTGCATGCAATGCGGCCTAATCAATGTTAACTATGAAGCTGGGCATTCGTGTTTGGGGCGGCGCAATCAGCCTGTTTTTTTTGGCCGGGTGCGTGAGTGCTCACAAAACAATGGAAGCCAGGAGCGATATT